>NFZD01013609.1_pt1 | contig 28654 bp, 46 predicted proteins | sample 1095381 | NCBI WGS metagenome assembly NFZD01 (sample SAMN03609891, study PRJNA323583) | gut metagenome | isolation source: feces | host: Rattus norvegicus | place: Denmark: Riget | collected 2013 | reverse complement strand
CTCATATTTTTCTCAACACTAACGTTATTTTTATCAACCATCTGTTTATCTCCAAATAATTTGGGAATAACAACGACAATAGACACATCGTTCGCATTAATGCGCATTTGTATCCACTTTTCATTAAAATTGTTATACTGTCGTTTTATCGCTTCAACTACAACTTCTGGGGGATAAACACGCTTTTCGTCATAGTAATATGGATTCTCCAACTCTTCATCTTCATTAATTGATACTTTCAAACCATTCTGTTGTTCTTCCGTATTCAGATGATCTATAATATCTCCGTGTGGTTTTAACTGACGATACATCTTAATTAATGCTACTTCAGATTGGTTTAAGAAGTCGTCTAAATATTTCTTCAAATCTTTATTTTTCATATCTACATTTAGTTAAAAGACTTTAATGTCTCTTTACTTATATATTATTATACACATAAATCTGTATTTTGTCTTTGCATTTATTATTCTAAATGTCTTCTTTTGAAAACTTTCCCCAACAATTCTCTATGCCCCTTTAGAGGAATGCAGTGCTTCCACTGCTGACCGCCTACAGTCATATATCGTTCTCCAAGTTCAGGAACGCATCCGAATATCGCAGGACGCCAGACATCGCCGTCACCGTTAGAGACGAGAACCTTCGAAACAAACGGACGTAAAGAACTGTCGAACTCTGCTCGCCTTTTATTTCTTCCGCTCGCTTCTTCTTCGACACCATCCGGCAAAGTTCCTATCATCAATTCAGTTGTTTTTTTATTTTCATCAGCATCTTCATTTGCTTTTCTTATCTTCTCCATCTTCTTAGAGAGTTCGATTTGGTTCATTCTCTCTTTTTGATATAAATCTCTTTCTTCATCAGTTGCTAAACGCAATATCTTCAAATCATTAAAAGAATCTACTGATGGTTTATAGTACGGAGAATCTTCTGAACTACTTCTACTTGCATGAAATCTCCTGTGAGCGCCGCTATGTGTAAACTCAAGACAACCACCCGCTTGATACGTCACATTCGTTGTTCCCTCGATTCGCTTATGACCGCCGTAGCGAAAGACGTAGTCTGCGTATTCATTCGCAGCGAACAATAACGTTCCCATCTTTACGTCCAGAAGTTCTTTGAAATCCATCTTCTTCGTCGCTTCACGTTTCTTCTGAACATCTCTTGCCTGGATGACAAACAGTTTCCTCTCAGTGTCCGTTGCTTCTCGGATTTCAGTTGCTGCTTCATAACTACAAACGTAGTTATCTCCTTCAAGTTCCTGAATTTCATCACCTAACAAGTACATACCCTTAGCGAATAGTCCGTAACCCATATTAACTACTGGAGCAATACGGGCGAACTCCATAATTACACATTCACCACGTTCCGTCTTTATATAAAGATAACGTGGTGGATTACTGGCAAGAGCAAGCCTGGTTAGACGACCATCCGTTCTTTCACGAATATAAGCGCCCACACCATCCATACTTCCGTCATCAGCAAGATAAAATTTCAACAACTGTTTATCGTAAGCATCTTCAAATCGCTCGATTTCATCAACTGAAGCAAGAGAATATGAACCGCCTTTATTATCGTCTGCAATCTGCTCGTATATATAAGGGTCGCCAGACTTCGAGACTTTCGCTATCTGAACAACTCCGTCAGATTCAGAATAATTGCCGGCGACGACTTTCGCTTTTTGGAAGTACACACGATCCTCTTGTTCATTATAATGGCCGAACTCCATCAACTCGTATATGTTCGTAAACAAACCGCGATGACGTATAATCTGTCCCTGCTTCAATGACTTCAGGAATTTCTTTCTTTTGCCGAAAATATCCATTACTTACTAACGAAATTTAGGTGGTGATATTTCTTCAAATTTACATATCTCTCAAGAAACTCATCATCTGACAACCCACATAAGTCTACATCATAATAATCACGTAAGCGATGAATCTCTTCGGGTTCATCAAAGTTCATAGCATTCTCTTCTCTCCGATTCCATAACGATTCCAACTTGTCGAGAAACTCTGTATATTTGCCAGACTTGTCTTTGAGAATCTTCCAGAACTTGCGGTTCTTAGTCCATATCTTATATGTAGCGATTTGGTAACACAAAGCCTGGCGAGCCTTTCTGTCAGACTTATAACCGTTTCCGTCTGCATCAAGAATCGTCTTTCCCTTGTTAGTCACAACAAACCAACGAGGGTCGCATTCCGGACCGCCTTGCTCTATCTTGTATCTTTTCATCTAACGAAATCAACACTGATAATCTCACTTGGATGAAAGACTTTCTTCGGACGTCCGCTCTCGTCCAGGACGACGTGTCCCTCGTCGTCTAATTCATCCTTGTACTCACCAACCATACGTGGTGCGAAATGAGGACAATAACCAGACGTTATCAGTTTATCGACTGTCTGCCCGTCGGGAGTCGGGATTGTCTCAATTTTCGCATTCAGCCACTGATTGCTGACGTCGATAGAAATGTTCTCTACTTTGCCACAGACATCACTGAGAGTGCTCGAAGGATGAGAGAGTTCGCCTCTGTCGCCAATATGAACCATCTGGTCGCCGTGCTCATTATAAGCATCGACAGCCTGCTGCAACATAGCAGTATCGTACGTACGTCCGTTTCTGTTAGACTTTGAAAAGTCCATTATTCTTGCTTCTAGTTTCATGATTCAATCAGTTTTATAATCTTTATAAGACACGAATTTGAACTTTTTATAATTCTCGTCAGTTTCACACAAGACTCTTCTGCGAGTTTCTTCTTTCGGAATCCACTCTTCAAACGACGGAACGTCTAATCTGTACCTCCCACAGATTCTAGAATATTCTTCGTAAGTGTCTTCATATGAAGAGAAGCCGTACTTCTCTTTCAAACGTTCTTTCTTGCCTTTATCTTTGAGAAACTCTGTATATCCAGGACACACACTATCCGGATTATCAGATAACAGTTCTGAGTCGTCATAGATATTTCCGATGACTTCTGCATATAATGTGTCGTTCATCGTCTTAATGAACGGATAGTCGTCCTGATTGATAATATTTCCGTACTCTTCGGCCAAAGAAGAATCTGGACTGCATCTGTAATCAGCAGTTAAATATGCCAAATCAAGTTCACGTTCATTATTCAGGATGAAACGTCCGCAGTCAAAGACAACAGAATCGACATACTCTTCGATTTTCCACTCTGACTCTTCGTCAAAAGAATGATAACCAATCTCTTCTATCTTATAGAAACGGACGATGCCGCCTTCATAAATCTTCTTGCCGTTCTTGTCTGTAAGTCCGATAAACTGACCCAATGTTGAATAGATGACTTCATTATCACCGAAAACAGAATCGATAATTGCCTTGTCTTTACGATGAGTGCGTTTCGTAGCAGAATCGTATATATAGCGCAAAGTGCCGTAGCACCACTGCAACTGCTCTTTACCCGTCTTGATGTTGACATAAACGGCATAAACGCCCTTTCCTCTGAATTCAATTTCTCTGTCCATAGTGATTAATCTTCTAAAAGTTCTGGATTATCGTAGATGTTGCCAATGACGATTATATCACCATCGAAGATGATGTCCCAGACAGCCGGTTCTGCTCCTGGATAATCAAACTTACGTTTCTCGACCATCTTGAAACCTCCGTTACGGAATTCGATGACACACTTGCGACGGAATGGTTCTAACGGTTTACCGGACCCGTCACTGAAGAACTCATTCCAAGAGCAACATTCTACTATGTCACCCTCGAATATACGAGTTCCGTTCTTATCGAGACATCCAGAAAATTCACCGATTGTTTTCTCATCGACGTATAAAGGGACGTCGGTCGCTTGGCGAATGTGATGTCCATCCATCTCCATATCACTGTTCTTGACGATACAATATGTGTTAGACAAGTCTGCACTGGCAACAACCAAATGACCCGTCAGCCACTCTTTAGTGACAAGACTCTTTCCTCTGTAATTTGCATTAGAGCAAAAATTATGCGCACACTCAGTCATAATCAATATTCATCTTCTTCTTTGATTTCTGTCGGCCAGGTAACGTAAGCGACTCTACGCTGCAAACCCCAACCACTTTTGTTGTCATCTTCGATACGAACAGTGAATCCGTTCTCACGCAAATAGTCGATAGTCTCTGGTAAGACAACCCAATCATCAGGTAAATCCTGCCAGTCGACGAGCAATACACACTTTTCCTCATGTCGGAGCATTGCGTCTTTGATGTCCTCAAGCGCTTCTTCAATGTTCTTGCGAATCTTCTCGTCGTTCACTTTTTGAACGTACTTCTTGAACATCTCTCGTGCTAATGTTGTAGCCATAATCAAATCATTTAATTGATAAAGTTTATCAGCCATTCAGTTTCAACGTGAACAGCTTGAGGATACTTTTTCTGATATTTCTTGATGGCTTCAGTGTATTCGTCTGCAAGAATGTATGCTTCTGAGCAGTTGTCTGAAGTCACTTTGAACAATAGTCTGTAACCCATATAGTTTAACCTTTCAATCGTTTCTTATATGCAATCTTCTACTTACGGAAATCTTTAGAACCGTGAATATCAACGTGGGGACGCTTGGAGAGTTCGTCATAAACGTCTTGAACAGTTCCCTCCCAATACATCTTCTCGAACTCAAACGACATCTTATCTCCGTAACCACCCGGTTCTCCCGGTTCATTCCAACCCTCCCACCAGTTTCCGTGAGTCGTAGTGAATTTCTTCTGGACTTCTTCAGCAGACATCAAAGCGTATCCGATGATGACATGGTCGTAGACTGTTCCGTCTTCCTCCCATTTGCCTAAGAACGGAATCCACCATTCATAACACTTCTTAGAAGAGTTGTGTCTCTTATGAGACCTCCAAGGCAACTGAATGTCGCAATGACGATTCTTCCGGAACAGATAGACAATCGCTTCTGTCGGAAACTTTGAAAGCGGAGTTATTTCTTTTCGTTTCATTATATATTCAGTTTAACGTGATTCTAATTTGCATTAGAGCAAAAATTATATATACGCACACTCTATAAATAAGATAATTTGCAGGTAGGTATATTTGCATTAGAGCAAAAATTATATATGTGTACACTATTAACTCAGACATTTTGAAGGGATATGTATTTGCATTATAGCAAAAATTATATATGTGTACACTTAGCAAGTGCAGTATTGGCATTCTCTTTTGATTTGCATTATAGCAAAAATTATATATGTGTACACTATAGTCTGTGAAACCCGCTGTAGTTCAGCACATTATTCTAAGTTGCACTATCAAAAAGTCAAAGAACGCTTTCTTTCAGGCAGCATCCGCTGCCAGTTTCTCATTCTGAAAATGTCCCTACCCCGCGGAACCAATCCGCATTCGAGACAGAATGGAACTTCTCAGTCTCTGTTATGTTCCTGAGAGACATAAGTCCTTTGAGGGCAATGTTTCGAGAACCGTTCGAGTCTCCGTTCACCGGACGTCCGGCAGGTGACATTGCGTTCTATGAGTGCGGATTCAATGAGACTGGTCGTGAGATTCTCCTGACTGATGTTTCTGCGGACACGAGGACAGCATTTGCTCATATGGCTGATGCTATGAATTCCATTATGGACGTTACAGAAGTGTTCTCTAAGAAGCATGATGCTGAACTCAGACGTCCGAAGTTCGTCCGTTTCACCAAGGAGATTGACTACTGGCTGGAGATGGTTGAACTGAACGGGAAGATATATGACCAGATGGATGATGTCGCTGCGTGGAGCAATCTGAGGAAAGATTTCCCAAGTCTCGTTAATGACAAGGATGAAATCGAGCTGCTCATCAATATAGAGAACGGTCATATTGAGAATTGGCCGGACGGAAAGACCGGAGACTTCCGTACAGTGAAGATTGTGGACACGGGTCATTATGAACTGCTTGACGTTGCTCAGAGAAAATTAAGAGTCTTGGACGGATACGTCCCGGAGTTTCTCTCGATTGAAGATAAGGGTTATGGAGACTATCTGGAATTCGAAGTCGATGCAAAGGGCTACATCAAGAACTGGAAGTTCGGAGATGATGAACTCAAAGAGACAGAGAAGTGGGACGAATGTTTCGAGTTGAAATCAAACTAAGATTGAAGGAACTTAAAGCACGGAAAGGAGAATAATATGGATTATTACAAATCTATTATGTGGAAAGAAATAGAGCGACTGAACAAGTCTTATAATGATGCGTTGGATGAAATCAACTCAATAAAGTACCGCATGATAGCATAGAAACGAAAATAATCAATGAATAATTATGGAGCAATTTAAAGACATAGTGAAACAATAAGTATAGAAGTTTCTGATGTGAAAGACAATGCCAAACATTTCTTTGAATATGAAATTAAAGTAGCACGGAAAGAAGATAATGAATAAAATATTTATAAAAAGAAAGTGTAAAAAATGCAATCTTATGGTATCATTAACTGGCAAGCGACCTACTCATTGTGGCGTTGGTGCCCTACCATTGAGAGATATAAAAATATGTAAAGCACAGGAAGGAGAATACTCTCTAGAGAAAGGAAGACGAATAAGATATAAACAATACTGACTAATATGGCAAAAACATATAAGATAGAAGATCACACTATTGAGTTCAAGGACGGGTCCAGTACGCTCAATCCCTGGAGTTCCGAGTACTGCTCGCAGATAGGATTGGGTCTTATGTGTACGGCCGACCTCACTCCGTATATGAGAGTAGACAGTGAGAAGATTTATCGCCTGCGCAGACATTATGGCAAGTATCACGACTTGATGGAAGCTTTAGAGAGTTCTGCTGTCGTCGTGACGTGGAATGACGTCCAGACAATATTCGAAGAACTGTTCGAGGATTTTGTCGGAAACTTCTCTGAGATGAAAGTTCGCCTGGACGAAGCGAAGCGTGAGGAAGAGGAATTCAAGAAACTATCTCCAGAAGAGAAGAAGCAGCGCATTGCAGAGTGGAGAGCGAAGAGAATCGCTGAAATCGAACGGCTGAAGCAAGAAGAAAAGAAATAGGATTGATAATTAAATTATACTGACTATGGCTAAGATAAAGAAATCGATGCTCATCTGGAGCAGAAACGTAAATGACAACCCTATAGTCTCTCTGTGGGTTCTGGACGACAACGGCGTTCCTTCTTGCGAGATTGAGACCGAGTGGGCAACAACTAAGATTGGTTGTCTGTGGAAACTGTTCAAGGACTGCCGATGGAGAGGAAACCTGAGACACTTCTTCGGAATCTGCAAAGTCCGTCAGAACGGATTGAACGAGAAAGAGCAGACAATTCTCAAGTCGTACAACTATGCGACTGGAAGTCCGTTTCAGTAAAGAAAGTTTGAATTAATAATGAATTAAAAGAAAGATAATATGGACAAGGAAAAAGTTATTTCAGAAATCTTCGATGCTGTTCTGAACAACGGAATCGAAACATCAAAGAACGACATTCTCGGTGAGGACATCGACGACAAGGTGTACACCAAGCGTATCAACATTAACAAGGACTATGAGTTCAAGAACGGTGTTGACTCTGTAGAAGTCGTCTGCGTCTCTATGACTTGTGTGAATGAGGATATGTCTGACGCTGCTGAACGCAAAGTCCGCATTAATATGAGGAACAGGAACAATTCCTGGATTAACATCTTCTTACACGAAGCTCCGGACGAATTGATTGATTTCATTCATAAGAATATTCATTGATATGAACATCTCATTCTGCAAGTTGACATCATTGTTCCCGAAGGACACTATGTGGGTGGACGGATGTGCGGAAATCATAGGATACTCTCCTAAGGAGAATCTGCATATCGTCATTGATGACGGGCAGTGCCGTTCTGACGACGGCGAGTATCTCGTCCACAAGTACGTTCCGAAGAACGCCGAAGAGCACAGTGCTAACTGGAACAGAGGTGAGTATCCATACAAGTACCTGTCTCTAGAAGAGAAAGTGTACGAAGAGTGGGTTGATTTCAATATCTAATCAAATATGAACTGTTATGAGCAAAAAGAAACATTTCGACCAGTTGGACGACTTCTCCAGATTCTTTCAGAATTACAACTTCTGGGCGTATCCCTCAAACACAGAGCCGGGTAGTTATATGCTAATGGACGATGGAAGTTCTGCCCCCATTATAATTATGGTGACTCCGAAGCAAGTGACCATTCACCGTGGGGATGACAAACATTTCTATAGTTGTAACCGTGATGATTGGAATCCAGACTTCTTGGAGAAATGCGGACGCAAGGAGGGCAAGTACAGACCCGACTACTGTAAGATTGCTCAGGACTATCGTTCGTATTGCACGCTCGACGACTTGGGAAGATTCCTTGTAGATGAATGCGGAATGCGCATAGAGTGCGAGAAGCGTCTAAAGCCCAAGATATGTCATCTTGAACAGACTGTGTACGACGCTACTGCGTACTATACACTGACGATTGACTTCCGTGAAGACCGGAACTATTTCGACTTGACGTTCGAGACTGCTCCGTTTGAAGAGAATTTTCCTCACGAGAAGAAATACTCTAATATGACAGGTTGGACTGTTGAGACTCTTGAGAGAATCGGGAAAGAACTTCCAATTAAGATTCTCACAGACTATATGAAGAAGTATAAGAAACTCTTGAAATTGGCTGGAGAGGTTGAAACGAAAATTGATGATGGTTGCGACCTTCGTTAATTCTATAACGAAATAAGAATTGAACTATATGGCAAGAACATTCAAGGAACTGAAGATTGGAGACTTCGTCTATGAGATTAAGAAGTCTTACTCGGACGTATACGCACTGAAGTGGGAGTTGACGTCCGAATTCAACAGAGATACTGAGTCCGAACATCCGAATTCGTATATCGCTCTTGGAAAGGAACCAGACGGCCGGCTTACTGAGCGTGCTATTGTTGTCAGCGCGAACAGTTTCGGTAAGTCCTCATACAAGAATATGTTCTTCGCAGACAGAACCGAAGCAGTTGCGGCTTATAAGAAGATGATAGAAGATCTTCTCTGGTTCGCCAATGAGGAAGTCGAACGCTGTCAGAAGCATCTGGCTATGGCTAAGGAGCGTGTCAATAAGTACACAGCGAGGTTGAGGCAAATAAAGTAAATTGGTTATGAAATACGAAATCAAAATCAATGTAGACGTCCCCGATAAGTGCGGAGACATATACGACAACATCTACGGCATTATGGACGCTAGCAGTGGCGTTATCGACGACATCAGCAAGTATGCTTGCCGCAGGCAAGAGAATAGCATCTATTGGAACGTCCAGCGTGTGAATGATGATATTCTTTCTGTTGAAGAACCTGAGGCTAAACGTCCTGAGAGAAACTACAGTTCCCTGGACTTGTTCCTGAAGATGTTCAATGAGTTTGCGTCCGGACTTAAGGATGGAAACCAAGATGCTCTACATAGAGAACTGGAACTGCGTGACTTGACAGTCATAGCGAACACTGTGAGAAAAGCGATGTTAAACGATTTCAAATACTAAAGAGAAACGACTATGGAAATATGTATATAATTTTTGCTTTAATGCAAATGAGTTCACTGAAGACGCTATTGTTATGGGCGAATATAAAATGATATAACAATATTTGCGAATTACTATTTCCAATTTGTAGGTTTTTGATTTCTGGACGTCTGGCTCGTGATGAGTCGGGCGTCTTCTTTTGTTTGTATCCTGGATGAGAATATAGACACAATGTCCGGATTCTGCTGCCGGCTTCAGAGATCTGGACCTTGGTTCAGTCAAGAAAATGATAATTTGGATTCGTTACTATTCCAAGTTTGATTTCCGCATAAGAATCGAGATCATACGTCCTGGAGACAAATATTGCAAAAATGACGATTCTGGGATATTTGCAAAAAAAGAACCCGAACTATAGTCCTCACGACTAGTCCGGGCGAGTGTCAATTGTAACCTTTGACTTCAAAAATATCAGTATCTGACATATTCTCAATTATTTTTGTTTTCATTGACTACTTCGTAGTTATTCTGCGCACTGAAAGAAATCGTCGCCGTTCCTCCGTCTATGTCGCAATAATATGAGTTTTCATTAATTTCCTTGATGCGAGCGTGCCAGACGCCGCGGCCGTCCTTTGACGTTATCATCTGTCCGACGCAGAACATCGGCTTGAATCCGTTTAACTTCTGATATTGTTCAAACTCATAATTGAACATATCGATTTCTTTATGAGTCGCAAACTTCCAATCTGATAACTTATATTCATTGACTTTTTCACCTTTACTATTCAACGTAACGAACAATTTGTCGTCAACCAGTTTCCTTGTTTCTGTCGTGATAGTATTCGTGATATAGTCACCTGTCATGAATAAATGATACTGCCATGCGTGCCATGTCGTACGGTCTTTCTTCGGAAACAACATAACTTCCCCGTGATTGCATATGCGTCCGTCGTCCAAGAACCTGTGCTGACAGCCGGCATCATCGAAAAACGTCATACTATATGCATCATACAACTTCATTTCTCCAAAGCACGGAGAATACAGTTTTCTGTATTTCGGTGCATCGAGAAGCAAACTTCTGATGTCAACTTCAATAGCGAGTTCTGATGTTATCCACTTTTTGTTATCGTAGTCATAGACCGATGCTTTCTTATCAATGATGATTTCATTGATGAGTTCCAGCGTGACCTCTCCCAGTTTTTCCTTTTTGACATCTGGCTCAGCATTGAATTCACCAGACAATATAGTCTCGTCCGGTATATTGTGATATAAATTTCCGTCCTCTATATAATAGCGAGGCGTTTCGTCAACCATTGACATAACTTCTGTTATTTAATTGTTACTTACTTTAGTGATAATAGTGAACTGCGTGACGATGTTCCATTCAGAATCCCCAGACGTCTCACCATCCTCCTTGGTGTTAAATGTTTTACTTTTCTTTCGGGAACTTCTCCAAGTCGAACATCGGGATGTAGTAGTTACCCTTCTGAACAGCCTCTACTGAAGTGCTGATTCCGTTCTTCTCTGAAGTGATGATATGTGTGACGCAGGCGAAATCATCCACGTAACTCTGGTCAGACAGAGGCATACGTTTCCACTTAGGCAGTTCTACCTTCGGATGTTCATCAGCCCACTTGAGGACGTTTCCGATAGAGCGTGTGAGTTCTCTCCCATCTATGTAAATATCACCATCGTTCCAAGGGATGTCGATGCCGCGTTTCGAACAGTACTCCTGAGCTTCTTCAAATGTCATATTATAATCCTCGGACGTCTCACTGTCCTCCTTGATGTTCACTGTCCGGACATTCTTCGACTTGAATCGCAGATCCAAATCATCAGGACGTGCGGTCAGGGCCAGACATTCGATGAGTTCTTCTTGTGTCGGAATGTGATTTACAGTTTCTGCTGTCTCCTGCTTGCCATCTGTCTTTCCGAATCCGTTGGGACAAGCGTATGCTAGTATATCTTGTAAGACGTGGAACACGACGTTCTGGTCATTGAATTCGTCGTTATGTGCATCGATAGCCCAGAGCCATCCCTGGATGAAACTGACTATCTCTTCTGCTGTCTTGTTTCTTAATAGTGACATATATGATATAATGCTTCTTCGTTTCTTATTGTACTCAAGAACTCTGATTTAGTTTCTTTTTATATGATAAAAATCGGACGTCTGACTTCAGTTTCGTTATTGATTCTGATTTCAGACGTCCTGCTCAAGTCTTTGGTAATAGCGTTTCTTTCTTATTGTTGCTGCTTTGGTTTTCTCCCTCTCTTCTTCTTCCCGACCGCAGCGTCCTTCTTCTCGTGACGATTCTTGATTCTGTCCGGATTATGGGTCTTGCGGTACTCAAAAGGAGTCATACCCTCGAAGCACTTGAATGCGCTGAAGACGGGAATGATGGTCTTGAATCCTGCGAGCTTTGCAATTTCAGGGATGTTCATATCGTCGAACTTCTCGTCAGAGAGCATTCTCTTGATAGCATCGACCCTTTGCTTGTTGACGAACATATTGTAATTCATCTTGAATCTTGAATTGAATGCTATAGAGATGCGTGTCATCTTAGTGTCGCAGTCTTCAGCGAGTTTCTTCGCATTGTAGTCCGGATCCTTGTACTTCTCCTTACGGATGAGAATGTCCTTAATCTTCTCTTCCAGATCATCGAGAACATCCTCCTTGACGAACCTGTTGTACTTAGGATCCGTAATCTTCTTGTGAGATAAATTCTGATTAATTTCCATATTATGTGTCTTTTCTTGATTTATTTTTCTTTTTTATTTATCTAATGTTTTTCAAAGATTGTACACAAACGGCAAGAAAAAGTTTATTTTTTATTTCTGATGGGTTCGCTATGAAACCAAAAGAGGGACGTCAGAACCCACGAATCGTAGATGACCGAACGTCCCCTCGAAATATGGAAACAATAGAGATTACTTGATGAGAGAAATCATATATGTACGCACGTCAGTACCAGCGTCCTTGAATGTGCCTGCGGGCAGTTCTTCTACTATCGGATGTAGAGAATACAACCACTCCTTGAATTCGGATTCTGTACGTCCCTTTGATTCAAGAGCGTGTGATGAGATGATGCAGCACATATGCCCTTTGGGTTTGAGCACTGAGTACATCTTCCGGAAATGGATGATGTCTGCGTTCTTTGCGAAAGGGGGATTGGCGATGATGTAGTCGAATCCGTACTTACTGTCGTAGTTCAAGAAGTCATCCTTCATAAGCACTACATCTTCTAACTGTTCGAGAGCGTACCAGCAGTCTGGGTTGATTTCCCAGGCTTCTATGGGGATAAAGGGATATTTACGGTGGAATGCTTTGATGAGAGAACCACGACCGGCTGAGGGTTCCAGGACGACTGGTCCGTCCATTCCCCATACATCAATGAATTTATCGACGTCGAGTCTCTCGACCATCAGGTCTGCTATATTGTCCGGAGTGGGGAAGAACTGATAGACATTCTTCTTGTTCTCCAAGTCACCATCACAGATGGACGTATAAACTAGAGTAGCGTCTGAATCGAATACGAAGCCAGATGTCTTACCACCTTTCCACTTGCCGCCGCGAGACTCAAGGAGTTTCTTCACCTGAAGATAGTCTTCACGGGACAATTGTGCGGATCCGAGTCTGATGACGTTGTCTGTCACTGTACAGTGCTCGCTGAAATATATTTGTAAATCTTGATTAGTCATATGTAGAGTTTGATTATGAATTCATATAAATGTCTTTGCGAGATTCGAGTTCTGCTTCACTCATCTGAGAGAAACGTGCGCCTGCTTCCGTAGCCATTCTCTTAGGGTCTGGTTTAATAGCGACTCTGTTCAAGTCAAGCCTGTCAGCGTCCAGACAGATGTCTGCTGTCAAGTCCTTGGTGCGACGTTTTGTTGTGTGATGCTTGCAAGCGAGTTTGAGAGTCTTTATCTGAGCGTCAGTCAAGTCCTTCAAGAATGTCTTACGAATCTTAGATACGAACGCTGCTGCCAGACGTCCGTGCTCTTCAAAGGGACGTTCAGTTCCGCGCCGGCAGTCGTGGAGATATGCGAACCATCTGATGACGTCAGTGTCTGCTGATGGATACTCATCTGCGAGCATAAGTCCGAAAGCCTCAACATTTCTCCAGTGAGTTATGCCGTGGAAGAATGATACGTACGCTGGGAATTCATCCGGACGTTCAGCCATATACTGTATCCACTCGTGTAATGATTGTTCGTTGAACATAATATGTTGTATATTTGATTTCGTTATTGAATTTGATTTAATCGTCGCAAAAGTATACCCACCAATTGTCTTCTTTGATGTCATTCAGCACCGCTTTCTTATCCCACTTCTTGATGATGCAGAGTTTCTTCAACGTCCGCTTGGACAACGGTTCTGAACATCCGGGAGCAATCGTCCCGACTAGAGAGTCGAGAATCGCTTGATGTTTAGTGTTGCGTATCTTGTGCATATATTGATTTGATTTCGTTATCGATTTGAATATTCTTGCTGCATCTTTTCAAGACAGAAATTGAAAATCGAAGTCTCTTTCTCATCTGCAAGTCTCACGTCATTGAAGTTGTGACAGAGAGTTCCGACGGACGTTTGCATAACATCTTCGATGCAGTCGATACAATGCCACTTAGACGGGTCGTCAGTAGTGTACTCTTTCTTATAGCGAGTTGTCTGGAAGTCAAAGCCGCACCACACACCCTTTATATGAAGATGTCCCTTCGGATTCACTGTGTAACCTTCTATCTTGAAGAAGTCCCTTACTCCGGCTTTCAGAAATTGCATTCCAGGAACATAAGAGATTAATGACCCGACGGGAAATGCTGTTTTGAACTCTTCTGTTGTCATATTACTTATTGTTTTGATTTCTTTGTGCAAAGATACAAAATCTCTTTGAATTATACAAGCGTTGAGATAGAAAAGTTTCAGAATTTTAGAATCTTTAGGAAACAATCAATTGGTTTCGTTACGAATCCTGACTATCGTTTCTTAATTTTCGTTAAAATATAGTTAAAGAATGCAAAATAATTTGCACGGTTCAGATAATTGTCGTATATTCGCGGTAGAAATCAAAAGATAATAATTATGAGTAACAAAAAAGAATTATCAAGAATCGCAGATACATTCTCTGAAGTAAGAGACAAGAGAACTATCTCTGACCAGGCTGACTTCACTACATTCGGTCTTGGTTTCGAGACTGACGATATACAGATGTCTTATTATAAGAAAGGAAAAGTCAAGGTGACTACGCATATCAATAAAGACGAGTTCGATAAGATCATCTATACGAACGCTGCGTACATCATCGATTATCTCAAAGAAAAGAACTTTATAAAATGATACAGTTATGACAAAGACAGAAGCACTTGAGTTCATTATCAATTCTAATAAAGAGTTCAAAGAGAGATTGGACGCTAAAATCCAGACTCTGCGTGCTGCGATAGAGAAAGGGAATCCGAAAGACGTTAAACTCGACGTCCAGACATTCGAGTGTCTCTTGACGGATGTCATCAGGTACAAATGGTCGAAGCAGCGTCCTGAGACATTCCTCTACTGCTATGTGACCGGAGATGAGTACTACGGTATCTCAAACGCTCCGTACAGTCACTTTATGAGAACCGTCAACGGGAATTTTAGGAAGTTTATGTCTCTCAATGAACTGGATGACCAGCATCTCTATTCTAATGGTAAATACACAGATGAGAACAAACTGAAGATGTTCAGGAAGCGTCTGGAATTCGTTGAGTATCTGATGGGCGAGGACCTCGACATCATCGTATGGTGCTTCAACAACGTATGTATTTGAATTGACAATCAAACAAGAGCAGAATTATGATGACCGATTCATATAAAAAAAGAAGACATCAGTATATATGATGCATCAATCATACGTCCTGATGAACATCCGAAGTTCGACGTCGGAGACGTCATCGTGAACGAACAATCCGTATTCAATGTTCTTGGTTTCAACCGGACGTGTCTCGGACTTTGCTACGTGCTTAAAGGCACTGGAGACAAAATCGGATGGTTGACAGAACAAGTGGACGCTAAGTATCATCTGAAGCCGGAGACTCCATCTGGGAAGAATAATAAGAGACTTCCGTATAACTGCTATACAGACCGCAAGGGTTATGTGATTCCGAAGAGTCCGCTCATCAAGGCAACGCCTGACATTATCGAATGGCTTAGCACAGACGATACTGTCCGCTTCCTTTTCAATGACAAGCCGAATACGAAGATTCTGGACAAAGAGTGGTTATCCATCGGAATCGGACATTCCTATGCAGGCAACATCTATGCTTCTGTATGGCCGGAATCTCAGGAAGACGTCGACAAGTATTTTGCCAATAATCCCTATATGAAGATTTTCGGTGAAGACTACGACGGGTTTATGAGATACATGAGATGGGTCGCTAAACTCGGTCCTCGCTTCACGAAGCAACAATTGAAGAGAAACGTATAACTTAGAATTGATAATCAAATGAGAAAAGACAAAGGATATCAGAAGGACTTGCGCCGCTACATTTACAGGACCCGACGTCCGGCTAACAGTTACGCTTCGGGAGAAAACAAATCTCTCGAACAGTACTTGGCTGATATTGATAAAAGGTTCGATGAGCGCATTGCTGATGCGAAGAAGTCATATGCAAGGATTGCTACGAAGACGACTCTGACTGGCAAGGCACTGCGTGACTACTGTAGCGATTGGATGCTCTGGGAAGTCAGGTTTGATGATGAATGCAATCTCATTCCTCTTGAAGACGTCCTTGCTGAACTCGAATATAATCGTGAGCGATACAAGGCAAGCAAGTCATATGGGTACGTCCGTCGCACTGTGAATAAGGACAACCAGAAGTTTGTCTACAACAGCAGTGGGGGAGGTGATAACCATCATCGGGTTCGCATCCCGTCGATAAAGCGTTCTGATGCGACCTGGAAGCGTTTCTATGAACTGTTCCCTTATTATAAGGAGCATTATGCGGAACTGAACAACAAGAATGGCATAAAGCTTAAGAAAGTGTGGTAAGCTATGAAAGTGACAGTTGAATTCAATGTAGATTGGGACAATTACTCGGACGTTTGTGATGAATTGGTCATTGAAGATATGTTCGAGAACTGGCCCGGTAAAGACGGCGTGAAGATTGAATCGTATAAAGTAGAAAGGGATTCACAATGAAACAGAAAGTTAAAAGGACATTGAACGTCGTGTGTTCTCTGGATCTGACGCTTGAACAGTTGAAGACGGAGATAGAGTACGCCAGGAAGCAGATACCGGCTGAAGTAAAAAGTTCGGACGTCTGGCTGAGCCTGCGCGATGATGGAGGTTTCCAGTCAATAGTCGCTGAGTACGAGTCATTGGAGACCGACCACGAGCAGGAGATGCGTGAGCAAGAGGAAGAATTCTTCAATCAGTTTATGGACGCCAAGAAGAAACATTTGATGAGTTTCGTTATGGACTGCGACGGTTGTCCGGAGAAAGTGAGCATAGCTGCACGCCTGGTGACGAATCTTCACTACTCTCAGCGCGACTGCATTGTCTACGGTGCTCCCGTTTTTTCGGACGAACTGTGCGAGAAGCAAACGGGAATCGAAGTGTCTATCAGATATTACGGAGAACATCTATGATAAAGTTTAAATGTGAGAATCATTAACATCAAGGAGGATTAAGAGTATGCTGAGTGAATCGTATATAACGTCCAGGCACAACATCTTATTTAACTGGGTTCGCCGCAACACCAGTCTGGTTGGAACAGCGGCTGAAGAACTTGCTCACCGGATATTTTTGAAGTACTACGGAAAGTGTCTTTAAAATATATAAAGCTATGCAAACATATTATACTATAAGTCATTTCTGTCAGGGTGAAATCAAAACCTGGAAGTCGACCGGAAAAGATTTTCCGCATTCTATGAAATTGAACACTCTTGATGAAGCTAAGGAGGTTCTCCTGGCTAACATAAAGAATAAGGAAGAGTACTACGAGAGGACAGGTATCCATACAACTGACCTTACGGATCAGTATCTCATCATCGAGCATTCTACTCCGTATCCGAACAAACAGATGAAGCGGATTAGGATTGTGCTCATCTATGAAGAAGGCAATATTACAAATCTATAATCAAACTAAAAGTTATGCAGAAAAGATTCGCTATTGATAATTGTCTGAAGCCGTATAAGTTTTCTTTGGACGGTCATCTAATGATTAATCTTGGGACAGAAAAGAGACCAAAATGGTTTCCGACAGATAAGATAGAATACCTCAGGAAACTTGCAGATGCTGCTTACGAACAAGGATTCGAAGAGGCTAATAGGATTCAGCGTTCTGAAGATATTCTCAACGACCCGCACGAATATCAGGCAGAACTTTGTAGATGGGAACAAAAGTAAAATATTATAATTAAACAAGAACGTACTTAAAACAGTAAATAATTGCTGATTTGTATAAACTATTCTGTAGATAAACAGTATAATATACAGAGTTCAAAGATAATATTTAGATGTCAAATACAACGAAAGAATACTTAAGAAGCGTATCTGAATACATCGACTTCGAACCCGAAGTCGCTCAGATGTTAATAGACAGCATAACTGTCTATGACCAGGCTTTGTATTTCCTTCGTCAAGAGTATTTTCGTTGCCGTGATTTGAACTGGTCGGAACTTCCAAAGTATCCATCGAAGTTTGATCTGATGGAACTTACGAAAGCGTGTGCAAATGTAAAATCGACTCATCTTGATATAAATGTTAAAAAAGACGTTGTCTTCCAGGCACGAAGTGACTGGGATTCTTGGACTAAATCTAAAGAAGATTTTAAAAAGAATCCTAGTAAATACTTGGGCGAGCCAAAAATGCCTCGCTACAAATACCGCTTCTCGACATACAACACAATCACTATAGACAAGACGCGGTTCCGCGGGGACTGCGACAATGAGATAAAGTTGCCGTGTTCTGACACATATATCAAGATTCCGAATAATATAAAGAAAAACTGGATAGTGATGCTGAAGATAAAGTATGTGTATGGAAGATTTAAAGCGTCTTTTATATATGATAATAATCTGAAGCATCTTGAAAAGAAGAACGCAAGGCGTCTTTCTACCAAAGACGCCAACACTGGCTGTTTGGGAATCGACCTCGGTTCGAAGAACATAGTGACTGGCGTGACTTATAAGTGTAGTCACAACCAGTCATTCATCATCCGCGGAACGGAATACAAGCAAGTCATCAGACAAGTCAATCATAAGATTGCTGATTTAGAATCAAAAGCGATTCTCTGCGCAAACGCAGAGATAACGAAGATAAGCAAGAAAGACGGCTTGTTGAAACTCTATAAGAATTCATCGGCGATGAATTCTCTATGGAGATACTACAACGACTTCTCAGAGACTTATATGCATACGATAAGCAACATGATAATCGATTTTTGCTTAGAGAATTGTATAGGTACTTTAGTCGTCGGTCATAATGATGGTTGGAAGCAAGAATCAGAACTGACGAAAGAGAACAACAAGATTTTCTGTTCAATACGCCACAGCGTATTGATTGAGTATCTCAGGTACAAGTGTAAGGATGCCGGAATAACATTTATGACTACGGAAGAGTCGTACACTTCCAAGTGCGATCACTTAGCCGGAGAAAGTATGGAGCATCACGAGAAGTATCTCGGCAAGAGACCGCACAGAGGTATCTTCGTATCTTCTAAAAGAGGAAGAATGAATGCCGATTGTAACGGTGCAATCGGAATGCTCAGAAAAGCAAACATAATACAAGACGCTGACATTGTCAGCTTACTGGATAGGGGCGATATTGTATCGCCCGTCGTAGTGAACGTTAAGGGTTTTAAACGCCCGAAGCAATCAGTGCGCAAATGAAATTATCGATTATATTTACTATAATTTATGAAATTCAATACAACAATTATGGCAAAGACAACTGAACATGCAGCAGAAGTGCTGAAGCAAATTAAGTCAGAAGTGAACGAAGACGTTATCAAGGATTATCATATGCCAACACTGTGCAATATGGAGACTGGTCAGGACACTGGCTTTGCAGTCGTCATCGCGCTGAACACTAAGTACGGATATACGGACGCTGTCCTGAATGACTGGAAGACCAGACTCGAAGCAAATGAGTATGTCATCAACGTCAAGCGCAGCCAACTCCAGGTAAAGTTCAACGTGCGTTACGATTCGTAATGGAATCAGACAAACACAAGACAAGAAAGAAGACGTCCTGCTCTACCATCAAATAGAACAGGACGTCTTCTCTATACTTACCGAAACTCTATATTATTTCTTCTCCTTCGGAACGAGTTCCCCATCCCTGACTTCAAGATATCCTTTCTTGATGAGAGTCTTGACTGCGTTGTATGAGCGGAAGCCTCTGCTGAGATGCTTCACCCAGTACTTGATCTTCTTGTCACCCTCGATTTCACGTTCTTCGCTGTTGTACGGAACGCTGACTGCACGGTGGACGAAGTGAGAATAGTTACCGTTGTCTCCGTATGCACTCATCTGATCGTACTTGCCGTCGAACTGATACGGAGTGAACGTGTAGCAATTCTTCTTCTGGTCCCACTCGATGACGAGTTTGCCCGGAAATTCCGGTTCCCAGGACTGACCGTGACCTCCCTTAATGAAAGCGACCTTGCCCCACAGTGTCATCGAAGACGTCCAGTAATCCGGCCAGCCCTCGTTCTTTCCGAGAAACGAGCACTTGGCACACTTGATGTCAGTGACGCGGACTGCGTACATCGTCCAGTCTTTCTCATTCGGTCCGGCCTTCACGTTCGGGTTGTAAGCACGAATAGTACCGCCCTTCATAAGATTCGAAACTTCATCTTCGGATATTAAACGGATCTTGCCGTCTTTATCCAGGCTGACGTGCATCCGGTCATTATCGACGCTGCTCTCATTATCAGCCTCCATGATACGACGCTTTACAATCTTCGCTACGTCCATCATAATGCTCTCGTATAGAGCCTTCTTCTGTTCTTTGTTCATATAAAATAAATGTGTTGAATTTTCTGTATTTATCTATAGAAAACCAACACATTAATTGATTTCCGTTTATCCCTCTGAAGACGACCTGACGATGCGGAAGATTTCGTCCTTGATGACTTTATTCGTTTCTCTGTCTGTAAGGACGTTGTACTCGTATAACGTGTCGCATTCACCGGAGATGTTGAGGTAATGCTCATCGATCCACCAGTCCACGAGTTCGTCGAACATAATCCGGACGTCCTGGTCAGAGTTCATACTGTGATTATAAATCTGGAACGTCTTATTGTCCCGGAAATAATCAAGCAGTTTCTGCGCAGTGTCGTAGACAACGTCGTCTATCTGATGATAAGCGTACGGTCTGTTGAGGAACTTGTAGATGTTGGGGAATTTCGTTTTCATTATGGAATTGTTTTTGATTATGTGTACGTTCCGTGATAGCCAAAAGAGTTCCAGAACTCTTCGACATCCAGTTCTTTCTTTTCAACCAGGACGCCATTCTCATACGTTTCATCTCGGAGAGCGTCCGCATCTTTAGATTCACCGAAGCATCTGAACCGGATGGTTAAATCTGGAACTGCTTTTGATGCCTGCTTCGCATAATCATTATGGTACCACTTTGAACCGAACCCGTAGTTGAATCCGAAGTCATCCATCCTGTTTGAATAAATCATCAGATGGTTATAGACGTCTTCTTCGAGAGCTTCGGCAATTGCTCTTCGTACACGGACGTAGTTTTCCTGAGTCGCTTTGGACTCAGGAATGATTGTGATGACGTGTCGTGTTAAGTATCCCATAATTATTTCTGTTTTGATTTCATTATCGAATCACTTACTTCTTCTTAGGGACAATCCTGAAGTATCTCTGATGCTGGTCAATCTTCATACCCAGAATATCGAGCAGTCTGAGGTCAATCTTGTAGACGTAGAGAGTGTAGTGCTTGTTCTTTCTGTGCTTTCCTCTCTTAAAGACGTCCACATTGAAGCAGTACGCATAGTCAGGGCCGTTGTCACCTCTTCTCTTGATGGTGCCGTAGTAGTTTCCGTATCCACTAACAGTAAGACAGACGAGTGGTGTCACTGATCTGAATCTGTCCATTGCGCTTCTATATGTTCCATAACCGGTATAGACAGTCGGCTTTATTGATACATTGAATCTCATATTGTTTTATGTTTTAATTGGTTCTATTATGAATTTTGTTTAATGTCTCTGTACATCAGATGAGTCTCGACTTCAGATGGTTTCAAGCGAAGCTCGTGAATAGCATCGGTCGCATACTTCTTAGATTTCCGGACGTCTACCACGACTGTTGGATAATTGCTGCCGGCTTCGTTTATTACGTCAATAATCTTGGCCGGCAACCATTCATTTCCGAAGACATTGTACCTGTCACACAGTCGCTCAGGAATCCGGACACTGCACAGACGTCCCTCTATAATAAGTTCTGGATGTTCCTGGACAGAAGTGATGCTCGTGTCGAACTCAGCCGGATAAACATAGTCGAATCCGCATTGCTTAATTGGAGCAAAATGTGCGTCAATTTCAATCTCGTACATATAGTAGAGCACGAGCACTGGATATGCTTTCGGAACTCTTGGGTTGAAGTGGTCGAGTCCAGATGGATACTGCTTGTCAATGTTAGACTTCCAAGCATTGAACTCACTATCATTGTTGAGCATTAACCTTTTCATATTCGTATGTTTGATTCTGTTATATTTGCTTAAGCAAAAATTATAAATCTTCTTTGTGTCTCTTACGGCACTCCTTGTAGCACCACGAGTCTCTGTTGCTGACGTGGGTTGCGAACTTCCGGTGAAGTTTCTTCATCTGGGGGAAGTTGTCTCCGCATATATCAGGCCAGATGTCGAACCAGGCATAGTCGTAGTGCATCTGCGGCTTGAACTTGAAGATGTCGCAGCACACAATCTCCACTCTTGGGTCGTTGTACGAAGGACCGACTAGGTCGATGACGTCCTGAGACAACTCAACCACTGTGATGTGCTCGCAAGTTCCCTTGTCAAGCAACGCTTGGACGACCATTCCAAGTCCGAGTCCTGCTATGAGGACGTTTCCGCAAGCCTTATTGATGAACTGGGTGTGGTCACGTATCTCAGCCGGTGTATTTGTCATATAGAGATAACCGGATTCTGTGAGTCTCCAGTACGTTCCGGCAGTGATTGCTCTTTCAGGATAATGATTGACGATACAACGAATGCGATGCATTGCTGCTTCGTCTTCTGTCACTGTGAACTGACTGAGTTTCCAGTTGCCTTTCTGACCTTCCTTGAGATTTAACTTGATATTCATATTCTTAATTTGATTTGATTATTAAACTTGATTCTTATAATGTGGGAGTTAACATAAATTTTCCCAAATCATTTCGAGTATCTCTTTGCGTTCGTTCTTGTCAGGCAGCAGTTCTTCTGCGTACTTGTCAGTATCAGGATTTCCAGCCCAGATAGAGATTTTTCCATTGTCGTCTCGGTGGATGTAATCAATGAGGACGCCTCTGTGAGTTAATCCGAAATCGCTTACTCGAATAGTGTTTGTTTCGTATTCTTCGAACAGTTCGTTCAGTTCGTAACTCTCTGACGATTTTGTGATATTCTTATTCATAATTTGAAATGTATTAAATGATTAATATTCTTATTTTGTTGTTGGAATATATTTTCCGTACTTCTTCATCAGTGTTTCATAATCTGAACCAAGCACTCTGCGTAACTGTTTGTCAGAACCCCGATAGTTCTTGAAATATTCTTTCCAAGTTCTATTACTTTCCCACGGACTTATGCACCATAGAACGAACGGCAACCAGAAGATACATACTGCTGTATGCAATACTACTCTTTTCGCATAATCCAATGAACTTGTCGTTGGTGCGTCCCAAGCGAAGATTCCGATTACAAAACCCGGAACCATATATAACGCTCCTAATATGATTGCTACTGCTGTTGTCATAATTCTATTTCTTTATTGTTTCTGATTTCTGTGACAAAGGTACGAAAAAAGATTGAACCGTGCAAGCATTTCAGCAAAAACTTTTCAGAATTTTGCATTCTTTAACATTTGAAGCATTGAAACGATAATTCAGTTTCGTTACGAATCCAATATTGCGTTCTACAAAAGAAAAGACGTCTGACTCATCACGAGCGAGACGTCCACATGGATAGCATGGAAAAAACAAACAATCTTTATCAGAGTGTTGGGGTACAGGATATTCGTTTCAAGTTATTTGAGTTGCGGACGCTTTTGTCACGGCCGTCGAGAAGTTTCGCAACATCGTTCGCAGTTTCTTGTCCGTATTTCTCAATGATGCCCGACAAACTTACCCATCCTGGTATTCTGTCTTCACGGAACCCTCCGAACATTTCATACAAATCCTTATGGATAATGTTCTGAGCAACTTGTGAATCTTTCATCTCGTTTTTTGAGATGAACGTGTTGTGCATCAAGTATCTGGGTTCTGTTACGGATATTAATCCGAGAATCTGACCGCAGTCGAGGTTCAATACGATCTCTTCGTACTCTTCTCCGAATTTCTCAACAGTCACGTTCTTCGGACATGCAACAGAACGCATTGTCTTTTTCTTGAAGAACATTGCCAGTTCATATGGGGACATATCGTCGACGGACTCGTCATATCGCTCAGCAATGCGGTGAATCATATGGGGAGGATATTCGTCCATACGAATTCCCGTATGCTCTTTATATGATGTCACGTGGAACAATCCGATTCCGTTATTAAATTGGTTACGAGCTGTCGTAATCTCATAGGACTGGTACAGGTAGAGACCTATCGGACATCCGTTCTTATTCGTCCACTTCTCGAAGAATGTCAGAACGCAGAGCCACTTGCCGTAAGGAGTGTTGTATTCCCTCTTCATAAAGAACGGAAATCTCTTGGCACGCTTTGCTGTGTGCTCACACTCGTTTACGAAGTACTCCACCTTCGCAAGAATGTGCTTGACCAGGTTCTCTGCGATTTCAAGTTTCTCAGCCGGACGCATTCTGTAGTTCAGTTGAGTTGTCTGACTGCTGACGGTATTCATATTCTGTATCATATTACTTTTTTAATTAAAAGATTTGAATTCGAGTTTTATCTTTATCTGCTGCGAAGGTACGAAATCTTTTTGAATCTTGCAAGCACTTGAGCAAAAACTTTTCAGAATTTTGCATTGTTTAACAGTTGGACGTCAGAACCATCATAACTGAGTTCATTATGAATCTCGATATTGATTTAGTTTAAGAAATTGAGTCATCGCTCAAGATTCTCATCATCTCCCAGATACAAACTTCAGACGTCCATATAAATATTGCAGAAAGAAAGAATTACAACCAGGCGTAAAATGAATATCTTGAAGTCACCGGACTTTGCCAGGCCCGCGAATTTATTCATCTCCTTTGAAGAGAGTCTCACTGATGGCGATGTCAGCGAAGTCTGTCGTCGTGAGTTCAGACGTCTGGTCTATGAATTCCTCGGACGTCTTGAGTACGATAAAGGCTATGCACGCTATGACTATCATCGAAGCGTCGTCATCGCAAAACTCTGGATGTTGAACAGTGACGATAAAGTTGAATTGATATTCAATCCTGATAGAATGCGCACTGAGATAACCGGCATCGATGCATCAGCAGTCAGCGCGATCACCGGTGAAACTTCGTCCCCCTTCATCAATTTCTTCAGAAGACTTTTCCGTATTTTTACTCAGCGCTGCTAAAAACAAAAGACGCCAGACTCTCACGAGCCCGACGTCCGCAAAATAAAGGATTTTGCAAAATTTGCGGTAACTTTTTCTTAGATGCGATACCTATGTGGTATATCTTTTTTATTCTCCAGTTTCTTTCCGACTAACTCGTACGCCAACTTCTTATCTGAAGCACGCATCATATCACGGGACACGAACGTCCTCTGTGAGATGTACCTCTGGTCGATGGCGATATGTCCGAGCAACTCACCCTCTGGGATAAACGTTACACACTGAGTAACAGATGCTCCGTATTTCTGTATTGTCTCTCCGACATTAATCACTCCGCTGGCAGTGAACTTCGAGAGGAATCTAGCGAGTTTCTCGTCGGTCATCTGTTCCAGGTTGTCTTCAGATGGTAAACGTTCTGAAACTTTCCGGATAAAGTACGGGGAGAATTCGGAGATTGAGACATCGCCTGGATTGTTCGAACTAATCTGGAACATCCCTCGCTGAAAGTCGTCTTCAGATGTGAATGACTGGAATGCGTCGACGTGGAACCGGCGAATCTCAGGATTCTCTTCATCATTGTAAATGGCGATGATGGTAATCCATCTGCCGTAGACGACAGTGTCGATGTTAGTGGTGAAGTAGTATGGACGTCCGTCTGTGCGATTGTTCGTCAGATTCTTCTGACGAATCAGTTCCTTGACACGGTCGGCGATGACCATCATAATCTTCTCGGATGTTGCTACTTTCTCTGCGGCAGTAGACTTGATGTTGATGCTGTTAGTACTCATAATGCATTTCTTTTTTAAAATTAATAATTAAAATATAATAAACTCGTGTCACCTTTAAAGGAGATGACAGCGCAAAGGTAGACATTTGTTTTAAACTATGCAAGCATTTTGACAAAAACTTTTCTGAATTTATAGATAATTAACACTTAAACGTCGAAACAATATTCGGGTTTCATAATGAATTCATACTAAAAAGAATCGAAATCGTCAGTTCGGAAACAGCCGTTTCGGATCTTCATTGATGTTCAAAAGGGTTCTTTTTATGCCAAGACGAGTAGTCTGGATCCGACGTCCGGCTAAAATGCTCCAGAAAATGGCCGAATATTCGCGGCGACTTTGCAGCAGTGAGAGTTACGACCGGCCAAAACATGCTGCAAAAGCTTCAAAACATCCAGGAGCTGAGATGTCTGCGGACGTCGTTATACAGAAATTTAGGGAGGATGATTAGACGTCCGGACAATTGCAGATATAGATGTGACTCTGAAGAGAAAATCTCGAAAAAATAAATTGGTTTCATTATGAATCTGAAATATTTTGAGCGTTTGAAGTTATTCTGTAGACGACCCAAGATAAATAAGTTACAAGTTAGATTTTGGGTTTATTTTAGTATTAGGGTAAGTTAGAGTTTAAGTCATTCCATAGGTTTAGGTATACAGGATACGATTCATTGACATTAAGAGTTAAAGTTTTTCTAATTCAAGTTTTTCAACTATTTAACATTTATACACAAATCTATCATTCACAGAGAAATTTTAAGTTTGGTTCACTCATCATTTAGACTTGTCAATGAAATCAAAGCCCTCGCCAATTGACGGGGGCTTTCTCATTGTCCATAGTTAATGGTTCGGATTAATATATAGTTCCCAACATACTTCCCAGTTGGGGTCGCTTCATAAATCTATCCCGTTCTAAACTCCGGGCAAATGCATGATACTTCCGGTCAATTTCGTTGACTAGTCTGGACGTCGAACCCTCAAAATTCCTGAGTCTGCTGAGCTGGCGTAAGTTGTCCTTCAGTGCTGCTATCTGTTTCTTGATAGCGAGCATCTCATTCTTGATGAGTTCCCTGGACATCTCAGCAGCGTCTGATGAATCGATGCTCTCTATTTGTCCTGGATTATAAATGACGCAACTTTGTATGACCGGATATTGGGATAATGTATCCGGTGATGTCTCGGCTGGCATCGCAAGGACGTCTTCAAGCTTGAAGAATTCTATGTGGAGAGCGGGTTCGAGATGAGCAGTGCTGAACTTTATTCCATGAATGACTACCTGGAACGCATCTGTGTCGTCCAGATGAATCTTGCATATGGATCCAGGCTCGAACATCTCGATGATCGTCTTAAGCTTTGACTGCTGACGTCCGTATATATCAGTTCCCCATCCTGGAACATATCTCGACGAACCGTCTGCTTCAGCAATAGGAATGGGCTGTTGTGTGGGGAGAACGTACTTAACTGTCCCGTCTGACTGAAATATGGGGATAGGCTGGATTGTATCGATTGCCGGTCGAGGAACCAGAGGATTGAGAATGACCGGGGCTTGAAGTGTCTGTACAGCATTTGCCTGCGGATCAGTATCATAATAGTACTGAGCCATATTATCGACCAAGTCGTGTATGATTTCTCCGTAGCGTTCGTGCTTCTTGAGACGTTTAATGTCCGGTGGAATAACTCTGCCCATATGTTTGCAAACTTTAATATATTTCTTCTTATTGTACATTCGAATCTCAGATTTGTATCTTGAGATCCAGACGTATACTAATCCTGTTGATATCTGAAGACGGGATATATTCAAATATCCGGACAATATTTAAATATCGAGTGCAGGCGTTGCACGCAGAACGCACGGGAAACGTCCCTTGACTTCAAATAAAGCCCCTGGTGAGCATTTCTACTGTCCAGATGATAAAGTGGGCGCCGGACGGATACGAACGTTTCTGTGGACGTTTATTATCTTTTTGAAAAAGATATTTCAGTTTCATTATGAATCCCAATATGTGTACACGTACACACATACGCATACATGCACATATATACGCACACACATGTGTACACGTACACACATACGCATACATGCACATATATACGCACACACATGTGTACACGTACGTGAAGAACTTAAATAAAATTAGAGATTAAAATAAAGATGATCCAATTTTTCCTTTTAAAGACAACCTCTCCCCCTACCCCCCTCTATTAATATATATCGCGAAAATTTTGGGAAGTTTGCAAAATTGGCAAAAAAATTTGATTTTCGGAGAAAATTTTTTGTTCGAGCGTCTGAAGTCTGCGTTCAATGAGATAAAATAAATATTTTATGAGAAAGATTTTCGAAGATTTGCTAGATAATATAGGGGACATTGGACTTATAAGTCAGCGTCCGTCTACTGATGTTGAACCTGAACAGTTGTATGATTACATATTGTACGTCGGTCATCAAACTAATGCTGGACGTGGGGATACTAAGAGAGAACTCTACTATTTCAACCTATGTCTCGAAGATTTAAAGTGTGTTATGGACGTCTGCCTGGACTCTTATGAAACTGACGGGGTTCTTTATTTTCAGGAAGATAATGACTATAGGCGGTATCAAGGGACGAAGAAGTTGCCGGAAGATGAACTTAAGAGGATGTCGTCTGGTTTCGGAGATATGGCTTGCTACAAAGTTTACTTCAACTTCGACCCAGACATTATCAAAATGCTGAGATTCTTCTACACTGTCGCAAATCGGTTCAATATCAATGCTTGGGGAAG
>NFZD01013576.1_pt1 | contig 28917 bp, 20 predicted proteins | sample 1095381 | NCBI WGS metagenome assembly NFZD01 (sample SAMN03609891, study PRJNA323583) | gut metagenome | isolation source: feces | host: Rattus norvegicus | place: Denmark: Riget | collected 2013 | reverse complement strand
TATAAACATTTTCATTATTATTGAATTCAATAAAAGCATAGTTTTTTTCTAAGCATTTTTCATTTATTTTTTCTAATGCTTCTTCATTTGTTAAACGTTTTCCACTACTCATAATATTGTTATTTTATATATAAATATATATTAAATTTAAAACCAACGCCAGTTCTATCACAAATATAGAAAAAAATTTTATATTATCAATAGTAAATAAAAAAAAAAGAGTACCTTGTTTAGATACTCTTTTTAAAATTATTTTCAATTGTCATTTGTTCCATGAAACAATTATACATTTTAAATGAACGCATATATCCAATAAATGTTCCTGCGAAATATTTTTCCAAAGGATAAACTCTAGTAGGATTTAACATATAGTTATATTGTATTGTTTCAGCCAATCCTTGAGTTCCACCGCCTATTGATATGTTATAAGGCACACCCTCTTGTTTTTCATATAGTTCATGTAATGCCCTCAGTTCAATTCTTGGTAGCTCCTTTGAAACATATCTCAATTTACCATTTACATAGAACATTAGCTTCATTTTATCACCACCTAAGAAAGACATTCTAACATTAACAGTAACCCATTCACAATCTGGTATTACACCCTCAAATGAATATCCTTCTACCATTAATGTCTTATCTCTTTCCTCTTTGTCGCAGTCAACGGTCAATAGCCTATATCCAATCTCTCCTTTATCTGTAATTCTAAACGCCAATGCGTTGTTATAAAGGTCTTTGTAAGGGTTGTAATAGTTGGCATCCTTATCTCTTAATGTGTCAATTGTGTTGACGGTGTAACCAGTCTTTGTGCGGTTCATTAAAATGAATAAATTACCATTGAAATTATTTCTTCTACCACAGTACATATATTGTGTACCCTCTACCCAATTTTTAATTGTTTTACCTGATTTTGTTCTATCAAACATCATATATTTGTTATCTGTGTGGAAATAATACCAATGCGCTTCTGCAAGATTGAATCCGTTGTCTGTATAGTATTGGAAATCAGTTATATCCAATTCTGGCTCAACGTAGTATATACAATCTTCCAAGTCTCCTAATCCATCCCATCCACCGATGTAGTCACCTTCACCGAATGCGATACCACCACTCAAGAATTCATCCTCTTCTTCTGCTGACCTAATTTTTTTCTTTTTGTACTTAACTGGACATCCACATCCAACGAAATATGGACTAAGTATATATTCATCACCCTTTGGGATGTTGCAACACCAAGAAGACATGTTAATATGGTCTTCATTTTCATCAATGAGTTTTGGCTTCTCTACTGGTTGAACCTCAACATAGTCAAACATTTCATCCCAATCGCAGTAATCTTTTGCATATAGCTCTTCATCATAATAGTTGAAGTTTGTGTAATCGTCTATGTCTAGTGGTGGGTCTTCGTAGAATTCTGGGTCAAGGTCATAAAAATTACCAATAATATAGTCTTTTTTGTCAATTGCCCCATCTTCAACGAAGTCATCCATTCCTAATTGATAACAGTTTTCTAATCCATCTACATCTTTTTCATCATAAAGATATATCCATTTGTTCTCTGCTCTTGTTCCTATGTAGAAGAAAATACCTTTATTCTCTGGATATTTATCATTAAGTGTTTTTGTTGATTCATGCTCTAGGTCACATCTTTTCAATGTAAATTCTAGGTTATATGTTTCACCATCATCGAAATGAGTTGGCAATACTTGGTATTTATCACACTCTGTCTTAAAGAATCCTTGGTAGAAGCCGCCATTAAACATTACATAGCCGTTTTCTGCGTGTAATGGGTACTCATATTGTAGTGTATTGCCGCTAACAGCGTGTAGCTTCAATCTTGTGTCATTTTCAGCTATTTCTAGTTTATTTGATTGGAATATCTCTAAGAAGTCTTTATTTAGTATTCTATCTTTCCTAAATGTGAATAATCCGTTATCAACTCCAGTATATGTTATATTATATAAGGTATAGCCGATGGACAATGCATCATCCCAGCTATACTCACTTTCACTCTTAATCCATCCACTGTCATCACAATCAGCATGTGTTAAATCCATGTATGAAATTAAACAGTTATCAGCATTATTTCCATAATGTCCATAACTGTCCTTATTAACAAAGAAATCCCAATATTCATCTTTGTTAATTCTTAATCTCAATCTATGATAGTTATTTACCTTTAAATTTGCCATTGTAACGCATTATTTTACTAATTATAAATATTTATTTAATAATAAAACAGATAGATTATGAAAATAATAAATTTGAACGAATCTCAATTCACAAGGCTGTTTGATGAAGGTATCGAGAATTATGGTAGAAGTAATACTCCAGAGTACCAAAATCAAGATGAAGTTACACTTACAGCAAAGAAAATAAACCAAAATGGTGATATAGAAGATTCAAAACCAATTACCACTGATAAGTTCTCAAGACAGCAGACTCCACAGCAATGGGGTAGTGTTGGTGGTAGAAAATCATCAAATACAATTTAATTGAAATGGCTATTATATTTGAAGACTCAGCAAAGGTAACAAAGAAGCAAATACCAATTCCACAGAATGCCAAGAATGTGTTCAAAGCGATGAAGAAAATCTATGAACCATATTTGGATAAGAATATTCCTGGAAGTAAGATTCTGAAGTCTTTGGGTAGCGACAAAAAATATAACAAAAAAGGTGCAAACGCACAAACAAACGGAAAGGAGATTAAACAAGATTCCGTTAATGTTAATGATGCAAAGGTGAGATTGCACAGAATGAATAAACTACCCAAGAACAGCATCCAATACCAGTTAAATGGTGGGGAATTGGCTGCTAACATTTATAGGAAGGGCATTGAACGTGCAAGAGGAACAAAAGAGGTAGAGGCTGTTAAGCCACCGAAGCCAACTACAAATGCAGACTTGAAACCAGCTGATACAAAACCTGAAACAATAAAAACACCAAGTGGTAATATTACATATACTGTTACTGCTGAAAATAGGATAATTAAGGAAGCATTTGATGAAGAACATCCTTATTATGACTATCTTAATGACTATGATGCAAGATATGTTTTCAATGAGTTCCTATCTAATCCGAATGGAAAACAAAGTTGGGGTGTGTTGATTAACCCAGATATGTATGCAAAGGCATTAAGAGAGTTCACGCAATATGGGAAATTGGTGAAGTTCCCAACTAGATATATCTATCAATGGATGGGAATTATTATGAAGAATACAGCAATTCTTAAAGCTAACACAAGTATCGCTGGTCACAGTCAATGGTTTCCAACTGAAGATTTTGAGGATTTTGTTATTTCTTATTTTGGAAACAATAGAGAGATTGATATTGATAAAGACAGTGTTAAAATTGAGGTATTCCCTAAAGACATATTGAAATTGTCTAACGATGAGTTTAGTTCGCTAAATGAGGCTGTTGATAAATATGGACAAACATATTTCCCTTGGGTTTCACAAGGTGATGCAGATAGAATGGTGGCGCAGCAAGACTTTGAAAGACAGAAAAATAAGTTTAGCCAGATGTATGGTGATATAGGTGAATACATTGCTGAGTTCAATCAAAATTCTAGATATAATGGCGAAATAATGGTTGACTATAATACAAATAAACTATATTGGGTAGTTGACCAAATGAATTTTCTTGACCTCATCGGATTTTATGATTGGATGATGACGCTTGACGGAAGTGACGCATTTTCAGATTTTGGTATCGAACCATTGGAGAAAATTCTATCTGAGTATGATGAAGAGTTACCACCAGAGAAAGTATTGGTGATTGTAAATAAGGCATTGGATGTTTATCATCAGAGAGGTGATATGGCTTCAATATTTGTTACTGGAGGTAGTCGTGCATTGAGTAGAATTGCAGAACACACTCAAAGGTCAAAGAAAAAAATTTACATAACAGAAAAACAAATCGTTAAATTAAGACATGGCAAATACGTTAAATAATACATTAAATAAGGTTGGTGATGCTATTGAGGCTGTAATGGGTGGTGCTAAGAAATCTACACCATACAATGACCCAAACCGTGTATATACAGGTCAAACTTGTCTTGAGCGATTTGGTATGGAAGCTAGAAGTGCTCACCTTATGAGAAATGAATGGAAGAGAGACTTACAGTACACAAAACTACTTGTTGATGCTGAATATCTCATCCAGACCGAGTTTAAAGTATCTTCTTATGAGGATAGACTAAAAGAGCAAGCAGAATCAAAAGCTCAAAAACAAAAAGAACTTTCAGAAAAGGAAATTAAAAAAATAGAGAAAAAAAGAGATAAAGCCAAAGAAAAATATGATAACTATAGTAAAATTCTAGAAGAAAGACAGCAGCCAAAAGAAAAAATATAAAAAGCAACTAAGTACTATTTATTATTAAAATAAAATATTTAAAATTTATAGAGAATATGGCAAATACAGTTCAGAATGGTCAGACATGCCTTGAGAAGAGAGGTATGGAAGAAAGACACGTTGAGATAACTCGTAGTGATTATAACATTGAAAATCAGTACGGTGCTACTCACAAAGATGCAGTTAGTGATGGTGATGCACAAGGTAAGGGCACTGGACATGGAGGGCATACGCATTTTTTACCAAACTGCCAGTTACCGACAACCCAGATTAATTATAGTAATTTTGATACAGAGAATGGCGGTGGCTGTTACGATATTAAAGGTAGAAACGGAATAAGTGGACGTGAAAGAGCACTAGCTATTTCGATGTACAATAAAGAAGTACCTTATGGAGCAAAACTTGTAGATACTACTGCTAATGTTAATGATGGACAATATTTTGTTGGGCAACAGATTGGTAGTCCATCATCTAATTGTGGCTAAATTTTGTTTTTAACCAGATTTTTTATATATTTGCAATATAATATGGATAGGTGCGGAGTAGCTACCCACTGACAAGATTTTTCGCTTCAATCTTCCATGTTATATTTTTAAAAATAAGAAGCGAGCATAAAAGAAGCGAATATATGTCGAAAAAATTAACAAAAGAAGAATTTGTTAAAAAAGCTAAAAATGTTCATGGTGATAAATATGATTATTCGAAGGTAGAATATGTAAATGTAAATACTAAAATATGCATTATATGTCCTATTCATGGTGAGTTCTGGCAGATTCCATCAAACCATTTTCAAGGTAAAGGATGCCCAAAGTGTGGATGTGGAATAATATCAGAAAAACTTTCTAATAATACAGAAAAGTTTATAGAAAATGCAAGGAAGATTCATGGGGATAAATATGACTATTCCAAGGTTAAATATAAAAAATATGATGAAAAGGTATGCATAGTATGCCCAAAACATGGAGAATTTTGGCAAATTCCAAGTTATCATTTAACTAATTGTGGCTGTCCAGTTTGTAAAGATAGCAAATTAGAAAAAGAAGTTAGAGAATATCTAAATGACAATAAAATAGTATTTGAGAGCTTTAAAAAATTTGATTGGTTAGGCAAGCAGCATTTGGATTTTTACTTACCAAAGTATAATATTGCCATCGAGTGTCAAGGTGAGCAGCATTTTGAAGTTGTTAAACATTTTGGTGGGGAAGATAAGTATGAAATACAACAAAAGCGTGATTTTTTAAAAAATAAATTATGCAAAGAAAATGGTATAAAATTGTTATATTATACAAATTATAAAAAAATTGAAGAAGATAATATAACAATTTTTAAAAATAAAGAAAATTTAATAAATACCATAATATAATAATTTATGTGACAATTCAAAAAAAAATGAAAAAAAAAATAAATAATATAGTTAAAGAAGCTGTAGACCTTAATACTGTTAGACAAGCAATTAGGAATAAAAAATATGTAGAGCTATATTATGATGACAAAAACCCTAGTGAAGAAGGAAATCCAAGAGGTAAACGTATCATTATGCCATTGGATGTTGGTACGAGTGAAGCTGGAAACTTAGTTTTAAGAGCATATCAAGTAAATGGTAATTCAAGGACTGGTGCTCCAGATTATATTTATCCTAGATTAGATAGGGTTGAAAAATGGAAAGAAATGAAAAAAACATTTAATGCCCCACCAGATAACCGTTATAATTTTCATGATGATAGGTCAATGAATCATGTTGACACACAAGCTAATTTTAATTTACCAACACAAGGAGACGTGGACGTTGCTAGGTTAAAAGACGCTGCAAATGCACCAAAGGTTTCGACTAAAAATGCTCAAGGACCAATATCAGCAAACCAGCAATGGAAGAAGAACGTATTTACCTCACAACCAAATAGTGAAAGATACGCTCAGTTTGCTAGGAATGTTGATAAAACAGGAGAAAAGACTGATGAATATTGGGATGATTATGAAAGAGCTTTGCAGCAAGCAAATGCTCAAAATCAAGCACCAAAACCTCCACAGACTCAATCTGGTCCAGTTGACAACAGTTATGATGAAAATTTCTATGATGTCAACGATGTTGATTTCAATGAAAATAATTTTATAAAGAATAAAAACAGAAGATAAAATGGCAAACGCAAATCCAGCAGATAAACAAGCAAAATTGCAGAATGCGATGTCTAGGGCTAAAAAGCTTATACAGTTAGAATCAAACGGTACTTTGGATAAGATTGCCGCTGGTGTTAGAGACGGTGTTAACAGTTCTCTAGAGAGTGGTGATATTATTACAGAACAATTGATGACAACACCTAGAAATAGAAGGACAGAAGCACCTATGGTTGGGGCTAAGATGGGAGAAAATGCTATGAATGTCCCAGCTGCGATTAGAGAATCTTTCTCTACCAATCCAATTGATGAGTCTAGCCTTTATTCAGCATTTGGTAGTGCTAAAGGTGGTAACGATGATTTGGCATTCTTAACTGAGGATATTCCTACTCCACGTCAACCACAGCGTGTTAATATGCAGTCACAAGATGTTAGACAGTTAGTTAACGAAGGAATGGGCTATCAGCAGCCGCAATATGCGCCTCAAGTACAAATGTCGGCACAAGTTGACTATCCTATGATTAGGACAATCGTAGAGGAAATTGTTAGAAAATATGCAGTATCATTGAAGAATAGGATTATCAATGAAGGTGCTAACAGTAATGAGATTAATACTATTAGTCTAGGTAAGACATTCAAGTTCTTAGACAGTAAGGGAAATATTTATGAATGCCAGATGAAAAGAGTTGGCAATATAAACGATAAAAGAAAGAGCGTTAATGGTTAACGCTCTTTTTTTAGTATTGTATGTAATCATTTAAGAAGAAATCATCAATTATCCCCAATTTAAGTGCAGCCCTATAAGCTGTCTGGTTTCCTTTAAAAAATTCAGTTTTCGTATTGTATTTAATAGCCTCATTTTTTATATTCTCATAGTTCCAATGATGTTTCTTGTGTTGCTTCTGCCTTACAAGCCACGTCATTTCGTCTATGTACCCATATCTATAGGCGGCAAGAAAGGCACTTAAATTCCCTTTTTGGAATTCCTCTTTTGTTTTGTACTTTCTTGCTTCAGCCATGATATTTCCTTTATCTTTCCAGTAATTTTTTGGGTGTTTCATAAAAATTGTAGGGTTTATATACATTTCTCTATATAAATATGGAGAAAAAGACAAACAAGTTAAAAACGTTTTATATTTATTATTAAAATAAAACTATAAAATAATAAGTAACAGATTATGAAAGGACTTTATTACTATAAGTTACAATCACCTTACCCAGAAGATGTGACAAAGAACTGTAAGCTTACTATCAATGAGATAGATAGCAACTTCTTGTCATTAAAGGATGAGGACATTAAAAATGCTGAATTCGATAGAGAAACAAAAACTCTTGTTTTGACTAGGAACAACGGAGAGAAACTTATTGTTATTTTGGATGACATGGCATATGATTTGAATATTGATGCCAATTGTTCAAGTGAAGGTGTTACTTTATCAGTATATTATGATGGGAAGAATGGTGTGAAACAATTTAAGATTGACCACCTTATCACATTGGAAATGCTTAGAGACAAGATAGAGGAACTTATTGGCACTGACATTTTAACAAAGGTCATTACCGATGGCACACTCAAGGGATATGGTACATTAGATTCTCCGTTAGGCTTAAATGGAACAGAGAAAACTGGTATGTATGCGCCAGTAATTGCAAGAATTGATTTGACACAAGGTGGTAAATTACCAGAAGTTGCCAAATTAGGAACTAGATATGCAACAATTGAGCATGTCAATGATTATGGATACTTGTATAACGGTTCTGGTCTTGATAAAATTTCAAAAAATATATCTGACGAGGGTCATGGATGGAGAGTTCCGTCAAAAGAAGATTGGGATACTCTGCTAAATTTAATAGAGCCTTGTGAGTATAGAAATCATAATTCAGCAAGATGTCATGTTGAGTTAGGAAAGGTTGCTGGTAAATATTTAAAATCAGTTTGTGGATGGGTTGGTTCACCAAATTGTGATTGTACTCCTACTATTCCAATTACTAGTTGTACATTCTCAATTGAAACTGGTGATGAAGATTATATTTCTTATGATGATAACACATCTGCCAATGATTCAGATGTTCCTGATGAGAAGAAACGTAAATGTACTGGTGTTGACAAATATGGAATGTCTATACTTCCAAGTGGTGTGGTTACACTTGATGGGTACGATAGACCACAAGCATCAGCTTTTGGAGAGAAATCGGTGATGTGGACAACTAGCCATGTATATGGTGATGCTGAACAAGATAGATATGTTAAGATATTTGATTGGAACAAGTGTGGTGTGACACAAGAAGCAGAATGTCCTTCACCATTTTATTCAGTAAGGTTGGTTAAAGATTACAATGGCTCTAATTATTTTGATACTGAGTACATTGATGGTATACCATATAAAACAATATTATTTCCAGAAATAAGACAAATTTGGCTAGCAAGTAACTATGCCAAAAAAGAAGGTTTTATTCCTGCTGATGGAGACCAAGATGGCGCAGAGGTTGCTGAAGTAAACAATGGTGAAATTATCGAAAAAAGAAAAGCAGTTTTCTTAAACGAATGGAATGGATGCTATTGGGAGAAAAAACAACTTAATGAAGGTGATACTGTTGTTGTAGAAAACACTTGTTTTGATGTCAACAATGGTGAGAAAACCACAAATGTTTGTTGGGTTGATACTGAAAATGTTGAGCATTGCGTTGAGGTAGTTATACCTGATGTTGCACAATATAACATTGAATATAGAGTTTTTACAACTGGGGGGACTTCTACGCAAGATGGGTGCAACCAAGATTTGGTAAATACTGATTATTTGGCAATTGAAAGATTGCTTAGAGTTATCATTCCTATTATTGAGCAAGAAAGAGAAGAGAGAGTTTCAGCAGATACAGAGATTTGGAAAGAGATTGATAATATCAATAATAGAATTGATGAAGAGATTTCGGCAAGAACCGAAGGGGATTTAGAATTGTGGGAAGCGTTGTCCGAAGAAGCAGAAGTTCGTGTATCTGGAGATACCATGCTAAATGAAAAAATTGATAAGTTTTCTGCATATACTGAATGGCAAATTTCTGAACTTTGGTCTGGTTTGACACAAGAAATTTCAGACAGAATTGATGAGGATTCTAAACTAAGGGTTGCATTGAGTGCTGAGACCGAAGAAAGAAAGGCTGAAGATGAGTCAATCAGAGAAGCATTAAGTGCTGAGACTGCTGCTAGAATTGAAGGTGATGAATTTTTACAAGACCAGATAGATGCAGAGGTTGAAAGAGCAACTAGCGAGGAACAGCGTATTGAACTAAAGCTTGATGAGGAAATCGAAAGAGCGAAAACTAGAGAGGATGAAATTTCAGGATTAACAATAGATACTAGTGAAGACTATATCTTATCAGCATCTACAGTTCCTTCTGTGTCAGAGTATAATTTAATATTTAAATCAAAAGACGGAATTGACGAACATTTTGTTAAAATTAAGTTCAACGGCAACTTTGGCGAAATTTAATAAGTTGATAACAATATATATAGTAAAATGAATACAATCAATAGATTACAATTCAGACACCATCCAGATATATTCAATACAAGGGAAGATGCTATTGAATATATTCAGAGTAAAATAAGGTTTGCTGATAAGGGTCTTGCTTTTGAAGACCCTAAGTATGGCTATTCGTTGCTTGCAGAACCAACAGTTCTTTTATATAGAAACGAGAATGAGGATTCAGAGAGATGCGAAGACCTTGGTAGCAAAGGACCTCATGTAATTATTGCTATCGGCTCTAAAACTAATGAAACTAGTCAGTATTGCGAAAATAAATTCTGTATTATTGACATTGATAAAACAGAAGAAGAAATTTCTGACTTGGGGGAAGAGCTAAAGAAAGCTGTAAAGGGTTTGGCTATCTTCACAAGAGATACTAACACCTTGAAGCTGTACTCTGAGAAGACAGACGATGGTACAATTATTAGTGGTGATGTTGTAGTTGCAACATCCCAGATATTTGACGATGCTCGTAAGCCAAACATCATTCTTAGCACTGATGACGGTTTGTTTACCTACGTAAACATGGAGTATGACAAAGATAATGACCTACTTACTTTCACCGTAAACGGTGAGACTAAGCAATGGCTTATCAACAACAACTATCTAGTTGGCGGTTGGTATAGCAAGAAGGATGAGTCTTTGCATTTGAAGAGTAAGGATGATAGCGAGATTGTAATATCACTTGAAAACCTTATTGATGAGTGGGGTGTAGAAGGTGAGGCTTCAAATACTCCTATCGTATTGACTAGAGAAGAGGTTGGATATGGTGATGATTCACTCCATAACCATGTAGAGCCTTGGCAAGATGTATTGAAAGCTGACGTTAGACTTGCTGACCGAAGATACAACATATTGAAGAAGACTAGCGATGGTAGATATTTGTATGTTGATGGTTTGGCAAATAATATCACATTCTTCAAGGATGGCGAGGAAATGACCGTTCAAGAGGCACTTGCTAATGCAACAAAGGGTGTGTCAAATGATAGTACAAATATCATTTACGAAAAGGCAGATGGATTCTATGCAACAGCAATGTTGAAATATTTTAACAAGGAGAACAAGCTTGTCTTCACAACATCTAATGTAACAGGTGGTACAACAACTGAGGAAATTAAGCTTAACTCTGTTGAGGCATTTAAGAAGATTGTCTACGACCCAGTAACAGAGACTCTTATCATCATGTATGTTGATGGTAATGGTGACATTCAAGAGTGTGACGTTCCAATCGGTCAGATGATGCAAGATTGGGAGTGGGATATTGTAAATGACGGACACAACGTTAAGCTTCACAAGCAGAGAGTTGTTGGTGGTAACGACAAGGTATCTGCTGATGCTGCAATTTACGATGACCCAGATAACATTTTGGTTGACAAGAACCATGAGTTGTTCGTTAAGGGTACTGCCGATAATATCAGATATGGTAGAGACGGTAACGTAAGTGATGAGCTTGATAAACTTAATACTAACGATGCTGGCATCAACGCTAGACTTAACGAGACTAGTGGCAAGGTTGATACTTTGAGAGTAGAGTTTGACGCAGAGGTTGCACGTGCAACTAGCGAGGAACAGCGTATTGAGGATAAGCTCAATAACGAGATTACTCGTTCAAAGGAAAAGGATGCAGAGCATGATTCTAAAATTAGCACAATTGAACAGACAATTGGTGATGGTTTCTCAATAGATGGCCATGAGACTATAACTTATAAGTTCAATGAGTTGTCTGCAAAGACAAATACAATTTCAGCAAAGACTGAAACAATTGATGCTAACCTTGGATTGCTTTCAGCAAAGACAGAGGCTGAGATTGTACGTGCAAAGAGTGAAGAGCAGAGAATTGAGAAGAAATTCGATGACGCACTTGGTGAGGGCTTCGACATCCGTAACACCGTAAGAGACAAATTCGATATAGAAAAGTCTGAGCGTGTTGGCGAGGATGCAAGACTTCAAGCAGAGATTGACGCACTTAGCGCAGATACAAAGGGAAAACTTATTGACGTTATTAATCTAGACCACTCAATTGACGTTGACAAGACAGACCCAGTTAAACCAGTAATCAGCGTAAATCTTAGTGATGAGCAAATCGAGAATATGCCTAATGTCATTAAATTGAATAATGACGGTTTATATGCAGGTGTTGACCTTGATTATTATTTCGAGTCAGGTACTAGCAAGAATGTACTTGTATTCAAGACAACAAACGGTACTAAGACATTTGATTTGAAGACCAACTCTGTTGTAGATAAGATTTACTACGACCCAACAAGGGAGGCAATTATTATCGAATATACTGTAGATGGTAAGAGAATGCCAGATGTTGTTGTTCCAGTTCATGATTTGATTAACGAGTGGCGTGTATCTGAGGATACAAATGGCGCAATCAAGCTTTCCAAGTACAGAGAAAGTGGTGCAACACAAGATGTCCTTTATGCTGAATCAATCATTTCAGACCACGAGGACAACATCTTAATCAACGACAATGGTACTCTTTATGTATCTAGTGCTCAGATTGAACAGAACAAGGCTGACATTGCAGCATTGGGCGATAGAATGGATGCAGCAGAGGCTGATATTGATGCACTTGAGGATGGTCTTGCAGCAGAGATTGCTCGTGCAACTGGTGAGGAACAGCGTATTGAAGATAAGGTTGACCGTGAGATTGAACGTTCAACAACTGAGGACGATAACTTATGGGAAGCTTTGAGAGCAGAAATCTCTCGTTCAACTGACAAGGATAATGAGCATGATAGAGAGATTGCAGAAGAAATCCATAGAGCAAAAGATGCAGAACACGCACTTCATGACGAAATCGTAGAAGAGACAACTGCTCGTATTTCTGGTGACACTGCACTCAATACAAAGATTGATAACGAGATTTCTCGTGCAACATCTGAAGAGGCAAGAATTGAACGTGAGTTGAAGACTAAGATTGATAACGAGATTTCTCGTGCAACATCTGAGGAACAGCGTATCGAAGGTAAGCTTGATGCTGAGATTGACCGTTCAATTAATAAAGACAATGATTTACAAACTCAGATTAATGATGAAGTTCTTGCAAGAACAGAGGGTGATAGAGATTTACGTATCGCAATCACAAGTGAGGAAGCTAGAGCAAAGGGTAGAGAAGACCAAATCGAAAACAATTTGAATCTTGAAATCCAGAGAGCACAAGATGCCGAACATAATATTAACATTAAGCTTTCAGCGGAGACAGCAGCAAGACAAGCTGAAGATGAGCACATTTGGAGAGTAATCAGACCAATTGAGTTCTTCGATACAACCACAATGCACAATGAAAGAGTTCGTAATGAGGGTGCAAATCCTGACGAGGTTAGACATAGTGTAATCATTGCTCAAGCTGATGATAATATTATCACAGCAAGTGATAGACTTGGTGGTTTGTATTCAACTGCAAGACTTGGATATAATCAGTCTGCTAACTTGTTGACAATCTACGGACCAAATAATAATATTCTTAACAGTGTTGAGTTAGGTCCTGGTTCATTAATCAAGGATATTTCTTACGATTACGCTGAGAAAGATTTGGTAATCACTTATCGTAGAGCTGGACAATCTGAAGATACAATCATGAAATTCCCAGTAGCTGATTTGTTCAACGAATGGGATGTTCAGAATCCATCCGAGAAGAGTGCTCTTGAGTTACATAAGGAAGACCAATCAACTGAAACAGGTACTGTTGACATTATTTGGGGTAGGGTTCTTATAACAGGTGACCATGATGGTGACGGTAAACCAGACCAAGGAAGTGATAATATCATTGAAATTAGAAACAATGGTCTTTATGCTAGTGGTTCTGCAATTACTGAAGCAATTGACGTTGCCGAGTGTACTAGTCATGAGCTTAAAGAAGTAGAAATGGCAGTGTTGGGTCATAAAGTTGACCAAGAATGCGGTAATGGATTCACATATACTCCAAAGGAGGCAGCTTGTTTCATCAGTGCAGCAACAGACATGTACGATGCAGATGTTATTCTTGACAAGTATGTTTGTTCGGCACACACAAGAATTACAAAAGTAGAGGAAGATGTAGATTGTTTATGGCAAGAGGTTAACGTCACCCAAGAGAACGTCCTTGGATTCGTAATACCTCCTTGTGGAATCAATGCAGATGGTACTCCATATCATTACACTGGACATGTTGACGCTTGTATAATCAGCGCAGCAACAAGCATGGATGACGCAGACGTTCTTCTTGATGAAGCAATTTGCGGAATGATGGGAGATTTTACTTGCATCAGCTCTGAGACCAAGATGGTTGAGGATGTACTTGGAGTCACTGGTAGCTGTGATAAGGCAATTAACTACCCTGTAAGCCAAGGTTGTTTACTATCAAGTGCAACAACATTCGCACAAGCTGATTTGATTCTTGAGGAAGCTATTTGCTCATTGATGAGCATGGTAATGAAAGGAAGTGAAAGACCAACAACGTCAACAAAAATAATACAAGGCCCAGATTATATAGAAGACCCAGATAAGAAGATTATCGTTGTTGATACTAGACTTTCTCATGGCAATGATAGCGGTAGATGGCAAGAAGACGAAGACTTGGTGATTACTGATTATAATGGCGGTTGCATCGAAAGCGGTGATAGTGCATGTACATACTCAGAGTTCACTGATACAAACGTATTGAGAATTGTTGACCTAACAAGTCTAGGATTCGTTCCAGAGTCTAAATACAATGGTCTATTCTTGAGCAACGTCTGGGATTGCGGACAGTATACTGAAAACGGTGAAGGTACACCTTACGAAAAGTATATGATTGATGATTCTGCAACAGCAGAGAATTATTACGATAGAGTATACAGAAATGGTAAGAGATACCACAACGGATAAACTATATAAAAAAGGTTAGGAGTTTTCCTAACCTTTTTTTGTTATTCCTCATTTCTATCAATGTAATCATATGCAATGTCATCGAATATGAATCCACCAGTTGATGGTGTCTTATTGGGTATTTTTTTAAAGTAAAACCTCATATCAGAACCCATTGTAACAAGTGTTGATAATACTGTTGGAATTTTGCCCTCATTTTCAAACTCTTCGACATCTTTGTTTGTTATTGTGTCAAGGGCTGCGAGATATTTAGCGTTTTCCGCAGCATACAGTTCATTGTTTTCTTGTTCAACTTCTTCTAAATGTTTTTTAACGAGACTATCCCAATCAATGTTGCATTCTTTAACGAATGGTGGAACTTCATTGATTTTAACCCAAAACTCTATTTCTTTCCTTTCAGGCGTCATCAACGCCTCGAATGTATCTTGGTCTTCTTCCTTGTTTGGATAACCGCTTACAAGTTTTGATTGTTCTTCAGTGAAGAATAACTTATCTTTTGGGTTATTCACAAGAATTTTATTTCTGATGTCTGGATGGAAGCAAACCAACAATGGTGTAATTCTTTTGTTGAATTGGTCAATGTATTTTTCAACATTATATTCCAATCCCTCATATTCACTGCAAAGTACGTCTTCCTCTTTATCAAGAATCTCATTTGGAACAAGTTTACAGTTAAGTATGATTTCATCTTCATCAAATGCAGATGAGCCATATTGCTGTTTCGCAAGCTCAAGTCTTGTCATTTTAGTTCCCTCTTGATTCTTATAGAGCTTTTCAACCTCTTTCGTTATCTCTGTTTTTTCTCCGTTAAGATAATAATAGAAATGTGTTACACGCTTTACGTCAGAATGACCTTTTTTAGTACCTGTATTAATGTAATAGATTGTATCACTTACATTTACATTCACATTTTCCTTTATTACAAGTTCATACCAAGCTTGACGAGATTTCTTTGAACCAGCTTTGGTAAGTGTTTTACAGTCAGCAATATAATCTTTAATTGATTTCTTTATATTACCTTTAGAAGCTATATCTTTAATTGGTATTTGGTAATTGTAAATTTTTTCGATATAATCATAATAATTCGACAAGAATTTATATCCGTTACCCCTAAGAAGTAAATCTACACCTTCGTCAATGAATTTCTCAAGGTATCCACTCATTTTTCTTGATTTAATTGTGTTACCCACCTTCTTAGTTGTACCATCTGGCATTAAGTCAGCATAGTTCTTTCTTGCGAAGTTAATGGTAGCATCACAATATTCATCAATACCAAGACCCATCTTATTAATGCCTCCGTTATATGCTTGAGACATGTACAAGTCCTCAAACTCCGCAACGTCAGCTTCTACCTTCGTATAATGTTTGCCCTCTACTGTGTTACGTCCAAGACCCTTACCAATATAAGGGTGTTCATCTGTGTATCTGAATTTATCGTCTGTAGGCATTTGGAAGTTGAAACCATCAGTATTGTGACACACAATCATACCAAGAGCATTAACGAAAGTTCCATCTGCTGAAATGTCATATACGTATTCAGATTTACTAGTTATATTACCACATTTCCAAACCTCATCCTCTTTCCTATCTGAATAATCTTCATTTAATAGATTTCTACGATGATTTCTAAATCTGAAACTAATAAATTCTTGTTTATCATTTCTATTATGACAACGGAAATTGTAATTAAGTTCTTTCATCAAGAAATAAAGTCCAGCCATTGCAACCTTTGACTTTTGTCCAAATTCAATACACTCATCAATAGTATCATTTTGACCATCACCGCAACAAAATCCATCAAGGAAAGCTTTTTTAACCTCTTTTGTTGAATTTAATATAAATTCTGGAACCTTTTTATATCTGTATGATGTGTAGAAATTATTTGAGAAGAATATTGCATTTTCTGCATTTTCCACAACTAGATTGTAGACATTAGAAGAATTCATATGATTTTTTATTGACGCTTTAAGTCCAAAATCATTTTCAATTATTTCTTTTGCCTTGTTCAACCTATCAAGAGATTTATTAGATATTTTCCAGTTAGCTCTTTTTCCTTTATGAACAACGTATTCATTTTTACGCTTAGAAAAATATTTTTGAGTTCTATCGCAATATACAGAACTACCGTCAGCCATAAAGAATCCAAATAGCCATGCTTTGTTTTCGTTTATGTTTTCGTCAACAGAGTAGTCTATATCACCACGATATATCTCTATTTTATCACCACGTGTTAATGTTGATGGTTTTACTTCATTACCATTTTCATCGAATAGTGAATGGTCTTCAGTACAATCAATTACGCCATTTTTGGTTTCTACCCTTTTTAATTGCTTATCAGTTTTATGTTTATAGACATATTCAATTGGTTTCCATCCATTTCTAGTTAGTACTTCACAATCTTTTTGGGAAAAATCCCTATATTGTTCATTGTCAAATTCAATTGCTTCATTACTATTAAATAAATCGCATATCGGAACAATGTCAATTTTTTTATCGGCATTTCTGATAATAATAGGTGTATCATATGTGACACTATCACCCACGATAGGAGTATAACCAATCTGTGTGAAATGGTAAATCATAAGTCTAAGAGACATACGACCAATACAAGTTGTCTTTTCTGCTGCATCCACATCACCGAATGGGAAGATGTTAGGAGCACCATAAGAACCGAAGAATGAGTTTGCAAGAATTTTCAAAGGCAACTGTTTTTTATCATTACCAGTTTTCTCAATCTCCCATTTCTGTATTTCAGTTTTCAAATTCCTCTTAAATAGTTCATCCAAGCCATCGTATGCTGCAAGTTCTTTCTTGAGAGCTTTTGCCCTATCACCTGCCGCACCTTTCAAATCCTTATATTTCTCACGCTGTGTTAAGATATACTCAAGGAATGAAAGCATGACATTCATGATGTCAATTGGCGTTGATACGTGCCATGTAAGAATAATTGATGGGTACAAGGAGTTGTAGTCAAGTTTAACAATGCGGTCAACGAAACCAGTTTTAAGAAGTCGTGAAAGACCACCTGTGAAACGTTTGCTAGGTGCTGCTGCTGGCACAGCCAACCCATTCTCATAACACCATGCAAGCATGATAAGTTTCCAAATACCTGCTGTACCCATTGTACAAGCTCTTGTGAAAGTTGTCGGTAGCATCTTGCCTACCAAGAAGTTAGACTCATTAAGTTTCTCTTCTACCTTATCAGTTTCCCACAAGTCATCAAGAAGATAACGTTCAACAATGTAACGTCCACTTACGAGTTCATAACCATCCATCAATGGTCTCTTATCAGTTATCCTATACCAATCACCATCTGTATCTGAGAAGCCATAAACTTTCTCTTGAACATTCCAAGTTGATGTAATTTTATCACCAGGAACGTATACTCTGTTTGGTTTTTTCAGTTTGAGGTATTTTGTTACGTATTTCAAGTTTGAGGATTTCATACTTGAATCCAATGCTTGCGCTCTACGTGCTGCATGTAGTGAGTCTAATATAATGTGACCCCACATAACAGTTGGGCGGTAGTATTCTACCTCTTGTCCTAACTTTAGGACAGATTCTTTCGCTTTCTTATATATTGGGTGTTTGAAGAATCTCAGTGTCATTTCTTGGAAATCTCCACCAAGTTCCTCATAACGAACCATAAAGAAATCCCAGTCAAAGTTTTCTGAGTTATGACCTGCGATTACATCTGGCTGAATCTGTGATAGAATAAAAATCGCTTGTTCAATTCCAGCCATTTCAGCAGCATCTAACTCAGCTTTTGTTTTACCCTCTATTTCAATGATTTTGTCATAACCCTTATTGGTGTGAATACCAATCTGTTCAATTCTATGTATTCTAGGGTTAAGACCTTGCGTTTCCAAGTCAAACGTGAGACGTGTAAGGTCATCGTAGTTATTATAGCCTTTAAATAGACGTTTACCAGTCTGAATCATATATTGTTCAACTGGTGTTGCTGCTAAAAATTCTCTGTTTGATTCGTTTGGTTGGTTTTTTTTAGCTCTTTCATTAATTGGAACTCCAGCCTCTTGAAAGAACTGTTGGAATGTTTTGTTGCTCATTCTCCTAGTGGCATAGAACATATATTTATAACCGTTTTCAAGTCGGTCACTGACTTCTGCCTTACCTTCTTCTGTGGTAATGAGCTTTTTAACGCTTATTCCATATTGTCTGAGTCTTGACATTATTTTTTTTCTGTCACCTCCGAATAATCGGATTGCAGCACTGTTTTTAACCCACACAAATGGTTTAAAGTCATCTAGTTTAATTCTTTTTTGCCCTTTGTCGTTAATATAGACGATGCTAACTTTGTCTTCGTCATAGGCACACTCAATGGTGATAATGTGTTCCATTGGGTCATGTCCGTTGAGGAATGTGTTAACGACCTCGCTTGTAATTTCTCTCATTATTTGACCTGTTTATATTGTTATTGGAAGCTATAGACATACTAAGATGTCATCACTTCTTAGTTTTGTGCAAATATATGTTAAAAAAATCAAAAAAACAAATAAATTGAGATAAATATTATTTGGGATGAAAATCTATTTATATAATAAATAGAAAAAATATGTTATGGTCAGCGCAAGAAATGAGCAAAAGATTTAGAATGACTCTAGGAAAGAATGTCTCTCCTAGGGCAATTCACGTATTCGCTGAAAAGCTAGGATACCACATGAAGCGTATTGGTGGTAAGAAAGGTTACGACCAAAGCTTATACACAGCCCTTACAAGGCATTTAAAGGAGTTGTTGGACTACGATAGCCAACAGACGGTTAAAACACCTCAGAAGCCCCAAAAACAGTCAAATCTAGGTGATTATTATACCTATAATGGCGAGAGGGATAACATTGACTATGAATGGGAGAAAAACGAGTCAATTGTTAGTAGAATAGTTATGGAGGAAATAAATAAGTTTTTAGATAAAGAAATAGTATGATATTATATACTGAGCAAGAAAATTCTATGAAAAAAGTATTTTTGAATGAAAGCCAATTGCGTTTTTTGCTAGAAACTGGTGGTTTAACTCCAAATGATAATGGAACTATGGATTTTAAAATAGACCCAATTAGGTTTGGAACTAAAACATCACAAGATTCAGAAAACCAATTTGCTGATACACGTTTTTTTGGAACAAGAAATGATATATTAAATGGTGATGGAACATTAAACAGAAATGCCCTTCAAGATAATTTTAGAGTAAAACAATCATTACTTAAACTATATAAATCTGCCCTTAGTATAATAAAGGGTAGGGCAAATGCACGTGAACTATATGTAGATAATTATACAGATAAAAAATCTCTCAATACAGCTAAAAAGTACATCCAGAATAAAAATATTGATGGTACTATAGCAGCTATTGAAAGAATGAACGCTGAATTGAATATGATTCAAAATCAATATAAGAAAATTTATCATTCTAGTGACGATAAATTTAAGTTATCTACTGGGGAAAATGTTCCTGCTTTAACTAGATATAATGTTGGTTTAGTTCCAGGAACGGATGTAAAAGTTATTGGGTTGTTTAAGTTTAGTAATTTCAATTTTAGTGACGCAATTAAAAATGGTAATCTTAGACAAGATGACTATGTAAGACAGAAACTTGGTATTAGTAAAGACGAAATTGAGAAAAATGAGAAAATTGGTGGTGGCGGTGCATCAACTTATAAAAAAATAAATGCGACATACGATAATGGAAATGTTACCAATCCATCTATTTCCAACAATTTTTCTTTAAATGGCGTAGATTTGTCAGCTTATGATAGTGATGATTTTGAAGACCAAAATAATCCAGACCATCTTAAATATCAATATAAGACGAGTTATGATAAAAATGGAAATGCATATTCAGATTATTCTACAATATCACAGTTTATGGATAAATCAATAATGGCAGCAGCATATGCTTTAAGAAAAGAAAATGTTAAAGTAGACTATATATTAGCAGCACCATCTTCTTCAAAGTATAATCATTATTATTGTATTAATTTATCACGTAAATTAGGGGTTCAATATAATCCTAGGTTTTTTACTAGAAATTTGATAAATGTTAAATTTGATGAGGATGCTTGCAGAAAAGCTGGAATTGATGAAAGTTTGATAAATAGTACTAAAAACGTAATAAAGGGAGCAGCAATTAATGAAATTAGTTCATATTTGATGGACGAGGTTAAAAAATTTGTTAAAGAAAACTGGAACACTATTCAACTTATACCAATAGAAAAAGGTGGAAAGCGTGGGGCACCAGCACAAAGAATTAGTTTTAACCTTGCTTGTGAAATATTGAAAAAATATTGCTATTTTGCTTTGGCTAATATTGGAGCATATAATAATGCGCCATCTTTAGCTGATAGAAAAAAATATCAGCTTAGTAAGTCACACCAGTCAATTAATATAGGTAAGCCAAAAACAACAAATTTGTTTAAATATCTAGTTAGACATTTTGGTGAATATATTAATACATCTGATTCTAGTTATGAAAATATTGAAATGATTGTTCCAATGTTAATAAACGGAATGTTAGCGCACGGTCTTAGTTTGAGACTACAGCATATGATGAGAAACATGACTAATATCGTTAATACTTATGAAGATGTTTTACTTTCAGAGAAAGGATACAAATTATCTTATTCTAAAAAATTTAAGATAACTGATATAGATAAAAGATGTAGACCATATATTAAAAATGCATATGTTGTCGCTGATAAAGAGCTTGCTTATTCTGATGATGATAAACTAGATGCTTTAAGGTCATCGTTAAGAGGAAAAAATTTCCTAATAGTAGATGAAGATATGAATAGTGGTGGAACATTAAAACTATTGATTGAGGCTTTGAAAGATAAACCAATAGAATTTGGTGGAGAAGGACTAGAAACAATAGCTAGTGACCAGATAACTTGTTTGGTGAATTTATGGACTTTGTAAAATAAAAATGGTGGGATTCCCCACCATTTTTAATGCAATTCATTTATATTTTTGCTTCTATATAGCTCCATATTTTTGTATATTTGCAAATCATTACATTGTGTTCTAACAACAACGAATTTGTTTATGTATTTACAAGAGTACCTAATAGCTATTTCAATTCCTTTACTGTTGCCATTTGTTATTAGTATAGCATAGTCAGAATCCATTATATATTTTAATTTTTCTTCAGCTCTATTTTTACCTCTTTTTTGCGGAAGCCAATCAATATAGTTATAGCCATTATTTCTGACGTATTTCATACATGTTTTATCGCCTAGTTCTCCGTTTGACGCATAAAATAAAACGTCATTTTTGTTTAAATTTTGCAAGAAGAAATCACATATTTTTTTTAATGTGGCGTAGTCATTAAATTCTTTATATGCTGCAATATATATTTTTGTCATATTTCTAATTTTTTGGCAAAAATATATAAAAAAAGTTAATTTTCAAAATATATTAAGCACAAAAAGAGCATTAGCCGCTAGCTAATGCTCTTTTTTTAATTTTATTTTTAAAAATTTTTACCTCTTCATCAGTTGCCTCTCTAAGAGTTTCGTATTTAGGTGACATTCCTATACGAATACCCATTTCGTATGTGTGTTTAAATGCTCCGTGTGATGTTTTGGCGTAAATTGTTTTGGAAATAGTATCACCGTTGCTGCTTTCAAACTCACATTTCCAATATCCTTTACTCATTCTTTTATTGTGATAGTTAATTTATATTTTCCATGATTTTCATTTATATTACAAGAGAATGGGGAATCCCAAGGCTTAATATTCATTTCACCACAGACGTTATCCCTTATAGCAATACTTCCAATACCCCATAGTCCTTTAGAAATGGGTATAACTATTGTTTTTGAGTTAGAACTTATTGCTTCATTGATTTGATTAGCAATCTCTTTAAACCCTTCTTTACTTTTTTTAATCATATTGTTTATGTTTATTATATTGTTTATGTTTATTATATTGTCTCTAATGCAAAGGTACGAAAAATAATTGAAATAACCAAATTATTTTTCTTAAAAAATGCTAAACTTCATATTTTTGTTAACTTTGGGTATTTTTATTTTAAAAAAAAACTATTTATAGTAAATTAGTACTAAAATTAAAAATAAAACGTAATTTATAAGATTAATCATAAAAATTATGGGAAAAAGAATAAGACACTTAGAGTTCTATGGATATGCTGACCAAAACGTTTATATGGGGTTGCCAAACGTTGACTTAAGCGATATTCGTGAGGTTAATAAAGAACAAGGCAAAGAAATCAGTGCAATTTCTGGAGCTACAAGTGGAAAAGCTGATAAGGCAACAGTAGATTCACTTAGCGGCAAGGTTGATACTTTCATGGATAAGCAAGACAAGATTAACAAGTGGCTTGCAAAGGGCATTAATAAAAATAGGGAGAGAATTGATAAACTTGAGTCTCGTGACAGAGAAATCACTGATAAAATTAATGAAATCGTTGATGATTTTAATCCTATCTATGATGAATTAGGAAATTTATCAAGTAAAATAGATTCAGTAGATGATAAATTAAGCCAATATATTTCGCAAGAGTCAACTTTTGAAGAAGAAACGGACGCTAGACTAGATTCCTTGGAGAATAAAATAGATAAAAAGCTTGATGAAAGAGAGGCTTATGACACATTTGCGAAGAAGTCTGACGTTTACACAAAACAAGAAGTTGATGATAAAATTGCACATATTGGGGATGAGTACGCAACTGAAGAATGGGTATTGAATAGAGGCTTTATAACCGAAACAGATGCGGACGGTAAATATGCAAGTAAAGCTAGACTTAATGCATTGGAAGATAGGGTTGGAGATATTCAAACAACGCTATATAACCAATATAACGAGCTTAACAGTGATTTAACCCAATATAAAACTATTACTAATAGCAGAATTGACACGTTAAACACTAGAGTAAGCACAGTTGAATCAAAATGCGATAGGGAAATTGCCAATGCCCAAGAAGACATTGCAGAGTTAACAGAGGATGTAACAAAGAATACTAATGACATTTACCAGATTAACAATGTTGCATTACCTAGCAAGGCCGATAAAGCTGACTTAAATACACTAGAGTCTAGAGTTAACAATTTATCTGACAGTCTTAACAATAAGGTTGATAAAACCGATTATGAGAGGGATAAAGCTAGATTTGGTGTACAGTTAGATTCACTAGATGATAGAAAGGCTGACAGAACAGAGCTTAGAGCAGTAAGTGGCTCAGTTAGTGATGTTGCTTCTGATTTGGAGCAAGAAATAAAAGATAGAATAGCTAGCGATAACGCCCTTGGACAAAGAATAGATGACACCAATGGTAGAATTGATGATATAAGGGAAGAAAACATCGGAAGAGACCAGAGGCTAAACAACCTTGAGAGAGACCTTGCAAAAGAAATCAACGATAGGGTTGAAGCCGATAACGCAATCATTGGTAGCACAAGTGACAGAGAAGAGGACAATACCATTTATGGTGCTAAGAAATATGCCAAGAATGTTGCTAACAATGCTTTAAACGAGGCAAAGGCTTATACAGATGTTAAAGACAGCGCAGTTAGGGATTACGTTGATGAAACCAAATCAGATTTAGAGAGACAAATTACAGCAAAGGCAGATAAGGCTTATGTTAACGCTGTTAAGGCAGAAATTGAGGCTTCAATTGATGATAAAGTAGAAGAGGAAAAACTTCGTGCTGAAGCAGTAGAAGCCAGTATTGCAAACGAGCTAAGACAAGAAACTCTTCGTGCTGTAAGCAAGGAGAGCATCATATCAAATAATCTAGCGCATACGTCTAATATCGTTAAGGCTCTTACCGATTGGGATGGCGATGACCGTGCGGATTATACAGATGTTGGTAATGGTATCGTTGATGTAATGCATCGTGAGTTGCATCAAGTTAGAATAGATACAGCAACAACGTTATTTGCTGATGCCGTTTATTATAGATATGATAATAAGATACACTTCAGAAACAAGAATGGCGATGAGATATGCTCGATAGATGTATCTGATTTTGCGCCAACTGTTATAGATAGAACTTGGTATGCTAATGGTATTATTTACATCCAGTTTACAAATGGTGAAATAGTTGAAATTGATGTAAAGAAACTTATTGATGAAAATGAGTTTGCAGATGGACTTCAAGTTATTAATGGAATAGTATCAGTAAAGAAAGACCCAACTAGTGAGAGTTACCTTTCTGTTAGCATAAATGGTATTAAAATATCTGGTATTGATGCTAAATTTACTAGACTTGAAGAAAAGATAGATAGAATTACTAGCGGCACATCTGAGGAAATTGCAGCAGAAAGAGATAGGGCAATACGTGCAGAAACAGTATTGGGTGATAGAATTACAAACGAGGTAAGTAGAGCAACATCTGCTGAAGGAAATCTTGATGCTAAAATTGAACAAGAGATTGCTGATAGAATTACAGATGTAGATGCAGAGGAATCTCGTGCAATTGCAGCAGAGGAAGCACTTGATGATAAGATTAACAATATTACAGTTGATTGTGGTATTTATTAATATAATAACTAATTTAGAAACAATAATAATTCACAATGGCAATACAAAAGAAAAGAAAAACTAGAATGTATGAACCTTGGGGTTATAGGGATGAAAACAATTATCAAAGTGCTGACATAATCAAGGAGAATGATTTGGATAGCTTCTTTGCCAAAGTTAACTATAACAAAGATGATAATAAGATACATTTTAGTAATAGGGATGGATTAGAGGTCGGTAATCTAGATGTAAATGAATTTATCAAATCAGACCAGATTGTTGAGAGGGCGTGGTATGAAGATGGTAAGATTTATATCAAGTTTACCAATGGAGACCTAATCACAATTGACGTTAAGGAGGCTCTTGATGAAAATGAGTTCAAAGATGGACTTCAAGTTATTGATGGAATAGTATCAGTAAAGAAAGACCCAACCTCTGAAAGATGGCTAACGGTATCAATTGATGGTGTTAAGGTATCTGGTATTCAAGCTGAAATTGATAGACTTGACGAGAGAATTGACGATGAGATTACTCGTGCAACTAGTGAGGAACAGCGTATTGAGGATAAGCTTGATGCTGAGATAACTAGAGCAACTAGAACTGAACAAGCACTTAATTATAGAGTAGATACTCTTAATGATGAACTTGATGCAGAAGAATCAATACGTGAAGCAAATGATGCTGCTCTTGGTTTGAGAATAACAACAGAAACTAATGATAGAATTTCTGCTGTAACTGCTGAGAGAAACCGTGCTGAAGCTGCTGAGAACGCATTAGGTAATAGAATTACTAATGAAACTAATCGTGCAATTGCAGCAGAAGAAGCTCTTGATGAGAGAATTGATGGAATTATAAGTGGTTCTCCAGTTGAAAGATTAGACGAACTCATCGAGAAGCTTGGGTACAAGGACAATGATACCCTTAACATTACAAATGAACATGAAGTTGCATTTGGTGAGTGGAACGTAAGCAATACTGATGTTAATCCTTCAGGACAAACTATATTCAGCATTGGTGTCGGAACAAGTGCTCATGATAGGAAGAATGCAATTGAGGTTAGAAAAGATGGAACTGTTTATATGTGGGTTGAAGGAGACTTTATGAGCGTTAATCAGTTACTTGGCCAGATTGCCCATGAGGTATACGATAATGGTTAATTGTAAAATTTAATTTCTAGAAATTAAATATAAAATGATTTTTTGAAATATTTATTATTAACAATAAAAGAAAAAAATAACTTATTAAAATTTTATTAAAAATTATGGCAAAAAATAATGTACAGAACGTTAGGTTCTTGCGTAACGGTACTTTATTCACATCACGTGAACAAGCTACTAGTGCATTAACTAATTTTACACTAACCTCTGAAATGGATGGTAGTTCTATCCTTGCTCGCTATCAAGTAGGAACTAGCCCTATTAAGACCCTTGTAGGTTATGTGTACTACAAAGATGCAAGCAATAATTCAGTTACTGTTTTTGACGTTGATGATGCTGGCTCTGACGTTGATGCAAAAATACTAGCTGCTATTCAAGCACTTGATGCTGAGGTTACTAGTTCAGGAGGCACTAATGTTCAAGTTAAGGTAACTGAGACTAACGGTAAGATTGCAGCAGTTAGCATTATTACTGATAATACTGTTAATAGTGGTGATGTTGCAACTGCAATAGAAAATGCAATCAATAGCTTGGATAGCGAATTAGTTGCTGAATCTGGCTATTATGTTAAATCAGTAACAAAGGTTGACGGTAGAATTAGCGGTACAACAGAAGCCCTTCCAAGCTTGACAGAAGTAAAGGAAACTGGTAAGCCAATTGTAGCAGTAAGCGAAGACAAAGGACAAGTTGCAGCAAGTGCTGGTACAATCAACGCTGAGTTTGTAGACATTGCAGATAGTGGTGAAAAATTTACTGCAACAACCGTAGAGGATGCTCTTGCTGAAATTGCCACTGAGATTGATGCAATGGATTTGGCTGTTGTAAGCGGTAATGGTGAAGTTATCACTGCTGTATCAGAAGAAGATGGTAAGGTATCTGCTTCTAAGACTGCTATCAAGGACGTTAAATTAACTGGCTACGTTAAGAACACAACAGCAACTGGCGCCATTTCTGGAAATGATGATATTGAGGATGCATTAAGCAAACTTGAGAACACAATTGGTTCTAATGCTATTAGCAATACTGATGGTTCTATTACTGTAACTCCAGCTAACGGTAGTGCTACTGATGTTAAGGCACACATTAAGAGTGGTGAAACGGTAATTAAACTTGATGATAATGGCGGTGGTATTTACACTAACATTAAGATTGCATCTGCTACACCAACTTCTACTACAGTTAAAGAAGAATATAATTTGTTAGACAGTGACGGTAATGCACTTGGAACTTCAATCAAAATTTATAAGGACAGCCATATTGTAAGCATTACTTACATTACTGATAGTGGTAGCACTTATTATCAAAATCTAGAATATAAGTATATTGATGCAGATGGCGTTGAACAAACAGAGTATGTGGATATTTCTTCATTAGTCCTTGAGGCTAAGTTCGCAAGCGGTGTGACTGCAACCGACCACGTTGTTTACGGTGTTGTTGACTCAACTTCTGAAAAGGATAGCAGCAACAATAGTTTCTTAACTGTAGGTGCTGATGGTTTCAAGGTTGATGGTATTAAAGGTGAGATTGATGCTAAAATTAATGCGCTTGATGCAACCGTAGGCTCTACAGACGTTGAAAGTGGTAAGCATGTCGCAGTACAAGTTGTTGAAGATGCTGGTAAACTTACTGCTTTAACCGTAACTGAGACTGACATTGCTTCTGCACAAGGTCTTGCTGATGAAATTACCGCAAGAGGTAATGCTGACACTGAACTTTCTAACAGACTTGGTACTAACGTTACTACAGCAAACACAGCTTCTGCACAGCTTTCTGCATTGAGGGGTACTTCTGAGGATGCAAGTGGCGTTACCTCTGTAAATGGTGCTAAGAAATACGCTCAACAATATGCTGATGAAAAAGTAGCTGCTGTTGTTGATGGTCTTGATGCCACCGTAAGTGGTGAAACTGCTGATGGTAAGGTTAACGTTAAGGTAACTGAAGCAAATGGCGTTATCACTGCTGTTGATGTGGTTGGTACTGACATTGCTTCTGACAGTGCATTGGCTGCTGAAATTGCTGCTCGTAAGGATGTTGATGGACAGAGTGGTCAAACATATGCAGCAAATACTAGTGCAAACTATATCAGTGGGGCAACTTCATTGAATGATGCTGATATTAAGTTAAATGATGCTCTTGCTTCATTGGACACTGATGTAATTAAGTCAGTTAAGGTTAACAATGTAAAACTTGCTGAAACATCTAATGCAGTTAATGTTCAGATTAGTAGTGTTAAAGCAAGTGGCACTGATTCAAGCCCAATAGTTGTTAATACTGATAAGAATACTGGTGCTGTAACATTGCAAATTTTACAAATTGATTGTGGAGAATATTAAAAATTAAAAAAACTACATAAAAACCCTAGGTAAACGGTTTACCTAGGGTTTTTTATTTTCTCTAATAATTTGTTTTTATCTACAA
>NFZD01013594.1_pt1 | contig 29281 bp, 40 predicted proteins | sample 1095381 | NCBI WGS metagenome assembly NFZD01 (sample SAMN03609891, study PRJNA323583) | gut metagenome | isolation source: feces | host: Rattus norvegicus | place: Denmark: Riget | collected 2013 | reverse complement strand
TTAATAGTATAGCCGTCATTTTGTCGAATTAATTGATAGGTAAAGACGTCTTGACAACTAACTGAATAAGTAATATTGTTTTCAAAAATATCAAAGTCAATATTCTTAACAATAAAAACAAATTGTCTATGGTACTTATCTTCTAAAAGAATTTGGCTACCAATATTAATTGATGTAACAAATGGATTAACGATATATTCCATATCTAATAGAATATATCGGTCCATCTTAAAAGTAAGTTCTTTTTGCGCATTTTGATGCAAGCTAAATTGCTCATCATATGTATGACAATAGTTATATTGAGTATGATTAATATCTACTGTTTGATTATTAATATCAGTTTGTGTGTAAAATTCACTAATTGGAGTAGATAAAAAAGAAGTTGCACTACCCGTAAAAGATGGGGTTAATAAACTAATTTTAAAATGTGCCATATAAATCTACCTCCTAGCAAATGCGCACTCAAACGTTGTTTAAATTAACTGGCTCGGCGTTGTGAACGACATATGTCATAACACCTTCGCCATCAATAGTTCTTAATTGAGTTAATGTAGTTTCCTCTCCAAAAAAGTCCTCTCGAGTAAAAGATGTTATTTTACCTGCGTCATTCTTATTATAATCCTCTTTATATAGATAAGACAAAAGTGGTGTTTCATTACTTCATATTGCTCCTGCGGCGCTAGCGATATATGGTATTTTTGCGCCAGTTACACTATCTTTATGATAAGAGTATAAAAGAACAATATTATTTTTATTAAAACAGCTATCATTATGATTGTGATATCTATTTGGATATAAACTAAATGTAAATATTAATGATGTGATAATATCTTCATCAACCGCTGGTTTATATTTATAAATAAACTTTTTATCTTGAATAGATAAAGTATAAACAGATGGGAAAGAACGTGGTAGAACTATATAGTTCTGAGGGTTGGCTCTTTCCGCTGCACTAGAATTATTTAAACTCTTAACAACTTGATGCACTGAGAAGATTAATGAAGAAGAAGGAAAATTATCTAATGGCGTAAATTCATTAAAAAAGTAAATATATTCGCCACTATCTTCATCATACCAACGGAAATTAGTCCAAGGATAGTGGCCAAGTTCAATAGCGTCGTTACCAGAGTTAAATTGAAATGTTTCCGCAGTTGTTTGTAAATTCCAGCCTTTATTACCATCGACTATCTCATCCGTGCTACCAACTTGTAGGTCGTTAACCAAACGAGTAATAAGCATTTCAGGTGATTCAAACATTTGTCTATAATATTCTTCTGCAACGGCATAAAATTTGACTTGATGTGCATTTGGTTCCGCACCGATCAAACCTTCTCTATAAGATCCGTTATTAAAGATTCACTCTTGAATACTGCCGTAGAATAGATATGAGTTGCTATCTGTATTAACAAACCCCTCTCTAAAATCTAAGAATGTAGGAAAATACATTATAGACGATTCTGCTCGTTTGAGTAAGAGGTCGTCTTTTCCTACTCCAGATAGTCATTGCTCTCCAACTTTGGTGTAAAAGCCATAAACTCCACTGCTTTGTTGATTTGCAGGTGAAAACACAAAAGCATATGTTGTATCCGTTACTTCATTAATTTTAGAAATATCGGAAACTCACGCCGCATGTTTAATAATATAGTCTGTTTTTGCTTGCGGCGAATCTTTTAATCCTAAGGTTGGCACTACGCCGTCTTTGAAATGAAAGATAACAAAAGGCGCTTTATATCCTCTGACAAACATTTCTTCCTCAGTTAGCGCCGCAATGTCGCCGGAAGAAGTTTTTAATGTGTCGTTAAGTAAATGCCAATCAGGGTTAAAATACTTCCAATAGGCAAGAAGTGAGTTTGCGTTAGAGTTAAGTTGCGCTATATAGTTATTTCAAGTGATCCATAAATTTTTATCACTTCATGAATAAAGATTAAATAGTTTCATAACTCACCTCTATTTAATAACGGCCTTTGTAATTAGTGATGGGATGTTGTTAATAGTTCAGGTGCCAGTTTCAGTGCCGGCTTTTACACCGACGTTAATAGTATATTCTCATAATACTTCTTCATTATTAATATCAAATCATTTAATAATTGGAGGAATATCCTCTTGAGCATATTGTGGGATTTTAGATTTAGTTAATTCTATCGTAATAGTCCCATCAATAACTGCTTTTTCGTATCCGTAAATATATGAGGCGCTACTGTCACTTGAGTCAGTTAATCCTTCAAAAGTAATAGTATTTACAGGTTTGTCTAAATTCTCGCCCAATTGAACAGTTTCTGTAGATCCTTGAACAGGTGTCTTTGAACTATATGAATATATTAATTGATATGATTCTCCGTCTTTTTTTAAGGACGAAGGAAAATATAAGCCTCCTTGTTGAGCCGGAACATGTATTTCTTTACCGGTTGTGTCTTTAATTAAGATGTCGCCTCTACCATAATTATTAATACCAGTAGTGTTAATAACAAGAGCCGAGTTAGGCAGTAATGAGGCCCATGCGGCGTCAAAATCTGACGACTTACTAACAGTTGCGGTAATATTATAAATATCGTAATAAGTTAAATGTCTTTGCACATAATCAAGTTTATTATTAACAAAGTCTAAATTATCTCTAAAGTTTTCTAAACTTGTAGGTTTAGGCCATACCAAAGGAGATGGCTTTTTGTAGTCAGCTGATTCAACTGTGCGTCATGTTTTATTTTTTAAATTCATAAAGACACCTCCTAGATTAAATTGGTTCTAGCATATGATTCAATTGAACTTTCACTTTGCGCAGTGCGGAATCATTCGTCAGGTTTAACAGATTTTACCATTAAATCAAATGATAGCGCAGATAAATCAAAGTTAGGATCATCAAATCTTCCTGGGATAAAGAATTTGTAGGCTTGATATGAAGTTACCATTCTCTCACCAGTAGTTGTAGTGTTTTGTAAAGTCAATAATTTTTCTCTGCCGTTTCCATATTGCAGGAACAATAATCCTGTTTCAGAATCATATCTAATACAAAGCATATGTTCGTTCTGTGGATTAAGGTCGGCCACTTCAGAACCTGGTTTAGGATTGATAGATAGGTTAGTTAAATTTACCGTAAATAATTCTTGACTATTAGTGCCGTATTTTGCGGTTAATACAATGGTCATAGATGGATTGCTAATTAAGATGTCACTTTCTAATAGGAATTGGAAAGCCATTTTAAGTGGCGTTCTTAAGTCAGTAGTGCTAATAACATCTTTATTAGTAGTATTTATTGATGTCTTATAGTGTTTAACTTGGTCAGTTGAGGTATTATTGTCAATCTCTCAATTCTTCCATTCTCAAGGATATATTGAGCGTGCGCATGGTGTGCCAACAACATCAAATGTAATATTAAATTCACTATAATACATATCTTGTGTTTTAGTAGATGTAGGTAACTTTGTAAATATGCGGCCGCCTTCGGCATTTGATGATGCTGTTTCATGACCTACAACATATTTAATACCATCATCAACTTTAGCAAGTTTAGCCATAAAACCATAATTAGGTTCGTATCCAAATTGAAGGGTATTAATTTCATACGGATTAAGCCAATCTAACAAATGACGATAGTGATCTTCTGAAATCCAATATACTCCTATCTTAAAAGAAATTTGTCATGTGCTAAATGTAACGCCTGTCAGGTTACCAGATGAACTTTCAAATTGTGGTTGTGTATAATTGTTTGTGTATGATGGGCCGTGATAGAATTTAAGGTCGTCACCGCCATTAATGATGAAAGCGCCAAAATCATCAAAACTATTAACTCCTCGTCATATAAAATAGGCGTAAGGGTCGAGAGACCCTTTTAAACGCCCACGCATTGCACGTGTTTGGTCTGTTATTTGTATATTATGATAACTCATGGGTCTCCCTCCTAAATTCTTCCCTTATATCCAATTTGTGTAAGAGCTTTAAGAATTGCTTGATATAAAGTATCTCCTTGCTCTCCTGAAATTGTTGTATTTTGTCCATTTACATTGAGGACAAGATTGTTGTTTTCATCTCTTGTAAAGTCTAACTTCTTCCAATCAAAATCACCTAAAATACTACCGTATGTTTGTTGTAATTGATTTACTAAATCCTCCATTTCTAAATCTGTGGCGCCATTTTGTGCGGCCATAGCAAGTTGTTTAGAAATAAAGTCAACTGGATTATCAAGTTCACCAGTCATAGCTTGAAGAAGCGCTTGATTACTATTTAAGAGATCGTCAAACTTTTTATTAATTTCATCAATAGTTTCATCCATATGATTCATAATTTGTTCTTGCGCTTTTTCTCTTAACTCCTGTAGCCTTTCTTTTTCTAGTTCTTGGAGTTGTTTCTCTAATTCATTACGTTGGTTTTGAGCGCTCGCATTGGTACTAGAGCCAAGTTTTGCAAGATTAGTAGTAATAAGGTCAACTTTTTCTTCAAATTCTTGATCTTCTTCGCCTTCTTTAATGGCGTCAAAATATTTTTCATATACCTCTTTGCGTTTATTTAATGAATCTTCAAGTGCGCTCTTTTGTTCTTCAAGGTAGGACTTATATTGATCTAATTGCTCTTTTTCTTGTTCTAATCTATCTTCAAGTGAGATTTGGAATAATTTTTCCTCATCGCTTAAGTAATCCATGTATGATTGAAGTTGAGCAATATACGCCTCATTACGTGCATCGCCAACTTTCGCCATCTCAATTTTAAGTTCTTGTTCAACCTCTTGGGCTCTTTGCTTAATTCGGTTTTTCAACCCCTCATTAGCTGATAAGGCCTCTTGGATTTTGTTATAATTGCCTGTTTGGAACGCCTTTAATAATTCTTGGCCGCCCTCACCGGCAAAGAGATCTGAATTGTCAGAGATGAAAGATGTTTTATCTGTCTCGGACATTTTATTCCGCTCTCTAGCTTTTTCATAAAAGTTATCTACTGTGTTTTTAAGAGCGTCGATATTTTGCCCCATATTAAGAACACCAACTGCAACAAGATCACCAAATGAATTGATGAAGGAGTTATAGGCGTCATTTCATTCTTTAGTGCCGTATTCAAATTGATTGAGATACTCACCAAAGACTTGCTCTGTTGCATATGCGATATCACCACCTGTCGCCGCCAATGTTTCCATTAATGCTGGGAATAATGATTCATATTGTTGTTGAGTGATGTCTACGCCAGCTTTTTGTAGCTTTTTCCAACCTACATATAACTCATTGAGATCATCAATAGATAGTTTGGCTTTATCGATAAAATCTAATACGTCGTCGCCCATTTCAGAGAAGACTTCATATTGTCCATATTGTTGTTGGAAAGATTTTAACGCTTCTTCATTGCCAACTAAGGATTCTTTAATAGCATCAAATGCTTTGACTTGATCTGCAAGTGATGAACTACTATCAGTAAGGACGGAAATAATATCTTGAGTTTCACCTGCTTGAGTGGTCATCTTACCGAGAGTGCTTAATTGTTCAGCAAGTTTTTCCGCAAAGCCTGTTTGCATCCATCTGTCTACATCATCTGCGGAACCGTTTTCAAGAATGTATTGAGCGACTTCTCTAATGGCTGCAGACTGATCTGTGGCTAAGCCTAATTGATCTAATGCTTCATATAACGCCGCATTATTTGTTGCTTTAATTGTATCAAGAGCCATACGAGCGTCATCAGTGTTGGAGTTAAGGAATGTAGAGCGTTTGGTTGGGTTTAAAGTGCTAAGTACTCTGTCTACTTGCGCTCTGTCTTGTTTTAATTTTGCTAAATCTTTATCTCTTAATGATTGGAGATAGTTGCGCTTTTCGGAATTGGTGCGTAAACTATCGTAAACTTTTCTCTCCTCTTCAGTAAGTGAGTTTGCAGCCTCTTCAAGAAGAGAGTTCATTTCTTTAAGGTCTTCATTAGTTTTAATGAGCTTGCCATCAAGTTTGTCAAATGCATCAATCGATTTATCAAATGAGTCGATACGATTTTGAAGCTCGTACATTTCATTATTGAGTTTACCTAATTGCTCGGCAACTTTTTCTTCCTCAGATTTAAATCAACCGAATAAGTTAACTAATGCAACAACCGCTGCGGTTAGTCCTACTACAGCCTTTAATGCAATAATTGCTCATCCAAAAGGAGTTGATGTATTAAGAGCATCTCTTGCTGCTTTCGCCGCCTTATCTGCTTTAGTACTATTGTGTACTGCTTTAGCATATACTCATTCAGCCGCAGCCATCAAACCGGTAACTGTTTTACCAATTTTTCTACTGATAGTTAATGCCGCTGTGGCCGCTAAAGTTCCTTTTAATCCTTGAGAGTATTTGCTTTCTAACAGGTTGATGGTTTCTTGATTTTTTATGTATTCGTCATTCGCTTGCAGTCTTTTATCTATTGTGATGTTAAAATCGTCTAAAGCCTCTTTTGCCTTTTTGGCTTCTTCAGCTTCTTTAGTAAGAGTCTTTTCTGCCGCTACGTGATCCCTTGACCTACGAGTTTTTGTGGCTTTAATTTTCTTATTTTTTTCGATAGCATTCTGTTCAGCTTTTTCTCTATTTAATTGTCGTTGTTGTTCAATTTGTAAGGCTAACGATGCTACTGCTTTATCATCAAATTCTGATTGGGTTTGAGTAACCTCAATACCTTTCTCCTTCGCTAGTTTTTTAGCCTCCTCAAATTTAAGCTCATCTTGACGATTTTTTAATGCTTTAATTTGTTGTTGTTCTTGTAATTGTAGTTGTTGTTTAGCTAAATCATTCTCAACAATTTTATGAGAAATAATATTTACAAGTGCCGTAGCAATTAAGCCATATGTTACAATTTGACCGGCGATATTATTAGCAAAGAAATCAATAATTGGTGTGAGGTTTTTTAAGAAGTTAGATACGTAGTCTAATAAACCTACAATAGCGTCACTATTAATAACTGTACTTGCAATTCCTTCCCATGCAACTTGCACACGATTCATTGCACCTTCAATACCTTGTAAATATTTTTCAGCTTGTGCCGCCGTTGCACCAGTTGAACGAATAGACATTTCTTGGAATTCAAGAACTTGGTCGTAGTTGTCTAAAAGTGCTAATAAACGAGATTGTTGCTTACTTTAAGCAAGTTGACTATATCTTAAGGACGATGTCCTTGCTCCCACTTCGGAAATTGCTTCCTACTCCTTTCGGATAGTCGATAAACTTTATACTTAATTAATATATTTTCAATAATAACCACAGCTACAATAGTTATTATGAATTGCAGAATTGATTGATTGAGGTCTGCACCCCACTGATTTTGCCGCATCCGCGCATGATGAGAAAATTTGAATTAAATTACCTTCTTGATCAAATTGGCCTACTTTTCTAAATTTTCTATTTTGCGTTTCATATATGGATTTCCTATTATTTTCTAGCTGAGTAATATTTTCTAAATTAGAAATCTTATTATTCAACTTATTACCGTCAATATGATTAATTGTTAATAACTCAACAAATGGATAAAAACTAGCATATATTAACCTATGACCTAGTATACTAATTTTCTTACCGCCTATAGTTAATTGGTACTCTATATAGCCGCCACCAGTTCTTTTTCCTTTTAATAATTTATTTGTTTTATTATTGCGCACTTTTCCATTAGATGAAACACTATAACAGGTATTTTTATAATTGACTCATTGCTCTTCTTGTCCATCTTCTGTCCAACCAGGATTTTGTCAATTGCTTGATGCGCTATTTTTATTGACTTTTAAATTATTATAAGAATATGAGCATCATTTGAGATTATCAATATGATTGTTCAATCTATTACCATCTATATGGTGTACGCATTTGTATCCATCAGGGTTAGGTAAAAATGTCTCGGCAACCAGTCTGTGACCGCTTTTACTGACCTTTTTATGATTAAATCTTAAATCATAATATCTATATCCATCACGGATTGTTCCCTTTAAAATATTGTTTGTTTGTGTATTTTTTACAACGCCTTCTTCATTTACAATAAATGGTGTTTCCTCACCATTAATAATTATTTTTTTAAACATTTCCAACACCTTTCTGTAGCTTTTGTGTTGTATTAATTAAGTATCTTAGCTGTGGATTGACTAAATACTTCATCTTTTTACTATATCAAGTTCGTTACGCTTGCCCTATTGTATGTTACCATCAACAGTTAGTAATGAAGTTTTTAAAGTTGTTCCCACAATTCAAGAGCTTTTACTGAGGTAATTTTTAGCCGACCTCTGTACGCGCCATAATCTCGTTCTTCAACGTGTACCGGCTAATGCTTTTGCTAATGCCGCTTGTTGGTTAGAATTAAGTGTATCCCATTTACGTCCTAATTCATCTAAGACATCTTCTGTTGACCTTAGTTCTCCATTTGCATCACGCAATGCAATACCAACATATGCTAATTGAGACTCAACATTGTTAACGTCTGTGTCACCCTCAAGAGTTGCCCCATAATCAGATAATTCACGCATACGCGCGATGATTGTTTTAAGAGCGGTACCCATAGTCTCTGGGGCTTCACGAGTAGTTTCAAGACCTTTAGTTAATAATGCTAATGTATAATCCATTGACATCCCCGCATTGTGTGCTTGAGATGCAACTTTACTTAATGCAATAGCTAATTCATCGTAGTCAGTAGCAGATGCAGCCGCTAACTTAGCGAACTTGTCTGATACAGTCATAGCTTGTTCGGCCTCCATATGGAAACCTTTTAAAGCCGTGGTTAAGTAGTTAACAGAGTCACCGACACTAACACGAGCAACCTTAGCCGCAGAGACTGCCGCCTTAGTTAGGACAAGAGCGTTTTCAACTGTCTCACCTTGCTTCATGTATTCAGTAGCAACAGATGCAACTTCTTTAGTGGTTGAACCAACTTGCGCCGCTAAGTCTTGATAGCTTTTTAACAGGCCATAGGTCTCTTCACGAGTCTTGCCTGTGACCATAGCTTGTTCAGTTAGGGATTTATCTAACTCACCAATAGTATCAATCGCCATACGAATCGCTTTCTTCGCCGTTCGAAGTGCAACTGCGTATAGAGTAAATTGTTTAAATGCCTTACCTAACGCCGTTTGTTGTTTAGTAATAGATGCGGTTAGTGCTTGAATCTGCTTATCATTATCTGCAGTATTTTGTGCAATATTGAAATCATGTTTAGATTCAACCTGTGCTGTAACTGTATCACTAGCCTCACTAATTCCTTTAACAACATTTTTGTAGGCTTTTCCAACAGGGGTTTTGTTTTCCTCTATTGCAAATGCCCTTTTAGCACTGATACGTTCTTGTTTCGCAGCCTGAACATCTTGTTCGGCGATGTTAATTTGTTGAGTAATAGATTGGATAATTGCATTTCTTCAACTGTGAAATGCATCTACAATATCTTTATGCTCTTTAACCCAATTCTCATCTTGAACTTTTTTTAAGAGCGTCTCATACCCAATAGTGGTATTTTTAGCACCTTTTCGCTCATTTAATCCAGCCGTTTTAATACGAAAGTTTTTTTCATATTCTTGTGAAAAGCCTTTAATTGAAAGACCGTAGCCTTCACCAATTTTAACTTTATCTTTGGTAAGACGGCGTTTTTTATCTTGAGCATCAGATAATGCCTTCTCTGCTATGTTAACTCTTTCAGACGCTTTAATTTGCTCTGCAGTTAATTCACCTGTTCTTTTAGTAAGCTCCTCTAATGCACTAGATAGTTCGTGGTATTGCTTAATAATACTACGCATATCTGTACCAGAGCCTAAGTTAATAATCTTCGAGGTCTCTTTAATGTCTTTAAGGGCCTTATCAAATCGTTTTACTAGTGCGGGATTTTCCTTCATCTTGGCCGGGTCAAGATGGGCGTCTCTAAATTTCTCAGCTCGATTTACTACACTTTCGGCCTGACTCTTAAGATCTACCTCTAATTTTCATTGCTGTTTGGTAGCCATAGCCTTCCTCCAGATGTTTTATACATCTATTTTTCTATTAATGAACCAAAAGATTCTTGTAAGTTTTTTGTTTGTTCTCTAATATTATTATTTTCTTCGGCAAAGACATCTCCAAGTTGATTTAATACAGCCAAGAACTTGTCTACATCTAAACCGTCAATTATTTTTTGAATATTACTCATTAAGCCATCTAATGAAATAGTATTAATAATTTTATAACTCTTAATGACGTCTGTTAATGGCATTCTGGTTTTTTTATAAAAAGAAGTCTTTTTATATTCTCCTTCAAAATTAACGACCGCCTCAATCATGTCGAAGAAATTTTCAATTGAAATGATCTCTTTTACTTTCTTTTGTAATTCTATATTATCCATATTTTCTCCTTTCTATTCAATGGTAATATAATTATTACCCTCATCAATGATGTCAAATTGCAAAGTTGCTTGATTTGTGTTAGTCATAAATGAAAGACCATTGTCTATTTTCAAAGCACATTTGTCTAAATGAATTCATGCCTTTTCAGTATTATCGTCTATATTTCCTGTAATTTCAAAATCTAATGTCAGATATAAATTCTCAGGTCGTCTTAAGTCATAAGATAATTTACCAGGATAGTTATAGAAAACTAAATATGAGCTGCTAGGCTTTTTTACTTCAATTGCATATGGGTATTGTATTTCGTCAAATGCGGATTCAAGATGACCTTCATTGTCATAAACAAATACTTGATAAATGCCGTCATTTGATTGAGTACTAAGCCAAATTTTTGGTATCTCTCCAGCTATTTCGCTATCTGAAACTGCTTCCTCATGTCCACTACATCATGCTTCTTTTTTATGATCAAATAATAGATTTATAATTTTATTTGTTAATAAAACATTTCGTATACTAACACTGGTTAAATTATTAAGCTGACTAGATAAAACTGGAAAACGACTATTTAAAGTTTTAGTTATATCAGAAAAAGAGAGATCAACAGCCACATCATTTAATACCGTATATGGTTGCTTATCTCATTTAATTTCTTCAACACCGATTTTACCTGCACAAAATGCACGAATAACACATGTTACTTTGTTACCCAATTTGTATGTCTTCATATTATTACCTCATTTCTTTAGTTATAGTATAATAGCGAATCTAAGAAATATCAAGTTTGCATAAAAAAAGAAGAAGGAGCTAATCCTTCTTCATTTGGAAACGATAAGTTATATCTTGCCAACCATTTTGATTCTTAATGTAGAATCGTTGGTTGGTGCCTGGGTTGTTGAGGGGTCCTTTTGCAGGAATGAATGGGCCGACTTTATAATAATCAAGACACTCTGACATTAAATCATTCATTTGAACGGCGCCGCTATACATAGCAAATTTCATACGTGGATGCTTAAACTTAAATGCAAGTGTAAGTGCATATAAGTCTTGATAATTGGCGTCACCACCCATATAACAAATACAGGTGGTGTATGGATTATCTTGAATAAGGCGTTCAAGTTCATCAATGTCTAAAATAGTGCCACGATCTTCTCTAAGCCACGGTTCAAAGCAGTTTTTGCAATGAAAAGGACAATTAGAAAGGTTGAGACATAACGATATTTCATCTGGCACTTCTGTAAAAGTCACTAAATGACTATCGTATTTCATTACTTATCTCCGTCAATATGTCCATATGCTCTCTTATCTGCTTCTGCTTGTCTTGCTGCACTGAAATTACTAATTCTTTTGAGGTAGCCTATAATTCTTGTGGCATAGTCAACATCTTCAGATCCGCATTTTGGACACTTATCAAAAGTATGTTTGCTAATATGACCGCATTTATTGCAGATAGTGTTCATAACATTATAAGTAAAGTAGTTACATCCTTCCTTAACTGCTACATCCATAAGCATACGATATTGTTTTGCGCTTAAATGCTCATCTAAGTTGTTGTGGAGTGCAACGCCACCACTACAGATGTCTGCAAATCCTTTTCCTTGATAGCGGAATTTTTTAACGGGATCGATAGATTTATCTTCTACGATATAGAAGTATGAGTTGTAACAATCACGTGGTACGATGTATCCATCTCTCTTATCCCATTTTGCGTTCTTTGGTCCTAAACCCTCTGCCATTCTGTTACTTGTTTGACCTAATTTTGTCATAATTAACAAAATTGAAAATTAGGCGGGAAAAGTTCTTCGACTTCTCCTCACTATGTCGCCATAGTGTTCAGACTATCGCATCCTCTTTCGAGGTCTGATTATTTAGTCGTTCAGGCTGCACGATATTCTCTGCTTGCCCCTTGTTGTCTATATAATAGAGTTCCAAGTCAATTAAATCAGATTTAATGTCCCCACATTAATTTAGGCTAGGGACAAATTCAAGGTTAAAGCGTTCATGCTTTGTTCTATGTTTTTTATTAAGGTCTTCAATTGTTTGGAGGATTAATCTTCCATATTCTTGATATTCTGAATTGTCTGGGTCAATTTTAATGCCGAGGTATTCTGCGCCTTCGACGAAACCATTGATACCTAATGTTAAATATTGTGAGTCAAGATCGATGAAGCCCGCATTATAAATTGTTAATAATCCTGAATTGTAATCATCCCATAATTTATGATTAAATGCAGTTAAGTATTTATGTACACGATTGACGATTGGTTCAATATAGTTAGATAATGAATCGACATCACTATGATCCCGATCTTGAACGATGCGGTTGATATTTAATGTAATAACTCCCTTACTACCAGTTTTAATCCCACCGGCTCCAAGTGTGTAAGAGAAAATATTATCTTCAATACCATTTCTTAATCGGCAACATGAGGATAATGAGTCAGCACTATCGCTTTGATACATAAAAAAAGATGCGCCTTCAGCCCACATTTCACTGCAGAATTGAGCCATATCTTCATCTTTATATTTTCCTGTTTCTTTATCAACTAACATATTAACAGTTTCAACAGGGAATGTTAATACTTCTTTAAGTCTTTCTTTATTAAACCACTTCATATACATTTTTTGAAGTACTTTTGTTGTTTCCCACTTTGGTTCGTCTCCATCTGGAAATACAAAGTCTTTAAAAATTGCATGGAAGTACCCTTCATCAAAATAAGCTATATTAAAGAAAATACTTTGATTGCCTCTTGCGGCCGCAGGTTGGTTTATGCTGTATGTAAATTGATTGAAGTAGTCTTCAATTCTTTCTCTAAGTGTGCGGCTTTTTGTTCTACGTAATTCAATGACATCGTCCAAATGATCAATATAATCATCTCCATAATCTTTACGGATGAAGTAGTCCATATAGGTTAATAATTCAGGCGCTGCAACCGCTCCTACAAATTGAGCCGCAACTCCAAATAAGAGATTAATAACTTCGCCAATAAAACTATCTACGTGTTTTGGTGCGCCGCTTGTTCCACCAATTTTCTTTAAACCATCAAGTAAGAATGGATATAAAGTAATTGAACAACAATATGGGAACCCTCCAGCGCCGCTGGTTTCGTCGTGTCTGTAGATAATGTGATTATCTAAATCTAAATCATATTGTTCTGCCAAACCTTCATTTGGATAATACTTATTTAAGTATTCTTGCATTGTTTTACGTTGTAAGAGAATACTATTCTTCTTTGGTAATTCAGCCGCAAGTGTTGCAATATTTTTATCGGCAACGTTAGCATTTTGGTCGACATCACTGCCTGTCGCTGCATTGCGAGCATTTTTATACTTGCGTATAAACTCCATTTGCTTTTCTACTGTATCTGGCTTAATCATTACTTAAGTTCTCCTTTTTTAATTTTCATAAGAGCGTCTTTAAAAGATAATAGTTCACCGTTGACGCTTAGCACAGGAACATGTGTAATATTCTTTTCACGCATCTGTGTTTCATCGTCGCAAACAGTATAAAGAATAGAATTATTGTCTAATTCTCTTTTTAACATCTTGCACATTCCACAGGTTGGTAAAGAATATAATATGATACTATCGTTCATATCTTTGCCTCCTTTACGATATTGTACCTTATTAGTATAGTATGGAATTTCACTTTTGTCAAATAAAAAGACTAGATAATTTCTTATCTAGTCCAAAATATTTATTATTACAAACTATTCTGATTTGACTGCAGATGCTGTTTGAACAATTCTTCCTGCTTTAACAGACTTAGCTTGCATTAAATCGCCTGCTGTAGCTGTAATAGTTTCACCTGGTGTCCAATCTAATCCGCCATTAACACTCTTATAAACAGTTGATCCGTCAACTTTACCTGTAATTGCACCTGTTGCTGCGTTAATTACAAGTGGTTGAGTTTCTGATGCTGGCAAGATTGAGTAGAACAATCCATGACCAACTAAATTTCCATCTTCATTTGGAATTTTAAGAATAGTTGTTAAAAGATCACCATTTAAGTCAAAAACAGTTGCATCTCCTTCTGCATCTTGAGTTAAGTTGAAAATACTGTCTGGCAATAATTGATAGAAGATAATTTTAACTGGAACTTGTTGTCCTGTTTCTCTGCTAATAAAGAATGAGTCACCAATAATAGTAATAGGTTTAGCAAAATCTTCTGTAATGTGGACTTGTTCAATTCCTGACCATTTTGAATTATATGTATTAAGAACACCGCCAAATGCTTCTAAAATTTTTGCATTGCCAAGGGCGTCTTGAATTTCTAATCTTGCACTTTTTCCGAATTTAATTAATGGATTACCATATTGTCCACCAGTAATAGTTTTTGTAGGACCTTCAATAGGAACATTTGCAATTTTTAAACTATCAAGTGTAGCAATTGGTGCAGTTAATTTTCCCTCAAAATCTTCAATAGATAAACCTGTAGTTGTAGGATAGTTTTCAGGGAAATCATAAACTTTAGCGTTCATGACGGTAACAACACCAAAACCATTCATTAATTCATCAAAAGAAGTACTAGATGATTGTAATTTTGTAAATGACATGTTTGATACCTCTTATTTTATGAAAAAGTCGAGTTTAGATCCCTTTTTCATATTTCCTGCCGCAAATGCTTGCGCATTAACCTCGTAAGACACAGCTCCAGCGGCATAAGTATGGAGCCATAGAATTTGAGCCATAGTTTGATCTAATAAATAGTCAATTGTGAGAGAAGGAAAAGAGTAAGTAATACGCAAAAGAAGTTTCATGATAAAGTCCTCCTGCGCTTGAGAACCATCCTTTTCTTGCGCTTTCGCCCTAATTGCACGAATACGCTCTTCTGTCTTTTGTTGAGCCTCATAAAACTTACGAGCTTCCTCGTTTTCAAAAACTAGAGGTTTAGTAGTTTTTTCCCCACATATTAATTTTAATACATATAGGACGTAATCTCAAATTTCCCTTGTTATAGTAACACCGCATAAAGCAAAAGTCGAATTAGATAAGTCATATGTATCTTCTTCATAGAACACATATGCAAATGCATTAAGGATTTGAGAGTATAGAACACGATACTCTGAAAAAAGGCCGTGTTTAATAATTGTAGTTATAAGATCTAAAGGATGTTCTGCAGAAGGAAGAAGATCCTTTTTAATGCGGCTTAATGGAGACATTAACAGGTGTAGTGTCCCAATCTCTTCGCTATGAGTATATATATCTCGCACAGAAATCGGCCTTACCTTAATAATCTTATTACCTACATAAATTTTAATTGGTTCTTTAGTAGCAAAAAGACGGCTTATACTAAAGTTGTCTTTAATTTGAGCCGTCATTTTATAATTCCGCCTTTGCGTTTAATTGATCACTAATGCTAAAATGAATACTATAACCGCTTCTAAAATTAGAGACCGGAACTGCGCTGATGTAATTAATCTTAAGTTCGATTGAAGAGCTTAACTTAACTCCATGAAGACGTTGATCTATTAAATCTGCTAGTTCTAATAATCTATTTTTATTATTATCTAGCATAATATGAGTATTATCAGTAGTAATTAAAATAGTTCCATTGGCAGAGACAGTAGTATGCTCTCTGCTAAAAGAAATACCTTCTAGACTTATTTGTAAAAAAGTATTGCGTGTGAAATCTTTAATACCTGTTTCTACAAATGGAAATAGATGTATATAGTTTTCATTAATCATATGTTGCGCTGCTGACACCCCATCATTAAAAGAAATATGTTGTGTAAGCGCATTTGGTTGATCAATATATAATAAAGAACGAATAGTAGGATCGGTCGCTAATAAAGAAGCTATTTCAAAAGGAACTTTTATAATATTTTTAAGTGCTGCCATATTAGTTACCTATTTTGTATAACATTTCTGTTATAATACCTTTCTGTTTTACTTGAATAGAACATTCTGTAATACCAAATGGCATCTTAAAGGTGACAGATGTTCTAGATCTTTTTAAAATGTTAATATTTGTATTAGAACTTTTAAAGAATCCATCTTCCGTATCGACTGTAACAAGAGTATTAGGTGTTATTATCACCGCATTATTATTCAATACTGGTACTGGATTAATATCCGGATTCACTTCTTTATATTTTTCAATATATACATCATCAGATGAAGTGTTTTCCTTACTTACTGTTGATGGCGCCAATGAATAATAGACCAATCCAGGCGAACTGATTGTATCATATTCTTGTATAACCCATGCTCTGTCTTTAATAACTATTTTATCATTAAAATCTAAGATATTTTTTGGTAAAACTAAGAGCGGTTTTTGTTGCGATTCTAAAACTACATTTTGCTTAAGAGCGACGTTAACGTAACTTTTCTCTGGTCCTAAAAAATATCCCCAAGTATCATTGATTTGTATATTGCATAAGAATGCAACGTACTTATTCCAATCAACATCTTTAATAACAATAATCTCTTCAGAAATTAAGAGATGTAATTTTTTAGCATCTCATACGCTACCTAACTCTAAAGGTTCTTTTAATTGAGTGTATACATATGCGTAATCTTTCTCTTGCTTATTAACTACTGCGGCTTGAACTTTTTCAGAGCCGCTAGTTAATTCAATCGAAGGGTATCCTTTAAAAATAAATTGTTTGCTTAATTTATTTGCTGCTACTTTTCTTTGATTATTTCTTTCACGAAATCTAGCAAAACTACTCATCTGCATTAATCTTTCCAATAGTTGGGCGTCTTTCAGATGATGTTCTACTATATCTAGTTTCTATATCTCTAGCAAAAGCCAACGCTTCTTTATAGAGATTAGTATTCTTTTCAACCGCATTTGCTCTTGAAAAGGTTTTGATATTAGCATCAGTATAAATATCTTCAAAATTATCGGAATTAGCCAATAAATTTTGATACCAATATACCTTCATTCATGCTAGAATAACTTCCACTTCCGCAGGAGTAATATCTGTTAAGAAAACTCCATGAGGAATAGCCTCAGGTTGTTCAGGATCTACCTCGTTAAGAGTAGAACCATCCTCACTTCTGACTGCATAAAACGTTTCATAATTTGTGGAAATACGTGGAAATTTAAAGGCAGCAATAGCGTGACAGGTTAAATGATAAAATTCTTCATCAAGTAAATCTTGGGTAATTACACCGTAATACTCACCACGAATAGTAGCCATAAATGATGGGTATAAGAGGTCGTCTCAGTATTGCATATCTATTGCCTCCTAGAAGTTAATTTTCTATTCGCCGCCGTCCATTGTAAGTTGAATGTGAAGTAAACTTTCAAGTAAAGTTACAACACTTGTTGAAAGTTGTGAATAGTGCATTGTAGCGACTTTTTCCACATTTTCTTTACCATATTTCTCAATAGAACTCATAATTTCTGTACGGACACCACGTTTTAAAATTAATAAAATTTCTGGTGTAATATCTTTTTCTGCTGGTTTGAAATCAAGTTCCATATCGTCAAAGAACATTCCTGCATCTTTTGCGGCTTGAAGTGCGGCTTGATTATCTGTAAAAGTAAAATAACCTTTCTTATACATATTAAAGTTACTTGGATCAATAAAAATACCTAAGCACCAGTCGAGAGGAAATGTTTGTTGTGGAATTCTATCAGTTAACTCAATAATACGACTAATTTGAGGTTGTGAAAGCGGTGAAAGTTTAAACATGATAGTACCAGGTTTTGTCTTTTTAATGGTAAAAAGTTTATTTTGAATTGTTTCAGACATTTAATGTCCCCTTTCTATAATAAAATAAGGAAGGAAGGTTATCCCTCCTTCCCTTGGATGATTAAGTTAGTAATCGGACTAGTTAAGATCTGTGATTTCAATGACAGCGAAGTTATTTGCCATAGCAACACCGACGCCCATCATTTTGCTTGCTTCCCATTTTTCACTGCCAACAGCTTGGATATTCTTTTGAATAACCATATCGCCTTTTAAAGCAACTTTAACAGGTTTAATTCCTGTAGGGAGGACGAAGACATATTTTTTATCGTAGAACCATTCATCATTTGTGTTATCAACTAAGTAGTTTGGTAATTCAACTAATTGAGCACCTTTATAGACTTGGATTCTACCATATTTTCTAATATCTTGTGAATCTTCTAAATTTGGATATCCTGCATCTTTTGCTAATGGATTGTATAATCCTGATAAGGCTTCAAATGAACCAAAGACAATTGGGTTACCATATTGTTTAACAACTGGCATGACCTTATCAATTGCAGCTCCTAATGCGTCTTTTGAAGTTGAAGCGCTACCGCCAACATTAATTCTATCATAGCCAGCAACTGCTTTACCTGATGCTAATGCATTGAAGACTTCTTTGTAGACGATTTCTTCAAATCCTTCTAAAATATTATTGAAATATTCTTGTAAGCTAGCTGTTCCTAAAATTAATTCTTCAAGAGTAACGAAGACTGAGACTGTATAAACACTTGTATTTAATGAGAAGTATTTGCTGTCTAATCTAGCTGCTCTATAGATACCAGCTCTAGCGCCTTTACTAATTGTTAATTTTGCTCTATTTCTTCCAATTTTTTCAATGTTGAAGACGACTTCAGCATCTCTAGGGAAGACTTTAACTTCTGCGAAGTTTTGTAAAACTCCTGATAATTTTGCAGGTAAAATTTCATCGATTGTTTCTTCAATTAATGCAAATACATCTGCTTCTGCTCTACGGATATCTCTAGCAGTTGAAGTTTCATTTAATCCGCATTTTTCCATGATAATCTTCATGGCTGCTTCATTTGTATCTTCTGCTGAGAATGTTGTTCCTGCAACTGGTTGTCCTAAGAGAGCTGATTTAATAACTAATAATTCTTTATTTTCCATCTTGATACCCTCCTACTAACCAATATACATATAGTGGTGTCCTTTTGCGCCACTTGGCATTGCATCGTGTGCATACCATTGTCCATGAATGTCTGCCTTATCTGATTTGATTTCGATAATATGTTTCATTAATTCTTCCTTAATGTCTGTATATGTAGCATCGTTTTCAAAATCAATTGTTGACATCCATTCATCGCCTGGAATTAATTGAACTAATCTTGGGCATTCTTCAGCAACATTTAAAGCATAATATCTATTGCTGTTTCTTAATGTATTTAACTCTTCTGAGAAGTGAATAAACATTGGTTTATCTGCAGCCCAGATGTCGACTCCATCTGCTCCAATTGTACAAATGTGTCCGTTTTCTAAAACTTTAACCTTGTTTCCTTCTGGTCCAATTTCTTTTAAAAGTGTGCAGCCTTCTTTGACGTTCATTTGAGCAACGACAAAACCTGGTTGTAAACCTTTAAGGTTATTTGGTTCGAATTCGGCAAAAGTTGGTAAGTAATCGTAAATAGCCATTTCTATATACCTCTTTCTATTTATTTAATAATCCAGCCATGAAATTTTGCATTTCATTTACATCGGATTTATGATTGAGCATTGAATCTAACGAGAATGCTCTACTCGTTTTAACATTTTCCTTGCCCTTCTTGTAAATTTTAAGAAGATCAAGTTCTAATGTTTCATCTGTATATGAGTCAACTGAATTTATGAAGTTGTTGAACTCTTCTTCAGATAAAAATTCTTTATAAGAATTAATTAAGTTGATCTTTTTTTCTCTTTTAAGGGTTTCAAGTTCTTCTCTTTCACTATCAGCAAATGAGGTAGTACTTGAACTCTCTTCTTGTACACTGTCTGCGTGTTGTTCATCATTATTCCCCATTTCTGTAGTTGTTTCTTCAGTGTAAGTTGTAGTAATATGGGCTTCTGTATCCTCAATTGTAGAATCAAAAGTTTCATTAGTAACAACTTCACTTTCATCTGTTTCATGAGTGAGATTAACGTCTGCTACAGGTTCTTTTGGGTCTGAAGTCTCTGTTTCTTCGGCTTGTTCTGTAATTTCTTCTGCTGTTTCAAAACTAGGTTCTTCTACAACAGGTTCTTTAACCTCAACATCCTCATAAACAATATGACATTCAGAAACTGTACCTAAAGTCACTGTTCCGTCATCGTTTCAAGAGTATTTACATTTAAGCATTTTCTTATCACCAGTGTAGTAATATACAACACAAACAACTTCGTCATCGAAGAAATCTAATGGATAAGCATATCCATCATTCTCGTATGATTTTGAAAGTGCATCAAATACTCTTTCTTGTTTTTCACCCCAGGAGAGCTTAACAAATTCTAATATATTCATCGTTGAATCTCCTCCTTGTGAGTCATCCTTGCGGTCGCAGTAATCATATAACTTCTTTAACTTTTCCTCAAAGATGGCTTTATTTTCATCTTTGATAGCAAAGAATTCTGATCCCGTGAAAGCTGGACGTTGATTGCTTCCTAAAACACTTACGCCCACTAGACTTCCTGCGGTAAATTCTAGATTCTTTAAGTGTTTATGATCGTCATAATTAATTTTGTACTCCACTGTCTTAGGATTAAGTTCTAAAGATTGTTTATGACCGACAACCTTTTTAGCTAAAAGACCGACTGTATCTGGTCGTTCTGTATAGAGAACAACATCGCAGACACTCCACTTAATTCCTTCTTCATCTACTTCAAAAGTAGGTTCTGAACGAGGATCAACAATACCTAAGATTTGTTGCTCTGTGGCATGACCAATAAAGTCATCTTCATCAGCATCGTAGTATGCTACGACCGGTGTGTAAGGAAGACTGGCTTGTAACTGCTTACTAAACTCTTCACTAAAGTAGCGCTTATCAGCGGTTTCGCCTTCATATCAGACTTTTAACTTACATCTTGAGAAGTTTTCTTGAACGCTATCTGTTGAGAAATTAAATAATTCAGCCGGAATATCGTAATTGATTTTCTTCTTCATTCTTTAGTCCTCTAAGCGTTTTTCTGTAGAGGTTTTGTCATCTTTATCTTTAGGCTCAATTTCAGATTCAGATGAGTTCTTCTCTTCAGAAGAGGAAGATTTCTCATTTGCGCCTCTATCATCCGCAGTTTGGGTATAAGAGGTTTGCATAGGAGTAATATCTTCCAATTTTAAGAATTTTTCAAGTTCGAGTTGATCTTGAATATTCTTTTGTTTAATACCTGATGCTATAAGGTAATCGAGTTTTCCAACACCAAGTGTGGCATTCTCTTTATATATACTTATATCATCGTTATAAGTATAAGGCGAAATTGATAAAATTTCAATATTTGCTTCTAAGTTTTTGAAGTCAAATCAGTTATTGATTGCAATAGTATAAAAGTTAGTAAGACCTTGTATATATTTTCAAACACGACCTTTATCTCTGATGAGAGATAAATTGAGCGCTGTGACACTGTCTCCGCTAAAGAGTCCGCTATTGAAGCCCGCGTTGTGAAAAATTGCTTCATACGCTTTTACAAGGACCTCGTTTGCAGTTGTATCATTTTCTGAAATTTTGAGAACTTGTAAATCACCATATGTTGTAAGAAGTCTTACTTTATCACCTTTATCAACAATATTACGCATTGAACGGTGAAGTTCTGCAACTTCGTCCATTTCAAAGAGTAGCTTGTCTTCGTAATGTGGCATAGTTTGAACGACAATATATTTAAGTAAGTTTTCATTACGTTCTAACTCATTGTCTTGATATTTTTCATAATCAAGAATGCCGCCATATAGGTAGAAATAAGTTGGTATTGAATAATCATTTAACAATAAGGCAGATGAGAAGCGAGGATCTAACACAATTCAGTTTTGTGTTTGGTCTTTCTTATATTTTTTATATCCATCTGCAAACTCTTTAGTAAATGATTCTTTTAAATATTTTACCGTATCATTAAGATTGAGACTGAGTTTATCGAAAAATGCGAAGTCAAAGGCAATAATTGAAGTGCCGTATTGTGTTTCTCCTATCTTTTTACAATAGGCGTCTGGAAGAAGAACTGTTTCAAGGGTGTAGTCTTCTGTATCCCCAATAGTTGTAAAGTAGACGGCGCCATTTGTGTAGAGTTGAGTAAGCATTTTTGGAAACTTAGTTTCAATATTGAGTCCATCAACGACTTCTACCATTTGACGATAATATAAGTTATAGTCATCTGGCTTCATGGTTTTACGTAATTTTGCTCTACTTCTCTTATATGATTGATGCGGAATGACCTTGTAACGCCACAAGTACATGTTTGACATGTAATCGATAACCGCTTGATAAATAGGGTTTGATGCATATAACTTTTCTGATGCATCAACAACTTTGGAGCGGTCGCTGATGGCGCGAGTCATTAAGTCGCGCACTTCAGCCGCATTTTTAGCATTTAGAGATGCAGGTGCTGATCTTTCTTTTTGTTTATTGCGTCTAGAAACCTCGTTAGCATACATCTCTTTGATTTGTTTAACTCTGTTAATTCTAAAATTACTATTATTGTCCATATAATATACCTCTTATTCGAATATGGCAATAATACGCTTACTGCCCTTTTTACGACGACGTTTGTAGTAGTCGAATTCAAAATATTTGTTGGTTCCTCAGACTAAATATTCCATAGCTGAGAAAAAGTCCTTTTGTATTGCAGCGTTACGTCTGACAATTTTAAGACGGTTAGTCATATTATCAGATGTATTAACAATATCTAGGTTTTTAAGTTCTGCCTCCATTTTATCCATCGTTTGGTATGGAAGAAGAATTTCATTTTGCTTGCGGCGCGATAGGCGGACAAAGCTCTCATTTCGCGAGAAGAGAGAAATTGCTTCCGTTAACTTAATTGGATAAGTTATTGCGCCAGTACTCATACGAGAGAAGAAGAAGAAATGGATTTGTTCTCCAATTGTTCCTCCAGATTTTATCTCATAACATATTGTCCTACTTTTTGGATAAGAAATCAAATCTCTCTCTGTGTCAGATGGCGGGTTAATGATGCCATAACCATCGAGAAGGACCCCTGCTTCATCAGTTGTTGGTTTGTTTAATCAGTCTCGGATGGACGCGCCACTTACTGTTAATCTGGTATCGCTACCAGTGTCGGACTATATTTTCATGCGCTGTTGCATGTCTGCTCTTTCCCCGATCGTATCAATAGGTCAGGTACTCTCCCACAACAGGAGATAGTCTCTACAGAAGGATATAATCCCCCACGGGATGAACTCTTAGAGTCTCAACCGTTAGCAAATCTTATTATTTAGATTCACCCCGCTGATTAGCGGAAAGCAGATAGGGGCCGGCGCTTTGTTGACCCCGTTGGCATCATAGATCAATAACTTTGCTTGATATGTCATAATTAATTTTTTAAATGCATTTGCAACAACCATGTAGTCAGTTGAAGGAATGGTAAGTAAGTTAATTACTTTATAAGTAAAGAAATGCTCTTTTGGAATAACTTTTGCAATTACGACGGCAGTTTCAGCGCTACCGTCCTTAGCCATATCAGCGCAGATGACGTAGAATTGATTATCCTCGTCCTCTTGCTTGGCTGTAAGTGAATATTTTAGTTCAGTTTTCTTAACTTGACGTAGGGATGTAATTAAACTTGTTTTAAATGCGGCGCCAACTGGAGCGTCACTCCAACGACTTTCATATTCACGTTCAAATGATGATGTACTAAAAGTTGGTGAGTTAATAACATCTTCAATTTGTTGACGCGAGGTTAAACCGCACATAAGCGGAATGCGGTACGATCCACCCAAGACAAAATATTTATCTGGGTCAAGAACTGAACGGCATAGAATTTCTATGAGTTTATTATAAGCGAACGTGCCTTGGTCAGATGGCATTTGGACTATTTCTTAAGAAGGGTTAACCTTCCCACACCTTTTCGGAGATGCGCTTTCATCTGAGGTATCGTTTCCTAACCTCGCCACGTATCAATAGTGGCCCTACTCACTGGCTCATCACTCGGCGATAGTCTCTACAAGTTGCGGCTTTCACCGCCTTCTCACGAGATTTTACCCTCGTTAGCATTTATTACAGATGAAGTAGTAAATACCCTGCTGATCAACAGTTAAATGTGTAAGGGCACCAAAACCTTATGGTTCGACCCCGCAGTGGTAATATAAATTTGTTGCGATTGCGGCTCATGTGGATTAATAAGTCCGTTGGCCATTTTACGTGGTTCGTTGAGTAATGGAATGTAAACTTCGTTAACAAGTGTTTCATCTTGCTCAATGACTTCTTCAAAGATAAGGGATTGACGACGAAGACCTCTAACGTTTCCCAAACCTAATGAGGAGCCGTTTTTAAAGTTAAATTCGACATAATCCTTTCCTGTTTTATATGCGTCAAGTACTTTACCCGCAACTGTACGCTTCTGCATTTCATTGGACAGGAGTGGGAATTTAACCCACAAGTCATCAATAACCTTTTGTTTCGCAATTTCAGCTGCTTGCTTGTTAGTTCCAGCCGTGATGGTTGTATTGTGGCGCGGCACAAACATACAGTGTAGGTAGCGGTCAATGTCGGCCAAGAAGGATTTTGAAGTACCACGGCTAAAATAAGCATAAGTTGAAACGCCCCTCTCCATACAACGTAGGATAATGCGTTGAAAGGCAAACAGATGAAAGTGAGATGATTTAGGTGTAAGAAGATCTATGAAGCGATCTGGATACACCATAAAGAGATTGAGCATTTCGCCGACCTCATTGAAATGTTCGTTGATGCGCTTTTTGGTAAGGAAGCCGGTGTTATCAACCTCGTCATCGCTCATGAAGGAAATGTATTCTTGAATTTCAGGATCTAATTCAGTATCCCAGATGTTGTTGCTTAACATGGGTTAGTCCTCCTGACGATTAATGGTAAGGGCCGTTGGAATATCTTCGCTGAAGTCAAGTGACATAACTTCGTTGTCATCTTCAATAGCAACTTCGATGTAGTCGTCGGCGTTGAAGTTCATAAGATCATCAATAGAAACTTCAGATGTTGCTTCTTCTGTTTTCTCGGCCTCCATGCTGTCCATCTTCTTACGAATCATATCTTCCAATAGAGAGTTAAGACCAGTAGATTCAAGAATGAGGCGCTTATTTGTGGCCTGGATGTCTTTAATGGAGCGGTCAATCTCGTCACGATCGATATTGTCGTAGAAGCGGAACTTAAAGCCGCTTTTCTCCATGTAGTCATATAGCGCCGCAACAGTAGTAATATCGTCTGTTTTACTTTCAGATATCATTGTCTCTAGATCAGCCTGTTTGGCAAAGGTTGATCAGGTGTTGGCGAGATCACGTCCTGCCTTAGTATCTTGAGCGGCAATTGCGTTATCGATTTCAATTTGCAGCTTACAGAGCGTTTTTACCGCCTCTTTTTGAAGCGGGTTAATAATGTTGTTGGCGCGTAACGTTGCCGTATAAAGAGAGTCTAGGTGGAGTAGTTCCTCAAAAGTGTATTGAGTCCCTCATTTAATATGACCCCTATCGCAATAGGACTCTCTAATTGGCTCGATTTTTTTAAGAATTTCTGCAAATGAGCGTTTCTTAGCTCACTCGGAATTGACTCTACCCCGGATATCAGTAGTCGCGGTTTTATAAACGCTTTTAGGAATATCTGGATCAGAGTTGTTTTCATAAAATCAAGTTGTATAAAGTTTAAAAACTTCTGGCCCACCTTCTTCGGCAATTTTCATTCAGATGGTTGGATCAAAAGGTATATTGTAAGTGCGGCAAAAGAAATCCGCATCAGTCAAATCATTATATTTTAATTGCTTTTTAATGCAGTCAAAACATAAAGGAAAACCTGTTAAAGGATTGTTGCTTAACATGACTTCTGTGCGGCGACCGCATTTAGGACAAGTTCCTATTTTAAATTGCACAAGTATTCTCCTTTCATTATAAGTATAGTATAAGCGAAGTAAAAATAAAAAGGAAATTTCGTTTTTTATTTGGCAATTATCAAAAGATGTTTTATAATAAATTATAAATAGATTTCACAGGAGGTAAGATATATGAATGACGAATTCATTTTAGATTCTTGATGCGATGATGATGATGAAGATGCCCTCTTAAAAATAAAAACTAAAAAGGGCAGATCTAAAAAAGAAAATCTAGATGAAGAATGCGCCGCATGATTGCAAACGATTTTAGATTTAGCAGAAGAAGGATATTGAGAAGAATAAATAGGATAAGGTTGTAGAAAGGGGACGTAGCGCCGCATATGGAAGTGTTTTTAATTATTATAATTTGTTTATTAGTAGGAGTTGTTGGGGTTGGTGGATACTGGACCCGGAAAACGCAAAAGAGAAATAAAGAGTTAGAAGATATAAGTAATAGATTATACGATAGATTAGGTGATATTGAGCAAGCAAAAATGCAACTTAAGCGCATGACCGAGCGTAATGGTGAGTTGGAAGCCCGCATAGAAGTTGCCGCGGAAGAACTTAATAGATCTAAGGAGTTACAGCGCAATGGCGAATTGTTATTACAAGAGAAGATGAAAACCATTAGCGAATTGGAAGCCAGAAGTAAGAAGTTAGTTGAAGAAGGCGACGCTAAGAATGAAGAAAGAAGGGTTGCTGAAGGAGAGCTTATCGAATTGAGCGGCAAAAAGGAAATTCTGATGCAAGAAGTTGCTGATCTAACTGAAAAATTGGCTTTGCTCAAAGATACCCATAGCGCCGCATTACGAGAAAGCCGAGGTAAGGATAGAGACGCCGAAGGATTAAAATTAGATAGCAAAGGAAGTAGACTGGTTGAATTAATTGGAAGAATTGAAGAAGATTATCCTGAATTGAGGGGCGATTTAGAAGGTATTGCTTGGAAGAAAGTTTGGTTACCTAAAATGCAAGAGTTAGTTAAGAAGGTCGGCGCTGAAGTTAGCGGCATTTATAAATTGACTCTGAAAGAGAATGAAGAATTGGTGTATGTTGGACAAGCCGTCAATATTAAAGAGAGGCGGTATCAACATGCTAAGAAGTTGTTAGGAGTGTTGAATAAAGGTAACGAAAAACTTTATGGCGGTGACTGGAGACCTGACGATTTCTGGTGGGAAATACTGGAAGTTGGAAGTGGCAAAGAGTGGTTAGACAGCCATGAAAGATACTGGATTGATTTCTTCGATGCCACTAGCGGATTAAATAAAAAATAAAAAGCTCAAAAAATAGCTCAAAAAATAGCTCAAAAAATAGCTCAAACGATTTTTTGACCGGGGGTGTAGGGGTTCAGTAAAAAAATCCCGAATTAAAAGTACTATACCCCCCCTACCTATATACACAGTATATAGGTATTTTTTATACCCCTTATTAATGCGTTAGTTATGACTAACTATTTATAAAAATTTTTTAAACCTTTTTAATTTAGTACTAGACACATATAAAAATTGTATGCTATTATATTTATGCGGTTGAGATATACCACTTACACAAAAAGAAAATTAAAAAAGTTTAAAAAAGTACTTGAAATGATTTTCTAAATAGTGTAACATATTTATATCAGTGATACACAAGACAAAAAGAAATTTAAAAAAGTTTAAAAAATTACTTGCGTTGTCTGGTGTAATCTGATATAATAGTAATAGAAAGATACGAGGAGGAAAAATTATGTATCATACAGTTTATGAATTAAGAAATGAATTATTAAATGCCTTAACAAGTGGTCAATTATCAAGCAAGAAGATGAGAGCATACGCTATCACTTATAGAGCATTAGGCGAAGCCTTTTTAGACAACGAAATTATCAACGTTGAGCCTTCACGTGGTGGCTTCATTTGTAACCTTGGTAGCGCTACTGAAATAGCAGTTAAAAGAATTTTAAAGAATGAGTTTTCTAACGAAACAAGCGACTTTATAGGCAACGATAAAAATTGTAGTTATATGGATGGTTCTGATATTACAATCGATGGCGTAAAATTTAATATCGTAATGTCTACAACCTATAGCCTAGCAAGTGTAAAGAAATACCAAACATTCGATAAATACATTGTCATTAGCGACTTAGGTGTTAAGGTTGTTGATAAAGATAAAATTAAAATCGCTACCAATGGTAAAATCTCAAACAAACAACCACACGGTGAATGTATGGATTGGCTCAGTAACCTACTCGGTATATAACCGAGTAGGGGACTAGAATATCCATTCAATGCTTATTAAAAGTTCTTCTACAAATACAAGTAGAATTGCTTGAGCGCGGTCTACTTGATATATCTCAAGATATAGAGAGGCTGAGGTAAATCCTCAATGTGCTCAAGATATAATTAATCTGCCACCACCGCAGATCCGAGCTTGATGCTGCACGCATATTTGCGTGCTTTTTTCATTTGAGGCTAGACGTCTGCCGTCGTCTGGTGTTGTCTGCTATCGTCTAGTGTCGTCTGCCATCGTCTAATAAAATTTTACGGCGTCGTCTGCCGTTGTCAAGTAAAAAGTAGCAAGACTTTAAAAATAAATTTTTAAGTGGGGTTTTGCGTAGTTTTTGCCTTGTCGTCTGGTGTTGTCTAGTAAATTTTGTCGTCTGGTGTTGTCTAGTAAATTTTGTCGTCTGGTACTGTCTACTTTTTTACAAAATTTTTATTGACAAATAAATTAATAAAAAGTTAAGATACTTACATAAGGTAAAATCTTATGAAAAAAGAAATTCAAAATTTCTTAAAAAAGTACTTGACAAATAAATTAATAAAAAGTTAAGATACTTACATAAGGTAAAATCTTATGAAAAAAGAAATTCAAAATTTCTTAAAAAAGTACTTGACAAATAAATTAATAAAAAGTTAAGATACTTACATAAGGTAAAATCTTATGAAAAAAGAAATTCAAAATTTCTTAAAAAAGTACTTGACAAATAAATTAATAAAAAGTTAAGATACTTACATAAGGTAAAATCTTATGAAAAAAGAAATTCAAAATTTCTTAAAAAAGTACTTGACAAATAAATTAATAAAAAGTTAAGATACTTACATAAGGTAAAATCTTATGAAAAAAGAAATTCAAAATTTCTTAAAAAAGTACTTGACAAATAAATTAATAAAAAGTTAAGATACTTACATAAGGTAAAATCTTATGAAAAAAGAAATTCAAAATTTCTTAAAAAAGTACTTGACAAATAAATTAATAAAAAGTTAAGATACTTACATAAGGTAAAATCTTATGAAAAAAGAAATTCAAAATTTCTTAAAAAAGTACTTGACAAATAAAT
>NFZD01004533.1_pt1 | contig 29286 bp, 43 predicted proteins | sample 1095381 | NCBI WGS metagenome assembly NFZD01 (sample SAMN03609891, study PRJNA323583) | gut metagenome | isolation source: feces | host: Rattus norvegicus | place: Denmark: Riget | collected 2013 | reverse complement strand
CACGCCACAAGCCATACACGCATCTGCCACCTTGACGAAGGCGTCAATGTTGTCATCCAGTATCTGTTCACGGTCATCGTTGAACACGCTTGTCTGTGCTGCAAGATGGATTACTGCGTCTATACCGCCATCCTTGAGGATGTGCCATACATCGGCAGCTTCGGCTCCACACACACGGTCGATTCCGACCACCTCAACACCACGATTCCTTAACTTTCTGCAGAGGGCTTTCCCTATGAAGCCTTCACTGCCGGTTACAATAATCTTCATCACTTCAATTTATTAAAAATTCTACATAAAACGCTCAGGATATTACCAAGCAGTATGACAATCATCACGAGTAAAGTATCTGTCAGTCCGTTCATGCCGAGTGCAAAAGACATCATGACAAACATTATCATGATGATTACACCCTTAACCTGGTAATGTTCCATTGCTATCTTCCAAGTTCAGTTCATACTCAAACCTGCTTACCCTCTCATACCAGCACACTAATGTCCGATTACCCGAGTTGAGGCTTGTAAGCTTCTTCTCAATCTCATCGAGCGACACACGTTCATGGAATCTGAGGTAACACCTTCCCTGGTCCCCATTGCACGTGAAGGACACGAAATAGTACGTGTCACGTTCCCGGAACGTCAGATAGCTTACAGCAAGCGACAGCAATATAGCTGTCATTGTTATCACCCATGGCGATGTCGCTGTACTCATCACCAGTGAAAGGATGCCGGATAATGCTACGAATACCAGCATCCTGATTAGCAGGCTTAACCTGTGTCTTGTTTTTACATTCATACTCACTTAATTATGACACTAATTTACAAAGAATATCAGTACGTTTTGCAAAATGGCAAAATCTTGAAATACGCCATGCCAATCACAAAAAAGCGGCAGGAACTTAATCCTACCGCTTTCATATTGCCTCCTTTCCACCTATCCCAGCAGGATATACATCACTGCCAGGAATAGATAATACAATTGGGTTTTACTCATTTTTCAGTCCTCTTAATGCCTTTTCGTTGCATTCCCGACAGAAAAGGCGGTTATGTGTATTCTTGAAAAACACGAGGAACGTATCTTCATCGTCAGTGAACTTGTGACCGCAACTGAAGCACTTCTTTTCAACGCTCAGACCAAGTTTTTCTCTGGACTGCCTGAAGGTTCCAAACTTCATGAAGGGACGATCCATAACCTGTGAGACAACATAAGTCCTCGTGATTGTTATCTTTACTTCCATATTTCAGTCCTCCAAATCATCGAAATACTGTTCGTTTTCTTCCAAGAAGTTATCCAGTGCTTCATCGCAATAACAGCCTTCACAAGGTCCGTATGCAGGCTTTTCGATTTCTCCATTCGCCCATGGGCAAAACGGGCATAAATCTTCGCCTATGGACTTTTTCAACTCTTCTCTATTCATTGCTCAGCCCTCCAAAAAAGGTATCAAATCGTCAATGTATGCCCATTTGATAAATTTATCCACCTTAATTAAATTATCCCATATTCCATTTGGGAGAAACACTCTACAAGATTTATTAGAATACATAACTATGATGTCTTTTCCTCTATCAGGTTGTTCGTTTGCATCATGCCACACGCTGTTAATGCGCCACTCCGCACCTTTAATGAATGAATCTTCTACTAATTCATCGCATGAAAGTCCATGATTGGGACACTCGTCTATGTAGTGGTATTGTCCATATGCACCCATTGACTGTGCAGTTGCGAGTCTACATTCACCTGCCGCTTTTACAATATCTTCTATGTTCATTTCTTTTCCTCCTTTTTCGATTTGTTCATAATGCCTTCTATTCTCTTCTTTTCAAGCCATCGCGCACCTTTCTCAAATCCTTCCTTGAAGGACTTGTCGCAGGCCCTACAGATAAGTGTCTCCGGGTTGTAAGTCAACGGACACTTCTGACACATCTGGCTGAGTCCATTAGCCTTACCTGCCGCTGTCTGACAGCCTCCCATGAGAGACTTGGGTTTCGGTCTTTCCTTTAAATCAGCCCAAATGCGTATCATGTTGTCGAAGTCCTCAAGGTCACTGAACATATCATTGCCAGTTCCGGTTTTCTTTACAATTCTGGAAAATTCCTTGAAATAGAGATTGGCAGCCTTATAATACTCCCTCTGCATGTACACAATCCTGTCAGTCATCAGTCCGGATTTCTTGAAATCATCCTCTACTTCAGAAAGAATGTTGTTTGTCTCACACGACAGAATCTGTATCACAGATACCAGCCGCTCTATCCGCGTAAACAATCCGGTTTCCTTAGCTTTCTGTATCAGTTCCTCAGTCCTGGCTTCCACAATCTCTTCAGCCAGCTTCTCTATCTCATCGTGGATAGCCTTAGCCTCCGGACTATTGCCCTTCTTCCTCACTTCCTTATAGGACTTTTTCAACATATCCAACTTTCTCAATAGCAGTTCTTTTTGCATATTCCTTTTTACTGTTAAATTTCAAGCCGGAATTCCTCCGACCTCTTTGATTTTATTGACAAACAATCTTGAAGAACAATTGATATACGCTTGCCAGCAACCATTGTAACCGGACCACCTGAAACCATTCTTCTTTAAGACACCCTTAACTCTTTCATCCGGCTTCCCATTGAAAAACAACTGAATTCGGTTCTCTGAGTAGTTTTCCACTACATCAATATCACCGACTGAATACTCCTTGTTTTCCATGCTTTTCATGCTACGCGCCTTTTCAAGTTGCTGCTTGACTCTTCGGATACTGGCACCATTATTCGTGATGGAACATGATGCAAAGCCGATTTCGCCAAAGCAGTTAGGGACAAATAATCTCCTGACCTGGCTGTCTGTCAAGCCAAGTTCCAGAAGTTTGTCATACTTCTCAAGTTCGGACATATTTTTGGAGCGGATGATCTTGTTTGCAGCCTTCATAGTCTCTTGAACTCTTTCGAGTTCCTTCAACTTGTTTTCAAGTTTCTCCACTGCATTGTCGTCATCCAAATAAATGGAAGTATTGTTTTCAACGGATGAAGCTTTTTCAGCCCAGTAACCGGCTTTCTCCGAATGTTTAACCGACTGTCCCATGGTATTCCAAATCTTTTCGCGGTATTTCCTGTCCGCTACCCCGTGTACAGGCTGCCCCATAGGAATGGCATCACTCATACTTTTACTTCTCTGATAGGCACTTTCTGCCCTTTGCGCTGACTCCTGAGATAATTCACGGTATCTCTCAGCGCGAACTCGTTTACGTTCGTCTCTGTCCATAATGTTAAAATTGGGTTGGTTTGACTTTTATTTTACGTCTATAAGCATAGGATTTTAAGCGAGTTTTAAAATCGTAACTAACTGCTTTCTATCTCTTTTTTACATATAAGCCACGGTGGTAAGCCGTGGCCCATAATCATTCTGCAAGCCCATCAAACAATCCCCTTTCCCTGGGATTCAAGGCTTCATATTCATCCCGGAAGAACTCCTCCTTAGTTCTGCCCATCTTCTTGCCCCTTCTGGTATGAACATCAAAGGTATATGGGGGAATAGGTATCGGATTTCTCCGGACATCCTCCAGCCATAAATCTGCATCAACCATATCCCTGTCATAAATGAAGTTCTGAAGATGGTCTGCATCACGGCATTTCCTGCATTCACACAGGAGAAGCACTGCCTTGCTGACATATATACGTCCTTTCGGTTCCCTGCTCCCCTTGTTCACAAGCTCATGACCTTGCCACAGGGCTTCAATCTCTTTCGTTATCACCCCGTAACAGTCCTCGGCACTGATGGTAAAGAGTCGCTTCCATACATAGTCCCTGTAGCCACTGGTCCACAACTCAATAGCAAAATACCCGGCAACTGCCGCATCCGCCCTTCTTACAGCCTTTTGCATGGCCGAAGAAACCTCAAAAAAATCATATCCCCTAACGGTTCTAACAATCATAAATAATTGACTTTTAGTATTTAACATCAGTAAAGTTAAATCATAATGACAAGTTTAGCAAACAAAAACTTCGCCATTTTTACGCCTTTTTATAAGCCCTTTCAGTACTTTAATCAGTACTTGAACTTACATGTTATGTTGTACTGAACAAGCTGCTTTGTCTTGTCTTTTCCGTTATTGGTTGTGCCCTTGAGATTAATGCTGTCACCGAAATGTTTCTTGATAAGCATTATCGACCTCTGTTCCTCAGCCTGGTTCCTGAAGGCTGCCAGTCCGCCAGAGTTGACGAATGTGGATTTCTGCTCGAAGTTGTAGCGAAGATCCGTAAGAACCCTGCGTTCCTTGTACTTCATATAACAGGAAATCCAGAAATCCTCCTTTAGTCTGAGTTCTTCATTCCACCATGTGTTCTTGTTGTAGAATACACCATACGAACAGCCGGTTATCATCTTTGACAGCGACAGGAAACCCGTCTCGTCATACATCACAGGCGATATTCTGGAAGTGAAGCCGAACAAATGTACATTCATCATTTCCGCCATCTCTGCAAGATTAAGTATGATCCTCGTAATGTCGTTCTTGTTCTTTACCCTTGAAGGCTCGCCCTTCTCCACAAAGAGGGCCTTGCATGCGTGGACGTCATCATCAAGCATGAACAGGTTCTTGAAATGCCTGGCCATCCAGTTGCGTTTCGGGATGAGACCAATAACGTCATCGGGATGTGTCACTATCTCGCAATCTGGATTGAACTGTCTGTAAAGGTCCGCCTGGCTCTCAGCCACACAGATTATCGGGTCGTTCACCAGCTTTTTAGCGAACACCCTGTCGTGCCGCTTATGGCTTGGTATTACGATTCTCAATTGCATGGCGGACATCCTTTATATCAACGACATTACTTTTACTTACTTTCCCGGTCTTGTAGCTCTCCATGTGCTGCATGTCGAATGCTTCTCGCAGCCAGTTGCTGTCAACCTCATTGGACGAAATAATAATGAATAACTCGTGTTTCTCATCGAACTTTGGGATAAGTGGATAAACGGCCGTTTCATCCGTTATGGCTTCGAAACGCTCCTTGAATTCATCCTTTTCAGGCTCCGGAGCAAATTCAATACCCCAGTCCTGTAGTTCAGACCTGTCCCACTCGTTCATCATCACGTCCATGTCATTCTCACCAAAAGAAACATTGTCCTTTGTGGCATACTCCCTCAGTTTTGAAGCAGGAGTATCTCCTGCAAGTATCTTGCATGGCAACTCAGCATATCCGAGTTCCTTGCAGGCCCTTAACCTGAGATTGCCGCAAACGACAATGTACTTTTCATTGTGGGGATAGACTATAAGTTCACGCAACTGCAGCATTTCCGGACTGTCCTCAATGCTTTTCTTCATCGCTTCATAGCGGTTGTCACGGAAGAACCTCGGATTCTTCGGCAACCCTTTAAGCTGTCCTTTGTTCATCTCCAGTCTGGAGACAGGAACATTCTCAAAAGTAAATTCTGTTTTCATACCTACTATTTTCATCATCACTATATCATCATCACAAAGTGGTATGCTAACCTCTCTTCTCGTTGAAAGAAATCTTGTCCTTGATAAGCTGCTCAATATCCTTGCAACCGATGCTCTGGAGATAGGTCATGGCCGCTATGATTACATCTGCAGCTTCCTCCTCCCTTTCCGAATAACCGCTGATATGCCCGCTGGGGTCATCAGTGGCGTTGAACAGTTCCCTCCATTCCTGGGATATACCTATTGCCAACCCTTTGTGAGAACTGTTCCTTGTTATCTTATGCCTTTGCAGGGCTATCTCCCTGCATTTTACAGCAAGTTTGTTAAGTGTTATCATATTGGTTTTGATTAGCATATTTTTGTTTACTACACACTGAGTTCATCAGCGGCTATGGACCTCTTATATTCATGAATGAGGGTTATTGAATAAGTTTAACATCATTGACCTCCGGAGCTATTCCGGAAGCGACCAATGCTTCCTTGGTAGTTTTGGGATTGTCAGTCTTTGCCAGCATGGACAACGCCTGTGCCTTAACCTTAAACCCTTCCACAGCCACTTTTCCAAGGTCCGCAATGGTCTTGGCGGTCTCAATATCTATTTTCTCATTTTCTGAAGCTTCCGGATCACTGTTGTTCTTAAGCATCTCAATCGTCTCAAACAGATGCTCATTCAGTTTGTCTATTGTTATTTTGCTCATACTTTTTGATTCTCCTTCTGATATTCGATATACTTCTTATTGCCGTCTGTATCTCCGGCGGATAGTTATGTATGGTATTATCCTTCATGTTCTGGCTTAGAGTGACCATTTCAAGGTTCTCAATCCTTACATCCTGCTTGTTGCCGTTTTTAAAACGGATTATGTAGCCTTTAGGTATAGGCCCGTATTTCTCTTTCCATAACAGTCGGTGTTTCAGTACAAAACCTTTCTCTGTCTTGACCTCCACATATCCGTCAACACTGATACGTTCATATCCAATCTCCTTGATGTTCGATGGAATTTGCCCCTTGACAAATCTTGTAGCCATGGATTTCCCTATCTTTTCTGCAGTCATGAACTCTGACTGTTTCATGCCTTTATTAAATGGGATGTGACCTTTAAGGAACATTCCATTTTCCCCTATCCCGGCAATGAGATCAGAATTCTTATGCAATCCAAGTCTCTTTGCACGACGCGATACCTGATCTGGTGTCAAGTTTAGCATGTCTGCTACCTCTGATGTCAGCTTACACGGATAGTATTCTCTAACGGCAGCATCCATATCACTGGTCCACACCAATCGGTTTACACGTACAATCCCGATACATGCAGCCTTCATCATGACTGACGCAGCAGACCGGCCAAGCCTTTCAGCAAGTTCCTCAACGGAGGAACAGGCGGCATACTCCTTTTTCAGAATTGCCACCTCATCCTCACTCCATATTTTCTGCTTACTGTTGCCCATTCTCAAGTTCCTTAAGTTTCGCTTTCAGCCTTTCGTCCTTTTTCTCATAAGCGGCATTCAACTTGTCGCTCATTTCCTTGTGTTTGGCAGGATACTGTTCTCTGAAAAACATATTCTGGCATTCCTGAAGCTGTTCACTATAAGTCACAGCAGATTCAGACAATTTGTAGCGGATAAACTCCCTATACCATTTCATTCTCTCCAGCTGGTGCTCTGTAACATATTTGACTATGTCAACCTTATCTGTATTTACACCAAGAGAGTCAAGGAACTTGTAGCCACAACTCTTTATGACAAGTACATCAAAAATGACCTGCTCATTAAGTGTCATATCCTCGTTTTTACTTGAATAGTCAGTTATCTCATCAGCCCATTTACGCATTGTCTCAGTTGCCTTCTCAATAACAATCTCTTTATTGCGCTGCATCTGTCGTTGGATATTCTGCGCCTCAATTTGCTTTGATACCGTGCAGTTAGCCTTTAATGATTTCTTGAAATAATAGAATGAAACCTTGAACTCCGGCCTATTATATCCGAGTACCTCAATACATCTATATATTTCGTTATTGGCCAATTTTTCAGCAATCCTTTCGTCATCCTCTTTATACCAACATTTACTATCAAATACATTTTCATGCACGACCTCAAAGCCCATATCATTGTACATCTTTACAGCATCCGCTTTTCTCTGCTTTTCCCTGTCGTTGTCCCATGACCGAGGAGCTTCAACAAGAATTACAGATTTTCCGAATATCAATGGTTCACCTTTCTTGACAAGACTTTCCGACTCCTTCATTACCCGGTATTTGACATATTCAGCTTGTTTTTTAGTGAAACACTCACGATTGACACACTTCTGTTCAGTTCCTTTCATCTCGTAAAACAGACATCCATGATTGGCTGTGTTGTTCATACATCCGGAACATGCTGGAATGTCATCACTAAATTTGTCATCGTCAAAGAATTGAGCCTTGTCAATTACACAGAACAAATCATCCAGGTAATCCTTGATGTCAGAAAGTGTCGCACCTTCCTCCTTGTCAATTTCATCTTCAAGGAATTTTCTCTGTAATTCCGTATCAAGTTTAGCAAGCAACATCGCACCCGATATGGGAATGAGTTCTTTTCTCAGCATCTCGATCAGCTCCGGAATAAGCCCTTTGAGCTTCACTCTATCCTGCACAAACCGGATAGACTTACCAAATCGGATTGCAATATCCTCAATTGCATTTCCGTTTTCAAGTAACAGGGAGAAAGCTATGGCCTCTTCAACAGGATCTACATCCTGGCGCTGCAGGTTCTCTGTTATCATTGCGTCGAAAGCCTGCTCATCTGTCATCTCCCTTATGATGCAAGGTATCTCATTGTAACGTGCAGACTTGTTAGCCAGTAAATTCCATGCCCGGAAGCGTCTCTCACCGCATATAATCTCATATCGCGGACCTACAGATACGACCTCGCCGGTTTCTTCATCAAAATGTGTTTCTTCATCATCAATTTTCCTGACTGTGACAGGCTGCAACAAGCCCTGTTCTTCAATATTCTGAGCAAGTTCCTCAAGCTTCGCTTCATCGAAAGTTTTACGAGGATTCATTGGTGACGGCTGTATGAACATCACCGGTAGTTTTTGAATTTCTGCCATAATTTTATATTTAATAGTTTGACTTTTAGTTTATTACATCAGTAAAGATAATTCAGATTGGCAAGTTATGCAATCAGAAACTTCGCCATTTTACAGCCTTTTTATTATTGAGAAGAAATGACGCCTTGCAGTCTCCTCGAAGGCTTCAAGATGCTCTGGAAGCACTGATACAATACAATGCCCATTGACGGTAAGATGCACATTCTTCCATCCGAAGAAACTGCATATATCATTCTTTTTATGCATTCCCTTTTTGTTGAATTTGATTTCGAACTCTTTCTTCTGCAAGTTTTCTGTCATAATCCTCAAGCTGTTTTTTCTGCTTTTCCAGTCTTTTCCGTTTCATGAAGGCAAGTGTTTCATTTGACCTGTTCAAGGCTTCCTGCGCTTCCCTGTCGCCGCTGGCAGCCCTTTCCTGCAGCATCCTTATGTAATCCTCATAGTACAGACCGCCACCTTCAGTTTCGTTCATCCGCTTATGCTCATTGTAAGATAATACATCAGCCCTTGCGCATCTCTCCTTGTTGTACTGACGAAGCCATCCCATGATTACCGAACCATCCAGACGGTTGTATATATCACCATATCTGCCTTTCATCGCATTCCTGAACACAAGCTTCAGATCATCCACCTTAAAGTAGGGGTATTCCTCGATTATAAGGTCAGTCGTTATGGCTACCTGAGAGTCATTCATCGTATTGGATGCGTTGAAGAAGCCGACCAGTTCGGACAACAGTATCACGACTATTGCACGTGCATGGTTTTCTCCGAGTTCACTGGCTACCATACCAAGTGCCGGTTCTGCCGATTTGAATACATCATCCACACTGCGTGGTCTAAGAGCCTGCAAGTATTGCTTCGGCGAGGTCCGCAAGTTGGCTAACTGATTCCTTTCTGCCGCCTGCAATGCCGCTATTTCGTTTTTCGTCATAATTTCCCTCCAATATCTTCGTAAAGTTTGCAGCCTTGAAAATCCAATCAAAGTCACACTTCCAGTTTCTGTCATTGTTTCCGAGTAGGAACGGACTAGCAGCCACCTTCTGCAGTACCAGGAATACTGTGTTCTTGTCATACTCAGCTATCCGTGCCTTGACAGCCTTGCGCCTTGCTTCAGTCATGTTGGCTACCATTGGCAGCTTGTCCTTGAAAGTTTCATTGAAGTATGATTGCAGACCGACAAAATCAACAGGATCATTCTTGACTGGGGATGGCAAAGAAAGTCCGTCTTTCTTTGTATCTCCTTTAGGAGATTTTTCTTTATTATTCTTTACTTTTCTTTTCTTTACTTTACTTGTTATGGAATTTTCGACCGTTGTTACACCATTGTTATTGTTTTCGGATAACAATGTTATAACAGTGTTATCTTCTTCTGATTTCTCAGCCGTTTTTTCAGCATTCGCCCATCTTCTTGCCATGCCCTTCTTTCCGGCTTCCGACCGTCTCGTCTTTTCTTCATCCTTTATACCCATCCTGCGTGAGAAGCTTTCAGAGTAGAAGTACTTACCGTCCTCGGTAAAGACAAATAACCCAAAATCCTCCACGACTGACTTGATAAGTGAGGCATCTTCACGAAGGTCAAAGGCTATAACATTATAATCTTTGACACTCATGTAATTCGGTTCCTCACGAAGCCTTTCGAGTATCATAAAAAAGACGCCATATCCGGCTGCCTTGTGCCGCATTCTCAAGCGTATCAGCTTCTCGGAGTTGCGGGCATTGCTATCATGGGAGAAATAGCTTTGTTTCTTTTCCATAACCACCTCCTAAAACTCTATCGGTATCACCTCATATTCAATCCTTGGTTCTTTCTTATCTATGAACTTCTGAATATCTATATGTACACAGTATCTGTCATTCTCTATTGTCTTAGTCAGCTGCAGACAGTCAAGCAATATTTTAAGAGAATTGTCCAAGTCCGGACGATTACTTGCGTAATATATCTTTGCAACCAGTTTAAAATATCCCTTGACCATTCGCCCACGTTCCGGACACTGAATATAGAAGTTTTTCTCGTATTCGGTAAGAACCTTCTGTTTCGCCAGTTTTGCATGGCCATTGATATTGACTATCTTATAACAGTTGCTCTTGCTTGGTATCTGTCCTCTAATTACATACATAAGCTATAGTATTACATTGGTTAATTGTTTTCCGTTGGTTTTCACCATCCATTTACCTTTCTCCGGCTGTTCTATTCTCAGATCCTCAACCTTACCGAAGGTTTTAATATTTCCGCACAGGTCAACTACCCACCCTTCTTTCCCTGGATATGGTCGTATAACACGACCTATCATCTGGTAATACAATGCCAGCGACATCGTTGGTCTGCAAAGAACGATTGTATCCAGTTCCGGATAGTCAAATCCAGTAGTGAGAACACCGCAATTGGCTACAACCTTTATCTTTCCTGATTTAAAATCAGACAGAATTCTTTCGCGTTCCTTCTTCGGTGTTGTACCACTGACAACAGCACTGTCCGGTATCTCATGGGTAAGCATTTCGGCTTCCTTGACAAACCTCGTAAACACCAGTATTCCACGTCTTGGTATTCCACTCTTAGGAGCCAGCAGCCTTCTTACCATGCTAATCAGATAACCGTACAGGTCCACCCTTTCAAATTCTTTGGAAAGACTTCTGTCATCGAAGTCTGCACCGGTAGAATTTCTTCTGACATTCACAAGTTCTATCCTTGTCAGGTCATAATATTTCAGTTTTGTAAGAAATCCCCTTGCTAAGAGTTCGCTAACCTGACAATAATATATGACATCACTGAATACTCTCGGTCTGGTTCTTGTAAGGAATTTAAGCATTGAACCATTCATTGTACTACTCAGTCTGTATGGAGTAGCAGTTAACCCGATAATACGTCTCTCTGCCGCTGAAAAGAAATCTGCATACATACCTTCGGAAGGATTTACCAAATGACAGTTATGAACTATCAACCCATTATCAAAATCCTTATGGCTTTTGTCGTAGCGTGATGAAGTTACAACGTAAGTATGTGAGTTTTCTACTTCCATATTATAGACTTCTTCTTCGCCTACATACTCTTTTCCAAGGAATATACTGCATCCGAATTTACCGAAAGTGTCATTCCATTTGTAAGTACCCGCTAAGTCCTTGTATTCGTCAATAAGTTTGTCCTTCATTGACGAATGAACATAAGGTGCAATAAGCCTACATAATGTTTTAACACCGTCAGTCCTGATTCCAACGTAACTGTATTCCTTATGAGTTAAAGAACTCTTGGATTTTCTTGCAGAACAACTGATGCCCCAACTTTGTAATTTTAAAACCAACAATTCAGTCAAATCTTCTGATTCTGCAACACTACATATAGTAGCACCATACTGCCCATTTGACAAATGCCCGTCATCCATATAAATGATTGCAAGTGATTTTAATGTAAGGTTTTCTATGGCGTATCTCTTATTGCAAATATCATCCTTAACATACATGACTTCGGAATTAAACCTATAAGCTGGTTTCCCTGCGAATCCATTGTGTTCTACCTTTTGTACTTTGTCAGCACAACCAAGCATAGATGCTTTCCATTCAAGGTATTCCCTTTGCCCTTCTCCTTGTACAAACCGGAATCTGTTGGCATTAAGTGTTTTTCTTGTTTTATCCAAACTACCGTCACCAACAAGACTTCCAAGCAGAAATTCTATCTGGTCTTGGTTTGGTATTTTAAGATGTGCCCCTTCCGGATAAGCACTTAATACAGCATCTCCAATGTTTAATTCTCTAACAGTTTTCCAACCACTTTCTGTAAGGAACGGATGGTTATCTGTTACCTTTAACGTAAAAGACTCGTTAAACTTCAACCTGAACACACCTTTAACACCATTGCAGCGAACAGCTGTTATCTTATTCGGAATCAAACAGTTGTTTTTCTCATCATAAGACAGAACCTTCGGAAGTGCTTTCCCTGCTTCAAACAATTTACACAAAACGCCAATTCTCATTTTCCCTTTTTGTGTACTCACAAACTGCTTATAAGGGAAACACTCATCAATGAGCACATACTTGAAATGCTTGAAATCATCCATGTGATTATACACACTGCCGATGGTGGCGAATGTAATCCTGTTTATATCCTTTCTCTTTACTGATGCAGAATAACACCCGGCATCAAATATTCCGTATGTCTGTAGCTTGGCGAAGTTCTGTTCCAGGATTTCCTTGTTAGGCTGAAATACAAGTAAAGGTTCATTCAATCTCGCTGCAATATCAGCTATAACAATTGATTTTCCCGCCCCCGTAGGCAAAACCATCAGGTAGTTCTTTCCACCTTTAAGCCGATAATGTGCTATGGCAGCATTACTGGCATTCTGCTGATAATCTCTTAATTGGAATTTCATATACTCAATATACCTTTATGAACCTTTTCGTGGCAGGAAGCACACAGAGCAACAAGGCAGTCAAGGTGTTCAAGTTCCTTGCCAACGATTGATATTCCGTTTACCTTGTATCTCTTGTGATGTACTTCCAAAGGATAGCGTGAGCCGCAAATCCTGCACTTGTGCCCATCCCTTAACCTCACATTCCTTGCAACCTTTTCCCAATATGGATTGTTGTTAAGCAAATGTGCATAGTTGGATTTGCGTCCACGCTTATGCTGTAATCTACTCATCCCCTACAGCTTCATTGAATTCGTCCTCTCCCATAACATCCTCATTCCCGTTGTCTGGAAGCATGTCATGTTCCTCATCAAACTCTTCATCGGAAAGTTTCTTAGGAGCAGGGAAATCAAGTCCGAACAGCTCCATCATTGCAACCCTGTTCTTATCTTCCTGTGCCCACAATGATGATTTGTCGTAAGCGGGAATCTTGTCAGCCTTTGCCAGCATAACCTTTCCGTTAATGATTGAATAGTAAAGGAAATATCCGTTCAATGCTATACGGAATGTCTTGGTTGCCGGCAAATGCTTTTCTTCCGTACCTTCCTGAACCTTGGCCGCATAGTCCTTGACCTGTTTGTTCAAGGCATTCAACCTTTCCTCAACATCGGACTTGATACGCTTTGCTTCTTCCTTCGCGTTCAACAAGGCGTTCTCTGCTTCTGGAAGCTTCGACTCGATAAGCTTACAATACTTACCGCGCAGATCCGATTTCTCTACATCATCCATGTAGCGTGTGGCCATCTCGTTTTCCGGGAACAGGGCATTGAAATGCTCGTTTACCGCTTTCAAGATGTCTTTCTCGCCTTCAACATCCTCAAACTGCAGTTCCAAAGGAAACTGTTCCTTGACTGCCTCCGGAAGAACGAATTGCAATTCTTCCGGTTCGTAATCTTTAATTATTGCCATATTCAATATTTGTTTTCGTATTCGGCTTCGAATGCCGAATAATATTTGTCGGTTGGTAACGGCAACTGGATGCCGTATTCTGTCATTATATCCGTCTTGACAGCTTCGAGGAAATGGGACATTTCCATAGTGCTGAGATTCTTAGTTCCTCGTGCCAGTTGAGTCTTTTCACCTTTAGGGGTAATTACCATCTTTGTGAGAAACTTCTTGCAGTACAGGTCATGTATGGTTTCCACACCTTCCTTGGTGCTCCAGTATGCATCACCTGTAAATTCACGAAGTGCGCTTCCGACACATCTGAACCACATCCACATGAGTGCGTTCTGGTCAAGACTCCTCGGTTTAGTCTTTTTCTTGATTGTGAGGGTGTACTCACCATTACGGAGAAGGCTTAGCATGAAGTTTAAATCCTTGTCCATGATTGCCTTCCCGTCCTTCTTGATAATCTGCGCTTCCATGATTATCTGTAATGATTATCTGTATGGTGGTGGAAAAGGCAAGCCGTTACTGTCAACATCTGGAGGGAACTGCTGATGTTGCGGCTGTTGTGTGTACTGAGGTTGAGGCTGCGGTACCGGTTGCAGCGGCATTGGCTGCTGTGGTGACGGTTGCTGTTGCTTGACAACAAGCATTTCCATATTGTCAACAAAGATTTCGGTAATATAGCGCTTGACCTGCCTGTTGTCCTCATAACTGCGTGTCCTGATCTTACCCTCAACATATATCTTATCTCCCTTGCGCAGATACTTTTCTGCTACCTCCGCCAGACCTTTCCACATCACGATGTTATGCCACTCTGTCCTGTCCGGTACCTGAGTTCCATTCTTCAAGGTATAACCCTTTTCAGTTGTGGCCAGAGTAAACTGGCAGACCTTTGCTCCTCCGTCAAGTGTCCTTACTTCCGGGTCTTTTCCAAGATGCCCGATTAATTGTACCTTATTAAGCATTTATGTCCTCCTTTCTCAATGTAATCCTTATGGATGCTGCTGTTTCCGTCTCCTTGATGTACTGCTTGTACAGTTCCGGGCAATCCGACTGAAACCTTTTGGAATCGAAAGCTTTCTTCGTCCCTGCAGGTGTTATAGTAGCTTTTAGACAAGCAGTGTCCCAGGACTTGATATCATGCTCAATCATGGCACGTTTCAACGAACCCTTGAAACCGTCAATGAAAGACTGTATTCTCTCAACTTCCGCTACTGCTTCAAGATATTTGTTTATCACATCCTTAGGCAATAGCTGGACTTCATCCTGCTTGTGTTCAAGTGCAGTTTCAGTATCAAGGTAACGTGTTCCCTCAATCTCACACTGCAACAGCCTTTTGACCTCATCATCAGATTTGCGTTCAAGTGGTATAAGTTCTGACTTGTCATTGTAAAGCCATACACCGAATAACCTATCCACTTTCAGATTCGGGTTCTGCATCTCGAACAAATAAGCGTATATGGACAACTGCCACTCCAAATACGCCTTATCCGGCGAATAAGTAGTCTTGATATCAGCAAGTGCAATCTTTCCATCTTTCTCCCACACACAGTCAATGTTGGAAGCAAAGTATTCTTCATCAGAAACAGTATATTCATTCGCAAGTGCGTTATATCCTGCACCGGTTCTTATGAACAAATAATTCATGGCTTCCTGACTTTCAGGCTCAAATCCAGTTATATCAACGAACTGGCATTCGTGATGAACTCTTGTACCTCTCTCTGCAGCACGTTCAAGTATATGCTGAGGAACTTCCTTATACTTATCCGGGAACAGTTGTCTCTTTATCATTCCCGTAATTCCTGAAAGCTGCTTGTCGCCCAGGAAATATGTGTGGTTCCCTTCATTGAAAACCACACTTGACTTAACCAATTCTATCATATTATTCTGGATATATCTGACACTTAGCCTGTACGGCATTCCTAAATTCCATATTCTGCTGAATAGCTGAATATTTATTCCACACGACATTGATTTCATGTCGGCTCTGACATGCATTCACTTCCGCAATGGCTTCCTTAAGCTGTTTGCCTGTAAATACATTCGGGTTCTGTTGTTGAGGCTGCTGTCTCTTCTTTGGAGCAGGAAACTGGAATCTTTCATTGCCTTTATCATCTACGATTATACATTTGCAGACTTCCCTGTTTTCGTCATATTCAATCTCTCTGACAGAGAACTTTGTGTATGTAGAAAATTTTCCCGTAGTACTCTTTACCATCTCATTGGATTCAAGTTTAACCCAAATAAAAGGTGACGAATAGAGTTCACGGCCAATACCCCAGTTGAACCCTGCACGCTTGAAAGCATCCGAAGCCTGACCTTTCTCCTTCTCCATATTGGACTCCGTTCCTACATCCTGTTTGCTAACCCATTCCTTCTTCTGCTCATCATAGATTGATATGGTACAGAACAGGTTTCCGTTTACGACCTCATGGTCCCTTTTCCAGTTCATTGGACCGAACACCTCATCAAGAAGTCTCATGTCTACCCTGGCATCCTTGTACAGGAGCAGCGAACATCCTTTATCGTTGATTGTACCGATACGGCATTCAATCTCGTTCGCCTTCAAGGTTCTTATGTTCACGACCTTATCGGAAAGTGTCTCCTTCACTTTCTCTACCTTTGTCTCCTGAACTTCTTGTACAGGAACTTCTGTTTTAGCTTTTCTTTCAGCCATAATCTACAGTATTAATGGTTTGACTTTTAGTTCATTACATCAGTAAAGTTATTTCAGATAAGCAAGTTATGCAATCAGAAACTTCGCCATTTTTATGCCTTAACATTTGTTTCTAAAATTGGTTTACAGAGTTCTACGACTCGTTTGCAATCATTTACATCGAACATCCCTATATGGCAAAACTCGCTTGGAATATCAAGCTGATTGGATAGCCATAAGTAAGCCTTGCTCTATTTGACGTATTAGGAATATGTTTCTTCCAAATCTTGTTTATAAGATTGGTCTTAGCTATCTGGTCAAAATAGAAATGTGCTTCTTTCTTGGCTTCCCTAAGTTCCGCATTTGCCAAACGACCTAACGCCTTATCAGTACCCTTATATACTCCGACGTAAGCCCTGCAATCACGGCATAAGTAAATCATACCATAGGAACGACCGTATATTACAGAACTATCTATAAATTCAGTTCGTTTTCCACAATAAGGGCAAACCTTACCGGTAAGTATTTCATTCATAACTCAAACTTTTAAAAAGCCCCGAAGTGTATTCTCCGGGGCACATCAAACATCAAATCCTATCCGATTTCGCGTCACCTTTCAGATAGAGTCAACGGCTAACCGATGCCGCGCGGGTGAATCCTGCGCTATCTTCGCCCTACTCTCGGATTTATAGCGGATTTTTCTCAAATGGGTTGTGGTACCGGCAGGGCTCGAACCTGCAATGCTTGGCAATCTTCACGTCTTATGCGTAGAACGGTTGATTCGTTTTACATTGATGCTCCGTTTTCATAACATCGCAACCAAGTCTACTGAGAGTTGTCAGCGTCTATCCTTTCCGCCACGATACCATGTACTGCCCCAGCACGTGGGGCAGTCTAAAAGCCTCATAGTTTTTATTTGCAATACTCCCAACCGCTGTCAGTAAGTAGCGAACCCTACGGGACTTGAACCCGTGACCTCCCTTGATGCTCAAAAGGGTGTTCTACCGCCTGAACTAAAGGTTCAAGATTGGGCGACTTTCACAAGTGACCCGCTCAAACAATTTTAAATTAAAATGTTACATTTATATAGAATATAACCTTCACAGGCTTATACGTTATTTCCTCTTCCTTTTGCCGTGTCTGCGTCTGGCGCAGTGTTTCAACACGTCACTTGCCTTGCAGAACCACTTGCCGTTCTGTTTGTTGGTCGGTTTTTCGAACCTTATGGAACCGCTTTCAATCAGCTTGTTCAATTTGCCTTCTCCGCCAACAATCTTGGCACTCAGGTCTTTTGAGAAGCATTCATCTTCCATAGCAAGCAATATGTTTTCCAATAATATTGCCGCCGTATTATCAACAAGTACCGTCGTCATAAGTCTATTGTTTATCTGGAATACCATCAGCTTACACGTTTAACTGTTATTGTCCCGGCACTACGGTCTGTCTTATAAGTCCAGTTCATGCCAGATGCACGTTCCAGATCCAGCCTTAGGGTAAGGGTATTCATTATCGTTACCCTCTGCAGGATGCAGAACACCTCCTCATCACCGACCTTCATAGCACGCAAAGTTGATATGATAGGCCTTTTCTCCATCAGTCCCATTTTTCCTTCCATAGCTTAATACAAGCATATACCGATGCAATTACCATGATTACACAGGAGCATATCCATATTCCCTGCACCGGACTGGGTATCGTGACTGCTCCGTACAACATGCTAACAGTACATATAGCCACCATCAGCATCAAAAAACGATTAAACACTTTCATCTTGATAAATTTATGGCTCCGGTGGGCGGACTCGAACCGCCACATATCAGTCGTAATTGTAATCCTAATCTAAACCCTCAGTTTACTGACCGCTCTACCATTAAGCTACACCGGAATGTTCCCTCCAGTTGTTATTCTCGGAGGGAATCCTTTGTGAATTACTAACTAAAAATGAAATTTATGGAATTATTGTAGTATCTTCTTTCTGTCTATCATAAAGCCTGCTCATGCAGACCGAATTGTCATTAATTCTACACTCTGTCGGACCTCCCGTTATCCACGGTGAATTACTATACCAGTATGGTACGTCCGTCAGCCTAAAGATGTCAAGGAACTCTTCTCATCGGTTCCCGGATAGGCGGTCAAGCCACACCGGGTAGTGAACAGCAATGTCATTCACCGAAAATGGACTTCTTCAAGTCCTCTTTACTTTCAAAGAGCTTGCTTTCATCATAGCTCTTGAAGGATTCCGTGGAGAAAGGGGTATCACTAACCATGTAGTAATATACCGACTGGCCGTCCTTGTCAACACTAATTGACGCAGAACTGATTTCTTTCTCTACAGCTTTCTGATTCTCATCGAGCATCCATACTTTCTGGCCTAACTCGTACTTTGGTTTTCTTACTTCCATAATGTTTTGTTTTTTGGTTTTTGACTTTGGGTTTTTAGTGAGTTTTTATCCGAATTTGTATCTCAAGTAATCGGCTTCGCTTGCAAAGCCAGGGTCAACAAAGCTGAAATCATCATCATCATTTTCAATAAAGCTTTCAGCTACCCTTAATTCTTCTTCAAGAAAACTTATGAATTCTTCCTTGGTTTCATCCGTATTGAAGTAAGATTGCATCTCTTCTTCTGTCATGGATTTCACCAGTTCGATGTCATTGGCTAATGAAATAACTTCGTTTTCATAAGAATATTCATCTGTTTTCATATGACTTTTAATTTAAAATTGTTATTTTTGTGTGTGTGATTGATTGTATTGCAAAGGTATTCACAAATGAGAGTATTTGCAAATTTTTGAACCATTATTTCCTCTCATTTGAGAGTATTTAACATTTATGTAGAATTACTTCACTGATTTTGTTATGATTTCAAGAATAAAAGAACTAATTGAACACTCAGGTCTTAGCGCTAGAGCTTTTGCGCTAAAGTGCGGTATAAAAGATAATACATTCTCAAACCAACTTAATGGGGTTAGAGATGTTAGTTTGAATACAATAACATCCATATTGCTCACATTTGAGAACATATCTGCCGAATGGCTCATGCGTGGCAAGGGCGAAATGCTCCTGACATCTGAACAGCCAACAAGCACTGAGGACAGAATGAACAAGCTGATCGACACGATTACATTCCAACAGGACACCATCAAGAACCTGCAGGCAAGAATCAAGGAATTAGAAACAACAAACAAACGCCTTGAAACACAAGTAGCATTATATTTGGGCAAACAAATCGTATAATGAGCAACTTTGAGAACAATATGAAAGCGAAAGAGGAACAGAAAAAGAAGGATATGGTTAGAAAAGAAAAACTTTCCGGGTATTTCTTTAATCTATCCCAACTAACATATACGGCTTTGGTTTTAGGCGGAATGGTACTGTTCTTTCAAGGAGACAAAATAAGCCACATGCTTGTAGTTATGCTATTTGTAGGTTGCATACTGGCATATGCTTTAGCAAAAATCGGAAATAACCTATTAAAATGATACAATTATGAATGCAGGATTATTTATTTTTATAGTACTGGCTATTATAGCCGTTGCCTTTTGGATTTACACAGAAACGCCATCAGGCAAAAAATGGATTAAAAACTTATAATGCAGGCAAGAATCAAGGAACTGGAAGCGGAACTTATTATAAACAGACAAAAATAGGATAAGATGAAAACAAGACTTTTTATTCTACTCTTACTTCTCACAGGCTGTGCTTTCTCTATTAATGCTCAAGAGCTCAAGAAGAATGAAGTAGATGAATTTACTGGCTATAGAACAATAGAAACGAGTTGGGAAAAATTAGCGTGGGGATTGGGAACTCCAAGCGGGATTTATACAAGAATCAGAAGTATAGACGGAATAATGGTTCTTGACATGAAATACATGATAGATGACGCCTGCGTTATTTCCAAAGATGACAAGCTTATGCTTATGGATGAAAACGGTAAAGTACACAGCATCTTCCCTACTGAAACATTCCACGGAACAAAAGGGGGTGGTTCAATAGGCTTAGTAGGTTCTTCTTTATGGGGCATATATGTACACTACCATGGAGATATGAGCTTTCTTAAAAACAATAAAATAACCAAGATACGCATTTACACAACCGATGGATATTACGTGAAGGAAATAAAAAATAAATATCAAGAAACACTATCAAAACTATTCCAATTAGTAGTTGAAGCTGAACACAACAAATAACAGTAAAATGAACAAAACAGTATTAATCCTGATAGGCGCAGTAATAGGCTGCCTTGTCACACTATTGATAACATCAATACAAAGGCAGAGGGAAGAGAAGGACATAGAAGCCGCAGTGGAATTAGTAAAAGGGTTCTACGATATGGCAAACCCAGAACCAACAATTCAATATATCGAGGTTATTGGCAAGAAAGGGAAGGCAACTTTACATAACTATATGTCCAAAGACTCTGTACAAATTCTGTTAGGAAAACCAGACAAGGCAACTATGAGCACGTATTCAAGTAAAGTACGTGAGAACTGGGAATATGAAATCAATAATAATTATAGCTTAGATCTGGACTTTGAGAACGGAAAACTTACCAATGTAAACCAATATTAGATATGATATGCCGCAATAGAATCTGGGAGGAACTGAAACAGGCTAAAGCCAATATTATCTGTGTTCAAAAATACACCGATGAAAAAAGAGCATATAATAGGTATTATAATGGTTTTATAGCTGTAACAGCATCTGCAGGAGCCTTAGGTTCGTTATTAAACGAACATATTCCATTTGCAACTTCTATCCTTATAGGGTTTGTTTCAATAATAAAATCAGTTCTACCTAATTTTGTTCAAGGCGAAAGCGAACTATCTTCTCTGGACGTATTGGCAGACTTCTACAATAAATACATGAACTCTTTAGAAAATATATGGTATAGGTTTGACCATGATATTATCACGGAAGAAGAAGCAATGAAGGAATTCTTTGAACTAAAAGAAACAGAATGCGACAAGCAATCTCAATTAAATAGGCTTGTAAGGAACATCTCTAAGAAGTTTCAAAAAAAGATTGATGAAGAAGCAACCATGTATATAAACAGTGTTTATTATGAAAGGGAGACCGAAGAGCTATAGACAAAGACAAACACATCATTGGTCGTGCAAAAATGGTGGAAAAGTTTACCGCAAAAGCTCAGGAGACAGACATTATGCAATACCAACAAGTTTAAATGTACCACCACCTAAAAAAGATAAAAATAATCATCATAAAATTCAAACAAGATGAGAGATGAAATAATTAAGGCTATAAAGCCATCTGAACCTGTAATCACAACGATTAACAATTTCCCTGGTGATAAAATCCAAAGTTCAGTACCAAAAGCAATAAATGTTCCACCTCCACCAAAACCAAAAAAGTAATATGGGGAAAGATTATACAACAAAAGATTTACCTGAAACAATAAAAATACCACCTCCTCCAAAGCCGAAAAAATGAACTACTCTTTTTTCTTTCTCCAAGGAGGCGGTTCTGGGATATAATCCACTTTGACACCAAGATTGGAAAGCGTCTTGCTTAAGTGCCAGCTTAATTCCTCATCACTGGCTTTCTTGTCATTGATGAGGTATCTGAACTGATAAACAATGCCCTTAACGGCAGTTTCAGACAATGCTTTTTTCCTGAACATATTTGAGTTTTATATCATTATACAAACATACAAATATTTTCAATAGAAATGACAAAAGACATTTTAAGGTTATCAATTTTCGGACTTATATTCCACTTTCATTCCAGTTGAGTATTTTTCAACACTTGTAACATACTGATTTACAAAAAAGAGTATCACATTTCAAAAGTTAAGTCTAGTTTAGTTTTTGTGTTGTGATACTCCCAGCAATAGCGATTGCAGGAGTATCTCTTTTTTTATATGATTATCAGCATATTAACATGGTATAAAAGATACATTCCGAACTTTGCTTATAGTAAGTCAGTAACAAGAAAATGAGCGAAAAACGTCACTTTTGACGGTATTTCATTCCACTTTCATTCCAGTCGTATTCCAGTGGAATTCCTACCCAGGAGTATCTACAGCGCAGATTTGAAGATATGCGAGAAAGATTTCATTCCACTTTTTTGAGTCAAACTAAAAATTAAAGAAATTATGGCCAATTTTTTGTTACTATCGTACCAAACCTTAAACTCAAGAACGGAAACCACACGATCCGTATTGCAGTAACCCATTCCGGACAGACCCGTTACATTCCAACAAATGTTGTCATAGATAACGAATTCGAATTCAAGAACGGCAAAATAATCAAACGCCCGGACAAGGATGCGCTAAATGCCAAGTTGAAGAGATTGCTTAACATGTACGAGGAAAGAGCAAATCAGATACAATACATTGATGTACTCTCATGCTCTCAGCTCGTCCAGATGCTAAAAGGTCCGGCAATCGGAGAAAAGCACAGGACTTTCGCAGACATAGCAGACGAATACCTCTCGCAGATAGATGAAGAAGACCGGGCAAAGTCCCATAAGCTGTACAGACTGGCCATCAATAAATACCTCTCTTATGCCGGCGAACAATCCATGATGGAACAGGTAACACCTCTACGAATCAACAATTACATCATGGCCCTGCATAAGAGCAAACTGTCCCCCACTACCATTAATATATATATTACACTTCTGAAAGTGATTATAAACTATGCAAAGAAAATGAGGTACGTGAACTTTGAAGTAGACCCGTTTGTCACAGCGAAAGTTCCCTCAGCCAAAAAGCGGGACACATACATAACAGTCGAACAGCTCAAACGAATCCGTGATGCAAAACTAGACAAACATAATATGTACGTCATCCGTGACATCTTTATGCTTACGTATTATCTCGCCGGCATGAATCTGGTAGATATGTTGGAATACAACTTCAAAAAAGCTGTAGAGGTCAAATATGTGCGTAAAAAGACCAGGAATACGAAAGAAGGTGATGCAGTCGTAAACTTCACCATACCTGATGAGGCTAAACAGATCATCGCACGTTACATGGACAAAAAGTCCGGGAAACTGGTGTTCGGAAGATATTCCAGCTATGTAAGCTGCTACAATGTACTTGCACGTAAGATAAAGAATCTAGCAGAGGTTGGGGGCATTGACCATTACTTCACCCTGTACTCCGCACGCAAGTCATTCGTTCAGCATGGCTTCAATCTCGGCATCCCGCTTTCAACACTGGAATACTGCATCGGGCAATCCATGAAGGAGGACAGACCGATTTTCAACTATGTGTCAATAATGAAGGAACACGCAGATAAAGCAATCAGAAAAATTCTTGATAATCTGTTGTAAAAAACATCGTTTAAATTTGGATAATAAGCAAATGCTTATTATCTTTGCAAAGTCAAACAAAGAGTTATTCACTTAATTAAAAGAACATGGAAAATGAAGAAAGGAAAAAGTTAGAAGAAGAGTACAAGAATCTCAAACTACTAATCGAATTTCATTCAACCTACGGAGTTCTTGAGAAATCAGAATACGAGAAGATGGTTAATGACATTCTGGACCGGATGAATGAAATCCGAAATATGTTGGGAAAAGAGTAAAAAACAGCCCTCCCTACTGGGAGGGCATTAAAAATAGATTTATGGATAACATGGATAAATACCTTCCTAACGCAGACATGCAGGCTGCATTTGAGAAGTTCAAAGAGCTAAAGACTGCCGAGGAAAAACTTGCCTTCCAAAAGGAAATGCAGGTGAAACTATCTTCAATGAGTGAAGAAGAAAAGAACAAGTACATTGCAGATTCCAAAGCCGGACTTCAAGCTACAGTTGAGGCTTGCGAGGATTTTATTACCAAAGCAGAAGAAACTGTACTAAAGGATAAGCTGGGAGAACTTCCTGATATAATATCATTCAGCTATATAGCAAAGAAATACTTCGGGAAAAGCCGCAACTGGCTGTACCAGCGTATTAACGGATATACTGTAAACGGTAAGCCGGCAAAGTTCACTCAGAATGAATTTCAGACTTTTCTGAAAGCACTGGAAGATATAAGCAATACGATAAAGAATACTTCGGCTTCGCTTAAATTTAATTAAGTGACTTTGTTTGACATGTCCCCGCACTAAGCCGATGCGGGGATTTTTTTGTCTATACAAAATAATACCGTATATTTGCAATGCCATAATGATGGGCGGTGGCCCTGATTTTGGTTTGACTTTGGGTTAGGGGGTGGTTCCCCTAACCTTTTTTATGCCTATTATCGAACTAACCACAACCTATATCAGTAACTATAGATGTAACTGACAGACGGGATGATTAGTGATGATGATAGGCTCAGTTACAACAATAGCCCTCAATGAAATTATCCAAAGAGGGCTATTTCATTCCTATTTGCCAACATCAGCAAAATGGAGCTTAGAACTGCCAAAGATTATAATTAACGGTAAAAGCCAACACTGGCGTAAAGCCATTCCTCCCGACACCATATCCGGCACTAACCCCCACTCCCCACCTTTTAGGTTTATGGACCACATCACGATAGATGTATTGAGTTTCGTATAAAGTCTTGGGATATACACGAAACTCATCCAGACGTGGAGCAATACCGCTAACCTTAGCGTAGTAGTTGCTATCCCGGTATTCCTTATATTCACGCAGATGCCAGCAGCTATCACCCATATAGATTGTATCTGTATGGTCTATCCATGCAAGATAAGGAAACGGAGATAGTATGTACTGTGTATCTATCTTGACTTCTGTTTCCACGATAGGCTCACTCTGAATTGTATCGTACTTATACACTTCCTTTGTTGGAGAACGGCTGCACCAACCCAAGCTAAAGGCCAAAAACGCAATTAATATATAAGGTAGAGATTTCATTTTACTTCTTCCTGAATAATTCTTTTAAATCAATACATGGCCTCAAAGCCATTTCCCTTTCAGTCTTTGTCACTTGATGAGCCTGTTGCAGCTTTATGGACTGCTCGCTTCAACGCTTCAACATCCATCTTATACTCCCTTATCTGCCTGCTCAAAAGATTCCTTGAAACGATTTTGGCTATCCGCTATCATAGCAACTCCCATCCTTTCAATATATCTTCCATCACAGCAGGAACTCCATTTTCGACCTGAGATATTGCGGCAGCAAAAGCGCACATGGTATTCTTGTCATCAACATCAGGCACAAACGTGGAAGGAACTTGCATTTCAGAGCAGACTCGGATAATATATCCACTTGTGTTGTTCTCATTCTCCGGAGCCCACCTTTTTATAAAGTCCGCAATGGTATTGCTGTTGTGCCTTCTTCTGTAATTCTGTAAGGTACGCATCAATGCCCTGTACCCCCAGCACATCTCGGTGAACTGAAAAAAACTTTTATCACTCTGTACTTCACGTAGTCCCTGCCACTTATCCTTTGTAATCCTAATATTTCCCGGATTACAGTTTCTCAATCCTCGTGATAAACTATTCATTCTTCTTTTCCTCCTTAATTATTTTAATAAGTTTATGAGCTTCTTCCGGAGACAGACATTCTACAATTTTAGATGCCATATCAGCGACTTCTGCAGCATGGCTTTTCTTTTTCTTTAAATTTTCAACGACTGATACCCCCTCGATTATCAATACTCCTAATGTACCTATAATCGCGCCGTATGGCAGATTATACCAAGGGAAACACAATCCGAGAATATCAATGAATACAAAGTAAAATACCAATCTGAAGTAATCTACAATCTTGGCACCCGTCTTTCGTAACGGCCTGCTCCTGATCTTCTCCTTGTTAACCCTGGCTGCATCAATACCTGTCCACATGTCCCATAAGCACGCAAGAGCAATCAACACCATACATGTAAAGATTATGATTATCCCACTCCTTACATCCTGTGTTATAAATCCTACATACTTCTCCATATCACACAGACAAATGATTAAACAATACGCCAACTGCCACAGCTGCATATATCCACAAACAGCCAGCCATAGCCCATACAATATCCATCCAGTCCACCTTGTCATCGAAAGCATATTCCTTGATAACCGAGAGCAAAAGAACCACAACTGCGCCTATCGTAGGAATAGCAACAGCAGTCCAGTCGAACATAGCATTCCGGATAATGAAAACAAAACTGATCAAGGCGCATATCAATGCACCAACAACATGGTGTAGAATCTTATCGATACCATGTTTAGCCAAGAAATCATCTAAGACTTTCATCCTTTATACATTTTAGATTAAACAAAAAGCCCCCAGACGATACCATATGTACCATCTGAGGGCAAGATTACTCTACAAAGATATAATAAAATATATTAGATTCTCAAAACAGCAAAATTTCTAAATATGCTCCCCGATAAAATAAGATTCAACAATTGGCATAATATCTACCACTTCTTTAGAGAACTCTATTACATGGATACGCACCTTAAAGCTTATATCCTTCGCCCAATAGTACGACGACTGCCTTTTTGTGAAAATAATTAAGGGTAGAAAACAGGTAGAAACCTTTAAGATTCTACCCATTTTCTACCCAATAATATTTCCGGAATCAAGATCTCTCTACGGCCATCGGCAAGTTCCGGAAGAACTCCGCGTCCCGGGGTTGGTTGTGAGCTTTCTGAATCAACAGAGCAAGGTTGAAAAATGGACTTATCAGGGCGGCACATGGGCTGCAGTTTCATTCATTCGCCAGGAGGCAGGAGGAAACAAAATACTGGAGTGGAACACCGATGCAGCCACCACACGCAAGCAGGTGCCTGCCAATGAGCGCAAGGCGGGGATGCAGATAAGCTACAAGGATGCTGACGGAGACTGGGTAAATGAACAGTATATTTATACAGATGTCAGCAACGCTCAATGGGCATTGGATATGTGGTGGGTTAGATTGGCGAACGAGAAAGACTTATATCTTACAGATTTATTGTTAGAAAGCGTTGTTGATTTTAATACATTACCGATACAGTTATATGATTGCTATTGGGCAAAAGATACAGGAGTTTTTACAAAAGGTATGACAGGATGGCTTGTTCTGAAGAAAATACCTTGTTTCGGGTTACAGCAAATAGAACTTAATGTAAATGCAATACGAGCAATATATTATGATACGAACGATAAATACCTTTCACAATGGACAGGAAATACAACCAACAAATTTCCAATACCCGAAGGTGCAGTATATGTAGGAATAAATATTGGAGCAAATATCACCGATAAAACTAATATTATAATTAAGGGCATACGAAAAGACAGCAAAGATGTTAATACTTTATTCAAAGATGTATCGTCTCTTAATGATAAAATGGGTAAAGTTGATAGCATTGAAAATACAATATTTGAAGAGTTCGGTATTTCTTTAGCAAAAGAAAAATTGGCTCACGCTTCTTGGCAAAGTTCTAATGGGGCATACAATATTGAAAATGCCCCAGCATCCCCATATTGGGTTACCACTGAAAGAAAATTTTCTATACCTTCAACAAAAGAAATACATCTTATTAATAGCGGTGACGTTAAGTTTTATAGGGTTCTGTTTTATGATGAAAATGATGATTATTTAGGCATTGATAAATCGGTAACTAATACTAAGGATTTGACATCATCTAATATACCCGGCGATGCTAAATATTTTACATTTAACCTTTATGTTCCTGCATCTTCAAAAGAAGAAGCTATCAACACCGCTAAAAATTATAGCCTAAGTTTGAAAGCGCAGGAAGAGGACACTTCGCAAGAAATTATATACAATGAAAAAAATTTCTTTACTATTGAAGTAAACGCTCAAAATCCGATAAGGACGGTATTAACGGCACAGGAGCAGACGCAGGTAAAGGATGAGCCGAATATGTATAAAGATTATTGCCAGCTTCTATTACCTAAAGGACATAGCAATAAGAAAGCTCCATTAAAAGTAGTAGTTTTTTTTCATGGAGGTGGAGAAGCAGTTACAGAAAATGCGGGATTTGAAAATTTCGCTCCAGCTGTACACTTCTTATATAGAGGATATGCCGTGTTAGCAACAAACGGATTGCCACATAAATTGGCATCTGAGAACGGATTGTCAGTGTCACGCCCTGTAGGTAATTGGATGGCAGTTGAATCAGCTGTAAAGGCTCTTGATTATGCAATTAAGAATTTCAATATTGACAGAGACGGCGTATATGCGTATGGGTACAGTCAAGGAGGTATGACCGCACTGAATTTTGTCGATTTAGGCAATTGCAGTGTTAAAGCTGTTGCTGTGGACTCCCCGGCTGCATCCATGAAGTACAGCCAGTTGGCAATTAAGGGTGCATGGACAAATCTGCAATATTTCTATGGCTTTAACTCCTTAGAGACCTTCAGTTATGACAAAGTAGCTGGGCTTGACCCTTATTCAAGGAATTGTTCCGAAATCGTGGACGCATCGCAATACAGAGTCGGCAATTTGTTTGCTGACGGCGAATTGGAAAAAATCCATGGGCTCCGGCTTTTTAAAAGCCCTACAAAATTCTTTGTTGGCGATGCAGATACGGTATGTAAAGGTTTTGTTTCTCAAGTTATGGTTAAACAAGGAAAAAATGCCGGGCAATTCTGTGATTGCAGCATATACAAGGGAGTCGGGCATTGCGTAGACAGGTTAGCAACCACAATAAAAAGCATCAATTACAACAATAAGAATTATGACATAACGCAGCCCATGGTAGATATGGCTATATGGTTCTCGCGATTTGGGGGATACACCGTGAACCCATTATAAGGTACTTCAACCCATCCCGCCTTCCCATATAAGGAGAAGGCGGGGAGATATTTCTTTATTGCAAGGCCTTGGGATATACCCTTATTCCGCCGCCAAGCATCGACTTTATCTGTGCGGCAACGAATCCGCCGATAATGTTATGCCCGTCCAGTGTGGGCT
>NFZD01000041.1_pt1 | contig 29372 bp, 7 predicted proteins | sample 1095381 | NCBI WGS metagenome assembly NFZD01 (sample SAMN03609891, study PRJNA323583) | gut metagenome | isolation source: feces | host: Rattus norvegicus | place: Denmark: Riget | collected 2013 | reverse complement strand
TAGATGACTGATTGGCTTAAAGAAATAATTGATAAAAATAATTATGTATATAATAAAAATATAACTAATTTTATTGAGGTATGTAATAAATTACAATATTTTACAGGTATTCGTATTGGTGGAAACAAAACAATTGAAGTTAAAGATGATAAAGATAATAAAAATGAAGATATAAATTATACAAAGGATATAAAAGATAAAACTACTAATAAACCAAAAACTAAAAAATAACATATAAAATAACTAATAACGTTAATAATAAAATTAGGCTCTTCGTAAGGTGTTTATCCTTTACGAAGAGCCTTTTTTTAATAATAGGTCAGTATCTGATATATATTATTTATCCGGCATTAATTCGTCAGCAGTTTGTTTTGCACGTTTACTAACACCAACATTACCAAGTCTATAATATTTATTATTCTTAGGCATATTAGCAAGTCGATTATATACACGATAAGCAGGAATATTTCTATAAAGAGAAACAAGTGCTTTATTTTGTCCTTTATATTGTCCAGTAGTATATGTAGGATTATAATCTTCATCAGTAAGCCAATTATATCCAACTTCCATTATTTTAAACAAATCAGCATATGCATTAGTTGCTGCAACAGGAGAACTCCAAAGAGTCTTAAATTCACTTCTAAGACCAAATGGAAAATACATAGCAGACTCAGCATAACAACGGTCTGCAATATACAATGCTGTAGCAATATCAACATCTTTTTTAACTTCATCATCATCAGTTAATCCATAAATTAATACTGCAATAGCAAATGCTTTCATCATTCCAACAAAATCTCCAAGTACACGCATACAATTAGCACGTTCCCACTCTGGCATTAATTTCCAATTAACATTCAGATTAGCAAAAGTCCTAACAGTAGATTTCCAAATTTCATTAATAGATGCAATAACATATAATTGTTGTTTTTCATTATGAGATTTTTTAATTCTATCTACAATGCCTGTAAATTCAGTTCCAATAAAATTAATAAGAGATGTATAAGAACCTTTTTCTATATTACCTCTAATCTCATTATAATAACCACCTCCACCAAATATTCCACGATAACGTTTCATAATACCGGGATATATATGTTTATGATATTGAACTACTAATGAACCCCACCAATATTTCTCTAATCGAGCAGCACCAATTTTATTATATACACCATGTATTTTATTATTAACACTTCTAACTGCTTGAACTATTTGTCCAAACATTTGTTCATATTCAGGAATAGTTTTAATAATAACTTTACCATCTTCATCATTAATAATACTTTCTACAAATTTAGATGTGCTTTTTAAATCAAGAGTATTTTTAGATTCATTAAATTCATATTGGTCATATAAACTGTCATTCTTTTCAAATTCTTCTTTTGCTTGTTTCATTAAAACTTTACGAGTTTCAGCATATTTATTAGCAAATGCTTTAAAATCATCTCCAAAATAAGTTCTTATAAATTCAGTATTAAAATCTTTTTTAAATGTATCAAATGGTAGAAGAGATTTTATATCATCTTTTATAGATTTTAAGAAATTCTCATAAGCATATTTAAGTTCATCAGTAGACATTCCAGTTTCTTTTTCATATTTAGCCATAGTAGCAAGCATTGCTTTACGTTCTATATCCCAAACATAATTATGGAATGAACCAATTTCTAATTTCCCATAAGAATTAGTATAAACTCTAAAACTATTAAGCATAGCAATTAACGCAGTATTTTGCATAAAATGCTCACCTCCACTTTGCATACTAAATAGAAAATCATTAACTTTTGCAGACCATTTTTCAAGACTTTCGTTAGACTCACGACCTAAAATATTATCATAATCTACAACATTAAATAGTTTAATTAATGCTTCAGTTTTATTAGTTGGATTAGAACCATTGAACCAATGAGCAATAAAACTTAAAGACGCTTTTCTATATTCATTAATCGCACTATAAAAAGTTTTAGCATCAAAGAAATCCTTAGCAAAAATTTCATTATAAATATTAGTAAGACCTGTTTCTATATTTGCAATACCACCTGTAACGTTTAACATCATATATTTAGCAGATGTAATACCTTGCATAGTACGACCAAATCTATTAAGTTTATTAGGACTTTTATATTCTTGAAAAATTACTCTATGCGCCCAATTTTCTACAATGTCATAAGTATTTCTTTGGTCGACCATAGCATAAGCACTTTCTTCATCAAATGTTCTTTGTTTCTTTTCTTTAAGACGACCAGTAACTGCACTAACTTCATAAGCCTTAGACTCTTTCAAATCTTCAAGCAATAAGAAAATTACATTTTTAACTTTCATTCGAGCCTTATAATCTTCACCTTGCATTATTAGATTTTTAAATATCTCACGATAATCATTACTACGTATCGCTTCTTCAAATTTTAAATTATTTTCTTCAATCTTTTTATTTTCAGCAATAGTCTTTTCTACATCTTCTTTATATGCTTCCTCACTTATGTAATTATAACGCTTAGGCATTTCCAAAGGCTTTTTAAAGTTTTTGGTTTTAATAATATCATACATACCTTGTACAGGCATACTGTATTCATTATCTTCCATATCAGCCCAAGATTTAGAAGTATCACTTCTAAAATCAATACCTAATAGTCCAAGACCTTGTTGAACAAACCAAGTTCCATTAATAGGATATTGACTTTCACGAGGAATAAATCCACGATTAGCAAATTTTTTTGCAGACTCAGTAAAAGCATAATTTTCAGTATAACTTTGAAGCAAAACTTTCATTTTACGTTCATCATCAGTAAGCACTGTATTATTTTTATATTGACTATCAGCGGTATCAGCAGCAAAATTATCAGCATGTTTATTATAATTCTCATTTTTATATTCTTTTCTAGCAAATCTAGTTTTATTAGTAAACGTAGGATGATATTCATAACTTGCCATTTTTTCACTTATTTCCCCACCTGGAACAACACTTTCTTTTGTCCAAATAGGAAGAGGAACAAATGTATTAGTTACTCTATCAAATATATGATTTTGTTCATACCATTCATCATAAGTCCCATTTGCTATTGCTTCTTCTCTTGCTTGAATATATTCATCAGTAGGTGTTTGAATAACTTGTTCTTTTAATATTTTCTTAGCAAGTGTTTTCTCTTCATCAACTGCTTTTTCAAGTTTAGTTTCATTGTCTAATTCAAGTTTTTTAGTTTTACTATTCCAAAAGAATTTAGGAACCATATATCCATAAATTTCAGGATTTGCTTCATCAGATACAGGAGCACCTGTTTTATCCAATCTGCAAAATATCATTTCCCAAATCTTCCTATCTTCCTTATTTAATTCACTTACTGCAATTGCAAGTTGCTCATTAAATTGAGCATCATTAGTAAAACGTTTTGTCTTTTTAACTATTTTAGTTCCAATAGGTAATTTGACCTTAGGACGTTTAAGTAGTTTAAGTTCAACAAACAAATCAGCAAGTCTTTTACGTTCATCAGCAGTAGTCATATTCCATAATTGGCGAGTGTCGAGATGCCCCGTAGAGGTATTAAACCCACGAACAAGTATATTATTGATTTCAGTTATAATATTATTACGTTCTTTATGATAAGCAGCAAATGCAGGATTACTTGGCTCATAAAAACTATCATTAAGATAATCTTTCTTGAACACTGGAAGTTCTGGAACATCTTTAACAACTCTTGCATATTTCTTATATGGGTCTTCTGTATTACCTGTTGTATCATCAGTAAGTCCATATTTCTCACTATAAATTTTCTTTATATAATCAATACTTTCTTTACTAAGTTTACGTGGGTCAGGACGACCATGCTTATCATATGCTTTATCTTTATAATACAAATTGCTAATTAGTCCTCGAATTTCAGCAGCATCGCTAAGTTTACCATCCATATCAGAGTAAACAATATCTCTTAGATGGTCGATATAACGTTTACCTTCTTCATTAAGTTTTCGATAAGCATTTGCTCTTAACCAATTATATGCTTTATTATAATCTTCATCTTTAAGTTTTTGACTAAGACTTAAATCAAGATGCTTTTGGTCATAATCATTAATATAGTCAAGATATTCATTTTTTGTTTCACGCCATTGTAAAGTTTCATTATCAGTAAAATATTTATTTTCTATTTCAGCATGTTTATTAATATAATCTTGTAAAGACTTTGCTCTATCTATTTGTTCAGCAGTTAATGTATAATCATATTGATTTGTTTCTTCGTTGAAGATTTTTGTAACTCCATAAAAGCCCGTGGTTAAATCGTTTAGTTGCTGTTGGATGTTTTCTATTGCTTTCAATTCGTCTGCTGTGAGATTGGCTGTATTAGTGTCGTAAGCATATAATTTTGACCTTAAACGCATGTAAGTTACAAATAGCATCGGCACGCCCCGACTGCCAAGCAAAACCTCTCGAAGATTAGCATTAGTCTCATCATAATAACTACGAACAAGTTCTTGTTCAGTATTATGTGCTTTCCATTCATCAAACTCTAATTTCTTAGTATAATAATTATAAGCAATATTATTATATTCTCCTTCTGTTATTTCGCCATTATCTAATTTATTACCAGCATCTTCCATTAAACTACGAGCAGTTTTTACTTCATTATCAAGTCTTTCTAAATTTTTATGAAAGTTTTCATTAAATTCTTGAATAAATGTTCCCGTACGTTTATCAATAATTTTATCAAAATTACAATTCTTAGCGTACATATCATATTTTTCAAGAAATTCTTTCTGAACCTTAGGAGCAATTAATTGAGTAGCACTATTTAATATACCATAAACATATTTAGCAACTACTTGAACTTGTTTATTATTAAGTTCACCAATATCACTTAACCAACTATCAAGAGTATTAGTATCATTAAATGCAGTACGAATATTAATAAGTTGCCAACGTATAAGAGGATTAGTAGAGAAATTTCTTGCAATATAAACATCAAATAAATTATGGAACGCTGTATTAAATACAGGACTACCAATAACACTATTTATTGCATTTGTAATACGTTCAAGATTCTTTTGTATTTTAGGGTCTTCGCTTTTAACATATTTCAGAATTTCTCTAACATTTTGACCAAACTTTTTAGCAGTAAATAAAAGATTAGTAAATCTTGTAAATTCCTCAGGATGTTCATTAAGCCATTCATAAAAATCAGGAGCATCTATCCTATAAGGGAACATACTATTAAAATCATTAAGTAATTGTTCAGCACCATCCACATAATATTGAGCAACTAAATCATACAATATTTGTTGATTATCTCTAAGACTATTAGAATCTTTAATATTAATTTTTTTAGTATTAATATATTGTCTAATAAATTCTGCACGAGAATTACCTTTACCTACTTGACTATTAAGTTTTCCTACAATTTGAGAAAGAGCCTTTACACTATCATCTACTAATGTATCACCACTTCTAACATGAGAAATAGGGTCAAGTTTTTCTTCTTCACTTTCATACTCAAATCCAGTAGTATCAGACATTAATGTTGGGTCAGCAACTTCTTCAAATTTATAAATATATGGAGTAATATGGTCTTCTTTTGCAAGTCTTTCTGCAATATATTTATCAATAGGAGTAAGTTTAATATATTCTTTTTGTTCATTAAGTGCAATACCTTTTTCTTTAAATGTTGTAACAACATTTTTTATTCTATTATGTACTTTATAAGAATGTATATTAAAGAATTTATTTTGTACTCCATTACCATTATTAGCATTATCATTTTCAATACTTTCAGACTTAGGATAAATAGGTATTCTAAACACACTTCTTTTACCTTTTACAATAAGAGAATTAAGTAATCTATTATCATCAACAATAATTGCACCTGATGTAGGACTTCCCTCTACGGGGGATTGAATATAATCATTTATTTCATTAACGACTTTTTTAGCAAAACCTTTCTCAAATCTTTCAGTGCTATTTTCACTATAATAATAATTTATTATTGACTCTGCATTAATAGACTTATTAGCACTAATCTTTTTTCTTACTTCAATTTTATAGTCAGTTGTTTTAGTTTTAGTTCCATCACTTTTAGCAAATGCTCTTGCATCATTAACAGTTCTAAATCCAGCATATTGATTTTCAATATCAAGAGTGCTATAATAATTTGGGTCTAATAGATTAAATCTTCCACCGTCTCCAATACGAATAATATTATTTTCTTCATTAGATGAAAATTCAGTAGTTTCATTTTCTTCAAGTCTTGGAAGAGGTGCTAAATAAATTCCATTATCAGAAGGAATTACTTTATAAAGAATACTTGCTTTTCCTTTATGATGTTTAACTGCTCCAAATTCATCTTGTGTATCTTGTTTAAGAACTTGTTTAATTCTTACATATGTAGGAATATATCCATCAATATTTTTAAGTCTATTAAGTAAAGGAGTATATTCTTCAACTTCAAATGGAATATATAAACCAAGATTAGGATTAATTCTAAAAGTATCTGTAAGTACACCTTTATTATAAGGTTGTTTAGTAAAGTTTAAATTAAGAACACTAACTTCTCTAACAATATCTGGATGACTTCTTACAAATCTTTCATAACAAGTGTCAATAGATACCATGTTAATATCGATATCATTGAGCATATTAGTACCATATTGGTCCAATCTTTTATAAAGAGCATCATTAGTAATTATTTTCTTAATACTATTTCTTTTAAAATTACCTCCTTCAACTATAAACGCGTATTTTACTAAATCAATAGCAGTAAGACGTATTAGAGGATTTTTACTATTAAACATCTTTTTAAAATCAATAAAAGCATCTTCAATAGAATAAGTATCCTCATGATATCTTAATATTTCATGACTCGTAGCATCCTTACGTTTATCCTTTGCAATATAAATATCAGTACTAAGTTTTTCACATAACATTGTTTTATGTTCTGCATAAGCAGGATTTCTGTCAGTGAAAGTATTTTGAATATATAAAACTTTTTCACAAGGAGTAAGTTTATAAAATTCTTCAAGTTCTTCATTAGTAGGTGCAAGAGGATTTTTACATGTAAATTGTTCACGTTTATCATATCTACGACCAAATACTCTATCAGTTTCTTTAACCCTTTCAGTTTCACTTAATTCTCCTGCAAGTATTATTTTACCATCTTCATTAAGTCTAATAGGATAATTAATAGTTTTTGCTTGACTATAAGCCATCATTACATAATATTGCTTTAATTTCTTAAATTGCTCATTATTAAGAGGCTTACCAAAAATATCAGTTTCAATAGAACTTATAAATCCTTCACCATTATTCATCAAACTTCTATTAATAGGAAATAATTTATATCCTAATTGAAGACTTGGAATAGTAGCATATTTTAACTCAGCAGCAAGATAATTATACTTACTATTTTTAACATCAATATCACCATATTCTGTTAAAGGATAAAGAGCATCTACAAAATATTTTCCATCAACTATCAAAGTTTTTCCTATCTCTTCACCATTTTCATCACCAGAATGTTCACGATATTTATCTATATTTTCAAGTATTTCATTTGTTTCACGAAGAGTTTGTTTAGCACCAAATTTATCAGGATTAGATATTTTAATAAGAGATTCTATATTAGTAGCAATCTTATATAATCTTTTAAAACTAAGTAAAGTAGCCAAATCAAATAATAATTCATCTGTTACATTCATATTACCTGTAATACGGTCTTTCATTAGTTTTTGGTCTATAATGAAATTCATATTTTGAACAAGGTCTTTACTACCATTAACAGAATATTCACCAAGTCCTTCATTATATCCTTCCTTATTAAGTATTTTATATACTTTATCCATTGGTGTATAATCATCTATTTCTTCAGGACTAAAATAAGGATTTTGTAATAAACGTTTAATAGCAATATCAATAGGATTACTATTATCATCTACAAATATAGAAAGATTTTCATTATACGCTTGGACTATACTATCAACAGCAGGCTGAGCAAGAAATAAAATAGCAGTATAATAATCTATACCAAGAGAAGGCATTAATTTAAATACACCAAATGTAAAATCATTTTCATTATAAATAGTTCCTTCCTTAATAGCATCAAGAATATGAGATGTAGTTTGAGAACTATAAGCAGTTAATATATCACCAGTAATGTTATGATTGTTTTTAGAATTACCAAATCTTTTATGAGCAACAATCATTCTAGTATTATTATTAACTTCTGCTATATCATAATCTTTTTTATCAACCATTTGTTTAATATCTTCTGTATCATATTCCACATTTAATCTTGGGGTTTCTTCATTTGTATAAGGCTTTTGTTCATAAAGAACATAAACAGAATTTTCCTCAGGTAATTGAGCCTTCATAAAATTACATACAGAAGTAAAAGTATCCCACATTACAGATTTTGCTTTAAGTTTAGCACCATCCATTGCATCACTACGATATTTAATCTGGTCAATAGGATTATAAGCACTATAATTGCTCTTAGATTTAACATCATTATTTTCTCTTATTTCATCTACTGCATTTTTAGCATCAGTAAGTTTTTCAAAGTTAGAACGAGAATAATTTTCTTCACGAGAATCTTCATGGCTCATAATATCAATCATATTATCAAGAATATAATTATTACGAGCAGCCTGAGTTTGTTGGTCTATTATATCCCAAGTTTTAAATTCATCAAAACTTACAATATCATTTTCAGTAGCAACACTCATTACATGATTAAATAATTCATCTTGAAGAGCAAGTTTACGTTCATACCATTCATTAAATTTAAAACTATTAAGTTTCTCAGTACTTATATTAGCAGATGCTTCAATAGTATTATCTATTAAATTATCAATAATTGATTTATATTCATTAGTTAATGTTTTAGTATTATCTAAATAATTTTTTAAACTATTAGCAAATTCGTTGAATAAACTAAACCATTCAACTTTATATTTAGGTTTACCTGTTTTTTCATCTACTCCTATTTGTTCTCTATTATTAGCAATTGCTTTACTAAGTATTTTTGTAATATAATTTTTAAGTTTTTCGTCAGATATATTTTTTATAACCTCGTTAATATCTGTTAGATATTGCTTAGAAGATTTAGCATTTTTATCTCTTTTATAATTAAGCATTTCTGCTTTTGATATAGCAATACGCTCAGTTAAAGTGTTATAATAGCCATCTTTTAACTGACTACCAAGCATATCTTTAACATACTTAATATAACGACGACGATAGCCAATTTCACTTTTTTCATCATCAAATTTTATTTTTTGAGGCATACCGTTTTCATCGATATACATTTCATAAGTAATAGCATATATAGTATCAACATCAAAGTCAGAACCTGTTTGAGTAACCCACTCATCTGGAACCATTACAGTAGCACCATAAACTTCATCTAAGAAACCCACAACTTTAAAAATACTTACAGATTGTTTACCCTCAGTAGGAATACGATATCCAATCATCATATCAAGACCTTTACCTGTCTCAATATCTTCAAGTTGTTGTGGAGTTATATTTTTTGGTAGAAGTTTACTCCACCTTGGAAGAAGTATTTCAGCATATGCTTCTTGTGTAACATTTCCATTTTCATCTTTAACTTCCGGATGATATCTAAGTTTACGAAATTTACCATTAGAGTCTTTTGCTTTAACTCCATGACCAATACCAGTAACCTGAACAGCATGCCAACCTGGAAGTGTTTGACGAGTAACAGCATTATTAAAAATAGAATTAAAAATACTTTCTAATTTAGATGAACTGTCATTCATCCAAGTAGGCATTTGAACTCCATCTTCATTAACTTGAAAATAATCCAAAAAATTACTATCAAGTCCTAATGTTTCTGCTTGATGACGAGCCTTTGCATAAAAATCGTCAAAAGATATTTCACCACCTGTTTTTTTATCTACAACATTACCATTATCATCAATTTTCCAGCCACAATTATAAAACATCCTATTAAACGAATGTTTTATATTTGCAACATAGGCATTCATATAATTTCTAACATATTCAATAGTTTCCTCAGTACAATTATCAATAATTTTCTTTAATATTTGGACACCTGCTTTATTTTCAGTATCACAAATATGATTAGCAACTTCCAATTGTTTATAAAGATAAGCATAAAAATATGGTTCAACAGCAAAAGGAGTATTTTCAAGTTGTTCTTTAAATTTTTCTTTATGTGCTATACCATTATTATCCCAAAATGAAAGAATATTACGTTTACCAGCCTTTACTGTTTCTTCTGTATTAACTTGCTGAATATCATATTCATTCATTATTTCATAAAGGTCATGCAATTCAGTGCCTTCAATAAGTTCAGGAATAAGAACAAATTCAGCATTTTTAACTTGCCTACTAGTTACAGTATTAATATCTTCATATAAGTGTTGGTCAAAGTAAAAATTCTTTTGAACTTGAATACGAGCATTTATATTTTCAAGAGTTAAATCTTCAATAGACTTCTTTCCCTCTCGTATATCCATTATTTGCTCAATAATCTCAGTATATTCATTAATAGTACCATCAGCAACACGACGAAGAATAAATTCTTCAAACGTTATATAAGATTGAGCATCATTCTTCTTTGTAGCCTCAAAATATCCTTTTGCTAATTTATGTGCAATTTCTGCTGCTTTCTTTTCAGCATCTTGTTTACTATAACCTCTTGCTTCAAAATATTTAGTTTTAATTTTCTTAATTTCTTCTTCAATACGAGGAGCAGCCTCAACAGCACTTACAGTATTTCTAATAGTTACTGCTTTAAAACCAGTTCTACGAGTTAAAGGTCTATAAGTTCCACGTTCTTTACTACCAATATAAATAGGTCTACCATTAATCAAAATAGGTTTAGGCTTACCATTTTCATCAAGTTCAAGTTCTTGAATAGTATTACCAATACCTTTATTTAAATCATAAAATGCATAAACAGAGCCTCCTGCTTGAACTTCTTTAAAACGTTTAAGATAATCCTGAGCAGTATTATAAATTTTTACATCACCAGCAAATAAATCAGCAAAATTATAATAAGCAACAGTATTATTAAGCATGCACTCAACTATGCTATCATAAGAATATTTATCTTCTATTACAGATTCATATTGTTTAGAACTATTAATAATTTCATTGCGGTATTTAATTAACCATTCTTTAACAACTTCATCAATATTATCACTAATTTCTTGTGATTGACTAAATGTAAAAGTTAATTTACCATTAGCGTCATTTACTTGAATATTAGAACCAACTTCTTGTGCTTTCTCAACATAAAAAATTACATCGTCGCCATCTTTTCTGATAATACCATCTTGCCCGTAGAGGGAAAGCATATCAAACATTTGTTGCTCTACATTAGAATTACCTGTTTTAAATAGTCTATTAAAACTAAAATAATTACCTGTAAGTTTATCATTAGCGAATAATTCGCCCTTCTTATTAAAATGAACACGTTCTGCAAGATTTTTAGTATCTTTACGAAGAACATATTTTACTCGTGAAACACCATTCTCTTGAACAGATTTTCTTTCAAATACATTACCTAATTGAGTAACAAAAGTATTTATTTCACCAAGTAATTGTTGTTTAAAAGCAAGAAATAATTCATTTTTAGTATTTGCAATTTCAAAATCAATTAATCCTCTATCTATACCTTTTTTTATAATATGATTTTTAAGCAGTTTACTATTTAATAATTCATTAAAAGGATTTTTAGAAACAACATCTCCATTTTCATTAATACAATATGTTTCTACTATTTGATTGGTAATTATTTTATTAGAATTTTTAAATTTAACACCTTTAACAAATGTAACAATATATGTTCCATTATTTAAAGATGTTACAATAGGTGCTACAACAATAGATTTATTTCCATCTTTTGTATCTACTTCTCTAACAAGAGAATTTTTACTTTTTATAAATTTATTATCTATTTCAAATGTAACAGATTTTTGTGCATTATCAAATAAATCAAATAAATCTATTGCTCCAACAGTATTTTCTATATTTTTTAAATATCCACCGATTTCTTTTAGTTTATCAGAATAAGTATTAGTTGCTGACAATCTATCATTAAATTGCTCTATTAAAGTATTTATAAAATCATTATAACTTTCATCTGTTATTCTAAATAAATCATTATATACAAGTCTTCTTTGCTTAATAGTAAAATTCTTTGGAGCATCAGAAGGAGTTTGCATAAACGCTTCAAAATATTTACCATTAGTATCATTATTAGCACGGTCAATAATAGGATTAAAAAACATTTCTAATTGTGCACGAAAATAATCAGACTCAGTCATAGTGCTATACATTACACCTTTATTTCCTACATTATCACGAATTCCATCAAATAATCTAATACCAAAATATTTAAGACCTTCCTTATTAGGAACAACAGTACCATCTGCGTTACGAGTAAATAATCCAGGAATATCTACTTTACCATCATGTATTCCAAAGAATATAGTAGAATATTGATTTTGAGGAGCACTTGCAATAGTTTTTGCAAATTGTTTAGCAGCACCGCGATTATGTAGTATTTCATCTATACGAGTAACATAACAGTTATTTAGCATGTTAGTTGCTAAATTATTCTCTGCATTTCTACTCTGCATAGAAACCTTAGAAACATTAAATTTAAGAAGTAGTTGAGCAAGACCTATAATACCTTTTGAAAAATTTTTACTATTAAAATCTATACCTTGAAAATTACTAAAATCATGTTTATCAGCAGCCTTTTTATATTCCTCAGCAGCACTTCTTGCACCTTTTAGTATATCATCAGTTACAGTTTTTAATTGTAAAATTCTTGTTCGTATACTTTCACTATTTGTATCTTGAAATATATAATGTTTTACAATACGAGCCTGAATATTTGGAACAAGTGTATTTATTAAATCAGCCAAAGCATCGGCGGCATTATTAAACAAATCTCTATCTTTGTTATAATCAGGACGTTTAGTTTTTCTAAAAATTTCAAGTGCATCAAGTGCTTTTTGGTTATAAGAATTTCTATAAGTAGATTTAATAGAATTCATTATATTATAAACCATTGCACTAAGACCATCAGCATCTTTATTAGTTTGTTCATAAGTTACATCATATTCGTTAATTAAAACTTGTGTTTTAGCAACAATAGGATGTTGTATAGCAATGAACAATTTAATAGCAAGTATATCATTTTGTTCCATATCTTGAGCAATCTTACTAAATCCATACCATTCAGGATTATTCTTGCTCATTTCCCAAACTTTATCTATAAATTCATTAACAGAAGAAGCATGAGCTATTATAGCAAGTTGAGAATATACAAACATATAATCATATGCTCGTGGAACACCAACTTCATTGTCCAAATCATAGTGTTCTTCATAATTTGGATTTGTTCCTCTTTCAATAGGAGTGCTCATATGTACTATCGTATCAAGATAGAATTTAATATCCGGTGTTAAATAAGACTCTGCACTCCTTTTTACATCTTGAAGCCAAGATTTAGACATTTCATCAATACCCTCATTAGTTTCATTCATTATTTCACTTTCATCTTCAGCAAGAAGTTCATCTAATTGAGCAACAGTAAGAATATCATTAAATTTATTTCTAATAGAAGCAAGTCGTTTAGAACTAAATACTCTATCCATAAATTCACTATCACTAAGATTGTGTATCATGGCAGAATAATTAGTAATCTTAACTTCATTTTTAGCATGTTTTTCAATGAAGTTATCTATTGCAGCACGAAATTCAGCACGAACAGCAAAAAATTGTTGTTTAAGTTCTAAAAATTCTTCCTTAGTAATATCTTTACTTTTTGCTTTTTCACGAATTTCAAGACATTTATTCATTAAATCATTTATTACTTTCTTACTATCTTGAATATCTTTATTATCTTTATTTTCTTCAGCAAATTTATCAATAAATGATTTTGCTTTACCATTAATACCATAAAAATTGCTACGTAATTCTTCAATAGTTTCTTGAAGAACTTTCTTAGTATCAACTTTACCAGCAGATAATAAACTATTATAATATGCTGCTTTAACTTTTATAGCAACATAATTTTTTGCTAATTCATAAGCGTTACCTGTGATAAAACCTTTAAGTTTACTAACAGTTTTACGAGCAGTTTGTATAGTAGGGTCAACAGTAACTTTTTCATAATGCTTATGTAAAGCACCTCTAAAAATATTTACATTAAAACCATTACCTTTTGCATTAAGTTTCTTCACTAAATCCTGAACATTTTCAACAACCAAATTAATATCATTTTCTTTTAGATAAGCATTTAATGTTTCTGCAAAATCTTTAAAATGTTCATTAATTTCAGCAGCAAGAGTAAGTTCTGCCATTGTAGGATTTTGAACATTGTTTTCTGCAATTGCTTGCTTAATTTGTTTTTTAATGATATTGCTGGAACTATCTCCATTAATATCAAAACTAGTTTGAATACAACTCATAATTTTAGTTCGTTGATTATAAGTATAAACAATACAACCAACATTTGTTTAAGTTAATAAAAACTATTGTAGATTGTGAAGCGTTTACGCGCCCCACAACCTACAAATAAATTTAATGTTACCAAATTATTAGCATAAAAATTTAATGTCTCCGTTTACCACGCATGCGCGTGCTGCGGGCTGAATTTGGGTCGGGAACATTGCTATAAATTGCTCCATATTTCCAACCGATATAGTGCCGTTAAGATTAGTATCTCCAATAATATTTTCATTAATTTGAGGATTAGTACTTTCAAAATCATCACTAACAGTATCTGACATTTTAAATTCTTCATCTACATTTATTTCAGTATTATCAGTTGAATCTTCTATATCTTCTAACATTGAGTCAATAGTTTGATTAATAGGTTCATTAACTGTTTCATTATTTTGTTCTTTAGCATCCTTAGTAGTTTGAGGTTTATCAAATTCAATATTAGTTTGACTATCTACATTATCTTTTTTCTTAGTAGTTTTCTGTTTCTTTTCATCTTTTTTTGCTTGTTTTCTAAACTTTTCAGTATTGAGAGTTGCTTTGGAAGATTTTTTTTCAGTCTTTGGTTTAGTATTAAATTGCATCCCAATAATTTCATATTCTTTTGCAAATATACTACTTTTGTTTGATATACGCAAATTAGTCCCGAATAATTTATCGAATAATTTTGCAAGAATATCAACAATCTTTTGAAAAATGCTTTTTTTATTATCATCTTCTTCTATTTTACTTTCCACAATTTGTCCATCAACTATATAATTAGTATTAGACAAATAACTTATTAATTGAGGACGAGTTAAAGTTTCAACAAGCCATTCTTCCATAAATTGCTCTTCACTAATCTTAGAGCCATGCTTAGAATTATAATCATCTACATTTTCAAATCCATTAGTTTTAATCCAATTATTAATACTTTTTGCATCAACAGATGTATCATTTTTAAGAGCCTCTAATGCAGCACGATGTGTATCTGCAAGTTCTCTCATCATTCTACTTCTATCAGAAGGCTTTAATTTACTAATTTCATTATGTAATCTTTCATGTACTAATAATCTTATTATATCTCGTGGTTCTTTCATTAAACGCTCACGACCTTTTTTAGTAATATAAGTTTTACCATTTTTACTATAAGCATGACCTTTTTTATCAGTATCATCATATCTAATTAATTCATCTATAAGAGGTATTTCAAAAGCATTATTACCTAATAATATATCAACTATTTCAGAAACATTAGACATGGACTTATTATATGCTTTAATCAATTCAGCAGCACTAATATTACCATCATTTTCATCTCGTTTATCATAAAGTTCATCAATAGCAGCGGCATTTGATATACCACTTCCCTCTACGGGGGATACAGAATTAACAATATTTATCACAATTGGCGGAGTTCTATTATTACTAACTTCATCAACAGTATTCAATACTAAATCATTATTTTCATTAAGGTCTAAATCTAATTCTAATTCAAATGCATCCATTTTATAAGCAAAATCAGTAAAAGAATCAAATTTAAACTCTTCACCACCAACTTTAATTACAAATTTATTATTTTCTTTACGATAATATTGATTATTATTTTCTGTTTCATCAGTTCTAACACCAGACTGATTAAACATATAATAAGTCATATTAAACGTAAGACTTTTAAGAATATAATCGATAAGTAAATTAACATTATCTGGTCTAAAATTACTAATATATTTACGACCATTTTTACTTTTAATACTAAACCCAGGTTGGATATTATCAGTTCCTGGTTTTTTAGTCATAAATATTATATCGGGTTCGTTAGTACCATTTTTGTTCTTTTCATTACCAAGATAAATCATAGAACGTTCAATACCAACATTTACTACTGATGCTCCAGCAAAAACATTTGTTCTAACACCATTAATACCACCTAATAAAGCAGATAAACTTTGCTGTAATTGTTCAAAAGTTATAGTACCATTTCCAAATTCACTAACTATTTTATTAAGTTCAGTTTTTACAGCATTGTAAAGTCTTTCACGTTCTTTATTAATTGAATTACTATCTTTATCATTAAGTTTAGTACCACCTGTAAACCAACTAACTAATGGAGCATCTTCTACTTGACCAATAACGATACCCATAGAGCCTTCTTGTCCATCAATTAAATTGGGTCTTCCAATAAATTCACCATCAACAACTAAATAATCTATATTATCTATACGTTTAACAATTACAACTTTATTTTTCTTAGGATTAAATCCATGTTTAGCAGATTGATATTCACTAAGAGAATGAGTTTCTCCATCATTATAAGTAAACGTTTCACGTTCGAATCCTTTAAATTCTATATTAATAGTTTTTCCTTGTTCAATAGCATTCTGTAATTCATTAGTTTGTAAATAATTTCTTCTTACTCGATTAATATATTCTCTATAAGAACGCATTGTTTGAGCAGTATTCATTCCTCTATTACCACGGAAATAAATAATATCACTAATAGCATTAAGTAGCATATTAGCACGCTCTACTTCATTTAGTACATATGTAGTATCTGGTTTAACTTTACCAAAACCAAATTTACCAAATTTAGTTCCATGTAGTAATTGATGAACAATTTTATTTTTAAATAAATCACTTGCCTTAGTCTGACCATCAATACTATTATCTAAATATGGATGTTCTTTTTTAGAATGAAGATAATTTAGTAAATCAAGAATTTTTTTACCATCCTTATGATTTTCTGGGTCATCAATAGCGTTAGCAATTTCTTCAAAAAATTTATCTAATTCTACATCATTACCATTAGCATCTATATCAAAAAGAAATCCTGAATTTGTTACTATAACATGTTTAAATATTTGTCTTTTAGAACTTATTATATTATTAGTTAAGTCAAATTCTACATTATTCAAAAATCCAACAGAAATTTCATTGCCATTATTATCAGTAACAAATAATTCAATACCTTGTTTTTCTTCTCTTGTTTCATCACCAACATTATAAGTTCTTACTCTTTGTTTTGCTTGTATCTTTTTGCCACTTTTTAGCAAATCAATTACTTTACTACTATTATTACTACCATTTTTATCTAATAAAGCACCATTAACTCGCATATAGTTAGCAATAGATTCTTCATGAGTTTTAGCAACAAATAGTTGTTTTAAGTATTCTTGTATATTAGACGTTTTTTCAAACGCTTCTATATTAACAAATTGATAATCTTCATTTTCACTAATTAAATCTTTAATATTATATAACAAATTAGCAACTTCTGAATAACTCATATCAGATGCAGGATTATCTTCACTTTTTTCTAACAGAGCATCAATAAAATCCATTAAATCAACTATTACTTTATTATTTTCAGTATTTTTATTATATCCTCTAATTTCAAAATAATTCTCAATAATAGATTTAAACAATGCTTTTAATTCTTCATTAGTAAATTCAGTAGTATCACTCATTTGAATATTATCATTATTCATTTTAATAGAGATACCATTAGCAAGTAATAAAGCATTTCTTTTAAATTGCTTAAAAGCAGTATCTTCACGAAGAGAAAACATAGTAAGCATATTTTGCATAGCCATATATGCTGCTCTACTCGCTATATCTCTTTGTTGTTCACCTGAATAATTAGCAACTAACCAATCTGTAATTTCTTTATGTAATGCCTGAAATTCTACACTATTTACACTACCAGATTCAATTGCTTTTTTTATTACATCTTTTCTAATAGAATTTAAAATATCTTTTATATAAGTAAAAGCAGCAGATTTCCAAGCATTTTGAGCATGTTGTGCTTGTTGAAGAGCAAGGTCTACACCAGAAACAAATTGAGATTGTAATTCAAATTCTGCATTTGTTTTTGATTCTTCATCATCTTCGATATTTAAAGTACTACTATCATCAAGAGTTCGTTCTGCTAATTCTTCCTCCCCCGTAAAGGAAGGAACATCATCTTCATCATTAACTCTACCTTTTGGAGTTGGTGGAGGTGCAGTAGTTTCATCAGGATTAGTGTTTGTATGATTAGTTGGTTTAGTTATAGATTGATTAGTAGCAGTATTAGTAGCAGTATTAGGTTGTGTAGTACTATTATTAACTGGATTACCATTTACTGTTACAGTAGTTTGTGCTTTTTCTTTATTCTCTATATTTTTTTCTATACTATTAACTAACGCATCAAACATTAATTGGTCCTCAGTAGCATGTGGATGTTTAGACATTATTTTATATATATCATCATATCCTTGTATATATCCACCAATTTTTAGCATTTTACTATAACGTTCCATATCTGAACTTATAGTATTTGGATTCTTCAAGAAAGTTTGAATTCTATTATTTAAATCATCTTTATCTTTTGATTCTTTAAGATAACTTTCAAGAGCATTATAAGCTTTACTAAATTCTTCTGCTACGTGTTTATCAAGAGTTCTTGCAAAATCTTTATATCCTTCTTCATAATCTTTATTACTATTCGGTTTGCGAGAACGAATATTATTATTTAAAACTTCTAATTTAATTTTATTTCTAAGTTCATCAGTAATTGTATTAGGTAATGATATATTAGATTCACCAAATATTAATTTTAATGATTTTTCAAAATCATCTACAAATTTATAATAAGCATTAGAGTCATTAATTATTTTACCTACTATATCTTCTTTAAGTAAAGTTTGTGCTATAAGTATTCCATCATTCTTTTTATCAAAAAGATTAGATGTAATTATATCTTGATAATAATCTTTGATTAATTCTTCACGTTCTTTATTTATTTCTTTTTTTCTTGCTTTAAATGCTGCTTCAGAAATTCTACTGTTTTCTGATTTATATAGTTTATCTAAATAATCTTCATCTTGTTCTAATTCATGCAGACGTTCTAATACTGCTCCTCCTCTATAAGATTGTTCTGCCTTAGTAACTTCTGTAGCATCTAATTTAGCATCAGAAACCATTTTAGCAACACGAGCATTAATATCTGATATTTCACCATTAATAAAATTTTCATTAATATAATCACGAGCAATATTTTTAGCATATATTCGTGCAGCAAAATCATTTTGGACATCTACTGAACCATAAATATTATATAAAGCAGCATCATAAGAACCAGAAATAGTATTAAATCTATCAGTAATATATTTATCAGTTCTAGCATCATCTCCTATTAAAACACCATTATCATGAAGAGCCTTTCTTACTTCTTCATTATTCATAAATTCTTGAAGTAAATCAGAATTACCAACATGAATAGCACTTGAATACATATTCAAAAGTGCATTATCAATTAATTGTTTTTTTCTGGTTTCAGCATCTTCCGGTGTTATAGGTTTATAAACAGGATTACCATTATCAAGAACTGGATTTCCATCTTTATCAAACCTTTGAGCATCCGGGTCATATCCTTTATTAAGAATAGCAAAATCATTATAAAGTTTTTCAAATGTATCTCCCCATTCTTTAATATTCGCTTGACGAGATTCTTCTATACCCATACTTGCTCTATTAAGTTGGTCTTCACTATAATTACCTTTCTTAGAATTATATTTCTTAACAATTTTACGCTTACCGTAATCAAGACCTTTTGCTGCTTCTCCAAATATAAATCCACCAAGAACTCCCCAAAATGCTTGTTCCCATATTTGAGGGTCTGAAAGATAATCACGAAGAGTTCTATCCGTATAAAATGGGTCAACTATTTTATTAGCAAGTTCTTCTCCCTCAGCAGACATAATACCTTGAAATCCTTCTTCAATACCTTCACCAAGACTTAAAGTACTCCATGTATGACCCCAATTAGTAGGTTTAAGACCATATTTTAATTCATCCCAAACATTATTAACAATACTACGTTTAGCATTTTCTTTTACAACAGCCTCAGCACCATCTTTTGTTAAACTACGTATTTGATTTTCAAAAGTTCTTCGAGTGCCTGCACTAACAAAACTATCAGGAACTTTTTGCCAAGCCTTTGCAATACCTCTCATTTGAAGTAAATCCATAAAAAGCATCCAATAGTCATTAAGAAAAGTATCTTGAGCACCAACTCCGGCTATTGCACTTGCTGTTTGTTCTCTATTAAAATTAGTATTAAGATTATTACTTTTTTTAATATTTTCAAATGACTCATCGTCCATTTCATTAAGTTTACCAAGAATAGTCTGATAAGAATTTTTATAAACTTCACGACCCTCTTGATAATTTTCCATTGTTCGGCTAAATACAGCAGGAACAGCATATCCTGCTACATTTTCTAATTTACGAGCCGCATGACCTGCACGAATAGTACCTTCAATACCTTTTGTTTTACTAATTTTACTATTAATAGAAGCAAGTGTTCTAAAAGTAGCATTATCAGTCCATTGTATACCTCTTACAGTTTTACCAAAAATTCTTGGTACACGAGAAGCACCCATAGTAGCAAGTTTTCCAACAAGTCCAAATCCTTTTGCAACACCTGCTGATGGTAAAAGAAGACTAAGAGTAGAACCAATATTTACAAAATTTTCAGTAAACCAACCATTAAAATCACTAAAATCAAAATGCTCACCAGGATTTTCTCTATATATAGCAAGACGTTCACGATTTTTTTCTTGTACTTCTTCAAGATATTGTGTCCAAGGATTAGCATATTGACCAACTTTAAGGTCTTCATCAACAGCAGCCTTTGCAACATCATAAAGACTAAGAAAACCAATTGCTGTACCTATTCCAATTTCATTTTCTACAATTTGAGCAATACTATGCCCCCATTGTTCCCAATTAGATTGATTTTTAGCACGTTCTCTATTAAGTTCTTCAGCAGTATTAATAGAATTTATTATGACATTATAATCAGAATATTTAGTAGGGTCCCCATAATGACTTAAATCAGAATAATTTCTATTAATACGAGCATTAATATCATCAATACTAGTATTTATATGATTTATATCATATGAAACAATAGTTTCCGGTTGTAATCTACCAGCCTTAGTATTGTTATGTTCAGGATTAGGTATTACAACACCATTTCTAATAAATTCCGCTAAATTCATATAATCTATATTCTATTTTAAAATAGATACTAATCTATCATAAGTAACATTATAATTCATATTTAATTCTGAACTAAGAGTATTAGCAATTATTTTCATAGCACCATCAAGTCCGTTTATTGTGTTTTCGTCCATCAAATCATATAATCCACCAACTATATAATTACAAATATCTCGATAATTATAAAGAGCAGATAATACTTGTTGAGCAGAATTTTTATCTTTTGCTTCATATACACTATCACCAATTCTTATATCATATGTTGTATCACCATTACCTATAAGTTGAACATTACCTAATGTTTTAAGATTACCAACACGAATAGTACTACCTTTTACATTATGAAGAGCAATAGAATTAAGAGCCATAGTAGATGGGTCATTATTAATTTCATCTGCAATTTCTGAGCTAATTAAAGATGGAACAAAAATACTTCTTGTTTTAGTTCCATCTGTTTTATCATCCTCTGTATAGAGAGGAAATGCAAGAGTTATACCTACACCAATACCAGGAACTGTTGTTGCTACAGGTGTAAGAGTTTTATGTCTAGCAGCAGTACGAATTTGGTCTGTATATCTTGCACGTTCTTCACTATCTTTAATTTCTTGTGAAACTCCATATCCATCATTATCTATACCAAGACCAAACATTTGCTGTTGAACAAAATCAGCAGTTGCTGCTTTATCATATATATCTTGAACAACTTCATTAGATAGTTTAGTATAAGTTCCATTATCTATTTCGCCAAGATGAGTTCTTATTGAAGCAGATATAACATCTTCAGCAGGAGTTAATTGAGACGTTATTGTAAGATTTTGAGTAATTTGTTCATCTACATCTTTTTCAAATTCATTTATTTTACTTATAATATCCTTACCTATTTTAATTTGTTCTAATAAGTTTGCATTTAACGCAAGATAAGTAGTGTTTAATCCTCTTCCAGAATTAAATAAAGTATCATTATTACACAAATCAGCAAATAAAAGTAAACCATTATCATAATTTTTATCTATTATAAAATCATATTCATTTCCATCTTTAACACGATTAATTTTAATACCATAATTATCATTATTAATATCTATCCCGTTATTAGTACAATATTTTATAATTCTATTATATGCATAATTTGGTATAATAATGTGTGCTTTATTATCCTCTCCAAAATTTAATTTATTTTTTAATTTTATTATTTCTGTATCTGCTACATTATTATTATCAAGCATAAAATCACTATTATCTTTTCTCATTAAAAAAGTTGCTTTATCTTTATCCTCTTTATTAGTGATATTTTCCATCATAGAATCATATGTGGCTTGTGCATCAAGATAATTATCGATACTTCTAACAGTCTTACTATAAACATTTTGATATTGGTCAAAACTAATTCTACCTTCTTTAACCATTCTAAGAAGAACAGTAGAAATAACAGTTGAATCATTTTCTTGAATATTATTAAAATCAACAAGTTCTTGACCATCTACATACCATTTACCATCACTAACTTTAAAAGAACTTACATTACCAATAGAAGTTTCTAAATCTTTAAAAGTATTAATCAAATTATTTCGAGAATTACCCATATTTGCTTGAGCAACAGCACCTGTTTTATAAGTAAAATTTATTGCTTGACCTGTTGCAGTACTTGTAAGAGCCGCTTCAAGAGGATTACGTTTAGTTCCAGATGTATCAGACTTACTAGAAGTATCAGAAGTAGTTATTGATGGCGCATGAATTTGCTGTTGGCGACTAACATTATTAAATGTAGAAGTTTTAACACTACCATCAAATAACCATTTAATATAATCATCAACATTTGTTACAGGTTGACCATTAACATATCCACCATAAAGAGTAGCACCATTAACTATTTCATCAGGATGCTTTTCACCATACCAACGAGCAAATTCTAAATCTTGTTTAATAGCATTTATAACTTGTGGTGACCTATTAAGTAAACTTTTAATTTCTTCCCAAAGTTTATCTCCTTCAAGTTTTTCACCAGTAACATCATTTTGAATATATATTTTACTAAAATCTGCTTTATTTACATCTGTGACTTTATTACCATTTTCATCATAAAAAGTAAATCCAGACGAACGCCATTTATTAGTAGCAACTTGTTTTAAAGCAGTAACAAAAATATCATTATAATTAGGTCTATTTTGGGGAATTAAAGCCGGTTCCCACCTACTACCACCAATTACTTTATCTCCTATTTCAAATTGTCTATCAACACGTTGCTTTTCATTTCCATCTGCATCAATAACTTTATCTGCATAATAATAAGGATTTTTTTCAAGATAATATTCTTTTTGGTCTTCCGATAAAGTAGTATTTTGTTTAACAGCGTTTTGAAAAGTAGTAAAAGCCTCTTGTGCTTCTATTCTTCCAAGAAATTGTGGGTCTTTCATTATATTTCCATATTCTGCTATAAGAGCATTTAGAGAAGTACCAATACCAAGTTTTGTACCATTATCTTCAGCAACTTGATTAAGTCTATCTATATATTCTTGTTTAAATTTATCTTCTTTTTCATTAAAAGGAATAGCAGCAAGAGTAGTCTCTATTTGAGTCTTATATTCTTGTGCTTTTTGATTATATTCATCAGTGCTTTTTATAGCATTTTGCCTTGCTTGAAGCCAACTACTATTATTCATACGATAAGGAGTTGGTTGATAATATAAAGCATTACTTAAAATATCCATAATTGTTATTATTTAATTAATATTTAATACCATTCATATTTACCAGTTTTAGGATTAAATTTATATCCTTTATAAATTTTAGTATTACCAGATTCATCAGTTGTTTTATATCCTTTTTTACCTTTTTCAAGTATCTCATATCCTTGTTCTTTTGCTAATTTATTAGCATGATATCTTCTCATAGTTCCATCATCTTTATATTTATGTCTATCAGAACTTAACTCATGTAATGCTTGATTTTTAATTTCTTGAGTATTACTACTAAGACCTTGATAAAGTACATTCATATAATCTCCAATCGCAGTTCCAGAAGTATTTAAAAAATCTCCTATTGCATCTCCCCATGCTTGTGTAATAGCATTTCCAGCATTAGTTTTACCTAGCATTTTTTGAGCATCAAATTCATTTTGAGCAGCAATATCTGCAATTTTATTTTGAACATCTAACTTATTATACTCTGTTTGCAATTGTGCTTCAGCATTTTTAAGTTGTGTTTCAGCGTTATCTTTATAAGCATTAACTTCCTGACGTTTTTCCAATCCTGTAAGCATCAAATCTCTTTTTCTATTTAAAGCATTTTTAGAACTATTAGTATTAACATCTATTGCTCTATTTTGTCTATACTCTGCATTACGAATAGCATCCAATTGTGGCTCAACATTTACTCTTGTATTAATATGCTCTCGGGCAACAGGAATATAAGTGCTTTTACGAGTCATATTGTTATACATTTTCATAAGTCTGCTTCCATTAATAGTACCTGCTATACCATTAATTAAAGAATTAACACCAGCAGCACCTAATTGTAAACCTAATGCAGCGCCACCAGACAGAAACTTACGACGACCGCCACATTTAGCCTTTTGTTTCTCCCCCGTAGAGAGAATATCCATATCAATTGTTATTTTATTTTTGTTTCCTCTTGCTTGAAGAGTACTTTTATGATTTGTAAGATTCATATAATAATCTATTGTAAAAGTTAATGTTTAATATCATTGCTCTCTACGGGCAAGATAATTTGTATTTAATTTCCTATTACCACCAAATTTTAATTGATTATCATCTAAATTAGATAATTTATTTCCTACTATTATTGGTGTACTTGCAATAGGAACATTTATAAGTGCATCTTTTATTTTATTAACACTTTCATGTAAACTTCTTATTCCTAACTCATTATCTCTAATTATTTTGCTAACATAATTACTTCCATATCCATTTATTTTTGATAATAACTCTAATAATTTTACATCATCATAATATTTTATAATATCATCTAATTGTTCACCAATAGCATTATTATGTAATTTACTAATTAATCCTCTAAATTCTGTATTAGTAGCACCTTTTTCTGCAATATCTTTTGATTCTTTAATAGTTAATTTACTTTCATTAATTACATCATAAGCATCATTTAATATATTTTGTTGATTATCTGTATATCCATATACATCAGGAATATTAGTATAATCAATAGGTTTATTATTTAAAAAATTATTAATATGCTCATTTAACTCTTTTTTTGAATTTCTATTTTTAATTGCATTAGCATTATATTGTAAATTGTGTCTAATTTCATGTATAGCAACAGAACGTCTATCCATATTACTATTAGGATTAATTCTAATTTCTTGTGTATATGGTCTATAATATCCTCCCATATTTGACATTACATCATCGATATCATCAAAATATTTTGGATTATTAGCAGATGGAGAAATATTAACATCAATATTTTGTAATTTTTTAATTCTTGGAATAACATCTTTCTTTATAAATTCTACACCATCATTAAAAGCACTCATATCAACATATGATAAAGGTTTATCAATCATTTGAAATGCTTTTTTTACATCATATATTTTTTTAGTTATTTTAGCCAAATCAGCAGCAAAACCTATACCTCCAGAAATATCTAATATATCTCCTAATAAACTTGGGATTGCTTTATCATATTTTCCTTCTTTAAATAGTCTTTTTGTTTTAGTAACACCATTATCACTTGCGGCATTCAATAAACCATCAGTAGCAAAATATGAATTTATTGCTGCTCTAATTTTTGGATTTACCTTTGTATATAGATTAGTCGCATTTTTTATATAAGGAATTGTTGGAGCCAATTGTGTAGCAACCATAGGAATACCTATCATTTTAGCAGCAATTTTACTTTCATTAGATTCTTTAATAGGTTGCGCATGAGAAGCAAAATGTATATTTTTATTTCCATTATCTTTAATATATTTTCTTTTAATACCTGTTTGATGTCCTATAACATCTACTTCATCTAATATAGGAGCAATATATTGCATATTATTAGCAGTTCTATTTATAGCATAATTTGCAGCATTTTTTCCATTAAATCCTAAATCTATCGCTTCTTGTAAATTATTATTATACTGTTGTTGAACATATTCATTATCTACTTTTATTTTAGTTCCTGTTTGCGCTTTATTTTTTTTACTAAAATCACCTCTGCCATGTTTAGCATTCTCTAATTGCTGCATTCCAAAAGCAATATTCTTATCACCACCCATCAATACAAACTCAGCAGGACTAACTTTTTTACCACCAACATTTAACATCTTTTGGGCACTGAGAATATATTCATTATTAGGTTTAACAGGATTATCATAAAATAATATTTCACCATTCTCAGCCTCTAAATCTTTACCTATATCAATACCACCATTTCTATGTTTTCTACCTTTAAGTAAAAATGTATTAGTATCTAACGGAATAGCAATTCCTCCTCTTTGTATATTAGGAACAGCGCCATTCCTTGTAAGTTTATATTGCTTATTCATATAAATCTATTATATTTTTGTAAGTAAATTCGGCTTGCGTGTTGCGATAATTTGCAAAGATTATCGTTTGATTTACTCTACAAATTGAACGCAACACACAGCCAAAAAGTGGCATCTCGATTAAATTCCCAAACACCGCGTGCCAAATTTTGCATACGCTACTCTATCCATAAATTCCTTATCACTATTAGTAATACGCTTTTTTCCACCATTTTTATAAAGAGTATTATCTTCATTAAGATAACCTTGTTGAGCATTTAATCCGGAAATACTTACACTATCATTAGTAGGAGTAGAAACACCAGCATTAAGATTTTGTTGAAATTGATTAACTGTACGTTGATTATTATACTGAGTTTCATTAGCATTTTGCAAACGTTGCATATTAGTTATACGTTCTTGCTCTGCTTGCTGTTGTTGATACATTTTTTCTTGTGCAACAATTTGTTTCTTCGTATTAGAAATAGAAGTTCCAGCAGAAACTGCTGTACCAGCAATGCCTAAAATCAAAGGAATTAATAATTCAAGTCCCATTGTTTTAATAATTTAAATGTTTTTATCTTGTGACATAATAGCATCCACATCTTCAAACTCTACAAGTTGATTACTTGTTATATCAAATTCAATAATAAAATAATTTCCATATATTCTGCTATTTTCTTGAATTATAGCATCATGATTTACATTTAATATATCTCTCAAATAATTAAAATTCCAATTACCTAAATCAAAATAAGGATTATTAAATTCAGGATTAGATTGATTTATAATAATATTATTTTCAGGTTTGACAGATATTAAATTATTATTATCATCTCTATCATACTTATCAGTTATATTAAATATTATTTTTCCTGTATCTGTTAAATCATTCCAAACTCTAATATTATTACCAGCATAAGGTATAGATTTTTGAGCAATAGGATATTTAATAATATCATCACTATTTGCTAATATATTAACATTTCTAATCTTATATCTTATATTCTCTAAATATTTTATATCCTTATAATATTTATTAAATATAACAGATATTATACTGTTTCTATAAATACCAGCATCATATATTCCATAACTTTCTTTATCTATTGTTTTTACTAAATCATTAGTTTTAGTATTTCTTTGTATAATATATAAATTTTCTTTTGTATTGTATGCTTTATCAAATCCATAATTATTATAATAATTTCTATACCATTTATGAATACTTATTAAATTATTAAATTTATAATTATAACTTATCATTATATTATCTTGATAAATATTACCAGATACTTCATATTTCATAAAGTTAATTAAAACTCTATTATTATATTTATCATCTGCAAATATTACTTTATCAGGATTATACCATTTAATAAATTCATTAATAGGTTCACTAATTTTTTCTATTTTATTTCCGTATAATTTAATTATTTCTTTATTAGATTTATTATAATATATATATCCATATTCTCCACAAATCCAACTATCTTTATCTTGTAGTCCTCCATATCCAAGTTTAGTAATAAATTGTTCTTTATATTCCATATCAAAAATATCAGGAGCACCTAATTGTAATTGTTGATTATTCATTGATAAAGTATTATCATTACTAAAAGCAAATAAACTATGTTCTGTATGAACATAAAGATAATTTCCAATAAGTAATATATTAGTTATATTTCCTTTATTTTCCTCAATATTTTTATATGCTTCTGTTTCAAAAAATCTCCAATTATTTTGTTTACTTTCATCACTAATGACATCAGAACGATAAATAGTTCTATTATATTCATTTAATGAATGAATTGAACTATTATATATATTATATATATTTGGATTAGTTTCTTGAATGTTTCCTATTTTATAATTAAATAGATTTAAAGATTCTATTGTATCATAAAATATATCATTACCTATTTTATTTATAGGATTTCCTTCTTTATCTAATTCATATATATTACAACTTTTAGCAGCAGTAGATAAATATAATCCATTTTTATCATCATCATAGAAACCATACATAGAAAACAAAAAAGCATATCCAAAACTTGTATTTCCTACATCTGATAATTGAGTAGTTACTCCATAATATCCATCTCCATAAATTAACGCGTTATGTGCTTTAAATACACCATTTAATCCTTCTGAAATTATATCATCTTTTGATAATATGTTTCCAAGTCTATATGTTGGAGAAGTATTATCTACATATATATTTTTATTAATTGTAAATGTTCTAATATATTCTATATCAGAATATGAATAATTATTTTCATTTTTAAATATATAAGGAGTTGGATTTATAAATGTATTTAAAAATTGTATAGCAGTATTTCTATCAGTTCTATTCTTTTGTCCGTCATT
>NFZD01017403.1_pt1 | contig 29402 bp, 31 predicted proteins | sample 1095381 | NCBI WGS metagenome assembly NFZD01 (sample SAMN03609891, study PRJNA323583) | gut metagenome | isolation source: feces | host: Rattus norvegicus | place: Denmark: Riget | collected 2013 | reverse complement strand
TGACCACAATTATACCGTGCGCTTCCTTGACAACAACTATGTAGGAACGTGGAAGTTGGAGGGAAATACGGTTGTCGGTACTACACTCGACCCTATCACAGAAAGACTGACATTCACCTCGCTTAATGGTAATGCCGCCACAATCAATTACTCCAACAGCGAGGGTGATAATTACACGCTGAAAGCGACCAAATCGGGAGGCAATAATGGTCTTATCACCCAAAAGGAATTGGAAGATGCGCCCTCGTTCATCTACAATTATTCTGACGGAGGTGTACTTTATATCAAATTCCGCCAGGGACATATTTATACAAAAGAAGTCACTAAAGACGGTGTGGTTATGAACCAAGACGATATAACCTATACTCTTTCCGGCGAGAACATCACAATGGAAATGGGTTGGCAAAAGACAAAAGGAACTATCAACAAAGTAAAGTTCAACGATGGCAAAATTGGCATAGTTATGAACTTTGATGGCAGCTATGGCATTGCCACTTGGCTGAGCAAGACATTTAAATGGGATAGCAATACGTTTGAGCAAACTATTTGAATAAATCCCAACCCTATACATACCACGCTCTGCCCCAATCGGTAGGGCGTTTTCTTTGTATTTTCCTCGAGAACAACTATCTTTGCAATAGTTTATAAACCATAGGGCATATCGCCTAAAGCCAAAAGAGCTTATTACAGACCTCGGTCTGCGATAGGCTCTTTTAATTTTAGCACGATTATGCCGTCACTCGGAAGTCTATTTTACACACTGAACATCCGTGACCTCACGGATGCCGACCTCCAAAGGATAAATGCGAAGCTGAAAAACCTCGGCTTTGATATAACGCTTACTCCGAAAATACTTAAAGACCTTACGCAGTCCGCAGTTCCAAAAGGGGTGAAGATAGAACTTGACCCGACAATCAAGAACGAGGCTCTTGCAAGGGCTGTCGAAGGAAAGGTGATGCGCGTTGCCGTATTGCCGCTACTTACTGGCTTCCGTGAGGCTATTGTGAAAGCCACACGGGAAAATCCTCCACAAGCCGAGGTGGGTGTGTCGGAAGCGCGTCTGCGCACTATTATTCAGAACGTACTGAATAAGCAAGGCTTCATGCTCAACATCTCCACCGTCAACGACAACTATTCAAAGGCCATACAAGCCAAACTCAACGGCACACGCTACAATGTCAAGATCCATGCGGATGCAAACGAGATAACCCGAAGCGTACAAGCCTCGTTGATGCAGGTACAGAGTCGATATTTCGGTCTGAAAGTGAGCCGAGATATTCTCTACCGCTCCATTGACGAGGCGTTGGGGCAAAAGCGTTTCAACATCAATATCGCCGTACAGCACGACCAAGCGAGAAAAGCAGTGCAGGATGCTTTGTTGAGGGCGCAGGTGATAGGCAAAGACCAGGCACTCGCTTACCAACGCTTGCAGACCGGCGAGATGAAAGCAGCGCAAGCTGAATTGATGAGGTTAAAAGCGGCGCATCAGGAGGCCGCAAACGCGGCAAAGGCACACGCTACGGCATCAGTCAACCTCGGCGGTGCGATGGGTAGCAATATCAAAATTGCTGGTGAACTTGGCTCCGCTATGACTTCGCTATATTCAATCCACGCAGCCAAGCAATTCCTGTCACAGGTGATTGAGATTGGTGGTGAGCTGGAGCATCAGAAAATCGCCATGGACACCATCTTTGGCGACAAGGGTAAGACTTCGGAACTGTTCGGACAAATCAAGGGACTTGCACGTCAGTCGCCATTTGGCGTTATGGAGCTTACCAAGTCGGTCAAGGCTCTGTCGGCATACGGTGTGCAGTACAATGAGATTTACGACACTGCCAAGCGACTTGCCGACATATCGGCTGCGACTTCGGTTGACATCAACCGTCTTATCCTCGCTTTCGGCAAGACTAAATCGCGTGGATTCCTTGACGGATTGGAGGCGAAGCAGTTTGCATACGCCAATATCCCCATCTACGAGATGGTGCGCAAGAAGCTGGAGGAATTGGAGGGTCAGGCAGTTACGACAGCCGATGTGATGGCTCGCATGAAGAAGCGCGAGATTGGCTTCGACATCGTAAAGGATGTGCTGTGGGACTTGACCGACGAGGGCGGCAAGTTCTACAACATGCAAGAGGCTCTTGCCGGGTCTGTAAAGACATCGTGGAAGCTCGTCCGGGATAACATCGATCTTATGTTCGGCGAGATTGCGGAGTCGAGCGTGGGCGGCGCGTTGAAAAGCATAGCCGAAGTCTTGCAGACTATGACGCGCAATTGGAGAACGATGGGCGCGGCTGTTGCATCGGTAGTAACGGTTTTGGGATTGTCAAAAATCGCGACATATGGATTGAACCGTGCTATGGAGCAGTCCGTCGGCGCATCCACAAGACAGATTTTGGCAGACAAAAAGAAAGAGGCTGCAAAGCTACGCGCAATCCGTCTCACATCAAGTCTGACGGCGGAGGAAGAACGCCTCATCCGCACATCAAACAGATTGACAGCAGAGGACATAAAACAAGCCTACGCAAAGGAGGGCATTGCCAAAGAGACTGTCCGTATGCTTTATCTCACAAAGCAACTTTCAGCCGAGGAGGTCAAGAGACTCGCCACAATGGGGATGATTGATGCACAGACAGCCAAGAGCATTGTCGGCACAAACCGTCTTGCCGGAGCATACGCACGTCTGAAAGTCAGCCTCGGAGGAATAAGACAGTCAATCGGCATGGCTATGGGGGCGATGTTCAATTGGACTACCGCTATCTTCGCCGCCATTGGAGCTTTGGCGATGCTATGGCAGCGCAACTCCGAGTTTAACCGTCAGGCGAAAGAAACAAGCGAGGATATTTATTCAAAGGCAGCGGAGGGCGCGAATAACCTCAAAAAGACCTTTGAGGATATAAAGCCGTCCGCAGGGCTGTCAGAACATGAGCTTACACAAGGTATCGCGCAGATGCAGCAAGCCATAAAGGATTATTCTCCGACTCCAATTGAGGACATCAACAACGCATTGGTCGACCAAAAGGGTCACGTAAGAGGACTAACTGAACAATATGATATTCTCCAAAAGCGAGTTGCCACATTAGCAGATGCCTTTGACGGTGTTGCAAACAAGAAAGTGTCCGATGCCTTGGAATCGGCAATCAAGAGTACAAAGAAAAACTTCCTCTCCGATGATATTGAGAAGCAATATCAAGATTTGGGAAGTGCGATGGAGGATGCCAAAAGCAACATTCTCGCTTTTGAAAAGGCGAACAAGACGAGCCTTCACGGAATAATAGAGGAGGCAGCAAATTTAAGTCCTGCATACCGCAAGGCAATAGCCAATATGACCCACGACGAGCAGAAGTTCCAAGAACTTGCCATGAACTCCGGGAAATATTGGAATGAGATGAGCGCGGATATTCAAGCCTCGATGAAAGAAGCCTTGAATGGCGATTTTTGGCGAGAGGGACTGCAATCCATTGAACGGTTGAATCGCTGGAATGCAGCAGGAAGATGGAATAGGGCGTCAGATGCAGCGAAAGAAGCGGCGAGAGACCTTGTTGAGGGATTCAAGACCGAATTGAGGAATCAAGGTGCGGATATATCACAATATACCGAAGACCAACTGAGAACAATCTTCACTTCATATATCAACGGTCGCCAGTTGTCGGAAGACATGAAAAAGCAGATGAAGATTGATGTTGGAGCAGAACTTAAAATCTCCCTTATAGAGGAAGACCCAATCGGAGACGCAATCAAAGACCAATTGAAAAGATTGGCAGGAGACGAGGACGAAATCAAGTCCCTGTCAAAGGAATTGGGTATGGAAAATGCCGGGGAGATACTGAAAGGAGCTTTATTGACTATCCAATACGATGGCTATGATGCCCTAAGTCCGGCAGGAAAGCAAGTTGTCGATAAACTAATGGGAGATGCCAAGATGAAGGCGATGGACGAGCTTGGCAAGACCAACGAGGAAATGGCCGCTTATCTGTCGTTGCACCCGCTGACTCAGTTGATAAACATAGTCTACCAAGAACGCAACAAACCGTCGGAGTTCCAAAAAGAGCTTTGGGATAACAATCCCAATCTCCACAAGTATCTGTTGATGCCAAGAGAGTACAGTTGGTACAATAGTTGGACGGGTGGGAGCAGTGGTTATTACGAGACCAAGAACAAGATTAAGCAAGACTTGGAATCCCGCTACAATGAAATTCTTGCGGCTAAAAACGCCTCGGAAGAATGGAGGAAAGCAAAGCAGAAGGAATTTGATGCGATGAAAGCCCTTGCCGCCGATATGGGGTATGATGACATAGAGGTTGGCGCAAAGGGACCCAACAAGCACCCCAAAGGCTCAGATACAGATGATTTTGCAAAAGATTTGAAGCAGCGTTTCAAGGACATCAAGGACGCATGGAGCGAGTTTCAGAAGTGGAGCAAAACCGAGGGCAGGAAGGCCGCAGCCACGCGCATCGGGGAATCCGGGCTATTCTCGACTCTCTCCAAAGATAAGATTCCACAGACCGTGGAACAATACCGCGCTTTAGTGGTGGAACTTGAAAACGAGCTTCGCAAGGCAGGGGTAAAAGGAACGGCGAGGGAATCGTTGCTGAACGACCTGTTGAAGCAGTTGCTCGACATCGACAAGACAGTTGTTGACGAACAGCTTAAGCTCGCCCTCGACAAAGTGAGCAAGGAAGCGGAGCGTCAGCTTGCCGACTGGAATCTCTTCGACAAGATACGAAAGGCGACAGGAAACGAGAAATTGGCCATGAGCATAGGCTTCGGACTCAACGCCGATGCCGAGACCGATTACCCAAAGCTCATAGAGCAGCAGCTTGACAAACAGACCAAAGCTTACGAGACCGCCCTCGCAAAGAAGAACAAAGGGTACACGGCGCAGGGCTACACCTATGCGTCGCTCAAGGAGCTATACGACAAAGCCAATGCGGAGGGGGCGACCGATGCGGACATGAACGCATGGCTCGCCGTCCCCGACAAAATCCGTGAAGCATGGGAGAAAGCCAACGGCGATATTCTGAAATACTTCGACCAACAGCGTGAGGCGGTGGCGAACATCCTCAGCGAGTATCAGACCTTGCAGGATAAGATAAACGGCATAAACGCCAAGCGCGACAGGGACATTGCAGCCGTCAATCAGCAGCACAGGGACGAGAAAACCGGCGAGATGGTCTACGACATACCCGACGGAGACGAGCGCAAGCGATTAGAGGGCCTTATCAACGCAAAAGCAGACTGGGAGATATTTCAGAAAAGCAGCGATTATATGTCGTTCTTCAACGACATATACGGACTGACTCTGCAAAAGGCGCAGCAGATAGGCGATGCGATACAGATGCACCTCAACGACCAGCTCCAACGCGGATTAATCACCATCTACGAGTATGAACAGCAGATGGAGAAAGTGCGCAAGCAGCTTGATGCGATGCGTAACATCAAGTCTGACGCAATGACTTTCCTGACGGGCGGCGTCAAAGGCCTTAATGACAAGCGGCTCGCCAAAGCCCAGGGTGAGCTTACGCAGAATCCGCAGTACAAAGCCATGCTCGAAAAGCAGTTCAAGTTGCAGCAGGAGATTGAGGAGGCGCGTAAAAACGGTGACGAGGAGTCACTTAAAAACAAGCAGAAAGACCTTGATAAACTCAACGAGGAGCTGAAAGTTTTCACGAAGATTCGCGACGCCATCGTAAAAAATCAGGAGCAGTGGCAGGACGTACTCGATGTCGCCAACATCGCCGCCAACATCGCCGGCGGCATATCTGATGCTTTCAACTCCATCCGCGACATGGCCGACGCTCTCGGTTTCGATACAGAGAGCAACGCCTGGCTCAATGTGGGCGGCGTTATTGACACGCTAACATCTGTGACCGGCGGCATATCAAAAGCTGTTCAGTCAGCCATGAAAGGTGATATAGGGGGCATAATAAGCGGCACATTCGACACATTGCTCTCGCCTATCACCATCTGGAGCAAGCTACACGACAAGAAGCTGCAAAAGCAGATTGAGGAATCCCAGCGAGTGTATGACCTGCTTGACAAACAGCTCGCATTAATCGCAGACCGCCTGAATTTCGCGCTGGGAAGTTCTAAGCAGATAACAGACCCCCAGGCCGAACGGGACAAAGCGAGATATGACGAGGCTGTACGCCGAAGCCAGAGAAACGATAGCGTTCCAGGGATGCCATCGTTCTACGGACCCATGTACAAACTCATCGCTGACAAGCTGCGCCCCCGTGTTGAAGCCTACGAGACCGGGGGCGTATATGCCTATCAGAGACAGCTCATGGCCGAGCAAGTCGCCTCTCTGACAAACCAGCGCAATGCAGAGGCAGACAAAAAGGATTCCGACTCAAATGCCATAGCCGACTACAACAACCAGATAGCCTCTTTGCAACAGCAGATACGCGACTTCGCCGAGAGTACCATAGAAACACTTTATGGCATAAACATCCGCAGCTGGGCAGAGGATATAGGGAGTGCGCTGATTGATGCGTTCGCCAGAGGAGAGGATGCGGCAGAAGCGTTTGACAAAGCGGTAGGCGACATCATGCGCGATGTGGTCAAGCAGATGGCGATTAAGAATATCCTTGAAAAGCAGTTTGAAGACATGCGCACGTATCTGTTCGGTGCGGACGGCATGAGCGGAGCGTTCGGAGCGGACTTCGACCTTGATAAGGATGATGTCGCTGGACTAAAGGCTTACTTTGACAAAATCAAAGAAACAGTGCCTCAGATTCAAGAACTGTTTGATGGCGTGAACGAAGCCACAGGCGGTCTGCTTGACGAGGACAGCTCCAAGAGCGGCCTGTCGGCCGGCATTCAAGGAGTGACGGAGGACACGGCAGATTTGCTTGCATCCTATCTGAATGCCACGAGGGCTGACGTTTCCGAACAGACCCACGTCCTTTGGCCGCGTCTGCTTGACGATGTACTTCCGCAGATGAACGTGATAGCCGAGTCGCAGCTTAAAATGCAGCAGCAGATAGCTGCAAATACCTTGCGCAACGCCATCGCCGCAGAGGCTATCGTGAAGTCGAACGACGAGATTAACAAACTGCTCGCCCGGGTAACGCAGGGCGGTGCCAAATTCTATATTCACTAAAGCTATGGATAGTTTAAGCGTTATTCTGAAACAAGAAGCTGTGGAGCGCAATTTATGCTCGCAATGGACGGCGGAATGGGCCGACGACAGCGACCAACAGGCATTGATTGACAAATATGTCCGGGGGATAGATTTTGTCATCAAGCAGGGAGAATGGCCCACAAACGAGTTTATCAAGGCCAATTTCGATCGTGAGCTGCTTCACGACAACCTTATCTTTGTTGATGAGGATATCGACCTCAAAGAAGCTCCCAACGGCGTGTATATCCTTAACGGGGAGTGTTCTGGGGTTGTCCGGTTCAACTCTTGGGCTGCGGCTACCGTCTATGTCCGGCACAACTCCAACGTGACAATCATAGCGGACGATTTCGCCAAGGTATTCGTCCGTGTCTATGATGAAGCCGATGCCGAGGTTGTGGAGCTTGACGAGGCTGTCGTCAAGGTTTACGACAGACGTTAACTCAAACAAAGAAAAAGAAGCAAAAAGAATAATATCTTATTGTTATTATTATCGTAAACAACGTTTATCGGATTGAGGGAGCGAGGCAGTGAGGGTATAGCCTGCCCAAAGGGAGGTTTATCTCCTTTGTCGGCTACCCGAACATCGTTCATCGGCCTATCGGTCGCTTCGTTGTTTCGGGGCGAGGTCGCAGATGGTCGCTCTCGCTTGGACGTTTACTTTTTCCATCAAGTCGTGCCTGCCTATCGTCCTTTCGCCTTGCAGTGAGGTTTGCACGTTCCCACAGTACCTCGTTCCGACTGCGCCCTGCCGTTGACTATCCCGAACAGCGCAGAAGAGGCTTCCGCCTCTGCGATTCTTCTCCTTTATCCCCGTCCGCAGTTCGCTCGCCTGGGGCGATAAAAAGAGAAGAATCCGACCATGTAGGAGCTTGTCGGATTCTTCATTTCAGAAAGGAGGTAAAGTCTTTCTGTGTGTCGTTTCGTGTATCGCTCCTACTGATACGGCGGCAAAGTTCGGGAATAATTCTCAAACTTGCAAGTGGGCTTTAAGTTGTTGCGCTACAAAAACAATACGCAGTAAAAATAGAAAAACAGCTATCATGTTTATTAACAATACGATAAGTTGTATGAAATTTTCATTCGTAACGAAAAGGTCGCCAGTTCGAGCCTGGCTTGCGGCTCAAACTTAAAAGAGTGATAATCAAGCAATTACCCCACTTGATTATCGCTCTTATTTTGTTAATTGTGTTAATTAACATTCGTTAATTACTAAAACTGTCGTACTTTTGAGCAGAAAAACGATACGCAAACGATACGCAAATATTTTTGGTATGGAATCTGTAAGGAAAAGCAACAGAATGATTTACGCTGAGAATCGGGAAAAGTATTATGACAAAGTTATATCCATGTTTGAAAGCGGCATGATTGCTAAAGAAATCGTCAGGATTGTGCCTATCGGCAAATCTACCGTCTATCGGTGGTATGATGAATATGTTGCGGCAAACAAAGGAGCCGGTGCTCGCAAATCTCCCAAAGAAGCTGCTGATACAATAAAACAGTTGAGGTCGCGCATTGAACAATTGGAGGCTTTAACATCTGTCAGCGATGATTGTGTAGTGGTAGATAAGGCATATTTAACGTCTTTCAGAGATGATATAATTGAAATAGCAACGGATTTTACAAAAATCACCGACAAGTTATCCATACTGGCTCAAAAATTATCCGACAAACTTTGATATGGCTACAATCTCACTCGGCATAAGAAAAACCATGCCTAATGCTGACGGTTCATTCGGTATTAAGGTCGTCATAGGCTCATTGGGCGCAACAGCATTTATTTCCACCCGCTACAAGATAGACAACCTCAAACAGTGGAAAGATGGGAGGGTCGTCAGGCATCCCGACGCAGATTATATAAATAAACAGCTTAAAAATCTCTTGTGGGAGTATGAGGCTGTATATGACTCAATGCCAAACACGGACGCTTCTGCAACAGCGATAAGACAATATCTTTTGTCGCACTTTCGTAAATCTGATTCACTCAAATTCTATGCCGAGCAATACATAGCTCGTCTTGAAAAGGAGGGGCGCGGGTCTTATGCGCGAAACATGGGATATACGCTGAGGTATGTGCTGGAGAGTCTGGGGGAGAATATTACCCTGCAAGGCATTAGCGCGGTGCAGTTGGAGAAATTCGAGAACTTCATGCGCAAGCGCGGCGACTCCGACACGACAATCAACATCCGCATGAGCCACCTTAAAGCGTTGCTCAACGCAGCAGCCAACGACGGCACGGTAGAATATAAGATTTTTCCTTTCCGCAACTATAAGATACCTCAAAAGGCCGTGCGCGATATTTGTATTTCCAAAGCAGACTTGCAGAAGCTACGCGATGCCGAGTTTAAAGGCGTGTCACAACGCCGGCACACTGTTGCAAGGGATTTGTTCATGCTTTCGTTTTACTGCGCCGGTATCAACCTCACAGACCTCATGGACGCTCGGCTCGACGGCGACACCATAACATTCGTGCGCAAAAAGACGGCAAGCAAGAAGCAGGGTGAAAAAGAAGTGTCGATAACCATTCAGCCCGAGGCAAAAGCAATTATCGACAAGTATATCACGGATGACGGCAAACTCGACTTTGGCTACAAATACCGGGATTACGAGCAGTTCCGCTCATTCGTCACAAAGGGTCTGAACAGAATCGGCGAGGACTTGGGATTCGAAAAGAAGCTGATGTACTACTCGGCCCGAAAGACTTTCGTACAGTACGGCACAGACCTCGGCATACCGCTGTATATCCTTGAATATGCCATCGGGCAGACTATCAAGGATGCCAACAAACGGCCCATACACGACTATTTCAAGGTCATGCGCTCGCAAGCCGACATGGCCATACGCACCATCATCGGCTACTCACAGGATATGGAGGAGGAAACACCGATTCCGGAATGGGCGAGGAAGTATATTAATCCGCAGTCTTCTTTCGTTTGAGTTCTTTGAGTCTTTGCGCCCATCTTGCATTTACCTCGTCAAGTTCCTCCTGCGGGATTTCTCGGAACTCGGGTTGCCTGCGTCCTTTGGCATCGGTTTTCGGTTCTTTGTTTTTCGGATATGTGGTCACGGGGCAGTCGGCGTACATAAGTTCGACCTGCGCTATGCTCATGCTCCAAAGATAGTAGAACGGAGGTGTTATTGGTATGCCTAAAATGCGCAATGGCTCGGCTAACCAAGGTCTTTCTTTGCAGATTTCCCAACTTTGTCCCCAGAAAGTTCTTGAAGGGTAGCTTTTGCTTCCGCCCGGTTCATCTTCATTATCGTCTCCCTCATCCCTATCATCAATGTGGTACTTACGCAATATACCACGCTCGCCACATCCACTTTTTTTTTAATCAATTTGAGGGCTTCGGCGAGTTCAATGTCGGTATATTGTCGCCAATAGGCATAGAAACGCCAAAGAATCCACCAGAGGAACTTGATTTTGAAGTAGCCGTTGAGACGAGCGGCGGCGAGGCATTTACAACCGATAGCCAGCTCGTCTCCGCCCTCTTTGAGCATTATACGCGACACTTTGTGCAGCCCCCACGGATTGAGGTCATGGAAGCCCATGCGTCTGCCTCTGACTACCGCATATTCCTTGTCGTTGTCAACCATACCCTCCAATGCTCTTTCATCGTCGAGTGAGGGTTGTGTGGGTACTATTGTCTTTTTTGCCATAAAGATACATTATAAGGGCGGCGGCATTTCTACCTACCGCCGCCCTCGTTTGTCGGGTAATTTCCTAAGCCCGGAGGTTAGGCTGCGAGAGGCAGGACGACTACGTTGCCCTTACCAGCGACCTGGAACGTCTTGACCTGCACGTTGTAGTAGCCTTTGGCGTCGCCGGTGGCTCCCACAAGGTTGGCGTAGTTGTCGGTCTTGGGCAGAATAACGAGAATGTCATGCTCGGGAGTGGTGAACACCCATGCGCCCTGCACCTTCTTGGTCTTGGTGTTGAAGCCGTCGCCCTTGTATGACTTGCCTCCAGCTTTGACGGTAACGGGGGCGGCGGTCGCCTTTTCGAGGAACAACTCGTTCACGTCGGGAGCGAGCGAGGGCACCTGCATGGTGATGTTCTCGTCGCCGTCCTCGGCGAATGTGTACCACGCGCGGCCTTCGGTGATTTTCTCAACGTTAACCGTGGCGGCTCCGAACTCGAAGTTCACACCCTCTTTGGAGAGCGGCATTGCGAAGTCGGACTCCTCGAAGATGTCCTTTGTGGGGTCTGCGTCGCCCGTGCCGAAGAGGTCGTCGGGAAGTGCGCCTACGAAGAAATGAGCCTCGCCCATACGACCCATCAGTATCTGAAGGTCGTCGAGTTCTTTGTGATTTGCTTTTGCCATAACTATATCAGTTTATTGGTTTCTTGTTTATTGTTATTGAGAATTGAATGATGAGCGAATGGAATCCCGTACCGTCCGCGCCTCCGTTGAGCAATATGGGGTCGATTGCCGAGAATCGCTCCGCGACTATCGGGAATAGAGCCATGACCGCAGACTGCATTTCTTCGAGCCTAAAAGTATTCTCCAATCCACTCACGGCGTTCCCACCCATGTCAACACCCTGTATGTCGCGGACAAACACGTTTATCTGTCCGTAGGTGGACTGATAGGTGTCGCCTTGGTCTCGCATCGGTTGAGGGAGCCTTATCAGCAGAAATTCCTCCATCTGCTCGCCCACGGCGTTAGGTCGCGTGGTGATGAAGCGGTTGGGGGTAATGTCCGCCGTCAGCTCATAGAGCGACTGCAACACTTCCATTCGGGGATAGACGATAGCACTCATGGTCAGTCGGGCATGGGTTTGAACATTGAGGGAGCGAACATCTTGGCGTAGTCGAAGTTTGCGGTCAGTACGTCTATATTCATCTGATTTTCTTGAAAAGTGGCGTATTCGACACCGTTGCATACCACCAAAGCCCAGCCTTTTGGTGACGGCTTATAGGATTGGAGAAAAGCTATGCTTCGTTCCGCCTCCGTGGTGCCGTTGGTCGAGACTTGCGCCGTGAATGTATGCTTTTGAATCTCGCCGTCCCAACGCTGGCTTCCAGCATAGAACCGTTCGCCCCTGCCGAGTTTGTGACGGAGCGGATGCGGTATGCTCCCCGATAAAGTCTCGATATGCACGAGGGCACCGTTGACATACACGCCTGCGGCATAAGAGTTGACAGTGTTACCTGTCATGTTGTGACCGATAGTAATTCGTCCCTGCGTTGCGTCTTTGATAAGCTCTTTCGCCGCCGGAACGAATATCACGTTCAGAACATGACGGGCTATCAAGTCCTTTGCCATCTGGCTTCCTCTCCGTAATGCCGCCGCGTTGCTCATAGCCTTAGTTGCTTGGAAGATTACACAATACCTCGGTGCCTCCACCCATGAGTTGAGTTGCTCCGAAGTTGACAATCCGCAATCCCATTTCAGTGCCGATAAGGTCGGTCACGTCTATAAGGTCTCCTTTTTGAAGCCCCTTGACGATTCCCGGCATACTCACGCGATAATCCGCAATGTCAACCTTGCCCGTAGTGTTCGAGCCGGTGTTGAACGAGCGGATATTGGTGGAGCTGCTTTTGCGGCATGGGCCGTTGTACAGCTCCTTAACCGTGCCGCTTGGATTGAAGCTCGTGGCTCCTTCCTTGCGGTAGATTACGCACTGATGCGGAAAACGCGGATTATCCATGGTCAGAGATTGATTATACGGACTTTGCGCTTGGTTATCACTTCCTCGCCCCACTTCTCGCGAAGGGCTGCATACTTGCGGTACCACTCCGCGATATTCGCTCCGCTTACCGTCCAGCCACCTTCGGTATGACTCCATGAGCCGTCCACGTCCTTGTTGGTCGCACCACCTACGGGCAGGTTGGAGAGGTTGTAGTAAACTTCGGCCTCAGCCAAATCGAGTTCCTTCTCGTCCAAATCCTCTACGGGAGTTTTGGGTGAAAGGCCTCGCTTGGCAAGAATTACCCGCAGGACACCCTCCGTAAGGAGCGGAGAGATGTCTTGCAGATATTCCTTGACCGTGTAGGCCGGAGCTTCGGGCAATATGTCGGGAGTCCCCTCGCTCATCGGTTTACGCGGTTACGGTGGAGATGAACATTGCGTTGACGTTGGACGGAACGCAGAGCTGTGCGAACTCGGACTCCACGTAGATGGAGTGTGTCTCGCGTACCGGACGTGTGGTCAGCACAAGGCGGCCACCGTCGTAACGAGCCACCTCGTCGGGGTCGTAGCCCAGAGTGATAGGCTCCACGCCCTGAATGTCGCCGATGTTGCCTGCGGGGATGAACGAGATGTTCTTACGCTCGAAGTTGTCAATCTGCACAGAAACAAGGTCTTTTTCGCCGTCCTCGTTGATGCCGGGTTTGTCAACGAACGCTTTGGAGTCGCGCACGATGATGCTGTTGGCCTTGACCATCTTGGCGAAACGGGTCTTGATTTCCTCGTCTTCAAGCTCTGCGGCGATGTTGACAAGCGCGTTGTCGGTCGCGAGCGGATTCTTGTTGACGGCCACCTTGGAGCGCACTTTGGGATGCTGGCATACAGCCTCCCACAACTCTTCCGAAATGCGGATGTCGATGGGAGCGTAGATGTGGAATGTGCGGCGGATAGCCTTGATTCTGTCCTTGCAGTACTGAATCGGGTCGGACTTCGTTCCCGCCGTAGTCATTGACCCGTCGGAGTCAGTGAACCAAAGCGCGGTTCCGGTCAGCGTGTCGAAGTGGCTCGAGGGAATGTTGAAGTCGATGGTCACGTCCTGATAACCGCGAGGGTTGTTGTCAGCCGAAAGGATGAACTTACCGGTCGAGTTGATGCGGTCGGCCTGATGCACGAGCGCATTGTGGTACGACTTGATAAGGCCGTCGGTGGACTCGTCCATAAGGCGCATGAAGATGTCCTGCATACCGGGAGGCATTACTCCCTGACACGCCTGAAGTAGCTGGAGCTGCTCGCGCATGATTACGCGGTTGAAGCGGTAGAACTGCTTGGCGGTCGGGATGTTGCCCGTCTTTCCCGAGAGGGAGCGGAGTGCAACCTCGTAGCCGGGAGACTCGGGGTCAACCCACGTAGGCAGCGGAGTCGCACCTGTGGAGGCGATAATCTGCTGGAACGTGTAGTTGTATTTCAGAGGACTCTGCGTGTAGCCGTCAATGGTGAGGCTATCATACTTTTCAAGATAGCGGCCAACCCACTCCTGCCATGTGTCCTCGCCCAAAGAGAGCATGATGATGCTCTGCAATGTGCCGTCGAAATTGGGATTTCTGTTCATAGTTGAATTGTTTTAGAGTTAGTTGACGAAGTACACGCCGGGGCAGAGTGTGTTGGCTTTGAGAGCCGTAGCTACATCTGCGTCGAACATATACTCGTAGATGTCGCCCTCGCGGATAGCGGTGGCGGTCGCCTGAGTGTTTGCCGATGCGATAGGGGTATCACGGTCGGTATAACCGTTGATTCCGAGCGAGTCGATACCGGGGGCATCGCCTGTTTCGGGTTTGGTTACTGCGGCCTTGACCTGTGCGTCGGTGTAGCATTTGATTTCCTTTGCTCCAGTGGAGGTGACGGTGTATTTGCAGGGAGTGCCTGCCGGGATTTTACCCGCTGTCACCCAGTCGGAAATATTGGTCACCTTTCCGCCAGCGGGCCACTGTCGGCGTATCTCGCGCCAAATTTTGCGGCTGTGACCCTGAGAGAATGAAAGGTTGTCGAAGGTGTTGCCTGTCTGTAGGATTCCCATGATTGTTGTTGTTTGAGGTTACTTATCGGGTTGTTTTCCCCAGCCTTCTTTTTTCTGCTTGCGGGCGAAATAGTCGGCGGCGGCGTTTTTGCCGTTGCTTCCGCTCCCCTGTCCGCCGTTGCGGGGCGCGGCACCCTTGCCGCGGCAAGCTGTGAATTCGGAATCGTAGGACTGCATAAGCTCCTTGGCGAGGTCTGCGACGGATTTTTTCGCATCGAGCGTCACGCCTCGGAGGGTCTGTTTCAGCACGTACTCATCTTCTGCGCCCTGCTTGACCATCTCGGCCTTGACTTTCGCCATAAGCTGCTCCTGCGTCTGCTGTGATTCCTTCTGTGCGAGTCGTTCAGTCAGTTTCTCATAGTCGCCCATGAACTTGTTGAACTTCTCTTCAAGGGCGGCGTAACGGGTATCGTCAGGCTGCTCCTTTTTCTCAGGCGCGGGTTTAAGTTTTGCTTTTGCCTCGTTCACCTGCTTGGCTACATCTGCGCTGAAATTGCCGTACAGAGATTTGAGGAAGCCGACATGTTTATCAAAATCGGGATTCTCCTCCGTGGTCGGGATAAATGCGTCAACGTAGTCGCCGATTGTTTTCTCTGAGAAGTTGGTGTTTCCAAGTTTCTCGTTGATAGTGGATAAGATTTGTTCTTTCTCCATATTGGTTTTCAGATTGTTAAATAAAAAAGAGCCTCGAATCGGAACATTGCTGTTCGTCATCGAGGCTCTTGGCCTTCTTCTCCTTGCGGAGTGTATGTTAATTCGTGGGAGTGAAAGGACTCGAACCTAAGAAACCCGAAGGTGGCGGATTTACAGTCCGCTGCAATTGCCGCTATGCGACACTCCCGATAAACCTAAATCAATCTTCTCTATCTATGACTGATACCAAAATATACTTCTTGCATCGGCGGCATTTGTGGCGGAAAAGGCCGCTATAGTATATGCTCTCTACCTCGAACAATTTTTGTCCGCAGTGGGGGCATATTGCCAGCTTGTTGCGGTCGCTGGTATCGCTCTGCTCAGTGTCCTCCTTTGCAATTATGGTCATATTGGCATATTATCACTCACAAAATTAAGTTTATTTTCCAATAAAACAAAATGTTTAGACAATAAATCAATGTTATATTCTTGAAAATAATTAAATTTGCAGACAAATAACTTCTTTAGAGCTTCCATCAAGCCGGTTTTTCGCTTCACAGCGGACTTCCGGCTTTTCTTTTTATGGGAAAAGGCAGCGACATAATGGCTTTCCTGGACGGGCGCAAAGTTGTGTCCTACGATGCTGTCGTGTCGTTGCGTAAAGAGAAGCCCAAGAACGCTTATATATCTCAAAAAGGCGGTCAGGAGAACGCGCTTGCCTCAGATGCGGATATTGTTATTGCCGGAGGAAACCGTGGCGGCGGAAAATCGGCAATGCTCCTCCTAAGCATACTTAATGATATTTACAATCCCAATCTCCGAGCCTTAATACTGCGTAACGAGCGCGATGACCTGACCGATCTCGTAAATAAGTCATACGACATTTACCGTGATTTTGGCGAATACAGGAAGTCTAAGGATTTGATGTCATGGGGATTCAAAAGTGGCGGCGATTTGTCATTCGGATTCCATGCAGGGACAATACAGGACTTCAAGACCCGCTTCCAAGGGCGCGAGTATAGCCGTATCGGCGTCGATGAGATTACCCACATGATATATGAGAAATTCAAGTATCTGCTAACGACTAACCGAAACTCCAAAGGACTCCGCAACCAATTCATAGGCACTTGTAACCCCGACCCCGATTCATGGGTAGCTAAATTCATTGATTGGTGGATTGGCGAGGACGGATTCCCGATTGTGGAGCGTGACGGGGTTTTACGCTATTGCTTTATGAACGGCGAGGAAGTAGGAGACATAATTTGGGGCGACACTCCCGAAGCGGTCTATGAGCAAGCGAAAGACATTATCGACCCGCTTCTGAACCCTGACGAGGATTGGCACAACTATATCCTCTCCGCGACATTCATTCGTGCTGAACTTGACGATAACCTTGCCCTACTTGAATCCGACCCGGCATACAAAGCGAAGCTCGCAGGTCAGAGCGAGGAGCAGCGTCAGCGCGACCTCAAAGGCAACTGGCGTTTCAAGTCCGCAGGCGATGACCTTATCAAGTGGGCGCACATGGATGCTTTCTACAAAAACGCCTTCCAATATGGTGACGGAGTGAAGCGTGTATCCTGCGACGTAGCTTTTGACGGTGGCGACAACCTTGTTATGTGGCTTTGGGTTGGCAATCACATTCAAGACTTGTTCGTGTGCCACCAAGATTCTGCCCGGACAGTCGCGGTCGTGAAAAACAAGCTCAACGATTGGGGAGTGCGTGAGGAAAATTTCACTTACGACCTCAACGGAGTGGGTCAGACTTTCAAAGGCTTCTTTCCGAAAGCCAACCCATTCAACAACCTTGAAGCGGTCGATGTGAAAGCGAAGCACCTCTATGTCAATCTCAAAAGCCAAGCTGCCTATGAGTTTGCAATGGACTTGATAGAGGGGCGCATTTCTATAAACCCGGAATTACTCGACCGCAAGTATGGCGGCTCAAAACAGACCGTGCGCGAAATCCTCAATATCGAGCGCAAGGCTATACGCCGTGATGATGCGAGAGCGGATAAGGGCTGGGCTTTGATAGTGAAGAAAATGATGATTCAGCTTGTAGGACACTCCCCGGACTATATCGAGGGGCTGATATACAAAAAGAAATTCGACATAAAGAAACCATATAGAAAACCAAGAGGACTCGGATGGCTATAATTAACGACATTCTCACAAAAAGACCGTTTTTGCGACCTTTGCCGCAATACATCGAGAACTACGCAGTGACGCGCAAACCCGAAAGGGCGAAAGTTCCCCGCGACACCACTTTGTGGCAGCCCGTCTCGCAGGGGCAGTATGTCCGCGAGTATTACACCTCGGGGCATCTTATCAACGACCCGGTGTATTATCCCGACCGTATCAAGTACGATGAGGAGCAAAAGAAATTCTTCACCGAAAAGGTGGTGCGCTGCGCTTTCCCGTTGCAGATGATAATCACGGCGCAACATCTTGTGCATACTGCGGGCAACGACATACGGCACGAACTTACCGATGCCAAGATTGACGACGCGCAGCAGGAATCATTTCTGGAATGGCAGAAAGGATGGCTCGACGAAAATATCGAGACAAGACTGTATTTCTTCTACAAATCGGCATTTATTGTCGGCGAGGCGGCTCTGCTTTTCTATCTCAAAGACGGCAGGATGTACACCAAAAACCTGTCGTTCCTCAGCGGCGACACACTATATCCGCATTACGATTCCATAACCGGGAAACTTAACAAATTCGGTCGCAAATTCTCGGACTATGACGAGGACAACCAGGAGTATGTGCAGTGGCTCGAAGTATGGGACGAGAAATATCTTCGCCGCTACCGACGCGATATGCAGGGCTTCCGTGGAACAGTCACGAAAGCGAAGGAGCTGTTCGGTCTTGACGGCTGGGTGCTGGTCAGCGAGGATGAGCATGGATTCAAACGTGTGCCGGTCGCATACCACCGTCGCGAGGAGGGGGCGTGCTGGAGTTTCGTGCAGGATGCCATCGACAAATACGAGCTTGCCGTGTCGTATCTTTGTCAGAACAATATGGCCTACGCTTTCCCCATCATGGTTTTGCAGGGCGACAACGTAGATATTCAAGGAGACATTTACGGACAGGTTAAGGCAATCACTGCGGACAAAGATGCCAATATCAAGTATCTTGAACGCTCCGACAATACGGCGGCGTTCGAGTTGCAGCTCAACACTCTGCTTAAACAGATATTCCTCGGCTCGTTTGCGGTGATGCCGCCGGAGGTGCGCAGCGGCGACTTGCCCGGTGTGGCGATAAAGCTCATCTACTCTCCGTCCATCGACCGCGCCATGATTGATGCAAAGGAATTTGACCATGTTATCGACGACGTGCAGGAACTCTTTACCTACGCATACGGCATACAGGAGAAAAAACTGACGCAGTATCAGAATCTCCATATCCTCTCCTATATCGTGCCATACGTGCATCAGAACGTGGCGGAACTTATAAACAACCTCGTTCAGGCGAAGTCAGCCGGAATCCTCTCAGCCGAAACTGCGAGCGAGCAGACCACCTACGACCGCAACAATGAATATGCACGAATCGTCCGCGAAGCCAAAAAGGAGCAAGAGGCCGATTTGCTCTACAAGCTGAAAACGAAGCAGAACAACACCGACAATCAGAATCAGTCACAGAATAAGACGGAGGGCAAGAATAATGGCTAAATACGGGCTTCCATACCAAGGTAGTAAAAACAAAATCGCCCCGTGGGTGCTTGAATACCTGCCAAAGGCGCATACGCTTGTGGATTTATTCGCAGGAGGTTGTGCTGTCACGCACTGCGCTCTCTTGTCGGATAAATATGAGGGGGTTATTGCCAACGATATTACCGATAGTGTGGAATTGTTCAGGGACGCGCTGGAGGGTAATCTCGAAAAATACGAGCCTGACAGATTCAGGACACGCGAGGATTTCTTTGCAGAGAAAGACAACAATCCGTTTGTGAGAATTGTCTATTCGTTCGGCAATGACCAGCGCACGTATCTCTACGGACAAAACATCGAGCCGTATAAGAAAGCGGTACACGAAATGCTTCATGCTCCTACCGTCAACGAGCGTAGATTAAAATTCAAGGCCGTTATCCGCGAAATGGAGAAACTTGGACTTCTGACGCGCGAGGGGGGGGGCAGGACAGATTCAGATGTGAGTCCGCTGAACGAGCAGAATCAATTACCCCCCCCCACGATTTCTAAAAGACAATCAGACAGAGGAGGCAAAACAAAGGATTGGCTCGGTCAATATGAGCGTTTGCAGACGCACGAACGATGCGAGCAGGTCAAAGGAGTAAAACAATGAGATTAGGAGATTTTGCAAGTTATGAGAGAACCAGAGCGTTGTCTGCACTTAGAAGCTACCAACTCGCTGAAAATAAATGGGGGGGGTAATTTTATGAGCGCAAAACTGACAACAATAGTCGGAGATTACCGCAATGTGGTGATTCCCGAAAACAGCGTGATTTACTGCGATCCTCCCTACAAGGGGACAGCTGGCTATACAACAGCTTTCAGCCATACGGTTTTTTATGATTGGTGCGAGCGGCAGACCGCCCTTGTGGTTATTTCGGAATATTGGATGCCGGAGGACAGATTTGTCTGCGTGGCGAGCCGCAAGCGCAAAAGTACCTTCTCGGCCACAAACAACGCTCTTGAAAAGGTGGAGAAGCTGTTTGTCCCGAAACGTCAGTATAAACTCTACAAGCGCATGATGGGCGGCAATGGTGGGTAGGCGCAAGATAGCGAAGCGGGAAGTTCCCGACAACGCCTCCGTTTTTGGAAAGATTGTCGGATGGGAGGCTCCGTCAAAGGAGATTAAGATTGTGCGGTGCGCCAAGATCGAGGCCGACATGCCCTCTAATTTTGAATGTATTGCGGAGTTTGAGCGTGTAAGCACATTTTCCGCAACCAACAATTCGCTCAGAAAGGTTGAACGTATTTTCCGGCCCATAACGCAACTATGAACACAAGTTTTCAACGCACGGAGTCCTCGGACGAGTGGTACACCCCCAAATATATAGTCAAGGCTCTTGGAACGTTTGATTTGGATCCATGTACGCCGAGCAAAGAGTTTTATACGGCCAAAGAGTGCTTCACGAAAGAGGATGATGGACTCGCGAAACCATGGTTTGGCAGGGTGTGGCTGAATCCGCCTTACTCGCGCAGACTCATAGCACCGTTCATCAAAAAGATGGCCCAACACGGCAACGGTGTGGCTCTTATATTCAACCGTATGGATATTGCATTATGGCATGATGTGATATTTCCTACGGCAACTGCAATGCTCATTCTGAAAGGCAGACTTAAATTCTATCGCCCAGACGGCTCTCGCGGAGATTCCGCAGGTTGCGGCTCGGTGCTTGTGGCATGGGGATGGGACAACTCGATGGCATTGCGAAATTGCGGCTTAGATGGTAAATTCATAAAACTTAATAAATGAGACATCCGACAGAATCCGACATAGAGGCCGCAAAGGCATATCTCCGGCAAAGGTTGGAGGCAGAGCGGTCAATGGCCTATAATCTCGACATAATCATGCGCGAGGCGGCTGAAAGGATAGTCAATATCTGTTATGCCGCCAACGTCAATCCGCAGAACTTCTGCTACGAGGATTTGCCTCTACGGACAAAGGCGGAGATTGACGAGGTTATAGAATGGCTTCGCGAGACGATTGACGATTACTTCCAAACTCTTGCCGTGGCAGACCATGAGGAGAACAAAGATATTATCTTGCCTTTTATACTTGGCGAGAATCACGGGAGCACCTTCGACGAGCGTCTGACCGACTACTGCGACAAGTACAAAGACGAGCTGATGCTGCTTATCGGAGCTGGCCTTTTTGTCGGCGTCAGCAAAATGGTATTGGCGAAGTCTATCGGGGAGAATCTGAAACACCCCTATGCGAATCAGTTGCTCGCAGAGGGCATTGACTCTCCGCTGACTTATGGCCGTGGCCACACAAATTCTATGTTCACGGCAATCTCAGACCTCACGCAGTTCGGCATAGCGCAGGGATGGATGAAAAACCAACACATCAACAACCGGAAAGACGGTTGCCTCGGTTGGTATGTGATGCGCGGCAGCTCCTATTTGTGCGAGCACTGTGACAGCATGGTGGGCTTCCACGCGGACGAAAGCGAGCTTCCGCCGTATCACGGTCATTGCCGGTGCTTTGCCGCCCCAATATATTTAAAATAACATGTTCGGTTACACCTTAATTCGCACAAAGAAGCTTGAAGCTATTTACTCTAAAATAGCTATATTTGCGCTTAAAGAAATAAAAACGGCAAAAACTATCACTAAATGGAGATACAAGGAAAAACAATAGTGGCTCTACCCATAGAGAGCGGAACGAGTAAAAGCGGCAACGCTTGGCAGAAACGCAATTTTGTTATAGAAACAACAGGGCAGTACCCGAAAAAGGTATGTTTTCAGCTATTCGGTGACAAGGTGAATGAGTGTCCCAACGTCGGCGAGGAGGTAAAAATCAGCTTTGACCCCGAGAGCCGAGAATGGAACGGCAAATGGTTCACGCAGCTCAACGCATGGAAAGTAGAGCGTCAGGGAGCGCAACCCGCACCGCAAACGCAGTATGCTCAGGAACAGCCAGCACAAGACAACGGACTTCCTTTTTGACCTGTGCGGCGAAGGAACAGATGTGAGGCGGCTATTTAACCGCCTCTAATTTTATACTGTTATATCTTCTCCGTTGCAGAAAAGCTTGACTTCAAAAACCTCTTCCTCGTCCTCGTCTTTATACTCCTCTGACTCCAGAGCCTTTGTGAACGCCTCACGCGCGTCATATCCATTGTCAAATACCCCCGCAAGGTTGTCGCCGACATACAGTTTGTACTCATTGCCGTCCTCCTCCCACCATGCGATAACGGCCACGGTATCGCCATTGGCATTTTCTACAGTCCATGCGGAAGTCTCGCCGCTCCATTGCAGGTTAGGCATGTCGCGTTCGTCGTAGTCGCTTTCTTCCGTGATATATGACTCCCTGACAGTGTATTCAGGTTCGGGGTAATTATCGCGGATGTGCTCCTTTGCGGCTCTCCGCGTTTTAAATAGTCTTTTTTCCATATATGCTGTTGTTTTCGATTTTTGCAAAGTTAGCGATTTGTCATAGTTCGCCAAAATAATCTTTAGCTCCTTGCGGCAGCTCTCTCAGGCCGCAGACGATATATTTTGAAGTCATCCCCACGTTTGAATGTCCTAAAAAGCGAGAGATGGTGTATAGGTCAAGTCCTTTGAGGTATAAGTTGCTCGCACATGATCGCCGGGCTGTGTGGCTCGACACGTATTGCCATTTCTCGCCCTCCATTTCTTTTCCAGCCTTAAACACCTTGACCTTATCGATTATTCCGCATTTCCTACAGATATTGCGTATAATGCGGTTGTAGGTAGTATCGTCTATCTCTATTTGTGTACGGTTGAGGATGTATTCACGCACTATCGGCTTCAATGGCACAACGGATTGTATCTTTGTTTTCTCTGAAACGTATTGCAGATTGTCGCCGATGAAGTTGCTCTCGGTGAGCCTCACGGCATCCCCATGGCGGCATCCGACGAATGCGCAGATGCAGAACACGTCGCGCACATATTCCTCGCGTTGGTTGCGGGGCTTATAGTCTATCAACTTTTGCAGCTCCTCCTCGGTTAGATATACGGCGGTGGACGCGACCTTACGCGGTGACAGCACCTTTGCATATCCCCTCGGCAGCAGCACTTCATCCGAGTAAAGATTCAGCACCGCTTTGAGTTTGGCTGCATACTGGTTGACGCTGTTAGGTGACAGCCGCTCGTTCATGTAGTCGATGAACTTTTGCAAGCGCACCTTTGTCAGATTCTCCCATGTCGCATCGCATAGGTTCGCGGCTTCAAACATTTTGAGGATATTTTCATAACTCGGGTATTTCGTCAGGAATGCTTCTTTTAATGTTATCTCCTGCGGCTCGTCCAACTTATCAGGATTTTCGACAAGTTGATTTTCGGGAAGTGTGGATTGAGTCTCGGCATTTGCCGAATTTGAATCCTCACTCGCAGTTGTCGTGGCTGTCTGAGGTCCTTGTGTGCCCTCCTGCGGCTCGTTCTGTTTGCGCTTGAATAGTTTGCTTATAAAGTTCATATCTGTTTGTTTAAGGCGGTTGTAGTATGTTTATTTTCTCACATGATGCCCGATTAGGCGGTTTTGCCCTTGTGGATATGCTTAATTTACAATCTCCCCTAATCGGCGGAGCATAGCCGGACGGTATAATGCCTGAATATGCCATTTTGCTGGCGCCCGCAATATGGTGAGCCGTGGAGCATTTAGCAAGCCGTGGAACACTCTGAACTATTAAGAATCTCTTAATGGTTCGCCGCTGAGTTGTTCGGGAATTCCGAATAACTTGTTTCGGCTCTTTTCGTGCCATTTCTTGCGGTTTAGGCGTGTCGGCGATACATTCTGCCGCTTGCGGAGTTTCGGGCGATTGTGGCGGCTGTGATACATCAAATGGATTGGTCGGAATGTCGGTTTTAGCCGATTCTATTGCAGTCTCCAATGTTGCGTAATTCTCCAGCATAGGCATTTCATCGACATAGACAACGAAATATAGAGGGCAATGGGAAAACCCATCATCGAGGTTTGTGGCTACGATTCGCGCTGTCTTACCATCCATGCGCTTGACTCTTGCTACATCTTCGCGCAATATGACTTTAGGATTTTCAGCCAACGCCTTGCACTGATCCAATGCCGATTGATATATGGTTATATGGTCATGCGGCTCTTCAATCGGCAATGGTTCATCAAAAACTGCGCTCCATTCCTCCATTTGATTGGCTAACTCCGTTGCGCTATCTTCAAGATGCTGCATCCGTTCTTTGCGGAATTTACCTCCTTTGCGAGTGTTGGCTTTGTATTCGCCAAGTTCCGCGTTGTCGGATTTAATAGCGTCCATGAATTTAGCAACCAGATTCTCTTTGGTCTTGAATGTATCAATGATATAACGGCGCGTTTCATCATTGAAATTAGCCGTTTTCTCGGCATTTCCGTCCTCTGCCGATACATTTACCGTCCCGGCGGTTTCCGTTGAAATTCGGGGCGGTTCCGCGGGCGTGGCGGCTATGTTCGCCCTATTTACCACCTCTGCATAATAGGGTGTGTTTTGTTGGGTGCCCTCGCGGTCGTTGCTAATGAATGACAAAAGCAGTTTTGAGACTTCCTCATCATTGTGCTGCTCGCACCATTTCACCGTCTGCGGGTCGGTCGGGCTGTCGCTCCATACCTGTTTGCCGGGGACGAGCATAACGCCGTTGAGTTCGTAATACAACTCTATCGGCTGATTCTTTTTCACCTTGCGCGGCATCCACCAGTTGCCGATGATGCGTTGCAGCTTCACGCTTTTAGTCTTGAACGCGCCGAGTTCTGTCTTTTCGTTCAAAAGTACCTTTGCGCTTTTTTCCTCGACCTCTCCGATTTCAAAAACCGCTTTTTGCTTTCCTGCCTTGCTCATCGCCTCCCATTGTGCGAGAATAGCGAAGATGCGGCGGTAAGGAAATTCGCAGTTGAACGTTCCGGCGGTGATTGTTATCTGCTCGTCAAACATCGGGTCTTGGGGCAGTACATAAAGTCCGCACGCCGCTTTGTTGCTGTCGGCAAGTTCCTTTGCGGTGTATTTGCCCGGCTTGAGGCCGCATCTGCCATCTACTGTGTGCAGACCCACAATCGCGGAGAAGTATAGTTGTGCGTACTCTTGAAGTTCAGCCAGCACGGCCATGTTTATTGCATCCATGGTTATTTTCTGTTTTTGATTCTGTCAACGAGATACATGATGCCGAAGTAGATTGCACCATAGACAGCCATAGTGCCGAGCACAACCCATATAAGGCCGGGGCAGGCGCATTCGGCGATTACGATTATGAGAATCGCCCAGAGAATTAATCCGATCATAATTTTTGAAGTTTTTAGTTTTACTTAATTGTTCCCGGCGGCGGTGTCGCTCCGCTGTGGTTCTCCCTCGCCGGGATGGGTGGTTAGAGATAAATCTTATTCAATACTTCGCGCATGGTGCGCAATTCGTCTGTAATTGCGTCTTGCACTCTCTCCGGCATCCCCATCTTATTTTTGGTCTCTGCCAGCATATTCATCTTGTAGAGTATTGCCTCGCGGATGATTTCGCGGTCTTTTTCTGTCAATTCTCTCATCGCTTTTCGTTTTAGGGGTTACTTACTCTGTTTGATTCAGCGGATGTCGCCGCCGTCCTTTAAGGCGGGACCTATCCACGCCAAAATACATAATAGGGCTATTAGTATCATGTCTTGTTTGTTTAGGGGTTAGACTTCTGTTTGCTTGGCGTAGATCGAGGCGGGATATTGTGAAAACTCCATCGCGTGCAGCAATCTGCTTGCGGTAAATTTATGGCATGGCATCAATGCGCCTGAAAACGCATAGTGGCATTTCATATAAAGTTGGTGCAAACGCCTATTTCTAATCGTCTCGGATATTGCGGCGTTGTATCTTATCGCAATCCCAAGTGCCGAAGCATAAAGCCTATGGCTGCCGTGTCTCTTGTATATGCGCGTTATCTGTTGCGCAATATCGTGTTTACTCTTTGTGCTCATCTTCTTTACAGTTGTGCCAGTAGGCGGTTAGATTATGTGGATGTTTGGCGTTCCTTTCCGTTCTCGCGGTCCGATTGCGAATGTTGATGCGCAAAATACGAAGTCAACCGTGCCATTGTCGGTGTACTCCCATATCTCGCACACGCCGTTAGACTGCACCGTGATTTCGTAGTACCGTCCGTCATTGGGGCGTTCGCGGTACATATGCAAGGGCGTAATAAATGTCTTGGAGTTCGTTGTACCGTGGACTATTTCTAACTGTCTGCAATAAAGTACCATGTCATTTTTGTTTGTGCCCGGAGGCGGTTAATAATTGCCGTTGATTGCTTGCGCCATGCCCGAAACATAGGCCAGTAACTCAGTCGGGCGCATATCGGGCGTTATGCGCTTGCCGGGGCGGTTATAACAGCCTATCACTTCGCCGACGGTGTAAAGTGCGCATTTAGGGTATATCGCGCCGCAGGTGAAGACTTCAACCGATTCAGAGGTTATGTACTTTGCGGTTTCTTTTACCTTCTTTATGATTTGTTCGCGTTTCATATCTTTACTGTTTTTGCTTGTTTATTTCGTTTCTGAGCCGCTTTGCGCCCTCTGGCGATAACTTGTACCACTGAGGGGCAAAGGGGCGGGATTTGGGGCGGTTTAGGCGGTCAGCATATCGCGGAGCTGCTTTACTTGCTCCATCGCTTTTTGTTCATCGCCGTTGTCAATTACGGCAACAAGCTCTTTATTGCTTTTGTAGTCGGTAACTTTCACCAATACATTTTGCCATTGACCGTCTAATATGTGCCAGTTGGTCAATAACACGCCGTTGGCTGTGAGGGTGGCAAGTTCTGCCATTACTTTTGTTGCTTCCATTTTCTTTTGCTTTTAGTTTGTTCACCTGACCGCCGGAGCGGTCAACGCTTGTGCATATGTGCCCGTTTTGATCCGTTGCAACTGCTTTCATTCAAACGGGGAAACTAACTCGTTTATCTCCGCCCATACGTCCGCGTATCTCGTAACCCAACGGCCATTAAATTCAGCATCCGTCTTTGCCTTTATCACGATGCCCGTTTGTTTTGCGCTCCCGTCTTTTGTGTCGCAATACATTTTGCGGGCTGTCTTTTTCGCGTTTTCCGACACGCTCAAATAATAGCGATCGTTAAGGACATTATAAAATTTCTCTTTGGCTTCCTTGAGGCTGTCCGCGCTTATGCGCTCTGATTCGTTGCGGTATGGACTCTGCCAACTGTTATCAGTGGGGACGACTGTAAAGGCAAATACATAAGATTTCATATTTCTGTGTTGTTTGGGCGGTTATTTTATCCGTGTGAAGCTGAAATGTTTGTTGTACCAGCGCGAAGACGGTAGGCGGTTATATCGCTCTAAATAATCGCTATAGAGGTCATGCGCATATGCGCTTGTTAGCTGATATTCGGCGGCGTTGTCGGATGCGGTGCACACCTTTATATATCCATGACAGTTTGTATTTTCTTTGTAGATTCTCATTTGAGGGATTTTTGAGGGGTTATTTACATTGGTATTCCGGCATAATAGCACATCCACATAAATTCGATTACGATGTACCAGAGGAGCAGCCCGGCGGCAACTATGCCGATTATTGCCGCCGTGGCTTTTAGGGTCTGTTTCATGCTTCCGTGTCTTCTTCGGGTTCTTCCTCCTCTTCTTCCGTTTCGACTTCATCAAGAGCGGCGGCAATAGCTTGGCCGAGCAGATAACAACGTATTGTTACGTCGCAAGCCTCCGCGCCGCCATTGAGCAGCTTTGCGGCATCACTGCCGAACTCCTCACACGCTTCTGCGAGTAAGTCTAAGTTGTGGCAAATATTCTTTTCCGCCTGCCATGTGCTAAAGGTGTACGAACCGGAGGCGTTTCCGGTTACGCTGTCAACCGCCCAAAGATCATCATTTAGTTGCTGTTCGATTTCGTCACGGTTTTCGGTGGTTACGGTGATGTTGTTTTCGTTGATGTAGTCCAGAACATCAGCGGTTACGGCTTCGAGGTAGTTGTATTTTTCGTTTGCATTCATGGTTGTGGGGGTGTTATTGAGGGTTGATATTATTGCGGTCGCTATCTCTTCAGCGGTGTTGTAGTTGTCGGAATCAATCTCAACCGTTTCACCGTTTGCGAGTGATACGTTAAACACTGTTGCGCCTTTGTCAATCCACACGGAATTGTAGTTGCCAAGTGTATAACCGGCTGAAACGCCTTCTATGATTGTGGATAACTGCAAGTCTATCCAGCGGGCGAGGTCTGAAACGTTGGGGGTGTTATTCGTTTTCATAACTGAGAATGATTTAATAACTTTGTATCTGATTTAATAACTTTGCCCTGGTGCTTATCCGTGAGGAGCGACCGCCCAGGGCTTTTTTTGTGTCGCTTTCTGTATTACAAAGATACAAAGAAAATACGACATACCAAACATTTAATCAACTTATTTTCAGTAACTTAACTACGTAAACAAACATCTCCAGCACTCCCGGATCAATTACACCGTATCACTTAAATACAGCCTCACCACAATCACAAATTACCATATTTGCCTAAACCGCCCAAATTGACTACCTTTGCAACAGAGAGCCTACAGAGCACCGACAAAAGCATTACTCACAACGTTAAATGATGTTAACAAGATATGCAGTTCTCTAAACGTGTTTCTGAACTCTCAAGGCTCTACGGCATCGAAGGGAAGGATGTACTTTTCGCCATGCTGGCAACCTCCGGCGCTTCAACCGCTGAAGCTTTCGCCGCGATCTATCGCCCGACCTGCTCTACTCAAAACGCATTGCAATCTCGCGCGTCAAATTTCATCGGACAAAAGCCGGGACTCCGCAAACTGATCGACGAACTCAACGCACAGCAGTCAGACAACCCCGACCAACCAACCAAGCGGAGAGGCAGACCACGAAAAGACGCAGCCACCGACATTCCCATCAACGAAGATGTTCCACGACTGGACTACACGGATAAGGATGCAGTGTTACAGGAGTTGGCAAGGATAGCGGAGAGGAGCGAAAAAGAATCTGATAAATTAGCGGCAATCCGTGAAATCTCTGCGTTACAGAGAATGAAACAGGAGGCAGCAGTCGAGGACGAAAAACGGGTGCAATTTTATATCCCGTTATCCTATGCTCGTTGTGATGAATTGCTGGAGTATTTACGCCGATGCTATGCTAAAAATACCGAAGCATCAACTATTTAGCTCCTTTATTAGCTCCTTTACTGCAATAATACGGCAATATTCAAACAATATCCACGGAGTGCCACAAATACACGTCAATATGTGGCTCCGGAAGGGGTAGGGGCACCCCCTTTGATAGCTGAAAATTTTGGCATGT
>NFZD01009914.1_pt1 | contig 29728 bp, 50 predicted proteins | sample 1095381 | NCBI WGS metagenome assembly NFZD01 (sample SAMN03609891, study PRJNA323583) | gut metagenome | isolation source: feces | host: Rattus norvegicus | place: Denmark: Riget | collected 2013 | reverse complement strand
CGAGGCGCGGGGTTTTCATCAAGACTGGGGCTTTTTCATCGAACATGAACTCAAATGTATCAATATTTTATGATTATATATAGGGACATGAAAAAAGGCAATCGAAATCCGTCCGATTGCCTTGCACATTGATTAAAGTGTGATAATATTGATTATTTACTTTCCTGTTATAATACTTTTAAATAATGAAATATCCGACTGAGTAAATTTATTACTATATGAACATAACTTAATTTTTGCTGAATATTTCACAAAACTTCCGTATAATTCATTTTGAAAAGACTCATTATACCAAAGCCTACAGCCGGATAAATTTGACTCAACTTCATTATATCTTATGTCATTTACAAATGCAGGAAAACAAAGTTCATTCCACGCTACTCCGTTTCCCTGGATGTTTACTGACGGTAATGCCTGAAATAGAAAATCGTTTATTTTTTTATTTGATAAATCAAGGCCAAAAGCAAGACCGAATGTTTTTGCAGCTTTTGAGAGGCAAAATGAATCCTCTTCACCAAGAACATCTGTGATTCTTTTGTTTGTGTAAAAGTCTATAGCTTCAGTCCAATCTTTTTCTGTACTAAATTTTAATACAATACGCTTATATAACATATTATACTTATCCATATTCTTATCAAAATCAACTCTTTTACGGACTACTTCACCTGAAAAATAATTAGCAAGAGTTATTGCAAGAAAACATTCCATTTTTTCTTTGGTCAGGAATATATATACAGCATCTTCATCGCTTTCAGAAACATAAAATATTACTCTGGGAAAGACCAATACATGAGCATCAACTTCTTCAATAGTACTACCTGTATATTTTATCTCTTTTATTTTAATCTCTTGTATTAACTCAGGTTTACCTTTTATATAATCTATACTTTTCATATTTCTATTTATGCTAATGTAAGTTCTATCGATGTCAGTTTACTCCCTATCTCTACTATAGCCATATTTATAGCCAATATATCCTCACTACTGAATTTATACCTTGATGCCTTTGCGGTTCGTTTGGCATACCATACATTATTCTTCCCTAATTTGTTTACGTATATATATGGCATTGATATTATTAAAGATATCTCTTTTAATTGTCTTACAGTATCTTCTTTTCTTGTTTTTATATCAATCTCCTCATTTACTATCGGTATAATACGTTTGTCCAATAAATCCTTGCCTATATTATATATAGCAGAATTTATATCCGAAATATCTTTTTCATTAAAACCTATAGATGTAGTACTTGTTTCAGCATGATTCATTTTATTGTAAATCCATCCGGATGATTTATTCATGTAGTTGCACAGATATGACAACTTAATCATTTCAGATATTAGTATCAGCCCTTGTTTAATGGGAATTTTTATTTTCTGTATATTCATTTTCTTTATTTTGTTTTTTTTGTTTACGCAAAGGTAGTATATATTTCTTTATAATACAAGAAAATAAATACAAAAAAAACAATAATAAATAGCATTATTCATTGAGTATATATAACCATGCTTTTAATACCAAAAGAAATAAGATATTGCAATTTGGTAAATACTATTTGGCTGTGTGAAATTTACCAATATTTTTAACATGAAAACCCTCCCATTGCGCCTGATTCGCTCCGGGAGGGTTGCGCTTATGAACCAGAATTATTCCTCGTATTCTGCCATCTCTTCATGTAGAGTTTTACGGTCTGCAGCAGGACCGTAGTGCTGGCGTATAGCCTTCATCATATCTTCAGAGCAGTATCTTTTTATGTTCTTTTATGTTCAGCAGATAGTCGTTCCCAATAATTTCTCTTATCGCTTCTTCTACATGGGTTTCATTCTTAAAATCTTCATATTCAATATCAAACAATGTTTTCCCTTGTATTCTGTTTATGCGTATAGTGTGCTTTACTTCGCCGAAATATGCGTTTATCTGACGGCGTAACTCTTTGATTTCGATTTCCATTTTTTTATTTGTTAAATTTTCATTCTATTTTTTATTTTATTTTGTTACCCCATATTTTATACGGCAGAGCGACTTTTCACCTTAACTTTAACTATTTATTTGTTACAAATTTAACAATTTTCATTAAAAGAAAAAGCGCACCTCTCTTCACAGAGAAGCACGCCGATGAAAGAAATATTCTTTTATTATCACTGAAAAACGTATAAATGCACTAATACCTATAAAAACTGCTTTCAGTTGTATTAAGAGTTATTGTTTGGATTGTGATTGCTGTATATATCGTATTCCACTGTACCGTACTGATTGGTCCCCACTATAAGAGTGTGATACTGTATGTGTGGCGGATCATAGAAGTCTCCGGTTTCATGGTCGAACATTATGGTCTGTTTTAACATAACCCCGAAGTCTATGCGTTCTTCCGGCTCTATCATGGGCTGCTGTTTCAGCCCGTAGTGGAAATTCATGTATGCACGCAGATTATTGAAAAAGGCGGCGTATTTTGCTTTGCTGTCCATGTACTGTATATGAAGTGATGCATCTATACATACATAACGGCTTTCGAGGTCGATAGCTAACAGACCTGTTGATATAAGCTTGTCTATAGTCTCAAAGCGAGAAAGATAGACCGGTATATGGTCTTTTTTGCGGCGAGCGAACAACTGTCCGAACAGCCGGCTAAACCTGCCCTTTACGTTTGTCTTTTTCATAATCGTATAAATTTGATGCAAAAATAATAAAATTCGGCTTAAAACTTAAATTTATTTCCATAAATGAATTTTATTTTTTATATTTGTCGAAGTAAGATGTATGTTATAGACAGTTCGTCTAAGCATCATTGAGTTTTGTCGTAGTCCCTGCCCGCCTGATAGAAGGTCGGCAGGGATTTGTGTTTTCAGTCTTCGTCCCAATTCTCTCCATCATCCTCATGTTCCTCCTCTTCTTCTTCATTGTCGGGATATTGGGAGTATTGTTGCCGCTCGTTCATTCTTCGAGATATTAGTGCCTTCATGCTCGCAAGGCCAGTTCTGGAACTATCTTCGTTATGTTGGTCTCCATCACTGCCGTCGGTTATCTCTTCCACGCTGCATACCTCACCTTTTACTTTCCATCGCACGCAGAACAGGGCGGGCAGTCCGTCATATCCGGTCTGCATGGGGTAGCCTCGTTTCTCCAGCTCGTTAAGGTAAGGCGGCAAAGGATCGGGCATCTTCGGCACCGGCCATGCCTGGAAATAGTCACGCAATCGGCGCACAGGAAATATCTCGTCGGCACATTCCTCCATTGGTACGGGCTTGTATGTATCGGTAAAGGCATCTACAAGCTGCATCATGGCTTTGGGTGGTATGAATGCCGGATTCTCAAATTTAAAGTTCTTTCCCATATAGTTACAGTATTTAGTTGAAGTGTTGGTTTAAGATGACATCGGTAGTCCTACACCTATCATTCTGCCGGAGCCGTAAAAACGTACACCGATAACGAGTGTGTCGAATGCATCCGAAAGGTCGGTTCTCTGGGCGAGTTCAGCTTCTATATCGTCCACTTCCTTCGATACGCGGTATTTCTCCTTACTCTTGTCTTTCTCAAAACCGTTTCGTCCTTCTACCACTCGGGCATTCTCTACAGATGCTATCAGGTTTTCGTTATTCTCCTTGTTGATACGGATAAACGGTCTCTGTGTCTCGGCAAAACAGCCGTTCAGGAACTCATACTTCTTGTTGTGGCTCATCGGACGGCCCATAGGTACTTCCATTACGTTCCAGCCGTGTTTCTTCAATACTCGCTTCACGGTGTTGTAGTAGCGTGTTTCGTCGTATTTCTCCGATGCGTAGGCTGCACCCTGCTTGGCTGTAGAGTCATAATAGAATATCACGTCACGGCAGGTAATCTGGTGTGGCTCGTAATACTTGCAGAACATTTCGCACAGACCTTCCAGACGCGAAGCCTTGATGTTCACCATACTGTTGAGTATGCGCAGAATACCTGTGTTGCGTCGGCTTTCGGTCTGTCCTACCACAAGACAGTTGATTGTGGTACCGTAGTCGAAGGCGATGCGGAGCGGTTCGCCGGGGATGATGTCCGTATCAAGACAGCAGTTGTTCGATTTCGAAAGTTCCTTCAGGTCGATGCTTTCCGATTCCACACGCAGGGTACGACCGCCCGAATATATCTGGGTAACTACCTTGCGGTTGAATTTCTGTGCGGCTTCGAGCTGCGCTTCGTCATTCGACAGATAGCAATGTACATCCTGATTGAAGTTGCAGTAATAGCCGTCGTTTATCTCTTCCTTCTGAATGTTTCGTATGGAAATGTCGAACATGGTTTCTGTCAATTCCTTTTTCATGGTACGAAGGAACTGCTCGCCAAGGATGTCAATGTTTTCTACACTGGAGAAGGAGAAGTATATGCTCGCCTGGCAGCGGTGACGATTAAGTTCACGCTGGAATTTCGGTATCTGTATTATCTCCGGACAGATGTTTGCCTGACGTATCAGTTCGGCTATCTTCCGGTTTATCTCAAAAGTCTGCTCTTCCTTTCGCTTTCGCATCCATGCCTGACGTTTAGTCAGAGGGGCATCGCTTACAAAGAAGATGCTCTTGTAATACGGATTTTTGGTTTCATCGAAGCCGGGATGTGTGGTGTTTATACCACGTAATGTCGGAAGGATTTCTGCCTTGATTAGTGCTTCGGGCATGAAACGGCACTCGTCCCCTACTATCCCGCAACTATCCATGCCGTTTGAACTTGCCTTGACTCCTGTTGATATCATGTACCATGTAAATCCGTTCCAGAAATGGATGCAGTTTTCCCATATTTTCGGTTTCACAAAAGGCTCTTTAAACTTGCATTTGGCCGGTGCGTGGCCGCGAAAGAAGTGAATACCTTCTTTCAGTCCCGTCATGCGTTCTATGGCCATAAGTGCCTTCGGAACTGTTTTTGTAAAGAGCTGTTTGATACTGTTACCAAGAAAAAGTCCTGTACCTCGTGGCATAGTCTGAGTGCAACCTATCATGTGTGGAGCTATCAACCCGTCAGTTTTACCCATACCACGACCGGCTTCTACTGTAGTAATTCTGCACCGATAGTTATATACTGCCCTCTGTGCCGGATTCATGTAGATATAGTTGATACCTCCCTCCGGTTCTAAGTCAGAATGAGCTATATTCTCTGTGGCTTTCTGTGTGGTCCTGCGCAGAGATTCTTCACGTATTGAATCATATTCGTTTTGTAGTGCCATAGGCTATTCCTCCTCTTCCAGTTGTGTAAAACTGTCCCTATCAGTGTCTATATCTGACTCCGTTACGTTCTCGCCTTCCATTTGCAGGCTGTTTTCGTCAGAATCGGGAATATATACACCATCCTCGTCTTCTATCATATCCTGCCACTGGTCTTTTTTTACACCCCAGATTTTTCGTATCTTCTTCATTTCCTCCGTGTCGTGCGAAGTCTTGTTCGGGTATTTCTTCTTAACGTCCGAAGTGACAACTAACGGCATACGGATAAGTTCGTCGCCCAATTCTTCCGGTGTTTCCGGCTGGTCGAGTCTGTCCAGTTTGAACAGAAGTGTCGCCCCGTCGTTTACTGCTTTCATGTTGCCTGTGTCGGCACCGTTGCGCATCATTATGTTGGCTGCATGGCGCACCTTCATGGTGGAAATGTTGCGCTGTCCCTGTGCGTAGAAGGACGAGATATACTCCACCACCTTCAGGTCGTTTTTCAGCTCGCTGTATGTGCGTCCCCATTTGTTCTTGATGTACAGGCTAAGGTCCATAAACGGATCTGCCTCGAAACGCTTGTAGGCATCCAGGCAAACCTCGATGCGCCGCTTCTGGTCGTCAGTGAAGTTCATATTCTGCCACGGCACTCCGGTCTCGAAATGCTTGCGCAGCAGGTCATAAAATTTCTGTGCTACTTGGGTTGCCATAGTTTAGTAATTATAGTATCTTTTAGTTTGTGTTGTCATTAAAAAGATTTCGGAAGATGTAGTACAGAACATCTACAACAATGCTGTTCCCAGCCATTTTGTATTGTTGTGTCTTGCTTATACCGGCAGATTGGATTTTGTCTATGTCGGATTCAGATACTCCCATCAGACGGAAACATTCGCGTGGGGTAAGCTTACGGATGCGGTAGCCGTTACTGTCGTATTGTACAACCCCAGTTGCCCCCATTCCGTCAACTCGAGTAAAGTTCGAATGGCTGTTTTTGTAATATTGAGCTTTAATCGTTCTACACAATCCATCCTTGTCTAAATTCTTGAGTTCAACTTATAAATGCAACTTTTTGGGTGCGGATAATAAGCAATAAAAACATTTATTTTTCAGAGAGGAAAGAGAGACAATGTCCCCCTTTCTCTCACTCTGAATGGATAAAGTTTGCTATCTTTGCTTTAATTGTCCGTCCAAAGAAAAAAAAGTTGCAGATGAGCAAACATATAACCGAGGAACAAAGGTATGCAATTTCTATGATGTTGCAAATACCGATGAGCAAAAAAGCAATAGCGGAAGCTATCGGAGTAGATAAAAGCACTGTTTACAGGGAGATAAAGCGCAATTGCGACGCCCGAAGTGGTAGCTATAGCATGGAGCTTGCCCAGCGAAAAGCAGACAGGCGCAAGCAGCAAAAACATCGCAAGGAAGTGCTTACACCGGCAATGAGAAAACGGATAATAAAGCTGTTGAAGAAAGGATTCAGCCCGGAGCAGATTGTCGGCAGGAGCCGCTTGGAGGGAATTGCGATGGTATCTCACGAAACGATATATCGCTGGATTTGGGAGGATAAGCGGCGGGGTGGCAAACTGCACAAATATCTTCGCAGACAAGGTCGCAGGTATGCCAAACGTGGTTCTAAAAATGCAGGGCGAGGATTTATCCCAGGCAGGGTGGATATTGATGAGCGTCCCGAGATAGTGGAACTGAAGGAGAGATTTGGTGATTTAGAGATAGATACAATTATTGGTAAGAACCACAAAGGTGCCATTCTTACCATTAACGACAGAGCAACAAGCAGGGTCTGGATACGCAAGTTGTCGGGAAAAGAAGCCATCCCGGTAGCTAAGATTGCAGTATGGGCACTGCGGAAAGTGAAAAACTTAATACACACAATTACGGCTGACAATGGAAAGGAGTTTGCAAAGCACGAGGAAATTGCGCAAAAATTGGAAATAAAATTCTATTTTTGCAAACCATACCACTCATGGGAACGTGGTGCCAATGAAAACACCAACGGGCTTATCAGGCAGTATATCCCAAAGGGTAAGGACTTTAGTGAAGTAACCAACAAACAGATTAAGTGGATTGAAAATAAACTCAATAATCGACCTCGTAAAAGACTTGGATACCTCACGCCAAACGAAAAATTTAAACAAATTATTAATCAGAATTCTGTTGCATTTGCAAGTTGAATTCAGCATTTAAAGGTGCAATATCTAAACAAGATTTATTGTCATCAACTTGATACAAGTAGCTATTTCCACCTGTATTTCCTATAGGTTGAGCCATTAAACGCATGGATATTCCTTCAAACAGGCATGGAGGCTCACCTCCCGCAGTCAATGTTGGCGATATAAAACCATCGCCTTGCACACGTCCTCGTCTTGTAGTTGAATCAGGATATGATGCATCAAATACACCTCCTTGCGGTATTTCTATATAACCTTTCTTGGTTGCTTGCCTAATTGTTAATTTGGGTTCGGCTACATGACTGTCTTTCTGATGGGTTGTTATGCAGTTTGCTATATCACCTTCGAGTTCAAGTCTTTGCTCTAATTCTATACCGGGATTTCTGTCAGAAGGATTATTAGGATTCCTTCCTCTCATAGCGCAAGTTATGGGATTGACTGGCTCTTTAATAAAGTTGTCTTCAATTTGTGAACCAGCCCTACATTTTACAACTGCTGCTATATCTTCTCCGTCTCTGAGAATAAAAGCAAACCCATTCCCTTTTGCTTTCGCCTCAATAGTTCTTCTAACGAAAGTATTGATAATACCTTCTTTTAGATAAAAACTTTCATCTACTTCCTTTTCCAAAATATCTTTAAGCCTTTTATCCAATTCAAATCCTTCAGGAAAGGAATATTCAGCTTCACCGAGGACAGAAACTACAAATATTCGTTCTCTGTTTTGTGGTACACCATAATTCTTTGCGTTCAGGACTTTTGCAAAATTGGTATATCCCAAGTCTTTCAGATAGTCGAGCCATTTTTCAAGATATGGCTTAAATTTCTTGAATGTAAGGGCTTTCACATTTTCCATAAGAAGATATTTCGGTCTTTTCACTTCAATAGCCTTCTTGCATTCCCATAATAGACTGCTCCTTGTTCCGCTGCCTTCTTCAAGACCTTTCTGAAGTCCTGCGCTTGATATGTCGGTACATGGGAAAGAGTATGTCAGAAAGTCGAAATCAGGAACTTCCTCCCAGTCTATTTTCGAGATATCTCCATAATTGGGTGTTTTCCCATGCACGGCCATATAAGCCTGTATTGCGTATTTATCTATTTCACTTATGCCGATTACCTCATAGTCTATGCCTAACCTTCGGAGAGCCATAGACTGAGAGCCATAACCGGAAAAAGCTTCAAATACTCTAAGCTTTTCCATTGATTTTGTCGTTTTTTATTTTGTGTAGTGTAAGTGTTGGTATTATTTATACCTTAAAGATCAAGGGGAATTATAAGAGACTCCCCTAACTGCATTGAGTTTTGTGTTTTTATCCTTCTGATATTTAACAGATTATATCTGTATGTAAAAATAAGCCTATCAGAATGTGCTTATTTTACAATCATTTCTCCGGGTACAGAATTTCCCAGTCTTCGGCAAATACATCAGCTATAGAAGGATTCCAAGAGTCTGCACGACCGGTATTCTCATTGTAAATAAGGCACTGACTTGTATAGTCAATAAATCCCTTGCCTTTCAGAATAATGTCTTTTGCGGACTGCGGAAGTGATTGCATTTTAGGTATTATGTTGCTGTCAATATGTGCCGGTACTTGTTTAATTACAAACATGCCTTTGCCATTCCAGCCTTTTCTTCGGATAGCTCCACCTTGTTTGAGAACCTCGATAGCATCACCGAAGTCCATAGCTTCTCTATCTTCCTTCAGTGTCTCTACGCATTTATAATCCTGCTCAAACTCAGCTTTTGGCACAAAATATTCATGGCCGTTTTCTTCCATTACTTTATATCCTTCTACTACGGGAACCATACTTCTTGGAATTGCATCTGTTGGAAGATAAATTACTCCACCTTTTAATAAGGCCGGTGTAGCCTTTACTTTCTTTTTTATAATATATTATTTCATAGCCCAATAAGTTTTATGTTGAACTTTATAATTTTGATTTGAAAATATTCTTCGTATGCTCCTTCATCCTGAACATGTCGGCCACATTATCATACTCCGTTGGCGAGCCTGTCAATGTGAACATCTGCATAACACCGTTGCGTTGGGTATTAAGGCTGCCCTGGATAACAATGTTATGCTTCCTTTCAGGATTGCGGAGAGCGACACAACGGAAGCCGATATTATCCTCGCATACGACAAGTTGCCCGCTTTTGATATATCTGCCCAACTGTGCCTCTATCTCCTTTCTCTGGTCAAATAAAGAGCCGCTGACGGGAGGCTGTGTTACAAGTATCATTTTGCTGACTCCGACAGACTGATGCGAAGGATCATCTTTCCTGATGCTTGTGCGTGCAAGTATTCTCGATATGGCCGTGATAGTCTTAGTATCAATACGCACAAGGGCGATGTTCATTTCTCCACCACAGCAATAGCCGGAGAGAGTGTCGAGCAGGTCGCACAAGTCCCAGTCAGAGAAACTGAAGAAATTGGCTGACTCGTGGTTTTCGGCGCAGCGGTCTATCAGTTCCTCTATCTGCTTATGGTAACAGCATGGCTCGATTACTTTCATTTGGCTGCTCCTTTCTGGGTTTTCTGAATACTGCTTTCAGTCACACTCTCTGTAGGATCTACAGCCTTTGCTGTCGGTCCTGCAGTTTCTTGAGTTTTTTTCGGATTTTCGGAAACTTTTTTCTCTGTTTTGGAAATTTCTTTCTTGTTTTCGGAAATTTCCTGCTTATCTTCCTTATTTACACCTTCGATAAAAACACCTGCACCGGTAGCTACTTCCGCGGTCTTGCGAGGCAAATTCTCGCCCCATGCCATTAGCTCACGGATGCGGAGAGATAGCTGTTCACGATATTCGTCGGTTATCTTTACGTCGTTGCGGTTGATGTACTTCTTGTTTCCGTCGATACGGGCCTTACGGCAGATTTCCTGCTGTTTCTCGTCAGTCATCGCCTCAATCTCCTCACGTGTGAAGTCGCCCGGGCGTTTCATTCCGGGAATCAAGTCGCTGCTCTGTTCTTTCGCTTCTTCGGCTTCACCGTCATTTTCTCCGTTTAAATAACGGTTATATGCTATATCAACTCCATTCCAGAATGCGCGTATATCCTGTTCTGTCCTCAACACACGTTCTGTCATTTCCTTACAGGCATCGCCGGAAACATTTGGAGTTTCCACCATCACCTCCAGTCGGCCACGGTAGTCGGCCAGTTCCAGATATTTATCCTTCAGCCATTTTTCGCCTTTCTCCTGAATATGCTTAGGCAGCTTGTCTTTATACAGAACGAAGTCTTTCGGACGACGGTTATCGACTTCCTGCTCCACATATTGCTTTACCGGCTGCGGATCACCGTTCTCGTCCGGCAGAGCTTCTTCCGGAACTACGGCACGGAACTGCTGTGTACCTACAGGTCCGCGTGTGGCGAGCTTGGCGAGTCCTGATTCACGGCGCACCTTTTCAAGATACAGATTCAGTTTCTTTATTGCTACCTTTGCCGAGTATCTCTGTATGTCGTTCAGGAACGGACGGGCGTTTATTATTGCCGACACGAGAAGGCATCCTTCGTCGAAGTCCTTCACCGGAACTTTCTCCCAGCATTCGGCCAGAGCCAGGAGTTCGGGGAAAGTTTCGGAAGTCCATTTGTTCACCCTTACATAATAGCCTTTCTTTTCCATTTCGTTCATTGATTTTAAATCTTTCAGATATTGTTTGCTCGTAATCATAATATGTTTGTTTATCAATTACTTTAGTACAAAAGTGGGGAAAGCGCACATGATAATGAAGGACAAAAAAAGTCCCGCCCTGATTAGCAAGGACGGGACTTTCTATCCACATGTTGTTTCGTTAAGTTTGCTTATCCGCCCGGAGTAGTGGTGGCCTCTGACTTGATGGTCAGCGTACCGTCCCATGACGTGCGCGAAAAACGGCAAGGGTTGCAAGTCACTGTAACCGCGTGACCCGTGTCCGAATCCGGTGTCGTTCCGGTATCATAATTGTTTACAAGCTCCGTTCCGAAAACAGGGTCGTAAACCACAAGGTAGCCTCCTTTCGGGTCTTCTGCAAGGAAAATCGCGTCTCCTTTGTTTTTCAGTACACGGAACACCTGAGCCGCGTTCTTCACGTCTTTTTCCACAGTGAATACCAGCTGTACGTTGTAGCCTTTCGCCCCTTCGTTAGCCGTAGAAGTTATCTGCACTGTCTGCTTTTTGCAGCGTATTTTATAAGCTCCCTTCCCTTCTTTAAATGTGAAGGAAGAGGTAGAGAAAGCTGCTGCTCCTGTTTCGTCGTATTCTGGCTTAGCCGTCAGGTCTTCGGGAAGAACCGCATATACCGTATTTCCAAGGCCGGAAAATTCCTCTTCACATCCCGCTACCGCCTGAGCGATATCCATTAGTTCGCAAGATAGATCCATAGTCGTTATGTTTTTTTTGTTTGTTTTAAAGAGAATGCCCGTGAGGGCATTCCCGGATTAATTTCTCGTTACTACACGGTTTTCTCAAATATTGCCTGCAATACCGTCGGTACGCCGGAATAAACCAAGCTTCGTTCACTAAGTGTCGCACCGTCACTCCACTTGACGAAGTGATAACCTTCTGTTGCGGCAGGTGTAAGTGTTACTGTTTCACCCTCCTCATAATCCTCCTTTAAAGGCGCTACTGTCACTGTACCCCACTCTTCGTTGTTTGAAGTTACAGTAAGGGTGTTGTGCTGATAATCACCGTTCAACTGTTCAATCTGCTTGATGCTACCATTGTTAACACAGAACTTGGTTGCGTTGATGTCGAGGATGCGGACACCTGCGTTAGACTGAATCTGGAAGATAAGATTGTTGAAGTCGTTCTGGTCGTGATCCATTTCCACACTGTTCCAGTTACTTTCTTCGTCCATTGCAAACTCAAGGTTGCCCGGAACTGTAGCAAACATACGGTCTCCCTTTCCGATAATGGCATGAGAAACAATTTCGATATTCTTCATACCAAAGAAACGGAATGACTTGCTGTCATTACTTTCTTTCTGGAATCCGGTAAATTTACGCATGTAGCTCTCTATAATCTTTCGTTCCGATTCAGGAGACATATATACCAATACGTGTTCTGCGTTACGCAATACTGGATGCCAGCCGTTTATCCATGTAACAAAATTGTCGTAGTTTTCGCCATCCTGTGTTTCAGGACTGTCGTTGATAGGAGTCATATCAACAAGGTTTCCGAACTTCTTGCTGATTCTTTGATCGTTGATTCCCTGGTCAATCTTAGTCCAGTAACCGTCATATAGCCCAAGAGGACTCTTTACACCGTTGGCTTCCTTACCGAAGAAAAGGTTCATAGCCACGTCGCCTGCGTGCTGCTTACCTATTTCACGCATCAGGAACTCTGATACCGGTGCATTATAAGTTTCGTTGGAACCTGCTATCTTGAAAGGCTCTTTCTCACGGAAGTTTTTCAAGTTCTGTACATGGCGAGTCCAAATATCAGTAATAACCAACTTGCTTTCTTCCATGTAGCCAAGGGTAGCTGTCAGTGTTTCGCCCTGCTTGTAACGGCGTGCTTCACCACCCTTACGGCGGAAGATAATCTGCGTTTGAGCAAACTCAACGTCTTCAATTACATGGATATACAAGTCATTGAACAATTTCATATTGTCCAATACGGCACTTGCTATAATGTCCGGAGCAAGTTTATCTTTGATGTGGGTTACATCCTGCAAACTGAGTGTGTACCATTTCATATTATTAATTCTGTTTAGTGTTTGTGTTGTGATTTTTTATTAACATCTACCGCCTCTAAGCTTCTTCTCGCGAGCTTCTTTTGCAGCAGCTCTTTCTGCCCAAGACATATTTCTGTCCGAAGCAACACTCTCCACCTTGAAGCCCTTGTCTTCCTGGCCTCCGTGAAGCTCGTTGTTTTTTGGAGGATTCTGTGGTGCAGGCGACTGGGTTGTAGCTTCTGCCAGTTCCTTGATTTCGGCTTCTTTCGCCTCAATCTGTTTCTGTGCGTCAGCCAGACTGTTTTCCTTTTCCTGGATTTCCTTTTCGTGAGAGTCTTTCAATGCCTTGATAGCTGCATCGTGCTGAACCTGAAGGTTTGCAAGAGCATCGGCATGATCTTTTCTTTCTTTCTCGATGAGAGCGTTAAGTTCTGACACCTCTTTGAGCTTTGCGGCAAGAGTAGTCTTAGACTGCTTTGCGTCGGCGCAGAATGCCTCGATAGCGTCGGCCATTTCCTCTACTACATAGAAACCGCCGTTTTCATCAACCACCAGGGCGTTTACTCCAGCAGCCGACTGAATGTTGAGATAGGTTTTTGCCATAGTTGTCTGTTTTTGTGTTTGTTTTTGTTTGTTATCAGTTGCCGGAACTACCTCTACTGTAGCAGTTTCCTCGGTCTCCGGCTGCTTTTCTTCTGTCTTTCCGGTTTCTGCCTCCGATTCGGACTTGTCTCCATGATTTCCTGACCGGGTATTACCTGCATCAGAATTTCCTGAAGATTCGCCCTGCGTATCGGACTGGCTTACACCTGCCAGTTCCTGAATGCGAGATACGCAGAAGTCGAAACTACCCTGTGCGTCAACAAGTGAGCCTTCCACCTCTCCGGCTTCGTATGTGTAGCCTTTGAGCTGTTCTTCGGTCACGTTAGGGCGACGTGCCTTTACCATGCTCTGAAAATCGACACACGATTTGTTGAGTTCCTTCTTCATCGCATCATACTTGCCGTCGGCTGCATCACGATAGTCCTTGTTCTTGTAAGGCGAGCCGTCGGCATATATCTCTGCATAGCGTTCCTGTGTAACGGTATTCACGTCGCCATCCTTCTGGGTGTACATGGCACACATGGTACCGATACACCCTACAACATCGTGAGGGTTGGTGTAGTAAATCTCATCGCATAGAGCCATGAGAGCATAACCGGCACTGCACGCCATTCCGTCGATATTGCCTATAACAGGTTTGCCTTTCGAGCGGGCATACTTAATGGCTGATTCATAGTCATACTTTGCGAAGCTGCTTCCTCCCGGACTATCCACTCTCACGATAAAACCGATTACACGGTCGTCATCGGCAGCACGCATGATTATGTCTCTGTGGTGTATGCTACCATAAGAGCACAGATCACCGTTGCGCAGGATAGGGCCTTGAACATCAATCACGGAAATAACCTTGTCTTCCGGAGCAAGCTTGTTCCAGTTGATGTCTTGATATTGGGCCACGTACAGTTTCTCGGCAAAGCCTGACTTGGCACTCAGGAAAAACGGACGGTCGCTGCGTTCCTCTTCCTTTACGAAAGGGCGGTGCGCAGCAATGTTGTCGAAAAGCGTCTTCCGATAGTTCTGTAGCGATTCGGGATAGAAGTCCCAGAAGCGCGTGCTCATAATTTCGTGAAATGCTTTCGTTGCCATTTTCCGTTTGATTATTAATTGATTACACTACGAAATTACGCACACGCGAGGGTGTAATGAAGGACATAAAAAAGATGTGAAATAATAAAAAACAGACTGAAAAAGAGTGATTTAAGATGAAAGCGGATTTATTTTGCAAATAAGAGGCATGAATGCAGTAGAAAAGTGATGTTTGCGGTAAAAGAAAGTGCCCAAAGAAAAAACGGCACCGGAAGCGCAGACGTGATATCCTGCCCCGATGCCGTTGAGCAATGCCAACAATGGAAATACTTGGATGTATATATATAATAATGTGTATTGGCCGTATCGGCTTTTACACAATCCGCTGTGCGCCTGTAAGGTTATTGACAGTAAGTTCGCACTCCAATACACCATCCGATTCGTTGTACTGAAAACTATATGCGCCAGGAACGGCACGTATAAACATTTGTCCGTCCATAAAAGTTCTAACAATCAAATGGTTAGTTTCGGTTTTAAGGCTTTCGAGCACAACGTAAGTTTCCTGACTCACATCTTCCACCTGCCAGGTAACAACTACCTCGTATGATTCGCCCGACACCGATACCGAAGATGTTTCTTTCAGGCTTCCGGATTTCTTCTTCATCGGAAGGACCACTTTCCTATCCTCTATTGGGGTAAAATCCGGACTATCACTTTTCTTCTCCATATTGAAGGGGCGGCCAAAGGTTACTGCACTGTCGGGATAGGCTTCGATGCTTCCTATAAGCTCATAATAATTCTCTTTGCAATTCATGTTTATATGGTTTTTGGGGTTAAAAATTCAGACTGACAAAAGTGACTGACAATTGTTGTAAATATCCTTTAATTTTCTAACACGTTTTAACTGTTACAATACTTCCAATTTTCATGTGTAGAAAAAAGTACTGCCTTTCTTGTCTTCCAATTCCTCTCGTTTGTTTTCGATTTTATTCAAGATTCTCGACTTGACACGCCACCAATTTCGCATCATATTATCGAATTGTCCCATCTCGATATCACACATATTCATGAAATCACTCATAATATACTCAGTGTTTATGGAATCTCCTGTTCGTGAGGCACAGAAAATACACTCGTCGCGGAATGACGAAAAACCCATCCAGAAGTCATTCTTTATCTCTTTACGAAGGAGCCTTGCACCTTGGGGGCTGAGCTGAAAGAACTTATCCACTTTCACCATCCTGCCGCCGTACATTACTTCATCCGGTATCTCTATTTCCACAAACTCCGCACGTTCATCATCCTTAATGGGTTGATATTCAGTGAAAATGGTAGGGCCCGATGAAGGAATGCTGTAAGCTGCACTGCTACATGAGAAATCTGTGATGCACTTCATTGTGCTGTTACGGACAAGGAACCGGCGCAGGTAGAGCTGCATTATTGAAGCCTGGGGAAAACATACCGGAGAGCCATAGCGCATTTCGAGGTATTTTTTCTGATAGTCGGTTACTTTCAGAAAACAAGTGTGTCTTTTTTCGTTAGCCATAGTGTCATGAATGTATTGTGTTTGTGTAATTCAATTAATATTCAGCAAGTTAGCAAACCTTACAGAAAGCCTTGAGAGGGAGAGTGTTAAATAACACTAACTGAAATTGAGACTATTTTGCTCGGAAACAACCATTCAAGCAAATGCAAGCAAATTCCAAACAAATGGCGCTGACATGCTTAAATTATTGAATTTCATTACTTTATATATAGTATTATATATATGATAGATATTATTTGCTCATTGTTGGCTGTTTTTGGGTTTGTTGAAACGTATCTTTTTCCGGTAGAATAAACTCTCATCCACCGCAACTTTTTCTCTTATGTCTATTGCGTAGCTTCTTTTTATCTACGAAGGTATTGGATATAAAGGAAGTTGAACGGAAAAAGGGAAAGGCAAGCCCTGTCACACGACTTTCAGCCGTGCGACCTTTCCCCTTTTTCCGTTTTCAATCTCCCTTTCCAACGCTTTCCCTCGTCCTTGTGTTCTCTTTTTGAAATGTTCAGACTTGTGTTTTCCTATAAAAAATGAATCGAAAAAAATAAATTATAAGTTTTTTCAAAACAGACAAAATCGGGAAAATAAAACAAATTTACAAAAATATAGACTTAATAATCTGTGTATCAAAATGTTAACCATTTGCTCGAAATTTGTTTGAGCCAAGCAAGCCAAGCAAACGAAGTGTTTTAGTTGTTGTAACCTATTGATTTATAATATAGTATGAATTTGTTTGTCATATTTGCCAATGTAAACATTTCTGATTTTACTATCAAAAAGGACTTGATAAATAACTGAAAAGACATGTACGTTACTGTCTTTACGCCCATATAAGCCGCATAGTGTTCATTAATACCGGCATAAACATTAATACTTACGCTGGTATCTATTAATAAGTTTTACGGAAGTTATTCGATGCCGCCGGAGTGGCGTTTCCTATCGCACTGCAGTGTCTATTCGGTGCCACCGAAAAATTTATTAATAGATACGGCGGTCATTGTGCGGTTATGTAAAAGGAGACCAGGAACAGACAGATACAGAAAAAGCGGAAGAGCAACCGGGTTAACGGCTATCTCTCCCGCTTTGGTCAGGGTAAGTTTACTTAAAATGCTTCATCGTTTATCCGAATCCACCGCCCTCTTCTTCTTCACCTCCACCTCCGGGTGCAGGATCAGGCCCGGTAGTCTCTGTACCGGCTGCAGTAGTGTCAATTCGGCTTATTGGCATTCTGTCAATCATTTCGCGGAAACTCTTACTCGGCAAGAAAAGCACTCTTTTCTTTACAATCTTTTCTCCGCCTTCCACATCTGTTTTGGGCTTCTTTTTTTACATCTTCTTGTGTTAATGGTTCTTTTATCATTTTTAATCCTGTATTATATTTGAAATTTCATTTTTCACCTTAATCTTATACATTATAAGATAGATGTTCTCAATATCATTTTTTTGCATGTGATAGAATTATCTGTGCCATGCAAAGTAAATCGTTTGGAATATCCATATCACTCATTCCTCAATTTTTACTACATTTCATTGGTTTGTCATAACCTTTTTCGTAAGCTTCCCAGGAGGAAACATTAAACAGCTTTGGGTTTGTTATATATCCCCTCCCTTTGCATTTTTCGCAGATCATAGGTTTGTGCCCTTGTTAAACTTGGGCTCTTCGTGTGCTTGTTTCGCCATCTTGCCTAATAATTCTTTCATTTCTCCTAAAGTTACTGTACTACCTTGTATAATAGATTGCAAAAAGGCGTCAGGTGTGCCTGGTGTATAGTCTTTCGCAAGTTTCTCCTGATGCTCCGACAGTATCTTAAGGCTTTCGAGCAATTTATTTTCTGACTTTAAGGCATCTAACTTAGCTTCTGTGTCAGCAAGCAATGCTTCCTGTGCCATTTCAATAGCTGCCAGCGCATCATCCAGAGTCACGTATGCCGTATGATTCTCTTTCCGGTGCAAGCGGTTTTTCCGGTCTATGAAATTTCCTTTTGGAAGGATTGTCAGTTCGTCTATTTCCCATTCATTTCTGTTGTGACACCATACCTTAATACGTTTTTTCAGGTATTCTGCCGGGGATATGTTAGTCTTGTTCATTTCTTTTTCTTTATAAGTTCTTTTTCTGCAAATTCCTCTAAAACATAGAATGCTACATCGAGTGGCCTTTCACCTGATACTATGTGGATAAAAGCATTATGTAATACTCGTGTTATTTTAAAGTGGTCTTCTATGCTTATTTCGGAAGTCCCTTTCAAGGAAAAAGAGAAATCTCCCAATTCTGATGTGCAACCACAACCTGATGAATAGCCTTCCCATTTCAGCTTTAGAGGAAGTAAAGATAGTATATCCATTAATCCGAAAGCCGGCAGCACTACGCTATTTATGTCGGTGTAATTATCTACGTCCTTCTTCAATGTGTAAATAGGAGCGACAATTCCTGAAGTATCTACTACCCATGCAAATGTAGCATTTGAAGTATCAACGCCTAATTCTTGCAGCATACCCATCTGTGCGATGGAGAGACATGGAATATTGTTTTGTTCGTTATTTTTCATGTTATTCTTTATTATTCTTTATCCATTTCAAAAGTCTTTTCCTCGCTTTCCTTACTATATCTATATCGTGGCATGAAGGGAAAACCGTAACTCCGTCTTCTCTTTTGTATGGAGGCCGGAGCTTCATAAACCTACGGTGCCAGCCTTTATGCAGTTTACCGTTAGGGTTATAATTCATTATTTTCTTTGCAAGTCTGATTTTCATAATATTCTTGCTTTTTATTTAACCATTCATTACTTTCATACCAGTACCATTCGCACCCTCCGGCATGTTTTCTTTCTCCTCTACAACAGGAGCATATATTGCCGGCATTTATGCCTGTCGCCCTTTTCGCTTCTTCCGCACTGGGGAAATATAAAGATTTACCTTCTTTAGTAATCATCATGACAGCTTTCTTGTTCCACCCTGCCGTTATGTGCCTCGGCTTTGGTGCTGCCTGAAGATTTGCAAGTATTTTCTGCTGTTGTTCCTTTGTAAGAAAGTCGTCCCATTTTTTACCTTTTAAAGGCGATGGGTGTCCTTTCATAAACCTTCCGGTCTTTTTGTTTCTATATACTCTTATAGGTTCTAAAGTTAATTCCATTATTTCAACAATTTAAAGTCATAAGCAAATACAAAAGGATTTCTTTCCCATGTACCTTTGCCGGATATCTTATTCATTAATGAGGCGTAAGCTTCGCGAGGAGTACTGCCTAACCATATTTTTGCATTTGTTTTAATATTAACTCCACAATAGAATGATTGCGCTTTAGCATCAAACTCTATTCCTTCTGCAAGACAGTCTTCGTCGCTTATATCTTGCAGGAACTCTATTTTATAATCCATTATTCGTATTTGCCTTGGCATAAGGTCAGGACGAACAAACATCTTATTATTCCATCCTTTTGTCAACTCATATATTTTTGTAGATACCCAGTCGATTGGATTAATGACTTCAGAATATTTTTGAGCGACAGCTAAGATTTCTCCTTTCTTGTAGGGAACTTTTTGGGGATTGTTGTCATAATATGCTTCAATCAGTTCTTTCCCTTTAAGATAATCTAATGTCTCGTTGAAATAAAGAGTCTGGAACAAAGTCAGTTCTACTTCGTCAATAGTAATGATTCGCCTCGTTTTTGTCTTTCTTCCGTCCAAGACAGCTTTTGTCAGGCCAAATTTATCGTTAAACATTATTTTTTGCATAAGCTAATCTCCTTTTATTACAGTTTACCACCAGAATAGACCTCCATAAATTAATGTCGATATTATGAGAACAAGGATAAACAAGAAGAAAGCCCATGTCTTGTTCGAGCCCAAATAACCTTCGTGACCGTCTCTTGTTAACGCCCAAATGAAGACGAACAAATTGACTCCTATATAAACCAATAAATGCCATTCAATTGTTATCATATCTTATTCCTCCGTATTAAGCATTAAATCTTCAATGTAAGCAAATCTATCTACCTCGCCCCACATCCTTTCGTATGTAAGATCACGAAGGTCATTATATACTTTTGCATTGCCGTTTTTGAATATAACCAAAGCTTGTTTTTTAGGTATGCAACTTGCATTGCCGCTTTTCCATGCCATATTCTTAAACCATTCCATGCAAGCTATAAATGCTTTCTGGATATCATACATGTCATTCGGACGATATATCAAGCTGTCTTCATAGTCCTGCGATGCGTTTTTGATGTCTTCTATTGTCATACTAACGATTTTTAATTGTTTCCTGTCCCATGACTGCAACCATAAATCTTTCCCTCTCGGCTTGCTTTGCTCTTCTGACTTTACCGCCCCAGCAGAAGTTCTTCCAGCCGTTACTTTTTACTATTTGGCCATTAGACCATCCTATCAGTATTCCATATCCATCACCGCTTACATATCCGTTATGTATAAAGACTCTTTGGTCCTCCGGATTATACTTTTCACATTCTTTACTTGAAGGTATTCCATAAAGAAATTCACCAACTTTATATTCGCTTCTTTTCATATTTCTCGCTTTCTTTAATTATTAATAGTTCGTCTTTACTCAAACTACTCAAGAAGGTATTCAACACACGAGCTTGTGCTTGACTCATAGCCACCGGAGAAAATGAGTTGTCATCATTCTTCACCATAATCACCATTGTTCCAACTTCTAATTCATCCATTTACTTCTTATTTTTAATATTTCCCATGTGTAAATCGTATGTGTATTTGTCTATCTCCGTTACACTTATAATTCTGTTTACTTGTGTAAAAGGAAGTTCCTCATCTTTAAGTGAGAACACCTCTGTTCTTGTACGGATCACACGGACACATAACTCTCCGTAACCTTTACATGTTATCATCCAGTAATGGTATTTCTCCGGCTTGGTTATCTCCCAGAATACTCCAGCCAATGCCAGGAAAAGACTGCTCCAATACACCCATGAAGGAAGGAACATCTTAATAATTCCAAATACAAGAGCAAATCCCATTATTACCAGGATTGTGTATATAAGATAGATTAGTCTCTCTTTCATGATTGCATTTCTTTTTTATATTGGTTTATAGAATACATATAATACATCCATATAATTATTATAACCTGTGTAATAATAAGCATTATATACAAACTCTTTATTTTTCATCCATTCTTCACCAAAGGTTTCTCTCAAAAGTCTTAATGCCATTTGCTTTGGTTTTTCTTTCATAAAAAGTCCATAGTCCCATTCATTTAGAATTTCTTTCCAGCCATTTGCTTTTAGTGTTGGATTTATTGTTTCTCTAACCCATCCTTTAACACCATCCCATAATACATATTTTTGTACTGAGGGATTTCTTTTTAGCCATGTCCTATAACTACAAATCTTTGTCATATAGTTTTATTAAGGTACTAAATCTTTCATATAAGCCCATCTTTTCAATTTATTCACTGCTACATAGTCTTCCCAATTTATAGTCAAAATTAGTTCCTTATGAAAGCAATCCGCTTCATACTGATTGTTTTCATCGTAATAAACAAAGAACTCATTTAACTCTGGCTTTTCGCTTGCGTCATGCCAAAACTTGTTTATTCTATGCTCATATCCTGCAATGAAACCTATGGAGTAGTAATAAGAATTGTTGGAAAATGGATCTTCTTTTACAAATTCGGCTATAGCCTCAATTTCCGGCAACATGTCGAGGTATTTGTAAGTGTCATTCATTATCCCCTCCTGTATGTTCAATGCACCCAATATGTTGTCTCTCATATTTTTCTCACGCTCCTCCTGGGTAAGAGGCCTGTTTATAAGTTGTTGTTTCTTGCACATAACTGGAAATGTTTTAATAATTTAATCCCATTTTCTCACGGCGGTACTGTTCTGCGTATTCCTGATTGAATTTGCTTTTGGGAACCAGTATTACCGTTGTATTGGTGACACGTAAAGAATAGAGTTTTTCTTCTTTCTTTTTCTGATGTTTGGAGATTACAGAAACGTCGTCTGCAGGTCTGTTCAAAGATTGTATCATATCGTTTTATTTTAAAGGTTTTAGAATCTTTCTTATAAAGCCAAAATCAAGGTCTCTTTCGTGGTAAAACTTCAATACTGCATCGTAGCTGTGCCGTGTATTGAATCCTACATTGTTCAGTGCATTGATTATTTGCAAGGCTGTGTACTGCCGGTAGCTTTCAATCGTCATGTAGATAGTTGGCGAGTATATAGGGCCACCCGAAAACTTAAAGTGAAGGTTATCCTCATATTCCTGGATTTGGACTACGGGCCAACGGTATTCGTCCTTAAACTTTGGTACGTCTTTCCATTTAAGTTTTGTCTTCCGACTTTCATGGATAATAATGTTATTTCCCAAGGCAAGTTATATTAAAATTGCTGCCGTTTGAGCAAAAACTACACATTGAAGTGAACGGAGAGTAAACCCGCCCACACTTAGGACATATCCAGCCTTGCTGACCAAATATCCCGGTATTTTTAGCAGGAGTTTCATTTTCTCTCCTTGCCATTTCTACTGCTGTCTTTGCATCTCCTACTGTAACGACGTGATAAGAGTCTCTTCCGTCAAAGTGTTCTCTTTGCTTTGATTTTAAATATTCTTCCGGTGTCATAATTATTATATGTTATAATGTTAATTAACAATCATTTACGTTTTTGCTCCCGACATTTATTTCGTGAGCAGGAATTTATTTCAGGATATGGACCAATTTGGGGTGGTGGTAGGAATATTATTTTTCCTTTATCGTAGAAGAACTTTAACAAAAGTCTCGTTCCGTACTTGTCTTCCTTTTTTGTATATTCTACATTTTTGAAACCTAAGAGTGTCAAATATCTTCTCAAGATACGAAATGCGGAGTCCGTGTATTCATAGCCTACCCTATCGCATCTGGCTGCCATTTTGTAGCAGACTATCTCTCCTTGCATCGGGCCTACTGCTATATTCCTGAATACATCTTCTTTTAGCTGCCGGGCTACAAAGTTTGTATTCTTAATGCGAGGGATGCGCGTTATGTTTTTTGGTATAAGGCTCATGGTTTATACCTCCTTTTTATACAGCTCATCACTAATCATCTTAGCCAGTTCAGGTAGTGTCTTGTCTTGCCATTCCTTGCTTATATCATCTATTTCATCGTCAAAGTGATTGTCATGAACATACTCATTTATCCATGTGGCAAAATCATCTTCAGTTATTCCTTCACCGTAATAGTCGTCGATTTCAGAAGCAATATTAAGGCAGTGAAGATGTGACTTCCAGGTGTAAACTGTGCCATCAAATTCCAAGGTGGCATTGTCGTACATTTCTCCTTTTTCTATTATCCCTCCACAAAAATTACACTTGTGCTGTTTCCTTGCTATGGGTTTTGTCCTATTTATTTCTTTTGGCATAAATTATTCCTCCTTGTTTAAACATGCTCCTTTCAGAGCGGTTTCTATTGCTTCTTCTATATTGTTAAAGTCATCATAATAATCAACATCATATATTCCATCATCGCCCATAACGGACAAATAGAATCTTGTTTTACCGGGTTCCTTTGCTTTGCCATAACCTTGATTTGATGTTATGTAAAACTCACGCTTCTTGTAGTGAGCCAGAAAGGTAGTCTTAGTGTATTCCCGTATTTCCGATTTACGGAATATGCAGCCAGCTATTTTCATAGGTTTTTCATTGTCTTGTTTATTTTCAGGTTTCTTACAGTCTCACTGCTTAGGAAACTTTTGCTTACTATAAAGTTTATAACTATTTGTGCGTTCAAGCCAACTTGTTCTCGATATTCGCAATAGCTGGGGGTGTTTATAGAAAATATGTAACCGGAGGGAAAACTGTCTTTTTTTGTTACGATCGAAACCTTGTTGTTTACAAAATGGTACATTATATCATCAAGGATTACTTTGTCAAGTTTGAATGCATCTATTGTAATCCTTACGCTAAATCCTTTTTGTGGCCCGTTGCTGCAAATAAGCATATCCACAATGTCTTTTTGTATCAGATATTCAGTAAATCCTGCTCCGTCCTTGAATATGATTTCTCCTGTAAATTCATCATCTTCCTTATCATATTCAGGTGTTTTAATGATTTCTTCAGACAGGCAGACATATAGGTGCATATATTCACGTTGAATAACAAGTCTTACGTTGTCTCCAAACACCTTGCATGGTTTATGAGGACTTTTAACACAATGTTTGCTCATATCGCACGAGAGGCAGCTTCCTTCCATGACTTCATATAATATGCCGTCTTTTATAATTGCATTTTCTTTACTCATGGCCATAATTTATTATTCTATTGATAACACACTCGGATAAATACCCATAAAAGGAATATCCAAGCCGATAGTCTCTATTTTATATATACTGTCACCTTTTATTCTACCAAGTATTTCAGGGCGTGAGAATATGCCGGAAATATTAATAGTGTATGTTCCTTTATCTGTGAACAGGAGATAATATACTTCAGTACTTACTTCACCTTCCGTAGAACTGACCTTTTCGACTTTCTCTATGCGGTTTGCTTTTATTGTTATATGCCTGTGACCGCAAAATGTTATTATACCCGCCATAACAAGGATTACTATTGATACAATTACCATAAATGGTAATTTATTATTTATTGCTTTCATTTCGTTTAACTATATGTTATTATTCCTTTCTTTCAAAGTTTCCGGAAACGCAGTTGCCTCCATATTCTACTTCTTTTCCAGTTATTCCACATTTGTGGATGATTTGTCCCACACCTGGAGCGATTGCTTCTAACTGAGTTTCCATGTGTTTACAAAAGCAGCATTCAATGTGAGGATTCTGTTTTTCTCTTTCCCTTAGTTCTGATACTATTGCACCAAAAGTTAAGGCTTCTGACAATGACATCATATTATTCTTCTTTTAGAGCCTCATTCATTAATCTCTCTGTCAATCCGTATAACTGACCGGTAATAAAGGCTTTGGTATTTGGAGAAGATGTGTTTATAAAATTTAGCATATCTATATACATGGACTTCCATGTTTCCATAGGGCTTTTAACTATTTTATCTACATCAATCATTGATGTCATGATAAATCCTCTTGTTTCAATATTATCAAGTTCCGTTTTTAGAGTATCATCTGCCTGGCAATGTATTGCACTTTGCGGCAAATCAATGGTAATATTTTTATCTACATTTGCAAGATAAAGACAACCGTCATTGTGCTTTGAGTATATTGCTATTATATTTGCTGTCTTTGAAGCATGTTCGAGGAGCATATCACAAATTTTCTTATTATCTCTAAAAGTGTTCATCAAGCCTATCTTATCCTTAATGATGACATTTTGGCCAACTGAGTATATTGGCTTACGCTCCGCTGTTTCTGAACTGCTTAATGATTCTATCAGACACTCATTTACGCAGACACCTGTCTTTTCTTTCAAGAAGTAATAATAGATTCCACCAATTAACCTTAGACCAAGAACAAAAAAGGTTTTGCCTAAGTATTTCGTTACAGCTTTATTACTTTCTACATTGTAACTGATTTTATTTGCTTCTTCAAGGCTTATTACTCTTACCTTGTCTCCTATCTTGAATTTTGGTTTCTTGTTTTCCATAATGTTATTCGTTTCGTTTGCAAAAATCTGTAAATACATTCAATGCATTTTTTATGAAGTCGGCCAACAACCTCGAATACGATTCTCCACATTTTGCATAAGAAGGCATGGTGGTTTGCATCCAAATCCGGTCGCCTGCTTTTCTTGGTTTAGGATCATCCATAAAGAATGTGATTGTATGTGTTTCGTAGCTATCCATATCTATTTGAATCTCTATGGTCTTTCCATGTAATTTATTTGCTGCATACAGTACCATCTGGTTAGCACGTGTACTTTCAAGCACTCTATTGACAAGCCCAACATATTCTAAAGGCCGTATGAACTTTTCCCAATATTCATTCTCGCTCTCTCTTGCTATCTTAGGCGCATAGTCCTTTTCATGAAAGTTGTCGCACCTGTCAAACCTTCCCACCATGTCGCCGGATAGTCTGCAATAGAAAGTAGTACATACTTCTCCTTTGTCGTTTCTATTAAGATTCCAGGCATAGTGCTTACAATTGACACAGGTCTTACCTGGCCCCCATTCTGATTCGGATTGTCTTATTTTATCCGATATTTCACGCAGTTTTATCTTTTCTTCTTCTGAAATCATTGTCCTTCAAGTTTAACAATAACATAATCGGTTTTATTCCATCCGGCATAGAAGGAAACGGCTCCTATCTTCGCATTAAGTATATCTTCCGGAAATTCCTTGTCTATGAGCTTGCCTTTTCCGTATCTCGCTTCGAGTGATGTGCCGTCTATACAGAAAGTGCCGCTTATTGCAGGATAATTTTCTAAGGCTTCTTTGATGAACTCTCCGACAGTATATCGTCTGTCAAATTTCACATATCCTCCGGCATAAGGAGAATCTTGCTTGGGAAAGACTTTTATATGTTTAAACATAGGTTATCACTTTAATTTGTTTAATTTCCTGTTTCTCTTGATTCTTGAACTGATTCTATCAAATATTCATCTATAAAGAAACGCGTCTTTTCATCCAGGAAATAATAAAACCTTCCATTAATCTTCCTTAATCCTGTTACATTATATGTTTTACCTAAAAACCTTTTTAACGGTTTTCTTATTATGACAGGTAAGCACCAGTCTCTCTGAATTTCTTCAAGACTCTTTACTCTTACCCTATCTCCTATCTTGAATTTCGGTTTATTGTTTTCCATGACATTGCTTCTTTTAATAATTATTTACACAAACAGCCACGGCGCAATTTTCTTTAAATCACTGACGTTTGGAGCGTAGAACCTGAATTTGTCTGTAGCTTCTATCAGTCTGAATCGCTTGTTGTCGTATGATGTACAACAGTATTCGGTCAGATATACACCTCTTACTCCGTTTACCACGTAACGGCCTTTTGATTCCTTTACATTGGCCGCGTCAGTTTCTACTGTAATGCAAAAATCGAAGTCGACTATTCCCGAAAGTCTGTGCTTTGCTTTCTCCGGATTTTCTGTGAACCAGCAAAAGCCAACAGATGTAGTAGCTGTACCTCTGGCCTTGCTATGGTCTTTTTCGTTTATCAGAAGTTCGCCGCGCTTGTAACTGTCGAACTCTTTTTGTGAGCAGAATCTGTGAAGTATCATAATTGTTATTGTTTAGGCAAGTCTCTCCCTCATTGAGGGAGAGGACTTTAAAAAAATTACTGTGGTTTATACTCCTCCATTTCCTTGTACCATTTCTGTTGGGTAGCGGTAAGGTTTTCTATCTCAAAGTTGGCAAACTCCTGAAGCATGAGCTTACGGATTGCGAGCTTTTCAGTGTTGTCTGCCTTGCGGAAATCATCATAATAGTTTGTTAGTGACTGGCGTTTGCTCTCTATGTAGCTCTGGGTGTTTTCGAATACTTCACGGCGTGCGTTTTCGTATTTCGGAGCGAAGAATGAATACGACCAGAGACCGAGTGCTTGTCCTCCAATTGTTATACCCACGACTAAAATTACAGCCAGAATGACACCGGCTATTACTCTCATTGCTGTCTTCATGGTTATTGGTGCATTTTAAATGGTGAAACAATTATTTCCGGTTCGAGATATACAGGTCGTGGTTCTCCGCTTTCAGGATCAATCATCATAAGCCATGTGGCGTTTAAGCCTTCAGGCATAAACAGACCGTTTGGATCTGCCTGTGGTAGTTGCTCACAATAGCCGCTATTTACCCATTTGTCGACTGTTTTTGTCGGGTTAGTGTACTGTGTGCTGTATGGAAGTCCATAGCCGAGACACTTGCCCAGGAATATCAGTTTTCCGGTCATGTGATTTACGATATATGCATAGCATATTAGGTCTTCACGGTCGCGTTGTTCCATAATCATTTTTGCGAGTTTCTTTTCCTGGAAGTTGGTGATAGCCGGCATTCCAAGTTCGCTTGCAGCTTCCTGCATCATCTTTTCTTGCTTTTGTGCCATCTTTTTATCTGAAGATTCTTCCGGCATTTTTAATTCACATGATTGTACGGCTAACGAAAGTAATGCCGCTGCAATAATAAATAGCTTTTTCATTTTGTTTTGTTTTTAATCGGTTTGTAAATTGAGTTTATATATGTTGTTTTGAATTATTGATTTCATACTCCAAAAGTTCTCATGTGCTGTGGTACAGACGTGTCTACAAAAAGGTGGCCTACAAACTCTCCATAACTGAGAATGAATGTATCAATGTTTTCGTATGTCATAGGAAGATCAAATTCTTCGTCTGTCAGTACTACACGGAAATTAACCGGTATTATGGCATTCTCTTGTGGAACTATAGCCCATAGATAGGCTTTTTCGTTTATTACGGCTACCTTGATTATTCGGCTTCCCTGATTCAACTGTAAGGTAAATTCAGAAGATACCGGAATCTCATACTTTAATATTCTGTTACTCATATATTCTATTTTTAGGCGTTTTACTGTTTCAGGTAAGTAAGGTGTATGTAAGGCAGCTCGTCCTGCATCATTGATTGTCGTTTTGTCTATAACCCTTTATGTCAAATTTATCTGTCTTCGGCTTCAAGCCTTCTTCTTTCTTCCATTTCTTCATCCGTGTCCGGACATTTAAGTATCTCGGATGTGTCTTTCGGTTCTTCTCCTAACTTGTAGAAGTAACAGCATCGGACACTGTCGCGGCCTCTGTCTTTCTTGTAGTGGGAATCATCTATAAATTCCGTTACCCATGCATACCGGCGAGGCTCCTTGGAGCTTCGGTCGTTGCCATAAACAACTCTTGGGTTCATTATATATTTTTTTTCTACGCAATAACCTCTCAAATTATCTATGAGCTTGTTCCTTATTTCTAATACATTCGCTTTAGTTATAGGCTTACCGCAGTGCCTAAGGAAGCTTATTGCTATTTCCTGAACCGCAATAGGGCGTTTCCAGTGATACTCTGAAGCAAAAAATATGTCTGCCCATTCAGAGAAATGATTATCTTCAATAGCAGAATAGATTACCTTTTTTTCTACATTCTCTTTAATCTCTCTTGATTTACAGTTTTCTTTCGTTTCCATTGTTTTAGTTTAAAATTTATCTGTCTTCGGCTTCAAGCCTTCTTCTTTCTTCCATTTCTTCATCCGTGTCCGGACATTTAAGTATTTCCGATGTGTCTTTCGGCTCTTCTCCTAACTTATAGAAGTAACAGCATCGGACACTGTCGCGGACTCTGTCTTTCTTGTAGTGGGAATCATCTATAAATTCCGTTACCCATGCATACCGGCGAGGCTCCTTGGAGTTTTTGTCGTTGCCGTAAACTATCCTCGGATTCATGGTGTATTGCATATTAAAGCAATATGCCTGCATCTTATCGAGAAGTTCCTTTCGTATTCCGGCTATGTTGGGCTTCGTTACCGGCTCACCCCGGTGCTCAAGAAGACTCATGCACATTTCCTGTACTGCAATAGGCCGTCTCCAGTGCCATTCCGATGCAAAGAAGTGATTTGCCCAGTCTATGAACATCTGGTCTTTTATGGCTGTATAGAGGATTCTCATCTGTCCGTCACGCTCCATAGGAGGTATCAGGCTGTCCTGAAG
>NFZD01009931.1_pt1 | contig 29920 bp, 52 predicted proteins | sample 1095381 | NCBI WGS metagenome assembly NFZD01 (sample SAMN03609891, study PRJNA323583) | gut metagenome | isolation source: feces | host: Rattus norvegicus | place: Denmark: Riget | collected 2013 | reverse complement strand
CATGAATATACTTGTGTATCTCTGCCAGCTTGCTTTCCTTGTCGGATTCAGTAGACATCAAATCCACTACCAGATAAATAAAATCTTCCTTAGAACAAATATATTCAATCTGGCTAGGGTCAGTTTCGATCTCATGAATAATGTCCTGTGCCTTGTCAATAGAAGCCACACGATAATCTTCATTGCACATATAAACTTTCATACTCAGTACCTTTCTCTTTTGTTCAGTTTCTCTCGGTTATTATAGTATACACCTTTGTAGCTAAGATTGCAAGCCTTTTGGGAAAAATATTCTTGAGAAAATTTTGCAAAAAACTCTTGACAAAATATGTGCGGGGTGGTATAATGGAATAAGCGGAGCCAAGCAGTTGCGTAGGGGACGCAAAAATGCAAGAGCTCTTGCCCTCGCATTGAAAAATTTTTTATTTGAGCGGTTCAACCCCATCAAGCTGAATTGACCCAAACGTGATTCCCTCACGACTTCCAGAAATGGCTTTTAAAATCCATTCTTGGGCTTCTTCTGCATCGGGAACGTGGTCGGATTCAATAAAAATCCAGCTAGAAAAATCAATCGCTACTTTCATACTCTCACCCCTCATAGAGGGGCTTTACTTTACCCTCTTTATAAATACTTGCAGTGGCGAGCCGTTCCACTTCTTTACCCAGTATCTTTTCCGCCTGATAAACCAGTTCTTCAACAGTCGCATCCTCAACCGCTTCAATAGGGACAGACACCAGCAGATTCACACAGTATTCCATAATTTTAACCGCCTTTCTATCAAGAGGGCTTAAACCAGCCCCCACAGCTCTTCCATCATATCCATTGCGTTAATTGCATCACCAAGATTCCATGCATCAAGGTTTTTGTCCTCGTCATCCACCAAAATGGCGGTTTCGGCGGTGGCGACTTCCTGCTTAGGAGTGCCATACTTTACAACGTGGATTTCCTCAGCATAGGGGAAGTATTTTGCCAGCCATTCACGCTTAACCGCATCAACCTGCGCATCAAAGGCGGGAGTGCCAGACTTAGAACACCAGCTAATCACGCCGATGTGATAGCCTTTGCTCTTGAGCGCCTGAATCAGAGTGAACATCTTGAGGGCATCGAACAGGGGTTCAGCCAGTTCATAAGGGCGAGTGCGGAAGTTCTGCAAATCGTCCAGCCAGCCCTTCACGCCGTAGAAGTTAGCCAGAGTGCCATCCATGTCAAAGTAAATAGTCATAATCTTTACCTCTTTCTCTTGTTTTATATCTCTCTCTGTGATTATATTATATCATAGGTGATGCGGATTGTCAAGAGTTTTTTCAAACTTTTTCTCCAGCCAGCCAGTTGTTAAGCTGGCTAAACAGAAAGAAAAAGAACAGCCCAACCGCCAGAACCAACCAGTTTATGCCATAACCAGCAAACAGGTTAGACAGAACCAACCAGATCAGACCGCCGTTAAAAATCATGCCGAGGATGGAAGTCACATACAGGGGAATCCAAATCGCATTTTTCATTTTTTCTTACCTCTCTCTCTGTGATTATAGTATACCAGATGAGAGAACTATTGTCAAGCATTTTAGGAAATTTGCGGGTAGCAGATTGTACAACTTTTTCTTAGAGAAATCTATTGAAACTAGTCATTTTGCCCAAAGCGGCGCCACCTGATTGTAAGCGCGCCGCAAAATGACCTATCTATGTAGGTTTTAATTACATAGGTAGGTTAAATGTTACTTAGTAGGGAAATATTTTGCAGGTGCAAGCCCCATGTCAACAGGCTCAACTTCAGTATTAGGGCTGAACATCCGAATGAAACCAGTAGCGCAATTGATTGCAGGAATCTTACTATTACGGCAACCAAAAATTCCAGGGTCATTGCTTACCACCTGATAGATGCCAATTTTATTTCGTGCATCATCAGAAGTTCAGCGGCACATGAAATGCGTACCAGTTTCAAGGGTCTTAATCGCGGGGCGGATACCATCATCGGGCATAATAATACGAGCAATCATATTTTTTTCTCCTTTCAAATCATACCAATACAGTCAAAAAACAAACCGATTTCAATGAAACAGAGGATAAGTGCTAATTTATCTGCGCCATACTTCTCAATATGGCGGATAAACCTCCACAAAACCGCACCAAGAACAATAAGTTTAATCATTTGTATTAGTTTCCTTTTCAGCTTCCAAACGGCGTTTCAATTCCATAGCCAACTGAGGAACAACATTGCCTACTGCATAATAGTCAATATCATCCCAGCCTGCGGCTACATCCTCAATAGCCTGCTCATAAGAAGAACCATGACGACACAGTTCCAACATTTCTTCAATAGCAGAAGGTTCAACCCACAGAGTAGCAGTGTATTCAAAGTCCATAATTCATATCCCCTTTCGATGTACTTATTATATCATACTTTGTAAAGGTTGTCAAGCTCTTTTTCATTTTTCTTCAGATAGACAGCGTAATTTTTGCTTCTAGCTTTTGCGGTTTCGTATGTAAATGCACTTGCATTAAGGTCTTAAGCTGTATAATTTTTAATGGCTTTATGCTTCATTCTATCCATCTTATTAGCTTTTCTTAACATTATTATTATACTATATTTTTAGGAAAATATCAATAGGCAATTTGTACAACAAAATTATTGAAAATTTGTGCGGGGTGTATATTGACAGGCAAGACGCATCCGCGCGATCAAGCACGGTGCGCCAAAAAGTCAAGTGGAAAATTGCACAAAAAATCTGCGGGGTTTTTGCTCCCCGCAGATGAATTAAGCTATATTCAAAAATAATGTATAATAGCTACTTCCAGTGCATATTTATGCCATCCTTTCTCTATTGATTCGCCAGTGAGCAGTTAGAAAATGTTAAGTCCAGTGCATAATATCCCTCATTTTGCTAATATGGTTTGTAGCGTGTAGAGTGATTGAAGCGGTTCCTTTCTTCAACCTCTAGCTTTTGCTTTCTGCTTTTCTTTTAACACTTCGTAGAAAGAAAATGCCAAAGAATTTATAAAGTGTGTATTCTTTACTTCCTCTTTTCCATAAACTTATAACCTATTAAGGCGTGGGAAGAAATCATACGCAAAGAAGTCACAACAAGCGGGATAAGTTTCTTTCTAGGGTCGAGAGAAGAAACTACCAAAGAAACTTATTACTTTTCTTACTTTTATAAGATAATAACACCAGAGCAAAATACTAATCAAACAGAACTGGTCTAAAAGTTATTAAATACAAGAATTAACTTGCTGGTCTTAATAGAAATGAAGTCTAATTGGAATCATTTTCACACCTCTATAATCTCATTTTAAAATTTTAGAGGTGTTTCGGCGGTGAACGTGTTTTAATCTTTATCGCCCCCTGACACTATGTATTATATCATACTTGGCGGTGTTTGTCAAACATTTTTTCAATATTTTCGGTCATAACCAGAGAAGTCCAAAATAATAGGCTTGTTATGGTTATATCCAATATTGCTAGTATGCAAATCATTAATTGCATTTTCAACAATGAAAGCGCACAGTTTCTGACAAAGCTTTTTGCCATAGATAGACAGAGCCATGCAAGCCCACAGCTGGTCAAGGTCACGGACATAATCTTTGTCCCCAGCCCGCTTAAATTCTCTTTCCATCTTTTTCCAAATACGCTTTTCACAGTCAAGAGAAGTTTTACATTGCTTGAGAAACTTAGAGCGAACAGAACAGGGCAGACGTTTTACAGAATACTGAACCTTTTCCTGAAAAACAAACGTGATGCCGTTTATTTCAAAGGCGATTTCAGTATAAGGGAAAAATTTCTCAAGACCAGCTTCAACCGCCTTTGCGTAGACCTTGGTTTCCTGAACCGCTTCATTGTATCGGTCATCAGTCACCCACTTACAGACATACTCACCGCCCTCGTTGCACAGGCACAACTTAGAGGCACCATAGTGGATTTTGTAGCCATGAAAAGCAAAGTCAGGCGTGGCATCGTTCAGAATATGCCTGACATCTAAAGAATCATCGTTGTTAGAGCTGAGATTGCCAGCGAGCAAAATCCGCCTCATCTCCTCACGGTTATCATACTTCTTCATGTTATCTCTCCTTTTGGCTTATCGCCCTCTCAGTATCTATATTATAGCAGATTATTCAGCTATTGTCTATTAGCAAACTGCACAAGGTTTCAGGAGTAAATTTATTCATTTTACCTATTGACAAGCGGCAACAAAAATGATATAATAGAAGGTGCTATGCGAATAGCGGCCCGGATTGATAGAAGGCGGGCCGCTCAACCCTGGCGGACTGGGCGGCCCTTTTACTTACTCTTCTTTTGGTTAATAATGGATAGGCGGCTCATTGAACTCAGCAGGGAAAAGCCCATTACCAAGGCAGAACCCGCTCCAACCATAAGCGTTCATAATGCGGATAAACTCCTCTGTGACTTCGTTCATCATGTTGTCATCTCGTGAAATGTCCAGCAGGTCTTCATCTGTTGCTCCATCGGGCACAGTGACAATCCAGCGAGTATAAGCATTTTCATCGTTCAGAGCCAGAACCAACAGATTCATAGCTTTTACTGCATTAAAACGTTCCATCATAATTAACAGTCCCTTTCTTATTCTGCGGAATGGCAGTCCCAAATCTCAAAAGTCGGATGATTCTGCTTGAACTTATTCATAGCATCAATAGCATCCTTGCCATAGAAAGTCTCCACCAGCAGGTCAGCCCGCTCATTATAGTATATGATGTCGTATGCGTGCATGATAACAGTTTCCATTTTCAATCAATCTCCTTTTTAGTCCATATTGGCGGCGAGCATGATAAATGCCGCCCTAGCTTCATCGGTCGTGCAACGGTCGCAACAAGCCCCATTATCACAGGGTCTGTTGCCCATCTCGTCACAGGAACAGCCACAATATTCATTCAGAAAATCTTCCCAAGTGTACATTTGTCATAACCTCTCTTTCATTGTATTCATTATACCACTTTCAGCGGTCAGTGTCAAGGGGTTTAGGTAACTTTTTTCGGTTGTAGGCGGTCTTTTTTTCAAACCGTGCGGGTCTGCCAATAAACAGTCGCCTTTCTTTTCGGATCTCCTTTTCCTTATTTTTCTTCAACATCTTTTACCCCTCACTAAAAAATACATCATCAAAACCTTCCTTATGGGTAGGTTCAACATAAGAATTATACTGTTTTACAATAGCATCAACAGGAACGAATGCTTTTCCAGTGCGCTGAGCATTCTGCTTAATATGCTGTTTAAGTGTGGGGTGAACAACAACAGCATAAAGTTTTGCTTCTTTAGGGATGTTGATGCGGCAAAGCACTCTTTTCCGTGCCTTAGGGGTCAAGTGAGTAGCATCCAATACGACAGTTTCCCACCCACACTTAATTGCGCTATTGATGCGGTTGATGTAGGTATTGAACGCTTCTTTTTCATGTGCAAAGTAATCATCGGTCTTATACTTTGCCATAACATCGAACCGAGCTACATCACGAGACACGTTAAATGCGTCAGGGAAAAAGTTCTTGATAAAAGTAGACTTGCCTGCGCCCGCCGCACCAACCATCATATAAATATTCTTAGTCATCTCTATCTCTCCTTTGCTAAAGCAAGTATACCACAATTTCAGGATAAAAACAATGGGCATATTACACAAAAATCAACCAAGAAAATCATGCAAGATGCCCATTAACAAATAGAACGGCGGGCGTCCATCAAACACGCGCCGCTCAACCTTTTAGGATATTTATTATTCATACGAAACACAAAAAACCGAGAAAAAATCATCTTAATACCTAGCGTCTCAGAGAACCGACCTACTCACAACTGTTTTCGGTCTGCATCGAAATTACTTTAATAACATCAATGCATAAGCACATACATCAGCCATTTCTGAACAGCTTGAAGTTTTGTCGGTTGAAGCTAGATCGTTATAACCAATCTGCGCCGCCGCAATCATATCTTTTACTGTTGTATTAGAAAAGACTAATTTTAATGTGCTTAGTTCATCTATTGAAAAACTAGGCATTTTCTGCGTTCCTTTCTTTATTCATTTCTTACATTATTATTATACCAAAATTTTTTATAAAAATAAAATAAAGGGCGTGGAGATGAATCCACGCCCAGAGAGGAGAGAGGTAGTTAATCGCTAATGTAGAAAGAAGGATATCGGCCTGCGACCGAATTGCAGTTGTAATAGTTAAACTCGTTAATCAGCTGGTCAAAAGTGCAACCAGCTTTTACGGGGTCGATCTCATAGGCGCTGTCAACCCGCATATTGCAAGCCGCCATAAAGAAGGTTTTGCCCTCATTGAAGAGCTTGCGGGCGGTGGTCTTGTTAATCTTTTTCATGGTAAAATCTCCTTTCAATCAATTACGAATGATGACCATAAAGTCGTTGAAGCGGTAGTCTCCATTAGGATCTTTCTGAGCGTTAGCTTCAAGCCATACCAATATGATTGAAAGCCAGCTCAAAAGTGTTAAACATTTTTATCACCTCTCTTTAATTCAGTTCCTCTTGACACTATTATTATATCATAAAAGCAGGTTTCTTGTCAAGCCTTTTTAGAAAATCTCTTGAAATTTTCAAGGAACATTTTCAGCGTAGCAACGTCAAAATCTTCAGCCATAGATTCAGCGGTGCGGTTCATCAGGCAGTAGCCGCAAGCAACCAGTTCATTCACAATAGCCATCTTTTCGTCCATCATCTTTATCTGCCTCTCTCTCTGTTTCTGTATATAGTATACACCCTGCAAGGCGGATTGTCAAGCCTTTTGGGCGTTTTTCCTTTCGTCAAATTGCACAAAGAATTGCGCGAAAATCCAGACGGGACTAGTCATTATGCCACAGCGGAGCCAAGCGCAGGTGAAGGCGACGCAAAAAAGCTCCCCACCTTTTTCAGGCGGGGAGCCAGTGAGGTCAACCGCTGACCAACTCAGCGAGCTTCTTCATACACTCGTTGGTACTGATGACCCCACGATACCGCAGGCGGACAACTCGCTGAACCATCTCGCACAGGATGTAATCATCCTTGTTGGAATCCTTGATGAACTGGGCGTAATCCTTAATGAACTTTTCCATTTTTGTTACCTCTCTTTCAGTGATTAAAGTATATCATACTTTAAGGCTTTTGTCAAGCCCCTGCAGGGGATTGATGCTCGATAGAAATAGAATCAATCTCCTGCTGGTTATTCACATGGAAGTCGCACATGATGCATTTGGCGGCAAATGCTATGTTTCTCCAATCAGTAGAATAGGAGAAATCTATATCAATGTGGTTGATTTCGACATACTCAGCAAAATGAAGGGTGGTAGAAGAACGGACATTATCCAGAAACTCAGCAACAGTCGTCATAGTAGCAACCTCTCTTTATTCTTATCTCTCTCTGTGATTATAGTATACCACATCACCCCCATGGTGTCAAGGTTTTAGGACAAAAAATAAATAAAAAAATTTTCGCAAAAAGCCTTGACAAACCTCGATGGATGTGGTATAATAGAAAAACGCCGCGCATTGGTAGAGCGCGGCGCGACAAAGAGAAAGCGCCCTTATAGGCGCCTCCCGCTTAGAACTCTGCATTATCATCCAGTTCAACCTTACCAAAAATGGATTCATTCAGCTGTTCCCGCAGTTCATAAATCTTCTTGGTGTACCAGTCGTACCGCTCAACATTCAGCAGGTTTTTGCTACGCTCGTTATACAGACCAGCTAGTTCTTTTTCCATTGCTACAACGTCCATCATGTTACTTACCTCTCTCTGTTGCGTTTTATCTTCCCTGTGATTATATTATAGCATAAGGGGCTTGTTTTGTCAAGCCCCTTTTTAATATTTTTTAAACTAACCATGTCAGCTTCATATTGCGCCAGCAAAGCACAGACTGCTGATTATGCTGGATACCAATAGCCATGGCTTCTCGCTTGGTATTTACTCTCTTGGAGTTATCGATATAGTAAATGCCATTGCTCAGCCATACGCCACAGTCGCCCATAATCTGAATGAATACAGCGGCAACTTTAGCATCAGTGGTTTCATGGCCGAAAGTAGCAACTTGCCAGCCGCTCTTATACACAATAGGCTTGCCCGCCTTAAATGTCTTGCCATCATTATCAGCCATAGCCATCAGCATTGCGACCAGTTCATTGTAATTCATCATAAGTCTTACCTCTCTTGTTATGTATCTCTCTCTTACTGTCTATATTATATCATAAGCTGTGGCTCTTGTCAAGGGGTTTTTAGAAAATTTTCGGCTTCATTGCTTCACCAGTAGAAACCTTCAAGAAGCAGCCTGCTTTGCAATAATATTCTTTGCGGTCAGGCTTGCCTTCTTCTTTAACTACGCGCCAGATACCAGTATGCGCATTAATTGCAAGCGCTTTAGTCCGCATCCAGATAGAACCAAAAGCCTGAGTGTCAGTACCAATAACCTGACCTGCGGTGATATAGGTATAAGTCTTCATAGTAGTTACCTCTTTAACTTCTCTTGTTCTCTGTGATTATAGTATACCATAGTTATAGTATATTGTCAAGCATTTCTTGAAAATATTCTTAAAAAATTTTTGCGAAAAAAGTATTGACAAGGCGAACAATCTGTGGTATAATGAAGTGGGAGGGCTTCATCTAAGGATCTACTAGATGAGAGTTTTTTTTATTGTAGCCAGTCCGGCGGATAATGACCAGAATATAATAATATAATAAATAGCAGTTAGTATACTATAACCTAAACTATTGGTATGTCTATACTAATTGCTAAAGACTTAATATTGAATTAGGATAAAGAATAAGTTAGACAATGCAAACAACTAGCAACAAAAAACTACAAAGGCGTTAGCTTATGCTAACAACGGGGGATGGCGCTTGAGAGCGCCACGAGCAGCCTTTGCCCTCTCTACGCAGCGTATGGGGGGTAGGGTTTTGGGATAAAAAATATTTGAAAATGAAAAACGGGTATGTGCTGGTCAACAAAATCTCCAAAAGTTATTTTAGATTTGAAATACGATAAAATCTCCAAAAGTTATTTTAGATTTGAAATACGATAAAATTTCCAAAAGTATTTTCAAAATAGCAATACGATAAATTATTTTTTAACTAAAATATTCTATCTCAAGATCATATCTTGGAACATTACAATCTAAAATAAAACCTTTATTAGTTTCAATAATACTATCATTCCACCAGCTTTGATAAGAAGCTCCTTTTAAAACTGCCCATGTCTTTCCGCCATCAGTAGAATGACAATAATATAAAATATTATTATAAATACTTGGAATTTTATAAGTTTTTGCAGCTCTCGCTGAAAGATCTCTACTTATCAGTAATTTTTGAAATCGCTTTCTAGTCATAGTAGTTTCTTTACCTCACTGGCGCGATGAACCTACGTCATCCGCATCCATAAAAATCTACTTATAGCAAACTCAAATCAATGATCTGAAAATTGGCGCGATGCACATAAATTGCCTTGCCATCAATCATTAGCTTAGTAGTTTTAGGCAAATCATTACAAACTTCCCAATATACATTATCTCCACTGTAAGCGCAAATAGGCACGCCAAGCTGAGACTGAATAACAAGCACCATAGGCTTACCAAATGCGTTGCGGTAACCGTTGATCAGTGTCGCCACAGAGGTAATGCTTCCCGCATTATTTCCCTCAACTTTATCCGCACTAAAATCAACTTCTCTATTGAGTCCAGTTTCTGTAAAAATAGCCGTACTGCCGCAAGAAACCATCTGCCGACCATCAATAGTAATATTAATTACAGAAGACATATTACCTTCAGAATCTATGTCAGCTTCCATATCAATCTTTTTACCATGAGCAGTCATAAACTTACTGCCCAAATTATCATAAAATTCAATATTGTATTCAGCGCCAATAATGCTACCTTTTACACTTTGAACCCAACTATCCAATTGAGCGCAAGAAGTAAAAGACATCAAAATAAAAACCATAGTAAGAATAAGAGCAATGATTTTATTCTTTTTCATTTAATTATTTCTCCTATAAAAATTAGTAGCTTCAAATTCTGAATTTTTTTAGTGTATTCAGGCGTATAAAAATTTTCATTTTTTAACAATACTTACTTCATACTTTTTCAGTTCTGTATACCAAAATTTTAAATCAATATCTTCAATTTTTGCTCTAACCTCAAGGTCATAAAGATACTGACCCATCATACTAGCTTGATGTCTCAAAAGATTAATGCCACAAGTTGGCTTAAAGTCAAGAGTTCCCGCATCATAACTAACAAGCATATTATGCAATTTATCATATCTAATTTTAGTCTGCCAATATTCTGCGGCGAACCTAGCTTTATAATCGCTATCGACCATTGCTGTAATAGTATTTTTAAGCTCCATATTTACCATCCTTATCTTTCAAAAATTTATCTTCAAGTTCGTGTGCTTCAGTTAATTGCTCAAGAACATTATAAAAATGCATCTTCTGACAATTAGCCCAGTTCGAAAAATCTCTTCCCCTATTTGCGGGATCCTTAGTTTTATAGCGCTCCAATTCATCGACAACCGCAGCATATCTAAAATAAATACTATCAAATCCAAAAGCAAGTCTTTCTGCAACTAGCTTTTGATGTTCTTCTTTTGAAATAGTTACATTTGGATCTTCTTCTCTCAATACTTCTGCAAATTTTTCATAATTTTCAATGAGTTTACTAAAATCAGGACTGTCTGTTCTGTTCATTTGCAATAATCTCCCTTACTTTCGCCATCTTTTCAAGGCCTCTATCGACAACATTTTCAACTTTAATTTGACAAGCACTCATTGCATTAAGTGCAGTAGTATGACTTATAGGAGTGACACCAGCACAACAATAAGCATCTACGATAATAGGAACTTCAGGCATTTCCGCCTTCAATAGCATTGCATTACTAATAACGCAAATATCAGTGCAAACGCCAATTAAAGTAATACTTTCAAGGTCAAGCCCGCCAAAAACAGAATTGTAACTCCAAATACAATCAGAATTAAAATCAAAATATTTCATTAAGTCAATAGAACCAAAAGTGGGTTTATCAAAGACATTATCTTCAGTTACAAAAGGCTTTAGCTCATCAATAATATCCCAACCATGAGTGCCCTGAATACAATGCGGGACTGGCAAATTTTTACCTTCCTGAGTCTCAAGGTAATTGTCAAAATGAGTGTCGCGAGTAAATAAAACCGCCCCATCCCAATTCTTCACCTTATCAACAACCGCAGGTACAATCTCTCTCGCTTCTGGCGTGCTAAGACAACCATTAATAAAATCATTTTGCATATCTACAACAATAAGAATATTCATTATGCTTCTCCTTTTAAAATACAAGTTTTGTTAGCTGATTTATAAAGATGATTCATAAGAACTGCGGTTGTTACAGATCCAACGCCGCCTGGAACTGGAGTAATATTTTTTACATAATCAGCAACTTCTTTATCAACATCACCTGAAATACCATCTTCATCACAATGGAAACCAACATCAATCACAGTTTGATTTGGTGAGAAATAATCCTTAGTCAAAAAATTCTTCTTACCAAGAGCTGCAATTACAACATCCGCAGATTTGGTTATCTTTTGAAGATTTTTAGTATGAGAATTACATAGCGTTACTGTTGCATTTTCTTTATCCAAAAGCATTGCAACGGGCTTTCCTACAACCATACTTCTTCCAACTATAACAACATGAGCACCATCAAGAGGAATTTCATAATGTTTCAAAATTTTAATACAGGCTTCTGCGGTACATGGAGCATAACCACAACTGTCTTCAGAAGGATAAAGAAGAGAAAAAATAGAATCCTCTGTAATTCCATCTATATCAATAGCAGAGTTAAAAAATTGCTTAATGTAATCTATACTTATACCTTTTGGAAAGGGCTGCATAAAAATACATCCTGCAACTTGTAAATTACTATTAATATTTTTAACAGCTTTTACTACAACTTCTTTTGTAACATCTTCAGGAAAAGAATAAATTTGATAGCCGATATTATGTTTATGACATTGTTTAATAATATTGTTCAAATATCCTTCATTGCTGTCAGAACTTCCAATTTCAACGATTGCAAGATTTAAATACTTCTTATTTGCAGGAGTTAAAATAAGACTATTCTCCTATTCAATAGCTTCAACTACAGGTTTTGCTTTTAATAGCATTTTTACTCCTTACTCCCAGTTACAATTGGGTTTATACATGGGCATTGGCAACAGCTTAAAAGTATTAGCATCATGCATCTTATCAATGCGGGCGGCAGTAGCTGTATCGTTACCAAAATCTCCAGTTCGAATGTAGCGATCAAGGAACTGATAAGTAAAACCAAAATTATCCTCATCACTCTTATCAGTCAGACCATCCGCAGGAATCTTCTCAATAAACTTCTTAGGCAGGCCAAGCTCATAACCAATCTGCTTTACTTCAGTAACAGTCAACTTGCCCAAAGGACTAAACTGACCTGCGCCATCACCAAACAAAGTCGCCCAACCGACATAATCCTCAGAATAGTTGCATGTATTAGCAACTCGACCATTAACACTCTGAGCAACCATAAATAGAGTACTCATACGAAGGCGGGCAGGCAGGTTAGTGGCAGCATTAGAGCTAAGTTTAATATCATTAGCCGCAAGCTCCTCAGTTAGACTATCATAAGCCTCACCAATATTAATATCCATATAATCAATATCAAGATACTCGCAAATCTCTACGGCAATATCGCTATCCTTCATGGTATTATTAGGCATAATTACACCAAAAACTCGATCCTTGCCAAGAGCTTCACAACACAGCGCGGCAACAATAGTAGAATCCTTACCACCGCTCATGCCAATAACTGCATTGCAATCAGAGCCATTCTTACGAAAGTAATTACGAATCCAAGTTACAATTTCATCCTTAGTCTTCTTTGCATCAAAGCTATAAGATCTAATCATATTTCTTAATCTCCTTTATTTATTTTATGATTTATTATACCATATTTTTTATAAAAATAAAAGAGTAAATTATTCAATTTACCCTTTTACATTATTTAATCTAACTTCCAAAGTTCGCAATGAACATCCTTAAAGATTTCTTCAATCATAGGTTCAACGATGCTCCAATCTGCGCCTCCCCGCACACAACCAATCTTATAAGGCATAGCTACTTTACTATTGTCTTGTTTTGCAATTGCGGCAACTGCAGATAACGCGAGCTTTAGAGCTTTGATATTTGTGTACTACCTGCCATCATAACCATAATTATCTTGAGCAAAACAATTTACAATAGTTCTATTGGGTTCAACCTTAACAAACTGAGCTTGGCCTAGCAGAGGAGTACCGAGTCCTACAGATCGTTCCCAAATATTCATATATTCCCAATAAGCATCAGGATAACGTTCTCTAACTTCTTTGGCAACCCCACTTGCCATCTTACCTTTGCAATTTACCTGATGACAAATATATTTTGCATCAGTATCAAAAATATTACCAATCTTAATTTCTACCATTAAAATGCAGTTTCCTTTCCTTTAATAATACCCTTAAAAGTAGTTAATGTGTTTCGAATCTCACTCAGACTCTGTTCTTCAATCATCTGACTATCTCGATAAACAGTATCAAGCCAATTATAAGGTTCAATAGCATCCCACTGTTCCTGATTCAATCCATCTTTATAAATGAACTGCATAGTCTTAGTATCAAAACTTACATTACACAGACCCTTAAGACTCTTCTTAAAATGGTCAGTATCAGTCTTAGGATTCTTAAAGATAGGAACTTCCTTACCATTAATGACTCCATAAGTTGCCTTAACCGCCATACCAAAAGTGTCACGAGTAAAAGGCTTTAGAATGCCATCCTGTTCAATACACTGCATAGAAAAGGAACCAACACCAAGGCTAACATTATTTGCGGCAAAGCCCTTACTCTCCAGTTCTTTGTAGATAGCTTCGCACCGCTGAATAGTAATAGAATCACCATACAGAGCTTTTACATGAGAATTAAGAACCTTATAACCTTTGCTGTTGATGGTCCCGCCAAAAATGTCCCACAGATGATAAACAGTCTGAGTAACAATATCAATAGGATTACCAGAATCACCACGAATCAACAGAGTACCGTCATGATTCATAATTTCATCCTTCAACTGTGGCAGAATATTATCAACCATATTCCAATAGTCATAAGAATCAGAAACCATAGAAAAACTAGAATGCGGGTACAGTTGAGTCAGCGCGCGACGAACAAAAGAAATTTCATCTCCATCAACCGCCGCATTAGAACACATAACACTATGTTCAGTACTAATTGCGCCAAAGGCTACAGGCTCCTTAGAACAATCACAATTATACATCTTTTCAAGATAAGGAATTGCAGGAACAGTTGCAGTGTTCAGAAAGCTCAGACACCAACCCGCACTGGATTTAATAGCAGACTGCATACACTCCTGCCCGCGAAAGCTAAAGTCGCCTAGAGCTCTTGCATGAGGAATATCATCTTCAACAGTCATATTATAATACTTATCGACGATATCACGATACAGAGAACCAACAGTTGCAGAAATCATAGGATGCCATAGCTCAGAACTCATAAAAGACTCCAAAAACTGCGGAACCCATGCAAAATCAGGATGAGTATTACTCATCTCAAGAAAAGGTACATGAATAGGACACAGAGAGCCTTCAGGCAGAGCACGAATCTCAACAGGCAAATAGCCCAAATCATGCAGAGCCATAATCTTATTAATATCATATGCGGCAGAACCAAGGGTGTTATCAAGCACATGTTGATACTCTGCCTTTACCCTGTCCGCAGGCTGATTAAAGAAATTTTCATTAAAATAATCAATTAAATAATTCTTACAAAAAGCCTGAATACCAAAAACAACAACGCTATCAACACCATTCAGACGGCTCATTCGAGGAGTAAAATAACTTACCAGTTTAGTAGTTCCTTCAGGAAACTGCTGAGCATGAGTAGTCTTGTAAAAATCGCACATTAACATAGGATTAATATTCATAAAATTTATACCTCTCTTTAAATTCTACAATCTTCAATCATACTCTGTTCTGCGGGAAAAGTAAAAATATTTTCATTTTTCTTAGTAAGAATGCTATCAGTAGTATAAACAGTTTCAATCAATCGTTCATCAGTAAAGATTTTACCCTTATTACAGTCAAGAATACTATCTTCACAATGAGTAATATACATATCAATATTACCTGCGCCAGCATCCTTTAGAGCCTTTGCACTATAATACATAGTACCACCATAGGCACAAATATCATCAATCATTAGAACTTTTGGACGAATCATTGTTTTAAGAGTATCTTTTCCAATAACTTTTAGTCCTTTAATTTCACCAGTGCTCCAATCACGAATTTTATCTCCATGAAGAATCGGCTTATCGCAACACTGACGAATAATAGGCTCATAACGCTTCATTGCGCCAGCATCAGGAAAATAAATAAAATCAGGTTCACTCAAAATAATAGCTTTTTTAATTGCTACAATAGGTTGATAATTAATACAATTATCAAGCAAACCAACAGACACATCACTATGAGCATCAAGAGTATGAATTTCTGCAAAACCTACTGCATTTAACATTTTAGTAAAATACTTAAGAGTAAAAACATCTCCTTTATGAACTCTATCCATTCGTGCGTTAGGAATATAAGGCATATAAAGAATAGGTCTATAACCGCGGCTCTTAATGTATTCACCAAGCATACAAACGATAGGGAATTCACCCATATCATGGTAATGCCAACTTACAAAGCCATCCATTGTAATAGATGAGTTCTCTTTCAGATGTGGAGTTCCATCAGGGAACTGGCTAATATCAATACCTCGTGCGTAAATCATTAAATTCCTCCCATATCATGCGGATCAGTAACTCCATCACGCTCACTAGCTGAAGTTTTCCACATCATTGCAATATCATTTTCAGCTCGCTCATCTACTTCATATGAAACACTACACATTGTAAAAACGAAAAAATACATGAAACCAATTCCAATAAAAATAAAAATACAAGTCCAATTATCAATTAGCCATTTAACCATTCTTATCCTTCCATCCATTATTGATAAAATCATCAACAAAAGCGATAATCCAACAAATACAATATAGAAGTCCAGTTAAAATAGTTGCAAGAACCAATGCTGCAACTAGACTAGTAATAATATACATAATAAGAAATATAATAATATTAACCATAATATTTTAACACCTGTTGTTTAATAAATTGTTCTAACTTTGCGGTATCTAGCTCTCCCGGGACTTCTACATCTGCCGCAGGAAAATAAATTACTTTAATTGCACGTTCTTTACAGAATTGAATTGCTTCCCAATCTTCGCCAGATTGGTTCCCATCCCAAAAGATAAGACATATATCAGCGTCAAATTGCAATCCCATACGAACTTCAGTAATTTTTTCACCACAAAGTTCGCACGCATCTTTAGCCCAATTCATTGCGCACAACATATCTGCGGTTCGCGCATGATTAAATCGAAAATGTTGAATGTCAAATTTCATTAGGCTCTTCCTTTCTGTAATAATCTTTTTGCTGTTGAAAATAATTTATAATCATAGGAGTACAATGACAACCACGAAAAAACCAATCACATTCCATAGAACATTGACAATTATCATCTAAACAAAAAGGAATTTGGACAGTAAGACCATCCTTATCATTCATCTTTTCCCATTCTTTAGCTAACTGAATATTGTAATTATTTACAATCCAAAAATAGCGAAAAAGAAATCTATGTTCTTCATAGTCTTTTTTTTTGTTCTTCGGTATATGGAAAATATGCTTTCCACATATGTTTTCCATTAATAATCCAGTCTTCCTCTTCTTTTGGACGCTCAACAATCCAACCTTGCTTTTCAATTTTTTGAGCTTCTGCTTCAGAATGGACAGTCTTTGTTTTAAATGGATCTGAAATATGAGCTAAAATACAATGGTCATTCCAAGCTAAATCATAAAGCAAAGATGCTGAACCAAGTGGGGTAAGTATTATATTTATTCCTTCTTTTTTTCTTTTGATAATTTATTATAACATTTTTTTATAAAGTTATCAATGGGCAAATTTTTGAATTACTGAAAAAAATATGATATACTAGAAATAAAAAGGAAGAAAGGAGATTTTTTATTATATGGATGACGCTTATAATAATAAAAATCTAGTACTAAAAGATGAGGATGATGAAGAAGATCCCTCAAATGATTTAGATTATGTAGACTAGAGAATTGAAGATTTAACAGAGACAGAAACTAAAAAATCTTCTACTAAGTTAGATTATTCTCTTTAGACAAAAGAAGAACGTAACGCTTTGGTAACAAAAATTATTGCGGAGACTCCGCCTGAGTAGCTTACACCTAAATACTTAGAAATTTTAGCAGACTATATTGTATTTGCTATGGATAAAGAGGAAAGAAGAGGAAAAAAGACTCTTACTCCAAATCGAATGGTTACAATTAATAAGCGAGAAACTTCTTATGAGGGGCTTGTAGCTAAGCTAGAAAATGGAGAAGATGGCATTTATGGAATGATTTCCGATTTAGGAAAAAATATTCTGTTTACGCCAAAGAATGAAATTACTCAAGCTGATATTGATGAAATCCCAGGACTTAAAGAATTGCGTGATAATATTCAATAGCTTGAAGAACAGGAAAAGCTCGCTCGCGGTAAGCGCAAATTTCTTTTAAAGAAATAGATTATTGAAATGCGACAAGATTAGTATGTTCTTAAAAATGAGTTTAGAAAACCTATTCACGTTATGAACATATTTAAAGGTTTTAATCAAATTGATTTTGATGAACATATTACAATTAATGATGATGGAACTGTATCAAGTGATAGTATTATTTCTTTCTTTAATCCTAAACATATTTCCGCACTTTTATGTAATTATTCTAAATTAAAAGAAAATGCTTGGGGTGTATTCAATAGTGATGGATATTATATGATGGAAGACCTTGACCGCCTAATTGAATAGACTTTAAAAGATAAATATCCGCTCTACTATGATCTTTTGATTTATAAGATTGACGGTAAAGCTAATGCAGAAATTTAGTCTTTGCTCTTCAGAGACCATCATATTAAGCATTCTGTTGAATATATATCTTGTCTTTGGCGTAATAAAATTCCTAAACTATTGGCAGAATAGGCACAAGAGAATTATATTATGTGGTATTATACCACTCAAGAAAAAGGCAAATGGAAGAAATGTGGTCGTTGCGGTAAGGTGAAACTTGCACATAATCGCTTTTTCTCTCGCAATAATTCTAGTAAAGATGGCTGGTATAGTATCTGCAAAGAATGTAGAAATACTAAAATTCCTAAATTTTCTATGGACGAAATGTCACAAGAAAAGACTTGTTAAAAGCATATAAGAGAAAAGGAGGTTAGTATTTATGCCTACATATTCTGGTGTATATAAAGTCTGTGCTAGATGTAATCGTAAACTTAAAGAAGAAAATTTCTATACAATGAAAACTGGTGGAAGAGCAGACCTTTGTAAGGAATGCTTAACCGCACATATTGATAATTTTGATCCAAGCACTTTTCTTTGGGCTCTTGAAAAAATGGATGTTCCTTATATTCCGGGAGAATGGAATGTATTAAGAGACAGAGCCTATAATAAAGATCCAAAAAAGATGAATGGTATGTCTGTTTTTGGTAAATATCTTTCTAAGATGAAATTAAAGCAATGGAAAGATTATGGTTGGGCTGATTCTGAAAGACTTCAAGAGGAAGCTGGAGAAAAAGCAGCTAAAAAAGAAGAAGAGAAAAAAGAATTTGAAAAAGATTTAAAAGAGCGACACGAAAATGGTGAGATTTCAGATGCAGAATATCTTACTTATATGAGTACAGAAAGTTAGAATGATGAATATATTAATAACTTATCTCAACAAGATGTTGTTGGAGCAAATAATTATTTCCGTGAAGAGAATTATATTGATTAGTCTGAACTTCCTGATCCTGCCGCGCAATTAACTCAAGAAGATAAAATCTATCTTGCAATGAAGTGGGGTAGACTTTATAAACCTGATGAATGGGTTACTTTGGAACAAAAGTATACAGATATGAAAAAATCATTTACTATTAATGATTCTGACTCTGAGAGTGCTTTGATTCTTATTTGCAAAACTTATTTAAAGATGAATCAAGCGGCGGATGCAGGAGATTATGATACTTTTCAAAAGCTATCTCGCGTTTATGATTCTTTGCGTAAAGGCTCTAAATGGACAGCCGCACAAAATAAAGAAGGCAAATCTGATGCTGTTGATTCTGTTGGCGAATTAGTATTGATGTGTGAAAAGTAGGGCTTCATTCCTCGTTATGTAACTAATATTCCTCAAGATAAAGTTGATTAGACTCTTGCGGATATGAACAAATATGTTTATAATCTAGTTACTAAAGATTTAGGCTTAGGTCAATAGATTGAAACTCAGTTGAAGAAAATGAAAATCCATGAAGAGATGGAACATGATGAGGAAACTGGTAATACTTAGCTCACTGATCAAGACCATGAAGATTTCTATAAGAGTGTCTTTGCTTAGCGTCGTAGAGATAATAATGCGATTGAGGAGGATATCTAATGGCACTTGTAGATTTATTGGCTCTTGCAGATTCAAAAGAGCTAAAAAAATAGGATTTAACTGAAGAACGTATTTAGGCTTGTATTCCTGTTCTGCGACAATATGTAGCCTTTTGGCGTGAATACCCTGACATTTTTGTTGACTTTCTTTGCGGTGGAGACAATGCTGGTCCAGAAACTTTGCATTTATTCTTTTATCAAAGAGTATTTTTGCGGGCAGCTATGCGGCATCGTCAAGTTTATGCAACTTTTCCGCGTGCTTATTCTAAGTCATTCCTATCTGTTTTGATTTTAATGTTACGTTGTATCTTATTCCCTGGTTCTGACTTATTCGTTACTACTGGCGGTAAAGAGCAAGCCGCGAGTATTACAAAAAGTAAGGTTGAGGAGTTGTGTAAGTTAATTCCTGGTTTGAAAAATGAAATTAACTGGGATAGAGGACAATCTAAAACTTCTAAGAATGCTGTTGAATATATCTTTAAAAATGGAAGTAAACTTAACATTCTAGCTGCTACATAGACATCTCGTGGTCAGCGTCGAGTTGGCGGACTAATTGAGGAGTGTATCTTAGTTGACTAGGATACTTTGAACGAAGTTATCATTCCTACAATGAACGTCGACCGTCGGCTTCCAGATGGCACCCGCCATAAAGAAGAAGTCACTAATAAATCTCAGATTTATGTTAATTTTTTTGGACAAAGAGTAACAATAATGTATGTTCTATTTTGATGTATATATAGTAAATTATAACATCAAAAGGAGAATAATCTTATGCATTATTATATTTATAAAATTGAAAATATAGTTAATCACAAAATCTATATTGGACTAACAAATAATATTAAAAGAAGAAGATGCCGTCATTTTGGCGATTTAAGAAGAGGTGTCCATGATAATCATTTTTTACAAAAAGAATATGATATCTATGGAGCTAATAATTTTTCTTTTAATATTGAATATGAAGCTGATTGTACTGATGAAGAAATTGGATTAAAAGAATAGGAATATATTAAAAAGTATGATTCTTATAGAAATGGGTATAATCAGAATGAAGGAGGCAATTTTGGAGCTTCTAATGGAGGTTCTAAATTAACTCAAACTGATATTTTTAATATATTAGCTTGTTTAGAATTTATGTCAAAGCCTGGAGAGATTTTATCAAAAATGTATGGAGTCTCTCGGACTACAATTAGTCGAATCAAAAAAGGAACAAATCATAATCAATATAAAGAGGAATATGATTAGTTACCCTTAGAAGAAAGACAAGCTATTTATAAGATTTTTTGTGATAGTACTAATTTCATAGAAGATAAAGTAAATACTACAATTATTCAATCTAAACGCCATTTAACTGAATAGCAAGTTCATTTAATTTTATATAATTTTGAAACACATAAAATTACTTAGGTTGCTATGGCAAAAAAAGTTGGAGTAAAGAGTACTCATACTTTAGATTGTATCAAACAGGGAAAAAGTTATAAAGATTTTGCTTTATCTTATACTAAATTAACTCAAAGCCAAAAAGATGAATTAGCATCACTATTAAGTAATTAATAGTAGTAAACCCCTTGAATTGCTGGAAAATCCTAACATATTAAGATGAGGACAATCAGCAGCCAAGCCTGAAAAGGAAGGTTCAACGACTAGTTTTTAACGTACATCATAAGCGTTTGATGATGGAAGTGGGGGGCTCCTTTAACAAAGAAATTAAAGGATGAAGATATAGTCTATTCTATATAGAAATATATAGCAGTTCTTAAGAGAACGTATTTAGCTGTAGCGAGTTAAATAGAATACAAAAGAACAACTGCGGGATGGAAGAACTCATTTGCGTATGAAAAGCTGATTGAGACCCTTGTTAAATAGGTGCTAAATCCAGGCGAGGCAATGATCTTGGGCGGTACTTATAAAATTCCAGTTATGGAAGAGTTATTAAGCAAGAGCTTCGTTCAAGATTTAAAGCTAGATGGCACTTATAATGATTCTTCATTCTCAAGAGAATATGAATCCGAATGGTCTGGTGATGCAGAAAATGCATTCTTCTCTGCTGAAACATTCGATAAATATAGAGTATTATTGCAACCTGAATATGAATCTAGCGGACGTTCTTCTAAAAATGCATATTATATTCTTGGCGTTGACGTTGGTCGTATCGGATGCACAACTGAAGTATGTGTTATCAAGGTAACTCCGCAACCGCAAGGCTCAGCATTAAAATCTTTAGTTAATATTTATACTTGGGAAGAAGAAGATTTTGAAGCTCAAGCAATTAATTTAAAGAAACTTTATTATAAGTATAAAGCAAGATAGATTGTTATTGATGCTAATGGTCTAGGTGTTGGCTTAGTTGACTTTATGACAAAAGTATAGATTGATAATGAAACTGGTGATGAACTTCCAGCTTTCGGCGTCTCAGGAGGTACCGCCGCAGACACAAACGATTTATATAAAAAGATTCGTGGCGCTGATGTTGAAGAAAATGCTATGTATTTAATGAAAGCTAATGCGCCAATTAATACTGAAGCACATACTTATGTTTAGACTTAGCTTTCTAGTGGACGTATTAAATTTTTAATTGATGAAAATTAGGCTCAAGTTAAATTAATGTCTACTAAAGTTGGTCAATAGATGGATGCTGATAAACGAGCAGAGCATTTGAAGCCATTTACTTTAACTACAATTCTTCGTGAACAAATGCTAGAAAATTTGGCAGCGTAAATAGTAATATTTACGAATAATAACCTTTCTAATTGCAAGAAACTCCAAAATTTTTGGACAACTTGCAGCAAAGCTATTTATATAAAAATTATATTTTTACGAAGAGAAAAATTTTACGGAGGTAAAAATATAATGAGAAAATTAATTATTAATAACATTGAAACAGATTATGATATAAATGAAGAAGGAGAAATTTATAGTCATAAAACAAAAAAATTTTTAACAGGAACGCTTTGTAATACTGGATATAAAATGGTTCGATTAACAATTAATGGAATTAAAAAAGGATATGCTGTTCATAGACTTGTAGCAGAAACTTTTATTCCAAATCCAGATAATTTACCCATAGTTAATCATAAAGATGGAGATAAGACAAATAATAATAAAAATAATTTAGAGTGGGTCTCACAATCTCAAAATCGAATTCATGCTATAAATAATAAAATTAGTAAATTAGCAAAAGGAAAAAGAATAAAAATAAACTCCATAGACGAAAAAGCATGGATAAGATACAAGGATACTAATTATTTAGTTTCTATTAAAGGAGAAGTTTATAATGATAAAACAGGAATTTTATTAAAACAAACTCCTAATAATAGTGGATATATAAGATACACTTTAAGAATAGACAATAAAAATATTTCTAAGCAAGCCCATACTTTAGTAATGGAAACATGGGGCAGACAAGAATTATCTTCAAATCAAGTGATTAATCATAAAGATGGAAATAAAACAAATAATTATTTAGATAATTTAGAAATTGTATCTAAAAGTGAAAATGCTTTTCATGCTTGTTATATTTTAAATAAAAATGTAAAACCTGTTATTCAAATTTTTGAAGATAAAGAGATTGAATATTTAAGCATAAGTGATGCGGCTCGCCAATTAGGAATAACAGAGGGCGCAATTAGATATGCTTTAAAAAATAATTCAAAGTGTTGTAAATGTTATTGGAAATATAAATAGAATGTTCAACGACTATCTCAAGGAGGGTGAGAAACCTCAATAAGAGTAGGGCCGAAGCTAATGCGGTGGGTGAGAATCCCTTAAATCGAAATGGAAGGCTCCTGTAAAAGACAGGATGAAGACATAGTCTCATCTCTAAAGTAATTTAGAGCGTATAGTAATTATACGATATTAATTTTGCGAATTAATGTAAAGATAAATGGAATCTAGTAGAAGAAAATGAAGGCGTTAATATTATTTTGAAATAGTCTTCCCGTGGTATTAAAAAGGATAAATTCTCAGCTTTTGAGTATGGTATGTACTATATCAAACTAGAAGAAGAAAAACGTCGTAAACATAAGGCATCCCGCCTAACAGATTTTATGTTCTTTACTTAATAAGGACAAAAAATAAAAATTCATAGAAAGAGTTTTTAATATATAAATAGAAACAGAAAGGAGGAAGAGTATGAGAGCTTCAAGAGGTGAAATTAAGATTGAAGAAATTCTTAAAATGGCTGGTCTTGATTTTGAGGAAGAGTACACTTTTCCAGACCTAGTGAGTTCTTCTGGTCATCCTTTACGTTTTGACTTTTGTGTTTTTGATGATAATAAAGATATAGATTTTTTGATTGAATTTCAAGGAATTTAGCATTATGAACCTCGTAGTAAATTTGGCGGGTTCGAAGGCTTGCGGAAACAATAGTATAATGATATGTAGAAGCGAGTTTATTGTGATAAACACGGATTAAAGCTAGTAATTATTCCCTATACAGATGAAGCTCGCGTAAATTATGATTATATTATGCGTGCGGCTGGATATTAAATAAAAAAGACTAGTTTTAAATAAAAGTTGACTAGAAAAAAATTTTGTGATATACTAATTTAGAAAGGTAAGGTGTCATACTTGATAAATAGAGTACAAGAAATCAAGAAAAAAGGTTTTTCTATGACTCCGGCAGACACCGAAAATATTAATCCTTTTGTCCCAGTAGACTTTTCTAAGGTGTAGATTGGCACTAAGAAAGTTGAAGATGCAATTTATGAATTAGGTGATTTTAAGAAAGCAAATCCACGTTTTGGCGACAAGAAAGTTGTTCTTGATGCTATTTAGCGTAGTGATTATAACCTAATGCGAGATATATCAAATTTCTATTATAAAACAAGTGGTATCTATAATAGATTATGTCGTTATATGGCATATATGTATAGATATGATTGGTATGTTACTCCTTATATTAATTCAGATTCAGCTAAAGATGAGAAGGTATTAGATGGCTTCAATAAAACTTTAATGTATCTTGATAATTTTGGAGCAAAAAAATTCTTTGGCGAAGCAGCTCTTAAAGTATTAAGAAATGGTGCTTATTATGGCTATATCACAAAGAATACAGATAGACCTGTCATTTAGGAGCTTCCGCCTAAGTATTGCCGCTCTCGTTTCACTGCGGCAACAGGATAGCCACTTGTTGAATTTAATATGAGATTCTTTGATGATTATTTTAGCACTGCCGCACAAAAGCAAAAGATGCTAGAGGTATTCCCGCCAGAATTTAAAAAAGGTTATGCTTTATATAAACAAAATAAGTTACCACCAGATTTTGCAGGAGATACTTCAGGATGGTATTTATTAGATGCTGAGAGTGCTATAAAATTTAATATTAATGGAGAAGATTTTCCAGCTTTTATTTCTGTCATTCCTTCTATTATTGCTCTTGATGAAGCATAGGGATTAGACAGAAAAAAAATGGAACAATAGCTATTAAAGATTATTATTCAAAAAATGCCAATGGATAAAAATGGTGATTTAATCTTTGATGTAGATGAAGCAAGAGAACTCCATAATAATGCGGTTCGTATGCTTGGTCGTGCTATTGGTATTGATGTTCTTACTACTTTTGCAGATGTTGAAGTTGCAGATATGCATAGCACAAGTGCAACAAATGCAGATGATAAGAGTATGGATAGAGTAAAATCAGCGATTTATGATTAGGCTGGTATTTCTTAGATGCAATTTAACACTGATGGTAATATTGCTCTTGAGAAATCGATTTTGAATGATGAAGCATCAATGTATAATCTTGTTCAGCAATTTGAACAATTTCTTAATATCCTAATTAAAGACTTTAATAAGAGTCCTAAGAAAATTTATTATAAAGTGCAAATTTTGGGCACAACTATTTATAATTATAAAGATTTATCTAAATTATATAAGGAACAGACTCAATTAGGTTATTCTAAAATGTTGCCACAAATTGCTTTAGGTCAATCTCAGAGTTCTATTTTAGCAACTGCTCATTTTGAAAATGATATTCTAGACCTTGTTTCTACTTTTATTCCGCCTATGTAGTCTAGTACTATGAATGCTGATGCTATTAAGCAGAGAAATGGCAGTAATAGTGAAAATAAAAATAATGGAAATAATGCTAGTGATAATGGTAATGGTAGACCTACTAAAGAATCTTAGGGAGAAGCCGTTACTGAAAAGACAATGCAAAATAGAGAAAGTGCAAAATAAGAGAAAGGAGATAAATAATGCATATTAGTGTAGCAACAATAGATTCTCCAGAATTTATTAATTTACAACCTATGGATATTAATCCATTTATGTCAAGTTGTGATATTAAAGTTTTATATCTTGGAGAAAATAGAAATCATAGCTATATTACAAAAGAAGTGGCTACTGATATGGCTAAAACTTTGCGGGGAGCTCCGATTGTTGGATACTTCAAGACTGAGAAAGATGACTTTGTAGACCATGGTCAGCAAATGGTTATTGATGATGAAGGTATTAAATTTAATTGTTTAACAAAACCTTATGGCTTTGTAGCTCCTGATGCAAAAGTCTGGTTCCAAAAATTTGAAGATAAAGATGATTTTGGCAATAGTGTTACTCGAGAGTATCTTATGACTACTGGTTATCTTTGGACTCATCAATTCGAAGAAGCTAAAAAGGCGATTGAAGGTAATGGTCGCCCGCAGTCTATGGAACTAGATAATGATACTCTTGATGGAAAATGGTCAACAAATGTTAATACAGGTGTAGACTTTTTCATTATTAATGACGCAATTTTTACAAAACTGTGTATTCTAGGTGAAGACGTTGAGCCTTGCTTTGAGGGCGCGAGTATTACTGCTCCTGATGTAAGTACTCATTTCACTAAGATGGATGATAGTTTTACTCAAACATTATTTACTATGATGCAAGATTTGAAGAAGATTGTATCAGAAGGAGGATAGAACATGGCTTTAGATAATACCACTAATCCAGCAATGGATGAAGGCAAGCCTGCTACAAATTTTTCTGAAAATGGGGACAATTCTAATTCAGTAAATCCCGCAGAAAATAATAATAATACAGAAGGCTCAGCAGATACTAACTTTGCTAATAATGATGATCATAACAAAAATGATGACAATAGTGAAGATGATGGTAAGGATACAGATTATGAATGCAATAAGAAACCTAAGTCTAAGAATAATTGCGATCAGAAGTCTGTAGATGATGAAGATAAGAAGAAAGCAGAAAAGTATGATTTACTTATTACTGAGCACGAAAATCTTCAAAATAAGTTCACTGAATTGCAGAACCAGTTTAATACTTTGACTGCACAGTGCGCAGAATTAACTGCTTTTAAGAAGTCTATTGATGATGCTAAAAAGAAAGAGCTAATTGATAGTTTTTATATGCTATCTGATGAGGATAAGGCAGATGTAAATGAACATTTTGATACTTATTCTTATGATGATATTAAAAAGAATCTGTCTGTTATTTGCTTTGAGAAGAAAGTTAGCTTTGCGGCAAATGAAGATGAGACAGAGAAGAAGGAAAATCCTTCAATGACATTTAATTTAAATGATAATGGGGATAGTAGTGTTCCGGCTTGGCTTAGTGCTTTGAAGAATACTCGCGACGCCCATAAGATTTAAGGAGGAAATATAAACTATGGCTACTATTAGTAGAATTGGTTTTGGTCAGGTAGAGCCTAATCATCTGTCTGCCCAGAGAACCGCACAGATTTATGCACAGCTTCCTGCCAAGTCTGATATTGACATTCTTGAGAATGGTCAGTTTGTAAAGTATGATTACGCTGCTGGCGTTTGTGACTTTACTGGCGAAGGCGAGTGGATGTTGGTTTACAATGAAGTTAAGCTGTATGATGACTTCTGGAGAGAGACTTATAAGGACTTTGCTCTAATTAAGGATCACTACACTCCTGGCGATGAGGAAATTACTCATGACGGTCTTGGTCCTTTCTCTGGCCAGATGACTCCTCGTGTATTTAAGACTAACGTTGGTGATATTTTTACTACTAACTGTGTTGGTGCTGGTAATACCGATGGTAAAGCTAAGTATGCTGGTGTTGAACTAGCCGCTGCAGATTTGCTAAAGATTAATGCAAAGGGCTTCTTGGAGAAGGTTGAGAAGGAAGATGCCGCAACTGAGACCATGCTATGGCAGGTTGCTAAGGTTACTACTATGCCTGACGGCCAGCCTGCAGTAAAAGTTCAGCGTATTCGCTAATTTAAAGAAGGAGGAAAAGAATAATGGCTTTAGATACTAAAAATCTTTTGGCTCTTGCCAAGGCAACTGCAAATGCTAATCCGACTTCTATGACTTCTTATTCTTTCAATATTGATGGTAAGAATGAGTCTTTTAGCTATGCTGATTTGAATAATACTCTTCGCTCAGAGTTGAATGAGCTATGCGGTAATGGTAATTATTACCAGTTCCAGGCTAATCAGAACACTATTTTCTCTCTGATGGCTCAGACTATTGATGATGTTCTTCCTAAGAAGGTTCTTGAGCAGTATGGCGCTTTTGCTGAGGTTCAGAATTTTGCTCAGGGCGATCGTCCTATCTTCACTCAGAAGATTACTGTTGCGGCTAAGCGTCGTGCAAAGCAGTTTATTACTAAGGTTGGTCTGAATGGTATTTACGAAGTTTTCAAGCTAGATGGCAAGAGCTTCGAAGTAAAGACCAGTGCATTCGGTGGAGCTGCTCAGATTGCATTTGAAGAGTTCCTAGATGGTCGTGTTCAGATGTCTGATGTTCTAGATATTGTTTATGAGGGCCTAGATGAGGCAGTTTATCTGGAGATCGAGCGTGCTTTGAAGGCTACTGTTACTAATTTGCCTGCCGCAAATGTTCATACTGATACTGCTTTCAAGGAAGCTGAGATGGATAGACTGATTAGTATTGCTGATTCTTATGGTAAGGCAGTTATTTACTGCACTTATGAATTCGCTGCTACTATGGTTCCTGCAACTGGTTGGATTTCTGATGCTATGAAGGATCAGAAGTGGAACAATGGTTATCTTGGTAACTATAAGGGTCATCAGGTTATTGTTCTGAATCAGTCTTATGAAGATGAGACCAATAGTAAGAAGGTTATTGATCCTGCTTATGCTTGGATTATTCCTACTGGTGCTCAGAAGCCTGTTAAGATTGCTTTTGAGGGTCAGACTATTGTTCAGAATATCACTAACCGTGATCAGTCTATGGAAATCCAGATGTACAAGAAGTTTGGTGTTGGTACTATCGTAACCAATAACATCTGTGTCTATAAGAACTCTAGCTTAACTCGCTAATTAAATATAGATAACTTGTATGGGGAGATAATAATTTAATAAGGTTATTATCTCCCCATTTTTTTTATATGAGATAAAAGGAGATAAATTGAATATGTTGGATAAAAGTACTGTGATTAAAGTCACAAATAGAGATGCTGGCAGCGTTGGATATACTGTACCAGATTTACGCATTGAACGTTAGTACTAGAAGGGAGAAACTAAGGAAGTTACTATGGAAGAACTTCGTAAGTTATCTTATCTGCCTGGCGGTGATTATATTATTAGAAATTGTTTGCAGATTGATAATAGCGAAGCAGTAAATGAGCTATTGGGTGATGTTGAACCAGAGTATTATTATACTGAAAATGAAGTTCGTGAATTGCTGGTTGGCTCTGGCACTCTTGCTCAATTACAGGATTGTCTTGATTTTGCTCCCGCAGGAGTTATTGATATGATTAAGGATATTGCTGTAAAAGAAGAAATTAATGATCTTTCTAAGCGTAAAGCTATTTATGATAAAACTGGCTTTAACGTAAATTCTGCTATTATGATTAAGCATGAAACTGAAGAAGAAGATGCTAAAGAAAAGACTTCTGCTCGTCGTGCTGCGCCTGTGCAGAAATCAGAAAATACAGTCCCAACTCGTAAGGCAACTCCTATTCAAAAATATAATGTAGTAAAGTAATTAAGTGGAGGTGTATTATGTCGAATGTAACTAGTACACCTTTTTCTTATATTTATGATAGCTTTTTATCTAAAATTACAGATGATATGTATATGGAATTAACTGAATTAGATACATATCAGTTATTGGAAGAATTATTATTATCTTCTATTTAGAAATTTGAATTTCCAAGAGTAGATTTAACTGAATATGAGTTAGTATCCATTACTGATGAAGTTAAATATACTGGCGCAGAGAGCGGTTAGGAAGAGGTTCCCGCAATTCTATACGAAGGTGGATCTTTTACAAGTGCTTTAACCGCAGAAGAAATTAATATTCTTGCAACATATATGGTAGTTGAATGGTTAGGACAATAGCTGGCCAGTGTTGAAAATACTAGAATGAAGTATTCTGGTAGTGATTTTAAATTTACCTCTCAAGCTAACCATATGTAGAAATTACTCTAGTTAAAAAA
>NFZD01009912.1_pt1 | contig 30256 bp, 17 predicted proteins | sample 1095381 | NCBI WGS metagenome assembly NFZD01 (sample SAMN03609891, study PRJNA323583) | gut metagenome | isolation source: feces | host: Rattus norvegicus | place: Denmark: Riget | collected 2013 | reverse complement strand
AGAAATAAAGTATGATTACAGAAGAAATAAAAAAACTTAAAGTAATATTAGATTTAATTCTAGGAGAATCAAAACAAGAATTAGATAATAGTATGCAATTAGAATATCCATGCCCACATTGTGTTGAAAAGTATGGCTTTCAAGAAATTAGAAAATATAATCTTTCTTTATCACTATCTAAAAATTTGTTCCAATGTTGGAAATGTTCTTCAGAAAATGACGATGAAATGCGTGGTTCAATTGTCAAACTCATTAGAATGTATGGCAATGACAAACTATTACAAGAGTATAAAGACATTATACGCTCAATAAGGGAAAGTGACTTGTATAAGCTTCATTTCAACGATGGTGACTTCAATATTGATACATCAGTAATTGAGAAAGAAGAGTTGAAATTCCCTTCTACATTCAAACTGTTTAACAAAGATGAGAAAAACCATTATGGTGCTCTTAAGTATTTACAAGACAGAGGACTTGGATGGGATATTATAGAGAGGTTCAAGATTGGTTATACACTTCGTGAGGAAGATGATAAAATGAAAAAATACTCTTATAGGGTTATTATACCTTCATATAACTCTATAGGAGAACTTAACTATTGGGTTGGCAGAGACTATCTGCCTAAGAATCCTAAGTTTGAGAGAACAAAATACTCAAATCCAAAGGCAGAGAAAAAAGAGATTATATTCAATGAGGATAGAATACAGTGGGATGCTGATATAACGCTCGTAGAGGGTGCGTTTGACCACATTGTAGTACCTAACTCCATACCACTTCTAGGAAAGGCTCTAGACAAGGATTACAAGCTTTATTGGGATATAATCACAAAGGCTAATGCAAAAGTTAATATCTTCCTTGATGGTGACGCATACGGAACTGTTAAAGAGATATACAAACTGTTGAATCATGGTAGGTTGTATGATAAGGTGAGGTACATACCAGTTGGGGAAAAAGATGACCCATCATCACTATATCAAGAGGGTGGGTATAAAAAAATTGCTGAACATCTTGCAAATGCCCAGCAGATTAAAGAGGTATACCTATATTAGTAGTATTATTAAAATTGAACTTTTTCTAGTGCTTTACCAAATTTATGAATGGCTACAAATATTAGAATCAACACTGCTAATAATACGATGATTACGGCAATTAAAATCCAATCTAATGTGGTCATAGATATTTCTTATTATGTTCAACAATCTTGTCAACAATTTCTTTTGACTCATCATCGAGAAATTCGTAGTTGAATTTCTCACCTTCCTTGTTACGCACGAATGAAGCCTTGCCGCTTTTGAGTACGTTAATCTCGGTTACGAATACCATTCTGTTACAAAGAACTCCTTCAAATGTAACTGAGATTGAGTTGTTTAATGTAATCTTAGCCATTTTCTCTATAGTATTCAAAGTGTCTGTTTACTTCACCATTGGCATTTTTACAAGGCATAGGGTACTTATAAGGATAACAAAAATCCTTTAAAGCGCATTTCTGACAGTTGTTTGAGGTATCGCCCTCAATAATCATTAGTCTTCTTCCGAAAATTTCAATCATTGTCTTATGTTTTTTTGTTCGTGATGCAAATATACGAAAAAAAATTGGAGTGACCAAATATCACCCCAACTTTTAACACAATTTAATAAATTTGTCGATATAATCACTAATGTATATCCTATTACCTTCTTCATCGAAGAGTTTATAAGTAGATATACCATTTTTATTTGTAGTCCACTCTACTCTGGAATACGGTATATGCTTCTCAATAGAAGACCATGTTATATCTTCTTCACTATATATTCTAGACATATTACCTAAAAGTTAGAAAATTATTAGTCAATCCACTTAAAATCGTTCAATCTGTTCAGCCAACCTCTTAAGAACTTCTTCTTATTACCAGTTGCAATAGACTCAAAATGCTTTTTTCTCCTATTCCAAAGCTTCTGGAATATCTCCTTCTGATTTGGATAGTTGTTAATTGCAGCTATTGTTCTAGGTCCTACAACGCCATCGTCTTTAACACCTAGAACTCTCTGAGGGAACTTGATGCCATAAACACCACTAGCCCAAACCCAATCAACAAGAAGGTTTGCAATAGATTGGCTCTTTATCGCATCACCACTCCAGCGATTCCAAAATCCTTGAATGAAAATGGTATCCCATTGAGCATCACTGATATTGCGTAAATCATTACAAGTCTTTGACTTACCAAAATACTTTCTAAATGTTGCTAGTGTAACACCTTTCATGGTACAAATCATACCATCAATGTTGCCAGCATAACCACCCTCCCACTTTAGGACGATGGGCTTCAATTTCTTATAACTTGCCATAACTTAATATTTTTACTATAAATATTTGCTTTTTAACAATATTTTATATATATTTGCCCAAAACTTAACAAATGTCAAGATGAAAACAAAACGATTAAATAAATATGCTGATTATAAATTAGGTATTAATACACTTAAAACATATCTGTTGAATAATGGGTTGTATCGTATTTATTACAGCATTGTGAGTAATGATAAATGGGTATTTAAGGTATCAGAGCTATTTGCTAAAAGAGGTATCTGTGAGTTGTTTTGGAAAAATACTGTAGAACAAGAACATATCAGCAACATAATTTCTTGCGAAACAATAGAGGATATATTTTATGACCGTTTTCTTTTTGAATGGGCTGAAACTGAAGAGGGTGATGAATTCTGGTGTCACCATTGTGATAACATTATTTCTGAGTATCAAACATTATATGGTACATTATACCTTTCAAAAGAAGACGAAGAAAATAACGAAATAGATTTTGGGTTAATTTAATGATTAAATGTGTAATACACTGTTCAGATATTCACATAAGGAATTTCCAAAGACTTAGTGAATATGCAGAACAATTGACAAGATTTGTTGAAAAATGTAAAGAAATCGCAAAAGATTACGAAAGAGAAGAGGTAAGGATTGTTATAGCTGGTGACCTTGTTCACCAAAAAAACAATATTTCCAATGAATTAATGACATTTAGTAGTTTTTTCCTAAGACAATTGGAAGAGATTGCAACTGTTATTGTTATCGCTGGAAACCATGACCTATTGGTAAACAATACCTCTAGAACTGATACATTAACGGCACTATTCGACACAGCAAACTTCCAAGACTGTAAGTTCCTAGATAGTATGCTAGGATATGAAAGCGGATTTGTTGAGGATGATAATGTGGTATGGTGTCTTTATTCTATATACAGTGGATATAACCCACCAAATTTTAATGACTTGACGGTATATGATAAACCAGTCATAGGTCTTTATCATGGAATGGTTGTTGGTGCTTCACTCAATAATGGTACTGTTGTTGACAATGGAGTTGAAGGTAGCTTATTTGACGGATGCACTTGTGTCATGGCTGGAGATATTCATAAACGACAAGTTCTTAAACGTGGTGATATTGACATCGTATATCCTGGTTCTCTAATTCAACAGACATTCGGAGAAACAGTTTCTCAGCATGGCTTTGTCGTTTGGGATATAGAACACATGACACATGAATTTGTTGATTTGAAAACTGAATACGGATTGTATGATATTGAAATAGAGTCTCTTGAAGATTTTGATGAAGACAAAGAAAAGCTGATTAACTTTTGAGGTTAATCAGCTTCTTTTATTAATTCAACTGAATTACTATCAGCATGTTTAAGTTTTATTTTAATTTCTTTTCCACTATTATCTTGTCTCAATACAACGGTACTCATAGATTCTGTTGCTAGTTCCATTGTTAATGTTAAAGTTACTTTCGTTTTCTTTTTATCTACATTGTAAGATACTGGAGACATATCAGTAAAAACTGACCAAGGTTCATTAACGCCATTCTCTTTGGAAACAACGTTAAAGGTAATTGATTTTCCACTAATAGAATGCTTTCCTAAATTAAATACATAGTTACGTTCCCTAAATGATTCATAATCAGGTTTCAATATTATTTTATATGTATTTTTCCTCAAGTCCTTTAAAATAATTACACCTTCTTTGGTTAGCTTTTTCTTATCAACCTCAATGGAAATATTATTTTTCTCAAAAATATATGCGTATATAGCATCACTATTAGATACATAAGATATATTAATAGAATCATTGGAATCTGTTGATAATACGTATTTATTATCAACAGATTCACTTAAATCTATAATATATTCATTCTTAATTCCGTTAATACTAATCATTTTTTATCTTTTGAAATGTATTGAATATCTACAATTGTCGTAGATGGAATCATTTGTGTTAGGTAGTTCATAACAATATCATCCAAGTACTTAAGTTCACATTGACCTTGCTCAGAATACCATTTTTCGTGTAGGTTAAACTTAATGGTAAGCCTCTTATTGTTCATTATCTGATTTGTAACCTCATCTACTGGTACTGAATATGTACTATCTCCGCATTTGTATTCTACCTCAGTAACACCACTATAAGGATAGGATTTACCTAAAATCTTTTTGTCATCTGAAAGTATATAACTGTCAACTTTGATGTCTTTATCTAAGAACTTATACATTTTACCAAGTTCCTTAATTTTTTCCTTATCCTCTCCGTAGAACTTAACATCAGTACACTTAGTAGTATCATAGAATTTAACCTCTCCATCGCTACAGTCTGATTTCTTAGCTGGTGTTCTTTCTGTATCTGTTCTCTTATAATAACTACCAAAGTAATGTACCTTAGTGTCAGCAGAAATAAATGGTGTATACTGTCTAATTAGCTCATTATCTTCAATTAAGTTGCTGAAACCAATATTCTGTATCTCATTATCCAAATCCACGAAGAAACTCTCATAGCACCTCTCATCAAACAAGCTTTCATCAATTGGATTCTTGAACAACCTCTTGAAATAAGTGAAATATTCATGACCACTATCGTAATCCATATTACCATTATGAGGGTTATTTCCTTCATAATAGTTTTTTATAGTGTTTATTCTGATATACTCTGGGTCTGTTTCCTTTAGTGCTCTCCATCCGTTATTATCTGAATCCTCAGACTCATTTACATTTGCGATTCTATTGCAGTAATAAGGATTGTCAATAATGAAATAATTGGTAAATCCTTCAGATGGCAAAGCATTCTCCAATATACAGAAACTATCTATTGTGTAGAATCCATCTTCATCACCTTGGCATATGAATGAATCATCACTTTTAATATATGCTTTTACCTCATATCCTACTGGTTTTGATGCAACATCATAATGAGCCTTTTCTCCAGTTTTATCATATACGAATATCTCTTTATCAAAGAATCTGTCATCACCAACCTTTATATACTCACTGTTCTTGGTAAGCAGTATGTATCTAGATGGTTTGGTGTTATCTCCACTATATTCGTATTTAATTGGGTATACTTGGTTATTAATCAATGCAACATCTTTCTCAACGTGTGAAACATAATATATTGTTCCGTCTTTGAGTTTTGCTATAGGAGTTGAAATTAGTTCAGCTATATTATCTACCCTTTTAATGTTTCTAATTGTTTCCTTATATATTGGGTGATTATCCTCTATACCTTCGCTTGTCTCTTCTCCCTTATCCTTATAACATGTATATGCAATGTTGTCCTCAACATCAAATTGGAAATTATACCTTGTTCCACCTTCATGTTCCACAGTCTTAGCCAACCAACCACCATTCATTTGGAAGTAAGGATTTCCATCTAACTGTTCATCCTTATTAAAGTTAGGATACAAATATCTTCTTAATACTGGTTCATTTGTCTCAGCAACCCTAAAAGCTGCCTTGTAATCACTTGTGACTTGCTGTGGGCCACATGCGGTTAGCTTATCAACTTTTATATAAGGTTCGTCTGCTGACAAATACTCATATCTATAAGATATTGGTAAACCTTGATATGATATGTAGTTTGGTTGTGCTCCATACTTCGTATAGTTAGATGTTGACCTATAATCATATACTATAGCCTTAGTAGAGTTAATCCAGTCAATACGATACATCTGATGTATTGCATCCCACTTTTCTTCAATACGTCCAGTGAAAGATGAATACTCAGTTATTTCATAGTCTGGTTCTAACTCTTCACAGTCTTGCCTATATTTAGGCATACTCTCAATCCACTTTTTACTGCGTAGACCAAACATACCAAGAATCATTTCAATACCTTCAACAGTACCTTTATGACGCCAGATATATGGAGAATTAATCACCATTCTACGCATGAACTCGTTATTTGCATCTATATAGGTATATGTTCTCTCGTTAGAATATGACTTAATTCTATTCTTAACACTAGATGTTCCTTTGTCGCATGGGTCAACGTATGTCGTTCCGCTACCTTCGGCAGATATAAAATGGTATTTAGAACATTTATATTGGCAAAGTTCGTCTCCTTCACAACAAGTCATAAAATATCCATCTGGATAATTTAGCAACTCTTTTCTATATGGAGCAACTTCTTTCTTGGTATTCTGGCTAAACTGTCTAATGAACTTAGTGCTTGAATCACCACTTAATTGGAACTGCTCGTCATCATATTTATTTGAAATTACAATTTTATTGCCGTTAGGGTCTTTCTTATAATCACCAAATTCATCAGCCTCAAACTCCTTAATATCATAAGGATATATCAAGCAAACATCCCATCCTTTATTCTCAACCTCATCAATCAAGAAATAATCTGGTGTATTGCTTCTTTCATCATATGTTACCCTATCATAGTTCTTGATATTGTTTATATAAGATAGAATCTCATCAAACTCTCTAGCGAAAACTCTCAATGCTTTCTGCATTTTTTCACCACCATGAACAAATTCTTGCTCGTCACCATAAGTAAACTCACGAGTGTATGTCCAGTCAAAGTTCTTGATAGCCTCATGGGTCATTGACCTATAAAGGTTGTCAGTGAAATACTCATCATAATAAGCACCTATCTCTGCTAGCCTTGTAGTATAGTCGTTAAAGCCAAATGAAGTTGCATCTACATTATATCCACCGTAAGAAGTTGGGAAAATAAACTCTTCTGTTTTTCTGTAATAACCTTTCTCATTATCATATATTACAGAAAAAATTGACTTGTACTTTGGTGTGGTTTTTCTATCTAATATAATTTTTTCAAAGTTGTCACACTCATTATAGAATTCTACGATAAATTTCTCTATAGGTCTAACATGAATATCTTTCATGTTCCCATTATCAGAAAGATATATAATCTCATTGTTATCGCCAACCCAAGCACCAATAATTACTGTATCAGCAGTAACACTTGCTGACTTATATCCCTTACAAGGTGTTATGAAATAGCAATCTATATCTCCACAGCAAGCTCCTGATACAATTTCATAAGAAGTGTGTTCATCATCTAGTGGAAAACTTTCTCTTGCAGTTCTTGCTGCTGATAATGTATCATAAAATTTACCAGCAACGGTTCTCTGAATTTGTCCACATTCACCTTCTGGCCAATCTACCTTTTCAATTCTATATTTTGTATTATACTCAATGTACTTATCATGAATATCACCAGACAAAAATCTTTCGACTAACTGTTCATAATCCTCTTTACCCTCTTCAGTAATAGTATCATTATCATTCTCAAGCCACCAAACCTCATTATCTGGTCTGTTAAAATATGTTTGTAGAACACTTGGTTTTAGATAATCAAAATAGAAAGCATTCTGTCCATACAATGTATCAAGAATATACTCATACTTAACAACCTTAATGAAATTCCTAGATTTCCAATTACTAATAGGATTATCTTCTTCAGGTTCTGTATCGCCAGCAATGATTTGATAGTTTTTATATCCTTTGTCAGCAAAATATTTTAATGGTTTTGCTTCTATTGGTTTTTTAATACTATGAACATTAATACTGAAAGGATTATCAACATATCTATCATTAGTATCAATATCAATTTCATCTGTGCCGCAAGTATTTACAATGCTAGTACTTCCGTTTACGACAACCCTTCTATCTCCACTTGTTTCAGCGATTGGTTTTCCAAGTGGAACTTTACCTTCTACCCTTTCAAAATCAGAGGTAACACCAGTGGTATAATAAGCATATGTGTCAGTTCCATATAACTCTCCAGGAAATCTCTGTAATATATCGTTAATGGAAGCACGGAACAATTCAGTCAAAGAACCATAATATGCAAAATCACAAAAATCATAATAGTCTTGTTTCAAAACTATTTTAACATCATTCTGGTCTTCAAACTCACTAGTCATTCCACTAATAACCTCAAGAGTCCAAGTATCACCACTTTCGTTTTCTTTCCATTTAGTTTGATTAAACTGATTAGCAATCTTACCATCATTTCTTACGGTGATGATAAAATTGCTGCTCTTGTATATTGGAACTTGACCAGGCGAGAACTGGTTGACACCACCGATAGTAGTGATGTCACGTTCCCATATAGTACCGTCTGAAATAGTCTGATGTTTCTTTTTCAGAACGTAATTTGAATGTGATTTTATAAAAGCCATGTTCTTTTATTCTATTTTGTCATTAATTGTTTGACTGAAATCAATACTGTTCTTCTTATTCTGTTTAACCTCATAAACTGGATTACCAGTGTATTGGTCTTTAAGTGTAAAGTGTTCTGCTTGATGATAGATTTCGTTCTCATTATTGAATGTTGTAACAAGGCCGTTATCCAAATCCCTCAACTGGCTATTCTCCAACATGTAACTGATTGTATCAGCATCATGTGTTGTCATTTCAATATCAAGCTGTATTGGCTCAAAGAAAGTGTTCACCAACAATATCTTCTGTGTTGGCTTACCTATATATGGAAGAGCATTCTCTTTGAAAGTAGGTGCTGAAGAAGGTGACACGGTAACGAATATCAAGCTAGAACTATCCTCATAACGATATGTATATGATTTATCACTAGAGCTATTAGGTGCTTGAACCACTGGTTCACATTTATTGTTTGACGTGATTATTCTGTAATAGTCTTCTCTATTACCATTCTCGTCCAAATAAATTATTCTATATCCTACAAGCTCATTGTTTTTTCTAGCCTTTGTACTAATACTTGCATTCTGAATCTGTGTTGTATCTAATACCAATCCCCTAACGTTAGGAAATGCTGTCAGATTTCCAACGTCAGTAATAATAGCTTCAATCTCCTTTGGCTTAATATAAACGGTGTAGAACCCTTTTTTATTGAACTTACCAAGAGGTAATTGAAGATTATACATACCCTCAATATACTCATCTACATCGTCATCTTCTTGTATCCTTTTAGCTTGAGTTAAAATGCTCGAATCAAGATGTTCAAATTTTCCATCTGAAAGAGAATCATAACTTCTTGTCTCGTGATATACAAAAGAAATATCAACCAAGTTAGGTATATCAACGTTAGCTATATTAATTGGTATTGTCGTACCATAGCACCCAATACTCATAATATTTTATTTTTTAATTTAATTATTTTATCGTTATAATTGAAATAAATTAATTTTACTCCATGTATTTTACAAAGTTCTTTTTTTAATTTATCTCTTTTTTTATTATTTTCGAATAGTTCATTTGCCCATTTTTTACCTTTGTTAGCAAAATCAATTGGTTTAAAATGCTGAATACCTTGACATTCAATTGCTATATTGTACTCTGGAAGATAGAAATCAAGATGCTGCTTACCAAGCCAATCAAATTTTTTAGCTTGATTAAAACTTACTTTATTTTTAGTAAGCATTATTCTAACTTGTTTTTCAAGTGATGATTCTGAACATTTAGGGCAACCTTGACCTCTAAGATGGTGTGCTGGAGTTTGCCAAAATTCACCATGTTTATGGCAGATTATACATATTTTTGTTTTACTATCAATATATTCTACTTTAGAATAGTCATATTTATCGCCATGTTTAATTTTAGCTTTTTTTATCCATTTTTCTGTATCATCTTTTTTAATATTTGATACACGTTCAAAACCACATTTAGGGCATCCATATCCATTTAAATGGTCATTTGGCCTCATAAAAAAAGAACCGTGAGTTGGACAAACTAATTCAACTTTACTCAAAGCATTTACATAATGTACTTTTGAATAATCATACTTATTACCGTGAATTTTTTTTGATTTTTCTTCAAAAGTTTTGCTAGAATTTTCAGCCTTTTTCTTTTGTAATGAATCAATATACTCTTTGGCACATTTTGGGCAGTTTTGACCATTTATGTGTAAATCTGGCGCTTGTAGAAATTCTCCATGTTTAGGACAGATTATACAAACTTTTGTGCGTCTATTTTTATATTCTACTTTAGAATAGTCATACTTATTACCATGTGTATTTTTTGCCCTATAAACAAATTCTTCAGTTGTCAATTTTTTCATTTTAACTAATATTATATATATAAATATTAGTTAATTTTTTAAAAAACGTAAGCACCTATTGCCATTTTTTTATCGTTTTAACTTTCCATTATTTTAAAATATCATTTTTATTAGAAAAAATGTTATTGTCATAAATGTACGAAATGTTTTTTATTTCATTTTCATTTGCATAATATTTTATTTTTATGTCATGAATTTTACATTTTTCAAATTTTTTAATATCACTTTTTAATTGATTTTCTAATTCTTCTTTATTATTACCCCAACCAATAAAATGTTGTTTTCCTTGACATTCAATAGCAATATTGTATTCAGGGAGGTAAAAATCCAAATGTTGTTTTCCTAGCCACTTAAACTGTTTTTTATACTCAAACTTAATAGAATTCTCAATAAGAAATTTAGAAAGGCTAATCTCAAGTTTACTTTCTTTACATACTTGGCATCCGCACCCATTTAAATGGTCATTTGGTCTTTGCCAAAACTTACCGTGAATAGGACATATTATACATATCTTAGTTCTACAATCTATATAATTTACTTTTGAATAGTCATACTTATCGCCATGTATCATTTTCGCTTTTTCGATAAATTCTTCAGTTGTACTTTTAAGTGATAAGTTTGCTTTTTCTCTACCACACTTTGGACAACCTTGTCCTTTTAAATGATTGGTTTTTGATGATGTAAAAACCCCATGTTTAGGGCATATAGCCTCAAATTTATCACCAATAAAACCATTCTCTAAAAGAAGTGAATAATTGTACTTATCTCCATGCGTTTGTTTAAACCTTTCAACCCACTCTTGAAGAGTATATTGGTAATGACTAGAACATTTAGGGCAATTTTCTTTATTAACAATATGAGCGTTTGGTGTCATCCAAAATTCTCCATGCTCTGGACATATTATACAGACTTTTTCATACATATTAATGTAATTTACTTTTGAATAATCATACTTATCACCATGAATGGATTTCGCCCTTTTAATAAATTGTTCAGTAGTTAATGCCCTTTTTTTACTTCTATTTTCAAGTGAACATTTCTGACACCCTTGCCCTTTTAGAAAATCAAGAGGGTATTTTTCAAATTCGCCATGAATTTTGCATATAATTTTTACCTTTGTATTTTTGTTTATATACTCTGTTGCGGAATAATCATATTTATTACCATAAACTTTTTTAGCCCTTTTGATAAATTCTTCTGTTGTTAGCTTTGTAGTTTTACCCATATTTAATATATTTATATATAATATCTAGTTGGGAGAAATAACAAGAATTATCCATCTATTATTTTGAAAAAATTTAAACCGTATTGTTCCAAAGCCTCTAGGCTTGTAACCTCACCAAGCTTTAAATGCTTCTCGAAAGCAGCATTTATTCCTCTGTCTATATAAATATCTGAGTCCACATTTTCTAAAGCAGAAATACCAAACCTATATTCCTCTCTATATGTTGGGAAAACTTGTAAATCATTATGCTTTGTCATTTCCTCTAGATACCTATCTGCAAACGTATCACTGTTTCCACTGAACACATTAATCTCAAATTTGAAATCTGCCATAGGTACAGAATACTCAGTATTATATTGTGACTCATCAACCCTTGTTAGGTCTTGTGTAAGAACATAAACATAAACAGGGTAACTTATGCTATGCTTACATGGGTCTTTTCTCTTTGAAGGTAATGTTGATTCCTCATCTTTTGGCTTCTTGAGGTAATACTCCCAATTTGTTTTAACAAACCTGACGGTTTCTATGTATTCAACACCATAGTTACTATAGTAGAATTCTCCATTACTTGTATTGTGCTTATCACCCCTAGCTTTTGAAGAAAGGTTATATTGTTTACCCTCTATTCTAGATAGCGTAGCACCTACATAATATGTGATGTCACAATATATGTCATCTTTCATGAATTTTGTTTTTCCACTCTCTTCTAAAGTGTCTTTAACTTCAGTTGCCAACTGAATTGCCTTTAAAGATGTATAACCTGAAGGTGTACTAAATTTCTGAGTACCATTGTGGTCATATATTATTCTAGTGTCACCACTATCCAATTCGACATAATATATTGTATCATTTACGATATTATCGTTATAATCTTTGTAATAGAATGTCATTTTAGTTATAATATCACCAACAAAATAGTTTCTAAAATCACTCCAACCATTTTTTGCTTTAGCCTCTATTATTTTATCCATATCGTCCATAGACTGACTAAATCTATTGATGTTGGCTGTATTACCTACTTGGTAGATTAATTCTAGTTCAGTTCCTTCAGGTGGTTGGTGAGCAGTTGCCCCACTAGCCCTTAAATCATATATACCTTCAATGGTGTTTCCTATATCGTCTGTAAGAACATTATACAATCTAATATCTGCAATTTTAGATACGGTATGACCAGTTATTTCCTCAACGCTATATATTGTGAAAACACATTTATCATCGTCCATGAAAGGCTCTATTTTTATTATATTCTTGCCGTTTTCATCAACTGTACAAGATGGAGTGTCATAACCTTCTAATATATAATCCTCTAATCCACCAATGACAGATGCATCATTGTAAAACTTCACACCATTTATGCAATACAACGTATCCCCATATTCATTAACTGTATATCCTGTTGTTTTATAGTATTCGTTTCCATCAATTTCGTAGGAATCTTGTGTTCCATCCGTTCCTAAATTATATACTTTTCCATGATATTCTATGTAATAAATGTGGTTTAATTTTTCATATCTTTTAAACTGCATATAGTTTTCGATATTAAAGAGCTTACCACTACATTTTTCCACAAATTCAGCAGATTCAGATAAAAAGAATGGGAAATAGAATACCCCACTATCTTTAGCTGGATAGAAATCAGCAAATACTTTCTTTCCGTTTACAAATGTATATGGGGTATTAGTTCCCTCTTCTCTGAAAACCAAATAAGTATTGTCTTTCAGATACACATTACTTTGGTCATATTTTCCAAATTCTGCCTCTTTGATTTCGTATAGAACACCATCAATTAAAATCCACCCATTCTCGCAAGTCGTTAATGGATAAATTTTTGTGAGTTTTTTCTTTATCTCATCTTTTGCATGTTCTTTTGAACCAGTTCCTGTGTGTTTTACATTGTTTTCATCATATGTATAATATGTTACATTTGTAAAGAACTCGTCTCTATTATCATATTTTTCTGAACAGTTTTCACATTCTCCATCACAACAATACTTATGTGTGATATATCTTTCAGTATAAGAAGACCACACATCTTCAATATTTTCTTTTCTATCTGGGTCGTATGAAATCTGCTTTATATGTCTATCTCCACATTTAGGGCAAATTTCAGCAAATACACCTTCATATCCACAAGTCATACATGATGAAACATATCTCTCCATATAATCAGGATTAAAGGTGAATCCTAACCCATTGTTTTGACAAGCACCTGAAAAATACATTGGAACTCCGTCTATTGTCTGCACAGTTCCTCCATAGGTATTTGCACTGTCTCCATAATGTGCAACTCGATAATCTTTACCAAGCTCATAGTCTGTAGAAAATATACTAAATTCTCCAATATCATCAATAGATAACTGTAGCTCAGTTGGTAAAATGATAGTTGGCATTGAACAAGGTTTACTTATTGAGCTGAGTATTTTACCTTGAACTTTATTATACCATTTTTTCATTTCTTGGTATATTCTATCACCACCACGTCCAAAATATTCTTCACAATCGCAACAATCGTCAACACCTTCTGCTTTGCAATCCCAGAGTTCTGTTAAACCTCTTTCTAATTCAAAATTTGCTGCTTCTTCATAATTAAGTTCTTCCCTATCACTAAACCATTTCATCCATTTGATGACATCTGGGTAGAACAATATGTCTTTCTTCCAATAGTTTCTATAAGCCATCGGAATCGTGAAAGATGGAACTACATTATCACATATCCATTTGAAAAAACCAACATCATAAACGTCAGTCATTGCCATTCTATCACCCCTAAACTCGTCATGGGCTTGCTCTGGTGTCATTGTGCTATAAGATGCAGTATCTTTATTGTATATCTGTACTTCAACCCTACCACCTTTATTAGCAAATTCCTCATCCAAATCAAGATATGTCTGTTTGTCAGTACCATATATCATCTGGTCAGCATACTTTGTCAATGACTCATAGTTGTAGTAATCTTCAGCACTAGTATAAACTCTATCACAATGGCTGTATTGCTTGAGTAAGTTGTAATACTCATTAAAGAAATAATACCATTTACTCAAGTTTTCAAATGAGAGTACAAAATCACACAACTCATCATATGACGAATTACCCTCATTAGAACACCCTACATTTGTTTCATAATCTCCACCGTAGCAATGACATCCATCCACTACTGAATAATCAGTATCAGTATGACTAGAACATGGTTTTGGAGAAACAACGATATTAACTGGCACCATACCCCAATTGCTAGTATATGCCCAGTCTCTATTTTTCAATGAAGCATCATCAAAATAATAAATGTCTGGTTCATTGTTATAGTAAGCTGGCCATACACTAGGCAACCTAGATGTCACTGGCTCTAATGATATTTGTTTTTGGATTATTCTCATTCCGTTTCTGTATTAAAGGCATTTTTATTGAATTGCTTTTCATTTACGTTTATGATAGCCCTTTCTTGTAAATTTCGCTTAATATCTTTAAGCTCTTTCTCAGTAGGTGTCTTATTTTCGTTTGCAATCTTCATTTCAAACAAGTTAAGATTGAGTGTTCCACCACTGTCTTGCTCAACGTACCTACTGTCAAACACGTATCCGTATTCTTTCTTTTCAAAGTCATACACAGCATATAATGGTATATATGTCTGGGCATATGTATATGAAAGAGGTGTACCACTCAAAAGCTCTCTAAAATCATCATCGTTTGAAAGCTTCAATGCATGTTCTGGATACATTTTATTATACCCTGTTTCACCACTATTTGTAGTGTTACCTGTCCAATGCATTGGTATCAAGAATGGTATCATTTTACCAATGCCTGCATGGTTAAACTCAATTTTCATATAAATAGGTTTAGGATGAAGATTTTCAGCATATTCCCTAAATATATAAGCATAGAAACCTTCTGAAGATGTGTCAGTCACATATCTATTATCAACCTCTAGTCTAGAACTTATTCTGTGACTTTCGTCAATTATAATTTTTGTTGAATCTTTTTTCTCTTTATACTTAATACCATCAGTTGTTCTCTCTTTCTCTGAGTTTTCTCTCCTATTACCCAAGAATTCTGTGCTTACTGATATTTTATTTATCTTATTAAGTGTAGTAATATCAGTTTTTATATTATCTGCTAAAGCATTGTGCTTAATAAATCCAGTGGCTGGTTCAGTTTGATATTTTGGCTCTAGAACCATTCCATATTCATACAAATTCTTTCTAGAATTGTCAATAAACCTCTTAAACAGTTTATGCTCATCAACAAATATACAAGAAGTTGCTAGCAATGATTGCGTCTGTGGGTCAGTGCTATCATAGAACGATACCCTTGCAAATGATTTAGCAACCTTTGACCTTTGGTAATATATGTCATCGTTTGTGAAAAACAACAATCCCATTAGGTCTGATGTCTGCTGTAACGTATCTCCACTTTCCTTATTATTCTTTGATAAAATATATCTATAAGGGTAGAAATCGGTTATAAACCAATTATCAGAGCTACCATTTACAAACTTATCTGGATGGTCTGTGTTTGTATCGCCACTATACCTTAATTGATTATATCCATCATTAACTTTCCATGACTCTAAATCCCTAGTTCTGAAATGGAAATTAAGGTTGATGTTATATATCGGTTTGAATATTGTTTTAGAACCTTTATATTTTTTGTCTTCCCTATCGCCATATTTGTATATATCTCCGTTGTCTTTATAGTAACCATAAATGAATTTAGGCATATATATGTCTTTTTCCATATCAACAATAGGATTTATTGCCTTTTTCTTCTCTGCATCGAAGAAATCCCTAGTAACAATATCCTCTTGCTGTATATTATTAGCCACGTCCATCCTTAAAGACAATGGAATGTGTATATATCCGCTATCTACGTATATTTTAAGGTCTTTGAATAAGTCATAAAAATCACTGCTTGACTTAGGTGTTTCTGAATTTCTAAATGCTAGTTCTTCAGTTATTTCAACCTCTCCTAACACTTTATTCTTAACTTGTAAGTCAAACACATTCTGGTTCTCCACAACATCTTTACAAATTTCCTCAGAAATGAATCTATCGAAATCATCTGTAAAATCTGTATCATTTATAAATGGCTTACACACATATAAAGAATTACCTATAATATCTGTTATTACGAATGTGTATTTGTTTGGCAAATCAACATACGAATATAATAACTCAATTTCTCCAACAGATTCATCTAATATGATATATCTTTTTCCATTTATGAAAATACCATCATATTGTTTTATTGGATATTTAGCTTCAACTGATACATTTGAAGCTCCACTCATTATTCTTCCATAACGTTTAAGTTCTCCTTTCTGATACTCACCGCCATCAACAGACTCTATTTTCATTGGAACTCTCTCGTTACCTATAAGAACCATACAGTCAACACCAGCAGTCTTACCGCTAACGTAGTCTATCTCATATTCGTTATTATTAATAACAACTTTGTCACAAATATTTTCTTGAACTAGGTATTTTTTACCATTGAGGAATATGAAATTCTCGTCTTTTCCGTTATAAGACTGGCTATTATAGACCAATGACTTATGTCTTTCCTTACTAGTATCAATAAGTTCGACTTTTTCTCCGACTTTCAGAGGGGAATATATGTTATCTAGGTAAATACAGATTTCGTTTCCATCGTTTGCATTTACTATGTCATGCTCTACCTTAAAGTAAGAATTGTCCTCTTCAACATATACGAATGCCACAACGTCTTTTAGCTCGTCTAACAGCTTTATACCATGTTGGTCATAATGTCTATCATCAATTATGTTTCCCTCTTCTTTTGCTGTCTTATATTCGTCTTGTGGGTCTTCATTTCCGCTACTGTTAGCGAAATACACGTCATATTCTTTAGGCTCTAGATTGTACTCAATTCTTTCATCATCCAATGTACCTCCACTAACGACATACAAAGGTATCTCACATACAAATTTATATGAGGTATCTCCAGTGATGTTACGTTTGATTTGGCAATAATGGTTTTTATACTTTATATAGTAGTAGTATTTACAAAAAGAAATCTTACTAAACTTTTCAGTAATTTCTTGCTGTTTTCCTAAAATAAATTTTGTAACCTCTTTATATTCATTTGATGATTCATATGGATGGAATTCAAATTTATCACAATCAGTCACAGCAGATGCCTCTAAGGAGTTTCCATTGTCACCAAATTTGATTATACCACCAACTTCATCACCAGTTGAATTATTTGGATGATATTCATCTTTATCATAAATGTATTCATTTCCGTCAATGAATACCTTTCCGTCTTCAATCCAATAAACAGTATCTACTTTTATATAATCCCCACTAGGTTCGACTTCGATATACTCAGATATTTTATTAGTTCTATTTTTATCATAGTTAAGAAGATTGTCGATATAGAACTTACCATCATTTTTGTAAAAATATTTTCCGTTTATTTTTACATAATCGTATTTAAGTTCTTTACCTTTTTTATCAATGGAGTAGTCATAAGTGGAGCTAGTATATATTTTAAACTTTTTTTGTACGGCTACAATAAATCCTTGTCTAATTACATTATAAGATTCTACAGATAATAAACTATCTGAATTAACTATAGAACTTTTTGTTGGCAATGCCTTAAATTTCTCAAGGTGGTAGGCAGTATCTGTCACACCGCTAATAAATGAAAGGTCAGGAGCAAGATATTTCTCGCTCCATTCCAACTCACGCTGTTTGAAATTATCCTTACCTAATTTAACTTCGTATTTTAACATTCTATTTCAGCATCTTTAACATAATTATCTTCTTGTGCAATATCAACTGAAACTCCGTCCACATCATCTTCTGAATATAACCAGTATTCATCATGTGGGTCTTGTCTCCTAACATAAATGTCAACCTTTTTATTTACGTAGAAAGCACCATTTGTATATGGGTATTCTTCAACAGAATCATCACTCTTATTAAATCCGTTGTTAAGTACATCACGCCAGATTACCCTACATGTTCCATCTTTCAGTACCCTTGCATAGCTAGGGCAGTCTAAGTTATCCATTTTGAATAATTTATAGTCATACAACTCAACACCACTTATTTTTATTTTCGTTGATAAACTTTCAATAACTGTTGGTTCATCTTTACCATTCAAATAGTCTATATTTGTTGGTTTGTCTGTTTTCTCGTCAAAAACATTACAAGTAAACACCCTATAATTATCGCTATCTCCGCTAATTGTAACTAGATTATAATATTTGTCTTGAATACTATCATAGATTATCGCCTTATCTCCAATACTAAGGAAATGCTGTTCTAATGTTGTAAACTGATATACATTTTCTTCTACTTTCTTCATTTCCCTAATTGTTAGGAAATCAGGCATTATCTGTTGCAGCTTGTCAAATGTCTTTATAGGTATTTCATAATGAGGATTATAATAATATCCTTCCCTAAAGTTGTTACATATATATTCGTTTGGCTTTGACTTCACCTCAAACTCATCAGATGTATCATAGTCATCACGATATATTTCATCTATGACATAATGAGAAAAATACTTATTAGATTGTGCATTAATGCTTTCCCTTTGTGCAGTGTTAAATCTATGCATTACATAGTCTATATGCTTTTCAATTGCGTTATATCCATCATAATAGCATAAATCACCATAATAATGTTTATCCATTTCATACCACACCTCATTTGGATTTATAGTAACCTCTTTCTCACTTTCTGTTGTATAGCTTCTAGAACTGTTTGTATCTTCCTTATAGTTGTTCAAAATGCCATCAATCACAAAACCAACTGGCGTTTCGTTACTACTTTCACTAACATTAGTTATTCTGTTTATGCAGTCAATATTAGTTCCATAATTGGCTTCGTATGACGTTTCAATTCCGCACGTAATTTTACCGAATGCGTGTGAATATTCGATATTGCCATCACCTATCTCAGATTCATCCCAGTCTTTATTTTTATAATCATATCCATACCATTCTTTATATCCTTTGTTGTTTTTAACGAAGGTTATATAAATACTAGTAAGAGGTCTTCCTAGATTATCGTGCAAATTTGATATATCAATGTCATCAGTAAACACAATCTCGCCTATATCATCCGCATATATATTCTTGGCAAACGCAAGTCTGCTAGCATGGCTCTCAAACTCATATTCATGGTCTTGATATATTGACAGCATTGTTTCGCCAGAGCTAATGTTAGTCATCACAACCTCATCATTCTGTTTTCTATATATTTCATATTCTGAAGATGTATCACCGCTTGCATATTTGAAATTTGGCAGTTTTGAGAATATTCTTATATAATAGTCGCATTCAATATCACCTACAACCTTTTTATATGATATATTCTGGGCTGTTATGTCGATGTTTACATACTTATCATTAACCACATAATATATTTGTTGGGTACTTCGTTCAACTAAGAACTTCCTAGTTGATTTATCCATATCAAAAACCCTACCATCCACTTCAAGAGGCTCAATTGCTTTCAATACTTTTTTAGGCAGCTGAACCCACTGCCTACTTAACTGAGTGGTTGAGTTAAACACAGTGAAGATGTAATCATCAACAATTTCACTGACTTCAGCGTTATCCAATACTTTCTCATTAAACGTCTCTGCGCTTTCCGTTTTTGCTGTGGTATCTGCTGTTACCGCAACATCCTCACCGCATTCTAAAGACATCTGTCCTTCTATTTTTAGTCTGTTTAACTCATCGTCAGCTTCCTTTTGCGTATTATATCTTTCAGATATTCTATTACCTTCAGTATCTACAACCCAATATCTATATGTTGTATATGTTTTATATATGTTTACATAATCACCTTTTGATAGTCCATGCTTTGCAACACTAAACATTACCAACTGTGTTGTGCCGTTATCAGCCCTAGTATTCTCGTTAAAATATACTGTTTTCATTGAGTTAAGACCATTTGGATAGGCTGAACTTTCAGCACTTTCAAGAATATCTGCAAATGGGCTTGATTCGTCTGATGGCGTGTATGATGAACTAGGGTATGTAAGACAATAATTCCAGTTCTTCTCAACCCTATGTCTAAACCTATTATAGCGTGGTAAAAATGTATAAAGGTCACGACCTGGATACATGTCAACAAAATCTCCACCATTCATATACATGATTGGTCTCTCAATCTCTAACTCAGTGCTTCCACTAAAATCAAGATAAGACTTAATTTTTGACCTATTTTCAAACCCAAGCCACCCATTATACTTCTTTACCAATTTTTTCTTTCTACTTTCCTCAAAAATATCAATATCATCGTACTCATAAAGATGTAATGCAATCAATCTAGAATGGTTTTCAACTGGGGCAGTAACTGGGAAACATACCTTCTCTATCACTTTATTGCCCCTAACGTCACGCATTAAATCTGTAATGGTATTGAATCCTTTGTAATCTTCAGTATAGCTAGTAGGATTAAAATTATCAGGCATTTTGCAGACAGTCTTAAACGTATTACTTCTGATTAAATGGTTGTTAAAAATATCAAGACCGCAATGATATACAAAATTAGTAGTTACATTTGATAGCTGTGTGTCTCTAATGGCATTAGTTGGATGGTCAATTGAACTATTATCTAGTACATAGTCAGTCTCATAATTATAGCTATCTGCCTCTATTTGACTGAATATAGTATTGTTGCTATCATAGTTATGTGATGTGTGACCTAGGTATTCTAATCTGTTTCCTCTCCAAAAATCCATAGCACCACTAGTATTTGGCTTATATGTAACACCGCTAAAAAGTTTATCCTCATTTCCGCTATAGTCGTTACCAAGTTCATCTGTTCCATATACAGCATAATTGATAAATGAAACACCACTATAGCCCTCGTGCTTTACAATTTCTGTAATTTTATTAAAAAGCACGTTAGAGCATATAGGATTGACTTGGCAAGTCAATCTTATAATGTTACATTTTTCCCTCTCTTCTCTATACTGGTCGTATTGACTAATTACTTCAGCAACGTCATTCAAAGGTAGAAGCTTTCTTCTACCCTTGAACTGTACGTTTAGTCCTTCACTAGTATTTGAAGAGACTTTGCTATCAAATCCTTGTAAAAATATTTTTGTATCCATTTAATATTTTAACTTAATTGATTACTGACATGGACAATTGCCTCTAGGGTCAATCATCACATGGGTTAGATGTGCAACTTGATTGCCACTTTGGTCTGGTGATGGGTCCATAGGTGATTTAATATCTTCTTCGACATTATCACTCATTTTACATGTACCATTTACATCTTGACCACAACAGAACTTCATCATAATATCTGTAAGTTTATATATGAAATTTGATGTCGTTCTAGCAAACACCTCTACTGGTACGTTTTCTCCCATTCCAATTCCAGTCCATTGAGGGTCTGCAATGATACCCATATTTACTGGCCATTTAAGAATGAATCTCAAAACAGCATAACTACCCTTAGAAATCATAAACACTTTAGAAGGTACTATATCAAATTGTTCACCATACCTATTTTTAAATCTAAATACATATGACATCATATCATAGTCTGCGAATGCCTCGTTCTGCCTACATGGTATAGGAGTTCCATCTGATGTGTCGAATTTCATATCAAATGTCAATGTCTGTATGTAAATCTTAGTAGTATCTTCGCCTAACTTTGTATCGTTATTGGTTGTGGTTGGAACACTAATGTTTCCACTTGATTGACCGCCCTCAGAATCTTCAACGTCAACCTCAATTTCTTTATCACCATAAGAAGTAGAACTTTCATTTACACCACTAATTCCAGATACACCACCTTTTCTCATTTCAACATATGTCAAAGGTCCAGTTTTATATGTCGGAACATAACCTTCATCTCCTGGACTTCTTCCTTCACTATCTGGAATTTCTTCATCAGATACTTCTCCCTCAAGTGTTATTTTCATATACAATGGTCGGCAGTCGAATAAGTCAGATGTTTGAAGTGTTCTAATACGTCTTACTAGATTATCATCATCCTCATACCTATACTCTCTATCAATTAACACAGTAAATACACGAGCAGTAGCTGGATTTGGACCACCAGGATAGCCGCAATTACCATTCATTCCGCATGTAGAACTGTTTCTCAAATCAACAAAGTTTTTCTTGAAAATGATGTTATTGAAATCATCATCATCTGAAACTAGCCAATCATCATTTTTCTTGAAGAAATATCCTGATACATCAAGACCATACTTTGTTTTGTATCCGTCATCAATTTCAACACCTTCAGGTAGGTAAACATCTTTCAATCTACCAGTGAAATAATTGTTATAAGCTTGCTTAAACTCACCGCCATTTAATGTAACATCATCAATTGCATCGTCTAAGCTTCTGCCCTTATTGTCACCGTATAGTTTAGAACCGCCCTTTCCGAACTCTATATCAGGATTGCATGTCTTTAAATATCCAATACCGTCAATATCCCTATAAGTTCCACCTTTACATGAGAAATCAATATATGGCAGTACTTGAATTAATCTTGGTGTTTTTGTATATACCTCAAAATCAGCGCATGTATACGGATTGATTCTAAATGCTATGGCACCAGTACTTGCGCTGAAGCTCACACAGTCGGCAAATGGCTCATATCCACAATATCCCTTTCTAGGTAAATATGTTATATTAGCATACTCTTCACTACTGTCGTTAGGCGGTATGATTGTAATTGGGTTGCTCCAATCAAAATTAATGTCAATACCTTCACCAGATTTAGTTTCTGCCCTAATAACACCATCATCTGTTATCATTGACTTCATACCATAAGAACATGATGCTGTTTCATAGCCATAAAATGTTGTTTGTGGTAAATTGCAAACATCAATATATCGCTTAGTTGGATATGGTACTTTATATGGATACTGTGAAACTCTTCCCTTAGTTGGGTCAAGATTTTTAACAACGTCATCCCTATTAAAGTCACCATTGTACCAATCATCACCTTCAGCAGTATCAACCTTATTATAATAGTATGGATAGTGATAAACATACAATGGGTTTTTTGGATTATTGATTGCATCTGGTCCATACTTACCTCTCTGCTGATTTGTGTCATCAGAATTGGTATAATATTCCAATCTCTTATAATTGAACAACGACCAATACAAGTGTCTCAACTCAATCTCATTAATCATTGATTCATAGTATTGCTTGATTAATGGATTTGTTTCATCTTCTTTATCAATGCCATCAAAAAATCCAAATGGGTCTCCGTCAGAGTTATAGTTTACATTCCATTTACCCCATTTTGGGCATGAAGGGTCAGATACTGCCCTATCACTCTTCCAGTCACATTCCCAATCACCTTTCCACTTATGATAATATGTTACCGCATCATCAAGTGTGTAATCTGGTTCATTAGGTGGAGATTTAACAATACCAGGTATTGTCGTTGCTGAAGGGTTGAAGTTCACTGTATCTTTAGTGTGCTCTCCCATTTCATAATAGTCAATATTACCTTTTTTCCTTACGACAACTGGTGTACCAATTTCTCCGTGAAAATATTTGATATTATTATGACCACACTTAGGGCATGTTGCTCTATTTTCTGTGAAATCATAGCCACAAGTCAAACACTTATGTGCGCAGTCATATTTGTATGTATACTCAAGACGTTTATTAAACGTTGCTGCTGTGTATTCAACATCTGGCGTTCCTTCTACATCTTCACCTGTTTCTTGATAATACCTTGAATCAGCAGAATATGTGTGGGCTGATATGATATTATAGTCTTCATCGTAAGACATTTCAATACCATTATAAGTCCATCCACTTATACGACCACCTTTCCACGCTAGGTTTCTATCTTTGTTTGTATACAAACTGAAATTCTTATTAATTGCAGGAGACATTACAACAAAATCAAAGTCAAACCTTCTATCAACATATAATGCTCTTAAATAAGGCTGAACATATCTTGTTTCATCACCAACCAAATGCTGAGTACCAGCTTCATATACATATTTGAATTTATCTATAGTACCCTCAATGTCTTTTCCTTTAGGCTTTGGCGTGTTAGTATTACTTATTGGACTTATTGGACTTATTGATGCAAAAGAAGGGCTTCTTTCAATTTTAATGTTTATTCCATCAATTGTCTTTTTGGTAATGTAAGAACCATCCCTTGTAAATGCAGCAAAGTAGTTACCAATCAAATTTGAATTGTCTGTATAGAACCCACTATTATAGTGTGGTTTATCAGGCACAAATCCATCATATGTGTAATGCCAATTCCTCTCAAAAGGTAAAGAATAGTTATCAGCTACGATATTTGGTATATAAGATTGTGACTGTATATTAAATCCATCTTTTAACAAATACCTTTTTTGTGCTTTCTCCAAGTTGCTATAAATTGGTGTAACCATTCTATGCAATATTGGAGGTATACCACCCTTTGAATCAAATTTAAACCTACAAGATGAATCAGTTGTTATGTAAGCACCTTCAGCAAGTGAGAACATTTTATCAAACTTAAATTTCAATATTGTACGCTTTGTTTTTGGCGCAGCAACATCGTCCTTTGTTCCTGTATAGAAATCCTCCCACATTGATTGATTATAGTTATATGTTTTGTTTTCGTTTCTTCTACTAAACATATAGCTATCCTCTTCATGGACGCCATACCAGCCTTTAATGTTATAGTCTGTTTCATCAACTGGCCATTTAGACCTATAGAAATAACTAGTATTAGCAATACTTGCATTATTGGTATCGCTTGCTGTTCCTAACATGAATTTAGTAGGCATTTCATTTAGAGTTGTTATAAATGGTGTACCATTCATAACATTAATAATATCTTCACTGAAATTATCTTTAACTAGATTATCACAGTCTGTACATCCTTGTGTTATCTTAACTATGTACTTGTTAGGCTGATAAACAAACCACCCTATAGTTTTACCACTAGTTTGTGGGTCATCATAGATGCCAGCAAAGAAATCTCCACGATTAGCCTTGTCTATTTTCATTTCTATTGGTTGGTCATTACTTTGTGCAGCAGCAACAAGATTCAATCCCAAATTCTTATCGCACAGACAGTTTCTAACAAGATTCTCCCTAGTTGATTTATAAACATATATTTCAACATAAGCAACGACATTAGAAGATATATCTTCAGAAGAACCAGTCACACAGAAAACATATCTGCCTCTTGTATCATCGTTTCTTGTTACGCCTCTATCATCTACATAATCGTTTCTGTAGCCTTTATATTCTACGTCTACAATTTGACATTTATAACCATCTACTGAGAAATGAGTCATTTCAATCTTACCATAGAACATATTGTCATCATGGCAGATATAATCAATTCTAGTAGTTGCTGAATTGTAGAATTTAGTTCCTAATGGTGTTGACCTATAAACGCCTGCTATTTTTGGAACATCTAGTTTAACTTTCTCAGTGATAGCTCTACCATCAGAGTCTCTAACTTCTAGAGTATATTCTTGGTTTGTAAGACCAGACAAATAATATAGCTCTAAATCCTCTTCGATTCTTTCATACATGTCATAATCGTTAGGAACTTGTTTGAATATCCAACCATTACAGTTAGACAAAGTATTTCCACTGCTGTCAATTTGTCCTCCAATAACAAACGCTTTTTCTGCTACGCCTTCTTCCTCGATTACAATTTCATTAAATTGGTCATATAGCTTATATGAATAAGGTGTTCTAATATCATCAGATGATACCTTTATATATCCATATGCATGGTTTTTCTTACTTCCATAAGCATATCTACAACTACCGCTAAATGTTGATGGGGTTACTGAACTTGTAGAAGGGCAGATACATGCGCTTTCCTCATATATGTCAGGGCAATATGACCTTCCTTGTGTCTCTAAGTCTAATGTGAATGGTTTCTTATCACTCTTGAAACAAGGAGCATAGAACATTTTATTGAACTTATCAATTGCAGTACTACCTTTCTTTATACCGAAATAGAAATAGAATGAGTTATTGTATAAAGGCATATCATATAATTTACCGTTATCTCCATTATCGTAGTTATGATAGAAATGCCTAATTCTACCCTCACTGTTGTTTTCCTTAACATTATCCCTATCGTATTCAGCACCCATTCTGAATGTTATATATGTCTCGTCTTTCTCGTCATATAGTGCTTGCTCGAAGCCATTGTTATATAAATCCATTGGAAGTTGTAGTCTACCATCGAAATCCACAGGATACATATACTTAAACTTAGGTATCAAATAGTTAGTGTTTATATCTGGTACTTGAGTTGTATAAGCATCGTGCATATCTTGATATTCTTGCGGTATGAAACCAATATGATTCATTGTTGCAAACATTGCACGATTTTCCATATCATCAAGTTCGTACTTACTGATAAATCCATCTGCGTCAATTTGTCCATACTGTGTACTGTCACCACCTTCGTGATAAGCCATATTATGAGTCATATCAAGAGATACGCCAAGCTCACTTAATCTTTCTACATTAATACATGACTTAGGGCGTGTTCCTGCATATGTACATGCAAGGTCTATGAATAGACCAGTAGAGTATGCTGGTGTCTTCTCATCACCATCATGGTTCCAGTCCATACCAGTGGTTACTGTTGTACCACTGTCTTCAGCATTACCACTTGTATCCTTATCGTATATTTCCTCTTTCTCATTAGGGTCTAGTGATTCTTCAATTGTTGCAACAGCTGGTATATTTGCTGTTGTTGAAGGTAAACAAGTAAAGAACTGTGGAATACCGTATATGTTCTTTGGGTCTAAGTTACCCAATAATATAATATCAGTAGCAAAAAGTCTGACAGCTTTAAAGTTTCTGTCTCTTTTAATCATTTCAATCTCATCATTAGCATTATCGCTAGTTGCTTGCAATGCTGCATAATAATAAGCTGTCAATCCATCCTTATTCTCTACTGGTTTAATCAATCCTCTCTTATATCTAACTTGGGCAGACCTATTTTTATGCCATCTTTTTTCGCTATCTGGCATACTATCTCTATTATTAGATACATCGAAATCCTTAGATATGTATTTTATATTACATGTAACATAAGTCTTTAATCTAGAATATAGACTCTTATCTGAGCAATACTCATTTTTAGCCCTACTTAAAGTGAAGAATAGGAAAGTCTTCTTTTTTCTTTTTCTCCAATACCAAAGTGGCATATAAAGGCAACCATTAATCCAGTCTTGGTAAAGGTCTAGTTTTATAATCTTGAACTCTTGTGCAAGATTTCTCTGAATTTTATCTAAAAGGTCTTGAGTGCTTTTACTCTTTTCGCAGTTTCCTTCCATTTCATCTGGGCAATTAGATGCATCAAGACCGTTATCACACCAACAACCTGGATAATAAGCCACATTACCCTCACTAATACCTGCTGATAGTACAATACAGCCTATATATGGTATAGCTGGTATCCATCTAAATGGTCTTACTTTAATTACAGGAATTTTAAGGTTATGTAATGTGTTTAGAATACCAATAATTGTATCAATAGTACATATAATAAATGAGTTAATAAACCAAACTATATACACAATCATGGTGAATATCAAACACACAACCATATATAAGAATGGTAAATCAATTCTAAGCTTATTAAATGGTATAGGATTTTGGTCTTCTGCTAGGTTAGAACCTTTCAATGCCCCATAGTTCTTAGAATAAGCTCTATGCGCTACTTGTGTCTTTGGTATGTAGTTCTTAACACTATATACATTGTTCCAATAAAGGTCACGGAAACAGTGTAGTGGAGTTGCAGAACCAAATGTATACATTTTCTCAATGTCAACGCCTCTATCTGTGATTACAGGTATTTCACCAGGAAGTCTAACATCCCTACCGCCATTTCCTTCATCCATATTAACAACATTTGTTTGTTCTTCGCTGAATATTGGATTCATTGGAACTAGGTACTTTGCAGTATGCCTTGAGAAACCTTCATCATTGGTTTCATTCTTACTGAATCTAAACCTAACTTGTGTTCTAGTAGGGATACCCTTATTAGGGTTATCTGTAGGAACAATGTTACCGTATTCGTCAGTGCCTATGTAGTCTAGGTTCATTGGAATCTGGTAACACCATACACCGTTTTCGTCAATCAACTGATTTCCTTGAATCTGGTATTCCTCAACCAAACCATCGGTGGTTTTACGAATCATTTCAATTGTTCCGTTACCAGCTACAAGTTGGTTATTCATACCATTTTCTATATCTGGTGCGCATTTATGACCTATTGCATGTCCTTCATTATCAGATACGATTGAACCCATGAATACACAAGTAGGCTCGAACTTATACTGTATCTGAATATCAGCACGAGTTATTGAGGCAACACCATTATCGGCATCGCCCCAGAAAGGATAAACAAACACACTTCGATTCTGTGAAAATAACTGAGCAAGGTTATCTAGGTTGGTACTTTCCTTAAACTGGTTAGGACTATCAAACATTGATAGATTATAACCCTTATACTCAAAATCACGTGGTTTTTGAGAAAGCACACCGATGTCAGACAAGTCTATGTCTACATGAACTGTAACACTACCAGTAGGTACACCGAATATCATATAATCACCTGCGTTATTAGTGACTGTTGTATATTTCCAATATTTGTCGTATACCTCTAGATATGTGTCATCATCTAGCATCAATCGCTTATTTGGGAATGTTCCAACAACTCTATAACAATCATCATCACTATAATCTGGTAGAATATTGTATCTTCTACCATCTTTATCCTTTGTTGTAACCTCTTTGTATGGATAGATAAACTCCATATCAGAAGGGTCATTCTCGTCTCTCTCAATGAATATTGAAAGTTTTGCATTTGGAATACCAAACGCATCGTTAGCAAGAACCCTTCCAATTATAACGCCATAATTGGAAGAGTGCAATCTATAAGCATCCTTCTGTCTAAGTTTCAGTGACAAAACCTCAAGGAAATCGAAGTCTTGCTCCATGTTAACTTGTAGCAGGGTGTCTTCTGCTATATTTGTGTGTATTCTGTAACTTTTATCCATTGTCTATTTCATATATTTTCCTAAAAACTTAGGTGGAACAATTTTTATATTCTTTTTGAAAACCATTTGGTATACTATTGAAAATATCAATATTGGGATTATTATACATGCCAAGAGCAGTATGATTGGAAACATAATAAGCTTCCACATGTACCTATACAATCTTTGAAAAAGATTTTCATTTTCAATTTCACCATAGGTATCTTCCAAAACAATTTTTTTCTTACAATTGCAAGCCATAACACTATTTAATTTTTTATCTTAATTTTAGTTCATTAAAATCCGTGCTGTTATCTACATAAATCATTTTTATATTATGTTCTTCACATAATTGTTTTTTAATTTTATCTCTTCTAATCAAATCGTTATATGCTTTTTTACCGCCAAAAAACTCTATTGGTTGATAATGCTGTATTCCTTGACATTCAATGGCAATATTATACTCTGGTAAATAAAAATCTAATCTCATTAGCCCTAACCAATTAAATTTTTTTTGTTGCTCAAATATAATTTCCTCATTCTTTAAAAATGAGTAAGTATCATTTTCCAAATGACTTTGAGAACAACTTGGACAGCCGCATTTCAAATGAATATGACTACTAGGTTCTTGCCAAAATTCCCCATGCTCTGGACATATTATACAAACTTTATTGTGCAAAGATTTATATGCCACTTTTGAATAATCATATTTAT
>NFZD01014549.1_pt1 | contig 30365 bp, 38 predicted proteins | sample 1095381 | NCBI WGS metagenome assembly NFZD01 (sample SAMN03609891, study PRJNA323583) | gut metagenome | isolation source: feces | host: Rattus norvegicus | place: Denmark: Riget | collected 2013 | reverse complement strand
AAAGGGTTTGGAACAAAGTATAGAAATACTACGTTTTATCGTCAAAAAGACGGAAACATAGGAGTTAAATGCGGATGTTTTAGCGGAACGATTGATGAATTTAGAGAGCAAGTTAAAGATACTAGAACAGGGAAAATTGCAAAAGAGTATTTAATGATTGCTGATTTAATGGAATTTCATTTTAAAAAGAAAGAATAACCACAAGAAACATTTAAAAACGTAGAAACAACAATCAATATTACTGATGATGAATTATCATTTTAGAAAATGCAGAGGTAAAAGGAAATGAATAAATATGAAAAAGCATTGAAGATGGCTTGTATCTATTTAAATATTGTCCTCATTGTGGACAAAAGTTAGATTGGAGTAATGAAGATGAAGAATAAAGAAAAATATAGTGAAGAATTATTTGAGCTTTTGTTTCTAGCTAATGGTTGTGAGTTTATGCAGACAAAAGTTTTAAAGCATAATTGTGGTAATTTGGAATGCATGGAATGCAGAGCAAAGTTTAAAGAATGGCTTGATGAGGAATACATGGAGGCTAAGAAAATGGAATTAAAAGATACAATTAAATTGATGGAAAGTGATGACTACAAGAAGAGATTTGCTGCTGAATATTATCAAACTAAAATTAGATACGAGAAGTTAGAAGAGTTTATTGTTAAAAATATTGCTGGAGTGTTAGATTTCGAACCAAAGAGCCCTAATAGTTTGTATAAAGAACAATTAAAATTAATGGGTGATTACTTACGTTGTTTAGAAGCTAGGGCTTTGCTAGAAGGGATTGAGTTATAATGGGAAGAAGTTTTATTGATAATGCTAAAAAAGTAGTAGTTGATTACTATAATGAGAATCTAGAATTGCCTGCTGGGCCTAAATTAAAAGAGGGTGATGTTTATATCGTTTGGTTTTGTAAAACACTTCAGAACTGGAAAGCACTTGTTAGTACAGTTAAATCTGATGGTATGTATTATGAAGTTACTTTTAACGGGGATAAAAATGAAATATATTTAGATGCCTATAAAAAATGGGAAAATAAATGTATCAAGTTAGGAGTAGAAAAGTAGTATGCAAGTTATTGTTTGTGATGCATGCGGTAAAATTTGTGATCCTACTAAACAGTACGATTATGCAGTAAAAAAAGTTGATGGAGTTAATCAATTAAGGACTGACCTATGTAAAGATTGCTATGCTAAGATTTTGGAGGTAATGAATGCCGTACCGAAAACTGAGGTATCCAGCGGAAATTCAGAAACTGAAGGATGAACTGTATAACTACAGTAAATATGATAGAGAGTTTGTTAGAAAAACTGATAGGCTCAAAGAATTAGAGTATAGATTGCTTCACATGCCTAATACCAGGACGGATGTTCAGAAGGCAAGGGGAGGCAGTGGTAAGAACTATAGACTATCTTTGATTAATGAAAAAGAACTATTAGAGAATAGTTTAGAAACTTTGAGAGTTAAGATGAATTATCTTAATGAGATAATATTCAATGTTGCGCCTAGACATAGACAACTGTTTATTGATCATTTTATTTACGATATCAGCCTTCGAGAAATGGAGTTTAACTTCAATATTACAAAGAAGGTAATAGCTAGAACTATTGAGTTAGAACTAGAAAGAATTATCGAAAATAAAAAAAGGGGTTCCAAAAATGCAGTTTTGTGATAAAATGTGATAGAATAAGAAAAGTGTAAAGGTAACTAACTTAGTGTTGGTTGCCTTTTATTTTTGCCTGGAGGTGTAGTGATGAAGTGTAAAAAATGTCATTCTAATATGATAAGAAAGAGTATTGATAATGTGTATTATTACGAGTGCCCTAAGTGTTTAAACACTTTAGGAAGACCAAAACCTGTAGAGAAAGAGAACGATAAAGATGTTGTTTCTAAATGATGGTTGTCTTTATAATACTGATAGAATTATATATATCAATCCTACTACTGGCTACATACGATTTAGCACTCAGTACTACACAAAAGTCGAAGATAAAAAACTAATTAATAAGATTATTGAATGCATGGGCGTTATTGAGTTAGAAGGTGAGAGACGTGAAAAAGTACAAAAACGTAGCACAATTAAGAAAACGAGTTAATCAGTATTTTAATAAAACAGATCCTGAAGATATTACTTTAACAGGTTTAATTCTTCATCTAGGAGTTGTTAAACAGACGTTCTATAATTGGCTTAAAGATGATAATCCAGATATTAGAGATATTATTGCAGAATGCCAGCTTAGAGTTGAACATAGCTATGAGAAGAAGCTTAAGGATAAAAACTGTTCAGGGGCAGTGTTCGCACTTAAGAATTTTGGGTGGAGTGATTCTGTGACGGTCAAAGGTGATGATGAAGCTCCTTTGCAAGTAGCTATGACAGTTGAACAGCTTTTAGCATCTTCTGATGAAGTGGAAGCATGATATCAATAAAAGAATATATTGAGAAATATGTCTTTATTAAAGACAAAAACTCAAACATTGTTAATTTTAAATTTAATACAGTACAAGAAGAGTTTTATCAGCAGTTCAGGGCTAAGTACAATGCAGGGAAACCATTCCAGGCTATTGTTTTAAAAGCTAGACAGATGGGTATTTCAACTGTTACGGAAGCTTTATTGTTTAGTCTTAGTTGTTTACACTACAACAAAAACTCGCTTGTTGTAGCGCACGATAACGATGCTACAAACAACATTTTTAATATGACGAAGAGAATGTATGATAATCTTCCTGACCAGTTAAAGCCAATGATTAAATACTCAAACTCTAGAGAGTTAAGCTTTGCTAATCCAACAAAGGACCCAGTAGAGAAAATGAGTAATCCAGGACTTAATAGTTCTGTAAGGGTGGCCACTGCTGGAAGTGGTTCAATAGGACGTTCAATGACTTTAAACTATATTCACTTATCAGAATTTGGTTTCTGGGGTGATAACGCTAAGGAATTGTTGCTAGGCTTAGCACAAGCAGTTCCTAAAGATGGTAAAAATATTATCGTGATTGAAAGTACTGCTAATGGTTATAATTATTTTAAAGAACTGTGGGATGGAGCTGTCGCAGGAACGAACGGCTACATTCCTTTTTTCTTTCCTTGGTTCGAAATGAAAGAATATTCTATGCCATATGATGGCTTTAAATTAACGGATGATGAGGAAGATTTAAAAGAAAAATATAACCTAAGCTTAGACCAGTTAACTTGGCGAAGATGGTGTATCAAAAACCGTTGTGATAATGATGTTGATAAGTTTAGACAAGAATATCCAAGCTTTCCAGAAGAGGCGTTCTTATTAACTGGTAGGCCAGTATTCAACACTGAACTAGTGTTTAAAAGGATTGAGAGTTGTCCTGATCCTATTGCTACAGGATTTTTTGTTGAAGGAAAATTTGTTGAAGATACTAACGGAGCTGTTAAGATTTGGAAATATCCAGAAGCTGGCCACGTCTATGTTCTAGGTGGTGATACTGCTGGTGAAGGTTCGGATAGATTTACAGCTTATTTGATTGATAATGCGACTGGTGAACAGGTCGCATCATATTGTTATGAGGTTGATGAGCCACTATATGTTTCTAACATGTTTGACTTAGGTTGTTATTATAATTGGGCGTTACTTGCGATTGAAGCTAACTTTAGTTCTTATCCGAATTTAAAATTGCAGGAAATGGAATATCCTAATCTGTATGTTAGGAAAAAGTTTGATACTTATAAGAAACAAACAGTTAAGAGCTTTGGTTATGTTACCAGCTCTAAGACAAGGCCTATTATGATAGCTAATCTAGTTAGTATTGTTAATGATAGTGTTGAATTAATAAATGATAAAGACTTACTAAGAGAGATGTTAAGTTTTATCAGAAATGATGCAGGAAGAGCAGAAGCAGCGCAAGGTATGCATGATGATATGGTTATGAGTTGCGCAATCTGCTATATGGCTAGAGAACAGGCAGAAGTAATTACTGTTCCAGCTTATGAAGATTTTGACGAAAGGGACGAATATAATTCGTTTTTAGGTTTTGGTGGATGAGTGATATTTTGATTATTGGTGTAGTCGCTTGTGTTAGTTTTGCTATTGGGTATTGTGCTTATAGAGTTGCAAAACCTAAAGAAGAACTAACAAAAGAAGACGAAAAAATATTAAAACAGTTTCTTAACATGATTAACTATGAAGGAGATCCTTATGATGATTAAGAAAAATCCTACAGATATATACAATGAATATCTTAAAGGTAATGATTATAATACTTCAATTGATTTACTGAGCAATGTAGAAAAGAATGAGCGTTTCTATATGGGTGATCATTGGAATGGTGTTAACGCACCCGATATGATTAAACCAGTGTTCAATATGATTAAAAGAATAGTTACTTACTTTGTGGCCATGATAGTCTCGGATGATATCGGTATTAAGATTAGTCCGTTCGATGAAACAGAAGAGTCTTTAGCCACAACTAACATTCTTACAAGAGAAATAATGAATGTTATTGAGAACATAAAATTTAAAGAGAAAAACAGAGAGATTGTTAGAAATGGTTGCGTTGATGGAGACGCAGCCTTTTATTTTAACTTCGATTCAGAATATGATACTGGCCATAACTATAAAGGTAGAATTGAGTGTTCTATAGTTGATAACACTAATTTAATCTTTGGTAATCCATATGATTCAGATATTCAAAAGCAGCCTTATGTTATTGTTCAGCAACGACTTTATACTAACTCGGTTAAAGAGATGGCCAAAAACTTAGGAGTAGAAGAAAGCTTAATTGAAAACATTGTATCTGATGATGACTATGTAAATAGTACTGATAGAGCAGAAAACGAAAACCTAACAACAGTCTTAACAAAGTTTTGGAAAGAAACAAGATATGTTGATGAGGTAGATAGCTTAGGTTTACCTAATCGTAAGAAATTCACTACAGTGCATTATACAAAGACAACTAAGGATGTAACGCTGGTAGAGGATACAGACTTAGGTTATGAATTGTATCCAATAAGCTATTTCACGTGGGAAAAGGTTAAGAGGTCATACCACGGAAGAAGTCCTATCACAGGTATTATTCCTAACCAAATATTTGTTAATAAGCTATTTGCAATGTGTATGGTTTATGTAACTAACATGGGTTTTCCTAAAGTCCTTTATGATTCAACTAAGTTTAACAAAGCAGCGCTTAAGAGTCTGAACGGAATAAAAGCACAAAATTTAGATCTAATTGGAAAGTTTATGGACGCAGCTAAAGCACCAGATTTCAGTAATCAAATAACGCAATTGATTAGTGATTCAATTAGTTATACTAAAGAGTTTATGGGTGCAAATGATGCAGCGTTAGGAAATGTACGCCCTGAAAATACATCAGCTATTATTGCGTTACAAGAAGCAAACGGTGTTCCATTGCAACTTCAAAAAATGGGATTCTATGAGTTCGTCGAAGACTCAGTAAGAATTATTCTAGATATTATGTCTAACAACTATGGAATTAGACAAGTAAAGATTACTACTGAAGAAGCTGAAAAGATGAATCTATATCAATCAGATCCTAATGGACAAGAAGTCTTAGTGACGAGAACTGACTTAGATTTTAGTTTATTAAAGAAATTTAAAAATGAAGTAAATGTTAGTGTCGGTGAAAGTTCATACTGGAGCGAACTTATGAACATCCAAACAATGGATAATCTATTCGCTAAAGGTATTGTAGCTAATCCAGTTGATTATTTAGAGTCAGTACCTGATAAGTACTTAACTAACAAGCAAAAGCTTATTGACAGCTTAAAAAGTAAGCAGAATGAAGCTGACCAAGTAGGCCAGTTACTTCAAGTGTTGCAACAAGCACTTGAGCCAGAAGTATATGAGCAAATTGTTGCGCAATTAAATATGGATAAAGCAGCTTAGCTGTTTTTCAAGGTCACATACCAGTGGCCTTTTTTTGTAGCACAAACCAGTGCAAAGGAGGAAAAGAATTAATGGAAAACATTCTAAACCAAGAAGTTAACCAAGAAGTTCAAACAACAACTGATGATGATTTTTTCTTTGAAGAACTTCAAGAAGAGTCTAGTCAACACGAAGAAGCAGAAAGTGAAGAAGTAGAAACTGTGGAGGATGGTGAACAAACCAGTGAGACGTTTTTAAACATTGTCTACAACGGAACTGAAGAAGCTTTAACTAGAGAAGAAGCGATTAATTTGGCACAAAAGGGAAGAAACTATGACAAAGTACTAAATCGTTTAAATACTCTAGAACAATCGCCTGAATTAATGCAATTAAAGAGTATGGCTGATGCGCAAGGTGTATCAGTAGGCGAATTTCTAAATCGCTTAAATACATATCAAGAAACATCTGATATTAGAAAAATTGCTGCAGAAATTAAAACTAAGTATCCAGATGTTAATGATGAATTAATACTTAGCTATGCAAAACAAGTCTATAGCAATCAACAAATTCAAAGAAAAGCAGAGCTTGAGCAACAAAGACAAATGCAAATGCAACAAGAAGATGATTATAGACAACAAGTACTAGCACAAGAGATTGCATTCATGCAGGCAAATTATCCGAAGGTGGATTTAAGTAATTTGCCAAGTGAAGTAATTAACCAAATGCAAAATGGAGTTGGATTAGTTCAATCTTATCTTTTGTATGAAAACAAAATGTTAAGAGATAGAGAGAGAACTAACCAGCTAAATCAAACAAACGCTAAAAAGAATGTTGGTAACATTACTAGCAATTTAGAAAATCAACAAATTACTGATCCATTCCTTCAAGGTTTTTTTGGAAAGTAGAGGAAATAAAAAATGGCAGTAAATTTAGCAACAAAATATGAAAAACAATTATCTCAACCTTATACATTAGAATCAGTTATCGCTGGTCGTACATCAGATAGATTTAAATGGGAAGGTGTAAAAACAATCGCATTATTAACTATTGTTACACAAGAACTTGGAGATTACACACGAAGCGGAAGTAACAGATTTGGTACTCCAACTGAAATTCAAGACACTAAACAAGAGTTAACTTTAACAGCAGATAAAGGCTTCTCAATCACAGTTGATAGAGGTAACTATGAAGACCAAATGATGGCTAAAGAAAGCGGAAAAGTAGCTAAAGCTCAAATTAGTGAAAAGTGTGTACCTTTCTGGGATAAACATGCGTTGTCAACATGGGCAACTAAAACAGAAAACAAAGGGGTACATGCAACTATTGACCAAGACACAGTATATGATTGTTTTGTAGAAGCTAGAACAGCATTCACTAACGCTAACATTAAAGTTAATGTTAATACTTGTACTTGCTATATCGGCTCTAGCTCATATGCAAAATTATTAAAGAATCCAGCATTTATCGGAGCTGATAACCTTAATAAAGCTTTATTAACAGCTGGTACTGTTGGTTCATGCGCAGGATTCTTAGTTAAGGAAGTACCTGATAGCTATTTGCCAGAAGATACATTAATGTTATTTACTGATAAAGAAGCTGTATTAGCGCCTAGAAAAATTCATAGCTTATATATTCGTGACAATGTTCAAGGTATTGATGGTGTTGTTATCGAAGGTAGAGATTATGGTGATGCATTCATCGTAGAATCTAAAAAAGGCGGAGTTTTCAAAATTACAACTGCTTAATATTAGGGGCCTAGCGCCCCTTTCTTGTTATAGAAAGGAGCTAATATGACAGTTAAAGAATTATATGAACATGCAAAAGCGCTTATGTTTGAAAAGAAAAATAGCAATGATTATGATGGCTATTACATTCAATGGATTAATATGCTGCTTTCGGAAAATTTCGATTTAAACAATGGCTTAAGAGTTAGTAGAAGACTACCAGAATTATTAAGAGTTCCTTTTATATCTCATGAGGATGATGAGATAGCTTATGAAGAGGACTTAACTTATGAAGTGTTAGGTAATGGCTTGGCTAGTAAATTCTTTATTGATGATGATTTAAGCAAGTTTAACTTGTTTGATACTGAATATAGAAACGCACAAGGTAAGTATGTTCGGTTTAATGTAGAGGATGAGACTTATGATTTCTCATAAACAATACAAAGGCCCTTCATACAAGTTGTTATCTATTCCTTATCCAGGCTCAGGTGGCATTAATATCCAAGACTTAGATTATCAGTTAGATGAAAATCAAAGTCCTAAAATGCTTAATATGATGATTAAAAACGGTGTGTTCGGTAAACGCTATGGCCAAAAAACATTAAAAGACCTAGGGAGCGAGATTATCGCTATAGGTAAATACATGGGTAATCTAATTCTTCATGTTAACAATAAGCTTATTAAGTACAATCCACATGATGGAAGTACTAGTGATTTGTTTACGGGATTATCTACTCGTAAAGGTACATTTATTAACTTTAATAGAATGATTTATTACTTGAGTGATAAATATATTCAATATGATAATTCGACCTGTAAGCAAGTGGAACCATACGCTCCTGACATATGTATTAATCGTAAACCTGATGGAAGTTATGCAGATTTAGTTGAAGACTATAACCGTTTAGGCAATAAGTTTAAAAACACTTTCCACGGAGATGGAAGCTCTACTGTTTTTCATTTAACAGATATAAATCTTGATAATGGAAGCGGTGTTATGTGCGAAGTTAACGGAAGAACACTTGGCTCTGGTGAGTATAGTGTTGACTATAGTGCAGGAAGAATTACTTTTAGTTCTCCACCTTCAAAAGGTACTAATAATGTAGTTATCACTGCTCAAAAGACTGAGCAACAATATATCGACTCAATCATGAATAATAAATATTGGTGTGCATATGGTGGTCAAAACAACTCCCGCTTATTTTTAGGCGGAGGAGGTAAAGCTATTTACTATTATAGTGATGTTTTTGATGCAACTTACTTTCCTGAAAGTAATTACGCTATTTTGGGTAATGGTGAAGAAGATATTACAGGATTTGGTATCCAATACGATACTATGGTTGTTTTAAAGCCTCATGAAATATTTGCAGTCAATTATTACTTTACAGAAGATAAAGATGGATTTAGTAAGGCTAATTTCTCGAGTGCTATCTTATCTACTTGGTTTGGTTGTGATGTTCCACTTAGTATTTCGTATGTTGATAATAAGCTTATTTGGACATCTACTGAATATGGTGTATGTATTCTAGTTCAAACAGTTATTAAAGATGAAAGAAATGTTCAAAAAATTAGTAGAAATATTGATGGAGGGACACGTGAAGCTGGGCTTCTACAAGAACCTAATCTTAAGAATGCAGTAGCTATTAATCATGATGGTAAATACATGTTATGCATTAACGGAAAGGTTTACTTATGGGATTATCGTTTAACACCTTATGCTGCAGAAACTTCAAGGCCAGATTATAGTGCTAAAAAGTTAGCGTGGTTTATATGGGATAAGGTGAACGTACAAAATGCAATTGTATTTGAAGATAAAGCCTATCTAACGTATGGAAGTAAAGTTAATACACTAGGTAATAATCTAGATGATTTTGGTGCTGCTATTAATAGTTATTATCAAACACCTTTATTAGATTTTGAAAGTCCAGAAATGCTTAAAACAATAAAGAGGATGTATGTTCAAGCAAGAGGTGATACTCCTTCTATTATTAATGTTAAATACATTAGTGAAGAACAGCCTGAAGGTGAAAAAGAAATTGAAAAACTAAATGTGTATACGCATTTATGGAATGAGTTTAATTGGTCTACCTGGGGATGGCAATTTATTACATTTGCAAATACATTTAGTAGAAAATGCGCTATAAAGAAAGTTCAATTGTTCGGAATACTGTTTTCGAATAATCAAGCTAATAAAGATATGAGTTTTAGCAATTTAGAATTGCAATATGCTCTAATAAAACCTGTTAAGTAGAAAGGAGTACGAATGAAGAAACATGAATTTAATCCTAAAGATGGCTACGCATCACAAGCTAGTTTTCCTAATCCTGTAAATGAAACTGATACTCGTGAACAGATTCAAAGGCTGCATAGTCAAACTAGAGATTATATTAACGATACATTAATTAAGACTTTAAACAGTTCTCAAGGTGCAAAAGAAATTGGTGCTGAAGCTGTGGAAGGTCTTATTTTTAATTCTTCACCAGCAACAAATGTTGATGAACAGATTAAAGGTTTAATGGACATAAAGCCTACATCTGAAGGCTTTAAAAAAGTTAGAGTTGGTCCAGAAAAGCAACTTCAATATTCTGATGATGGTATTGTTTGGAAAAATGCATCTGATGGTATCTTGATTTACGATGGAACTGGTACTGAATTACCAGTAAGAAAAAAAGTTGTTGTAGAAAAGGCTACGTTAGTTGATAGAGGAGATAGGATTGTAGTTATTCCGCCACAAGGCGAAAAAGGAGATCCTGGTGCGCCTGGTAAAGATGGTGCTGATGGTAGAAGCTTTACTGTTGGTGGTGTATATGCAACTATCGAAGAGTTAAAACAAGCACATCCAACTGGAGCTAAAGGTGATGCATATTCTGTAGGCAATGGAAATAATAATTTAATTTATGTGTGGAATGAAAGTACTAGTGAATGGGATAACGCAGGAGCAATTAGTGGACCTGCAGGTGTAGGTGTTCCGACTGGAGGAAAAACTGGTCAATTACTAGTTAAAAAGTCAGATAAGGATTATGACTTTGAGTATATTGATTTAGATATAAATACGAATACAGTACTGTTAAATATTACAATTCAACCAGATGAATGGGTTGATAGGATTTACACACTTAGACATTATAGGATAACCAAAACATCAACTCAGGAGTTTATACCACCAATTTATTATGAAACTGCGGAAAGCCAAAAGATGAAGCAGGCTAGCTTGAAGGCTGGATATGCTGACGCAGGCCAAATTGATGGTGAAGCATATATTAAGTGTGAGGGTGAGATTCCTACTGTTCCAGTTATTTTAAGAGTTTTAATTAGAGGTTAACTATGAAGGAAGTAAGAATTAGAAATGCTAAGTCTTATAGTTCGTTCTGCATTGGACAACAATATGATCATAACGCAGTTAAAGTTATTTTTGAGGATTGCACAGGTAATAATAACTATCTAGTCTTAAAAAATACTACTGATAAAAAAGAATATTGTTTTGCTATACCTGATAACACATGGACAGTTACATCAACTTATACAGATAAACCTTATGTATTCTTAGCACAAGTTAAGGAAATTGTTAATGGGTCGCTTATAGAAGTTTCTGAAATGTTCAATGTTTTCCTAAAAGAATCATTAGATGGTGTTGCTGGCAAAGAAGATGTTCCACCTAACTATAAAATTGCTTATGAAGAAATGGTCAATGTAGCTAAGGTGTTGGACGCTAAAATGAAAAATGGTGAGTTTATTGGTGCGCAGGGGCCTAAAGGTGAAAGAGGACCTGAAGGACCACGAGGACCTATTGGTCCTCAAGGTCCACAAGGTTTAAAAGGTGAACCTGGTGAACGTGGTTTGCAAGGCCCGCAAGGCCTACAAGGTCCTCAAGGGATACCTGGTCCTAAGGGTGATGTAGGTGCAGTTGGACCTGTAGGACCTAAAGGTGATACTGGAGAGCGTGGCCCACAAGGTATTCAAGGAGTTCAAGGACCACCAGGGGAAACAATTAACTATAACTTAGAAAAGAATAATAAAACAATATCTTTAATAGGAAGTGATGGAAGTAATTCAAGTGTAGAACTAAACCAAGCAGTGATTAAAAAGATAACTATTAATCCATATGAATGGGTTAATGGTGTATACACATTAAGAGATTCATTGATAACAGCTAAATCACTACAAGAATTTTGTAATGTTGAATATACAGAAGAAAAAAAAGAAATGATTAGAGCATTGCGAAAAACAGGTTTAGAAACAAAAAGCCAATCTGCTGGAGTTACTGAAATTATTTGCACAGGTATCGTACCTATAATAGCTGTAGAGATGATTGTGATATTTAAAGGAGAATGATTATGCAAAATTTTAATTTTAGTTTGACGTTTGATGATATCTATCCTATAGGAAGTATCTATATGAGTATGAGTGATGTTAATCCTAAAGAATTGTTTGGTGGTGTATGGCAAAAATTAGAAGATGTTTTTCTTCTTGGTGCTAGTTTTAAGAAGCCCTTAAATTCTCGGGGGGGGGAAGAAGAAGTTACCCTTACAGTTGAGCAAATTCCATCACACAGACATCGAGAAAATATTAATGTTGAGGCAAGTATAGACTCACCAGCAGCTGATAATGAATTTGTTTATTATGCAAAAATGGATTCATGGGATAACGTAAACCTACCTTCAAGTAGAGTAAAAAGCCAACGACCATTCGGTTATACAGAATATGTAGGTCGTTCGCAACCCCACATCAACATGCCACCCTTTTTAGCTGTAAACATGTGGCAAAGAATTGAATAGAATAGGAGTGATTTAATGAATAATTGTAACTTAAATCCAACGTACAAAGAATTAGCGTTATTGTTATTTCCTGTTGGATACATAATTTATACAAATGATAGTAACTTTAACCCTAACACTTACTATGGAGGTGCTTGGGAACAAGTAAAAGATAAATTTATTTTAGCTTGTGGAGATAAATATAAAATAGGACAAACTGGTGGTGTTAGTGAGAATATGCTAAACGGAGAGCATATGCCAGGAACTTTTTTGTGTACTTATCAAAATAAAACTGGAAGTTATGTTGAATTAGGTGGATGCTTATGGAAAAGTTCAAATATTCCAGCAAACGAATGGTATGCAACGGAAAAAGCATTGGGAGGAAGATTGGGCTATGATGTTAAATATACACCACTTAACAACATGCCACCTTACGAAACAGCGTATATTTGGAAAAGAATATCATAGGAGGAAAAAACATGCCAAACTTATTTAATTTCGGGGGGGGGTACAACACCCTTGAAGAAAAAATGAATAACTACTTTAATTTAGGTAAAAATGCAACTCAAAATGAATTCGGGATGATTGAAGTTGCTAGTGGAGATTTAAACGATATTAAATACACTGGATTTTATAAAGTTGAACAAAATGTAGTAAATAATCCATTTGAAACTCAAGCAACATTAAGAGTTGAAGTTACTGATAATAACAATTTAACGCAATGGATTAGCCAATTTAATACCTGTAATACATATAAAAGGGTTTGTAATAATGGTGTTTGGGAAGATTGGCTTTTTGTTGAAGGAGAATTATCTTTGTGGGTTGGAAATCTAGAATTGAACCAAAGTATTATTATCCCAAATTTAAGCAGATATAGAAAATTAAAAGTGTATATTACAAGTACTGGATATGTAACTTGCCAAAGAGATGGTACATCATACAATGGATGTACTTACTGGAATAACAACGGTAAATACTATGTAAGTACAGCTGAATTGAAGTTTAATGAAAACACATTGACAAATAATGGCTGTGGATATTTAGCTTTTACTCAAATACCAACTCACAGTAATCAGTTCAGTCAAAGTGTTGTTAGAATTTATGCAATAGGATAAGAAGAGAGGAAAATAAAAATGACTAAAAATAATTTCGGGGGGGCATACCCTAAAAAATAAAGCCTCTAGAAATGAGGCTAATTATGCCTAATCTATTTCATTTTGGGAGCAGAGATGACTTTGCAGAATTAGAACACAATCATGATGATAAATATTCAAAGTTAGTACATACTCATAACAAATTAAATAATAATATAAATGAATTGATATTTGCACCTTATATTAGATATGAAGAGATAGAACCTGGTCATAATACTAACTTATTTCTTAAAAACTGGATTAAAAAAATGTGTGAGTTATACCCTAATAAAGAAAATATTATGTTTATTGGGTTAGCTGCACCAAATACAGTAGGAATGATTGAGTGTTTTATATATGATACATCACGTGTTAATAGTGAAGGAAATCCAGAATATGCTGTCATTACTTTTAACTCAATTTCAACGGATTATAGTGCTATTAAAGGTGTTTTTTATGAATATCAATGGAAGTATAAAGAATTTTTTTAAAAGAAGGTGATTGAATGCAAAAAGCAATTTTGTGCTTTAGAGATTATAAAGGAAAAGACTTAATAAGTGGTATTAGTAACGGTCAAAACGTTACTAGCCATAAAAATTTAAACGGAGCTAATGACTTCTGTGGACGAGGGCCAGCTGATCGTGTGGATTTATTAGCTCCATATGATTGTAAAGTAGTTGCAATAGCTAGAGCTGATAATACAGTTCTGTTTGAAAGCTTGGATATTGTGCAAATGCCTTGCGGATACGATAAGTGCTGGTTTTTATGTACACATATGACTGATGGAGATTTTAATAAGTTAGGAATAAAGCTTGGCAAGGTGTTTAGACAGGGTGAACCTTGTTATACAGAAGGACCTAAGAATGCGTATGGCATCAACATGGATAACCATATTCATATGGAACAAGGAACAGGACGATGGAACGGTAATGCTTCACCATACTATAAGTCTAATGATACTTATACATATGCAGGTAAAACTTATAATACTTACTATCCTAATGTTAATGGGTATGAGTTGCCTATAACAGATAGCTTCTTTTTACCAGAAGGAGTTGAGGTTGTTCAAGGACCATCAGATGTGGCCAAGAATTATAAATGGAAAATAGCTGACTCAACTAACACTGGTGATATAGTAACTATCGCTGCTAATACTACTAGAATTGAATATAAAGAACTAAATGTGTATGTATCTAAGGTTAGTAAAAAAAATGATATCAAAGGCTCTGTTGATGGAAATAAATATGGTGTTGAGTACGATAAAACGATTGCTGCAGGATTTAGTGATAAAGAATTATTAAAACATGGCTATAGAGAAGTGTTTGCAACCAATGGTTCAACATTTTACACATTTGAAGGTGCTACTTTTGCTGAAGGGATTGAGATATCTAAAGGCGTAAATAACCAAGATTATAACATGAGTTGTGTATCTAAATTTGGCGATTGTATGGCCTTAGGGTTTCCAAAACATGGCGGTATAGTATTTGATTATCAAAAGAATTTAGAAGCTAGAAATGACTTGTACGGGGCTGTGACAGGTGCTTTTGGGATTATGAAAGATTCAAAGTTGAATATTGCTGGAAGTGAGCATAATAGAGGTAATTGCTTTACCAATCGAAGTGGTAGAACCATTTGGGCAGAAGACAATGAGTTCATCTATACTATCTGTTTTAAAGGTGTTACTGGTCAAAGTGGCTTAACTGGAGCTGAACTATATGAACTGGTTAAAATGGTAAGTAATACAATGGTTAATGCTATTTGCTTTGATGGAGGAGGCTCAGTGTTTGATAGAGTTAATGGAAGCTATTTAATCTCAACTGATAGAAAAGTAAAAAATGCAGTAATGCTATTTGCTAGAGAAAGAGCTCAAGAACCTGATGAAAAACCTTGTGAAGAATGCGAAGCTTTAAGAAGTAAGATTGAAGAACTAACTCAAAAAAACGAAAGTTTAATGATTGAAAATAATAATCTAAGAGATGAAAACTTAATGTTAACTAATAAATTAAAAAGAATTAAAGAAATTACGGAGGATTAGTTATGAGTAATAAGACATATGATGTTTTAAAATATTTAGCACAAATTGTTTTACCAGCTTTAGCAACATTATATTTAGCTTTAGCTGGTATTTGGGGTCTTCCTTATGGTGAAGAAGTTGCGGGTACAGTTATGGCTGTAGATACATTCTTAGGAGCTGTTTTGATGTTAGAATCAAACAAGTATCACAAGAAACTTATGGAGTAGTCTATGATGATAGACTACTTTTTAAATATTGTAACTGTGCTTTTAACTGCTTTTATTTCTTCAGCTATTACTTATATAGTAAATAATAGGTTCAAGAAAAAGTCAGAGGAAAGCGCAGAGTATAAGGAGAAGGTTGTTGCCTTTAATGACGCAGTTATATGTTTACTAAGAGTTCAAATGATTGAATATCACGATAAATATTGCGCTAAAGGTTCTATCCCTTCATACGTATTAGAAAACTATGAGCATCTTTTTAAAGCATACACAGCGCTAGGCGGAAACGGTATGATGAAAAGAATGCATAGCGAAGTTTTAGAATTGCCGGTTAATATATAGGAGGATTTATATGTTTGTAAAACAAGATTTAGGTAATGGCGGACGTTTTGTAGCTTCTGAGTGGGACCCAAATAAAAAGCAATCTACTCATACTTATTGGGATAGTGCTAAAAGCTACTATGATTCAAAAAAACCAAGTTATTCTGGTGGTAGAGGTGGCTCTAGCCAGCCGTCATATCAACAACCAGCGCCTCAAAGAGATTATTATGCTGAGTATTTAGCTGCTTTAGAAAGAGCTAGAAGACAAAAAGTAGACGCTGTTAAACGTTCTATTGATGAACATGCAAAAAGTGCAGTTGCAAGATACCAAAATCAATTAGGACAAATTGGGGATGATTATCAAAGTTTGAGAAATCAAAGTGAAGTTGAAAGATATAAAGCACAAAAATCATTAAGAGAAGCATTAGCTAATAGAGGCGCGTTAGATAGTGGTGCAGGAAGACAAGAAACTTTAACACTTCAAAATAATTATGGAAATCAAATTAATCGAATTAATACAGAGGAACAACATGAACGCAACAATATTCAGTCAGCTATTAATGAAGTTCTAGCTCAAGCAGAAGCTAAAAAGGCAGAAGCAGAAGCAGCAGCAATGGAGTCTGTTGATACTATCCTGACTCAAATTATGAATAGTTCAGCATTCAACAATGGATTAGCTTATAATCAAGAAACATCTAAAAACTATGCATCAGCGGTTAATGGAATTAAAGAAGGTGCTAATGCATTTAAAAATGGTGAAGTTGGAGGAATAGTTAAACCTGGAGGGACAGGTGAGTTTGATAATGCTGAAGTTATAAGAAAAAAATTCTATGATAGCATTCCTTTCGTAAATAAAAACGCTCAATTACAAAAGAAATTAGCGTTAGGACAAATAGGATTAGAAGAGTATGCAAGATTAGCTAGTCAGCTATAGGAGGTAAATTTATGGCCAATCAATATGGACCAAGAATAAGAAGAAACACAAATGATCCTTATGATATGTTGCTCGACTATATAGAGTTTGATAAAAAAGAAACATATCTACCTAAAGATTACAAATTATCTTCTAATTCAATAAAAACTGCGAACCCGTTCAAAAAGAAAAAACAAGAACCTAAAGAGGTTTCTAATTTTGGTGAAGGGTTAATGTATTTAGCAGACAGTGCAATTGATGGTTTAGTGCAAGGAGTAGGAAGTGCCTTTGGTGGCGCTTCCGACTTTTTGGCTTATGCTCCTGATGCACTAGGTAATAGTGTTGTTAATGCTGCAGATAAATTAGGTATATTAAATCCTGTTGTTAGTGATTCAATTAGTAAAAGTATTGATAAAGAAACTAGTTTTGAAAAGTTCTTGAAAGGTGCTGGTGAAGGTTTTGATATCTTAACTGATTCAGTGCAACCTAACTACAAGACTGATAATAAGTTTTTAAAGTTTGGTGGAGATGTTGCTAGTGGTTTAGGAGGTATGGCTCCTACAATTGCTGCAGGACTTGTTGGTGGTCCTGGTGTAGCCAATGCAGCTTTAGGTGCAAGTGCAGGACTACAAGGTTTTAATACGGCTTTTGATGAAAGTAATGATTTTGGAAAAGCTTTGGGTTACGGTGCTATTACTGGCATTGCTGAATCACAACTTGAGAAGTTAACTGGTGGTGCTAAATTATTTGGTAAAGGTACACTGGATGATTTAGTTCAACAAGGTATCTCTAAATTAGGTTCTGAAGGATTGAAGAAAGGTGCTAAAGTAGGAGCTGATTTATTGGGTGAAGGATTAGAAGAATATTTAAGTTCTATTGTTGATGAATATGCAACTGATATTTATAAACCTTACGAAGGAAATGCTTCTAATGTATTAGAGAGGTTTGTCGAAGCGCAACCAGAAGCTTTATATAGTGGTGCTGTTGGAAGTGCCACAGCAGGCTTACTAAATGCACCTGTATATATTAATAACGCTTTAGCGAATAGAAAAAGCAATGCTGGTAAGGTTATTGATGAGAAGTTCTTAGAAGAAAATAAAACTCCTATTAATAATAAGCCTGCTGAGAATGTTCAAAGTGTTGAAGAACCTTTAGCAGTTCCTGCTTCTGAAGAAATAGCTCCAGTAGAAGAACCAATTTCTCAATTAGCTGAAACACAATTACCAGAAGTTCAATTTCCACAAGCTCAAGAACCAGTAGCTGATACATTTGCTGCACAAGCTGTTAATCAAGAATTGAGTATCGAAGAACAACTTGCAAAAGATTTAAAGTCAGATGATTCAATGAAGAGAATTGTTGCAGAAAATGAGAATAGAGCACTTATTGAAAAAAGTGGAAGAGAATGTAATGTTCCTGAACATATAATAAATGAAGTTTGGAATGTTGCTAATTCTTCTCGTGTTGCTGTGAGGTTTGTTGATAAACTTCAAAATAATGCTAGTGGAATGTATAAAAACGGTGTTTTGTACATTAGCGCACAAAGCAAAGAGCCTGTTCAAGAAATCTTTAAACATGAGCTAACGCACCATTTGGAAGGAACTAATTCATATCAAGAATTTAGAAATGTAGCGCTTGAAATATTAAAAAAAGATCTAAACCTAGATGTGGTTAGATCTAATTTAAAAGAAGCATATAAAGAAAATAGCAATGGTGAAGTAGTTTTAAGTGATGAAGATGTAGACGCTGAAATAGTAGCTATGTTCAGTGAGAATAGAATATTCAATGATAAAAATACTATTGATGATATCGCAAGAATTAACGTTGGTGTAGCTGAAAAGATTTATAACTGGATTAAAGAAAAGCTTTATTCTTTTATTCCAGGATCTAAAGAAAAAGCTATGTTGCTAAAAGCTGAAAGACTTTATAGAAATGCAATAGATGAAGCTAAGAAGACTACTAAAAGCAATGAAGCAAAGTATAAAATTGATTTTAAGGATTATGGATTAGATAATGAAAGATATAAATATGAAAATTTAATTAAATTACCTAATATAGAAGTTAAGACATATAAATGGGAAGATTATAATGGTAATGAGTCTAATCATGATTATTTAATGAGTGTGAAAAATAAAGCTCTAAAAGATGGTGCTAGAAATTCTACTGAAGATGAGAACATAAACTATAGCTTTATTGTAGATCGGGATAACTCGGAAGTGCTAGTTACCAAAAAAGGATTGATACATTCTAAAAATAAAATCTTTAGAAATAAGAAAAATTTGTTGAATGTACATAATAATTTTGTTGAAATCTTTAAAAATGCTGTAAAACTTAATGAAGCAACGAGAGATAATAAACATGCAGAAATTTTATTTAATGAAGTGGTGTTTGATGATGGCAATACAAAAAAAGAATGTGTTGTTAGATTTGTTGTTGTTGAAAATAAGGAGAGCCCAAACAAAAAAAGGCTATATGCTATATCGGTAAATGAAAAAAACAGACGCACCATAACACATCACCATCCTGCAAATGCAGGTGACAACGATTTAGGCGCGTCTGCTGAATTAAGTGTAGCAAATTTAATAGATGATGTCAATTCTATTGATGTATATAAAAATGACTTACCATTAGATGTTTATTATAGATTTAATAATGAATATAAAGGTAAGAAAAGTGATATTGAAGGGTTAAAGTATTCAATGGAATTAGATCTTAATAAATTAGATACCAGTAAACATTTAAAAGATATAGTTGCTGGTTATAATACACTTAACAGAAGTACAGGTGACCAGTTAAAATCACTTGCTCCTGGAGAATATCGTGATGGTAGATTGATTAATGATTATCTTGATTTAGCTGCAAGAGAAGTAATTAAGGATAATGCGATTAGCGAGCAAACCAAAAAAGATATTATTAAGACTATTGAAAAAAATAATATGTCTAGAATCAATGACAGTTATGAATATGATACTCTAGTTAATTTTATTGGTAAAAAAGGTATTCTTATTTCCAATTGGGATTCAGATGCACTTCAAGCGTTAAATGAATATGTAGATATCGGTAGAAGAAAAGATGGACGCATCAGAACTGGTGTACAAGAAATCAACGGTGTTAAATTTAGAATTGTAGAAAATTCTAATGAAAACACATTGGATAATGAACAATTCGATAGTGTGTATGATGAATTAGCTTCAATGGTATCATTGCCTAAAGGTGTTACTAATTCTTATGATATGGTTACGAATTTAATTAATTTTGCTGAATCTTCTCAGCCGATGCATGAAAAGATACTGTCAGATGAAGAGATTGAAGAGATTAATAAATACAATAAAGATAAGATTGAACAGTTGCTTGAGGACTTTGAGTATGCAGTTATCTATAGAAGTAATAAATCTAATTATGACGCTTACGCAAGAAAACTTGCTAAAGATAAAGGCAAATATACAATTTTATCTAACCGTGAAGCTTTGGGTATTTCAGATGAACTAGAAGGTTCTGAAGAGGTTTTAGAAAAATATCTTGAGAGTGGAGCCGAAGAATACAAAGAACTTAAATCTTTTGTTGGAATGATTGAAAACTATGATTCACCTAATAAGACGATTTCACAAATTAATGATGTTGTTGCTAATAAGATGGCCAATATTAGAAAGTATCTGTATAAAAATACTGAAGAAAAAGTATTCGATGCAGGCAATGATTATTCTGATAATATAGTTGTCGCATTGAAGAAGTTACAAAGTATAATCAAAAGGTATGATATTAAACCAGGAAGTAAAGAGAGTGCTGCTTTACAACGATATGGTGAAGGCCAATATCAAGTTTATACTAAAGGTGATGTTAAAGATAAAAACGGAAAGATTAAGCGTGCTAAAATTCGTGCTGTTGAAAAATATGGTATGAATGAACTGATTAAGGATATTCCAGATGTGAATACTCGAGAAAGAATTATTGAATGCGACAAGGAAATAAGAGCGTTCTATGATGAGTATGTGGAAAGAATTAATGAGATGTACAGTAATATTTATACTGAAAGGTCATTAACTGAAGAAGCAGAAAAACGTAAAGATGAATTAATGATAGAAATTAATGCTTTAAGAAAAACGTTGGAAAACTTGCAAAAAATGAAATTAAAACCCGATATCTTAGCGCAAATTACACGTGTAAAAAGAGATATTGTTTCTGCAGAACGAAGACTTAATAATGTTGATAAGGATGTTCGTAAAAATAAACGTTTGGAAAGACGTTCTAACTACTATCATCATTATTACGAAAAAGGCACATTTGGTGCATTGAATGAAATGCTTAAAGGTGAGAATAATGTAGTTATTGCAAATGACTTAGCTTCAATTAGTGAGTTTACTAAGCCAAAAACTAAGTGGCAAGCATGGATGCAGGAACGTGATTCAGACGCTCCATACACAGAAGACGCAATTGGTGGCCTACTTAAGTATATCCAGGAAGCGGAGTATTCTATAGCATTTAACCCTGTTATTAGCGATTTAAGAAACTTTAATAAAGCACTTGTTAAATATTCGGATGAAGAACAGATTAATAATAGTAACTATATTAAGTTTATTAGCGATTATACAAACTCGCTAGCTGGAAAAACTAATCCTATTGATCGTGCTGTTCTTAATTTCTCAGGAGGACGTAAAGCGTTACAAATTCTTAAGACATTGAATAACTTGGCAAAAAGAAATGCGGTTCAAGGTAACGTTAGAAGTGCTATATCACAGATTTTCAACTTACCTAACTCAATGGCTTTAATTAGTTCTAATGGAGGTGTAAATGCTCCGAAAGATATTGCTAAGGGCTCTAATGCTTATATGAATTATCTTAAAGAAAAAATGGCTGGTAGTAAAAAAACTAGTGATATTGAAATGTCTTGGTTCTTGAAGCAAAGATATCTATCTAAAGAATTTAAACCATTTGATGTCTCAAAACTTAGAAAGCTAAGTAATATGGCTGACTTCATGATGACTGTTGGAGATCAAGGCGTTGCTGAATTAACCTGGTTTATGGCCTATGAACAAGGGAAAAGATTGAAAAAAGCTGATGTTGTTGCTTACGCGGATGACATTACCAGAAGAGCTGTTGGTGGAAGAGGTGTTGGTGAATTGCCACTTGCACAACAATCACAAATTGTTAAACTGTTAGCACCGTTCCAGGTTGAAGTACAAAATACATGGAATTTAACTAAATCAATGGTTAAGGGTAAACAATTTAGTGGTATATTAGCTATGTTCTTTACTTCGTATCTATTAAATGAATTAGTAGAGCCACTTACAGGTAATCGCGTTGGTATGGACTTAATTAACGCTATTATAGACGCAATAACTAATGACGAAGAAGAAGGTTTTGATAAAGCTTCTTCAGGTGTTGGAAGGGTTGCTGGTGAAGTGCTATCAAATGTACCTTACGCAAACGCAGTGCTGCCTTATGTGTATGATGAAAGCCAGCGTGAGCAATTATTTGGTGAATCAGATCCTTCAAGATTTGGTCAAGTTAACCTTGGTGTAGATTTAGTTGCAGAACCACTGTATGACTTACTTGAAGGTAATGACATTGATTATATAGGAATGGCTTCTAATCTATTACCGTTTGGTGGTAAACAGGTAGATAGAAGCTTGAAGTATCTACGCGATAAAGGCATTCTTCCTAAAATTGATTTTAATACTAAAGAAGGCTTAAAGATTAACACTAAAGAAGGTGCTTATACTCAAAATGGCGAACTTAAATATATTATTGATGATAATCCTATTAATAACCTTAAGGGTTTGATGTTTGGTAGCTATTCAACTAAACAAGGTAAAGAATATCTAGAAGGTGATTATAGACCTTTAAATGAAAAGAAAACAGAAGCGATTACTAAGTTATCAGATAAGTATAATTTAGACATACAAGATGTATATGAAGCTATGCGTGGTGTTTCTGATATTAAAGGAGTTCCAGACTTACGAAACAGTAAAGCTGCTCAAGTTAGAAAGTATCTTGAAGAAGCTGAATTATATTCTAAGATTATAAGTGGAACTAAAGAAGATGATTTGGAGGTCTGGGGATTATCTAAAACTATCAAGAAAATGCCTAGAAACGAATATCAAAAATTATTAAACGAAATAAAACGCTCAAAATAAAAAAATAGCCTACTGTTTATTCGGTAGGCTTATTTTTTATATCTGATTCATCAAAAATAATTAATGGATTATTATTCTCGTCAATGTAAGCTAGTCTAGTACCTGAGACAATTGCTGCCTGAATTAGTTCTTCTGCAGTAAAATTATCGTTCTTTTTTTTGTTTGATATTTGTTGTCTAGAGACATTTTTATATCTGGCCAAATCTGACATTGTTTTATTATTAAGTTGTAATAAAGCATTTATTTTATTGTATTTCATTTTTTTAACCTCACCTACATTATAAAAGTAAATTAAACCATTTACAAGATAAACTATTAAATTTAAAAATAAATCAAAAAGTGTAATTTATTTATTGACAATGTAAATTAAATAATGTATAATAAAGACAGTTAAAGAAGGAAGGAAATACTAATTATGTATAATAGAGATGTAAATAGAGGTTATATAGGATATTCAATGAGTGTTAGAGCTCAAGAAGCTTATGAATATGGTGAAATGCCTTATTCAAAATGGACAAAGTCAGCAATCATAAATTATTTAGATGATAATAAAGTGGATGTTAAGGAATTTGAAAAGTTTTCTAAAGAAGCTTTAATTAGATACTTCTTGGTTAGAAGTAGTTGGCATCATACTAGCCAGTGTTTCAATAAAACTGTTTTCTATGCTGTTGATGAAGACCAATTAGAAAAAGCACAAAATAGCATTGAGTTAGTAGTTGTAGAATTAAAAGAAATTGAAAAAGAAATCAAAGAAGAAAAAGCAAACGCTAAAAAAGAAGTTAAAACTGAAGAACCATTAGAAATTGTTGAAGTGAAGTATGGTGAGTGGGAAGGAACTAGAAGACATCCTAAATTAAAAGAATATACTAGCCTAGGAGTTAAAAAAGGTAACTGGGTTTGGATTTCTGTAGATAAGAAAAAATCATTAACTGGTAAACATGTTGAAATAATTAATCGTTTTAAAAAAGCACCTAGTGGAACTGCAAAACAAATCAACATAATCAAAAAGGCTATAAAGTAAAAAAGGACTAACTAAAGTCCTTTTTAATTGGCTCAAATTCTGCAAACTGCATACATTCTTTAACCTCATCATCAGAATAAATGTTTTTAAATTCGTTAGCTTTATTGTGAATTTTGTCTATTTCTTCCTGGGTAAAAGTTTGATTATAAGTACATTTAATGCCAAAACATGTATTAATAATAAATTCAGCAAAACCAAATGCATCAAGCTCTATGAATTGGTTTTTGTAATTATTACCGTGAGGAATATAATTTGATAATTCATTTTGAATTAGATCCAATTGTTCTTCACTAAAATAATCTTGCTCATCACTTTCTAAACATTGTACTTGGTAAGCGTGTCTTAACTCATGAGCTAAAGCCATAAACAAAAACAAGCTGTTATCTTTCGGAAACTTATCAAAGTTGATTAGCACTTTTCCATCAGAATAAGCACATGCAGTTTCTATTTTATCATCTAGTGATAATTCTGGAAGCTCATCCAATGTTAATAAATCTGATACAAAAACATAAAATGAATCAATATAATTTAATATTGCGTTACTCATAAGATTCTCCCTTTTAAATTATTATATTATTATAGAAAAAAATGTCCATATTTCAAATGAAATACAGTAAAAAAACTATAAACTAAAAACGCAATGGACATTTTATAGGCAACCAATATTTAATTAACTATTAAATTAAAGTTTTTTATGATATCTGGGTGTTGGCACCATTACTTTTATGCAATTAAAGTGTAGTAAAAATACTTAAAAGTGCAACAAATAAGCGACAAATAACCGTAAAAAGTATAGAAATGTTGGTCTTTATTTGGACACTAATTTTAAGATAAAAAAATTTTGGACACTTTTTGGACACTAAAAAACGAGCTATTTAAGCCCGTTTTTTTTAACTTCTTCGTTCAAGATACTTAGCAAGTCATCTTCTGATTTTTTAAGCATATGAGTGTATGTTGTTAGTGTTTGGTTAATATCACTGTGGCCAAGTCTTTTAGATACGGCAACAATATTAGCTCCAGAATTAATTAATAATGAAGCATGTGAGTGTCTTAAATCGTGCAGCCTAATCTTCTTAACTCCAGCTTTCTTAATTGCTGCAGCAAAATGATATTGAATGGCGTTATTACTAATTGGACTATCTTCACCGAACAGATACTTTCCAGGCAGCGCTAACAAAGGTTTTAACATTGTATAAGTATAATCATCTAGCTTAATAGTTCTTATAGATGATTTTGTTTTTGGAAAGTTCATACTATCTTCAGCTCGCCTCATAGACTTAGAGATATTAACTGATTTATCAATAATATCCGTTTTATATAAAGCTCTAGCTTCACCTCTTCGCATACCAGTATTATATAACAGTGTAAAAAACGCTTTATAAACATAATTATCCACATTCTGGATGAATTGATAGAACTCTTCAGGCTCCCAAATCTGCATCTCTTTTTGTTCTTCATACTTAGATTTGAAAGTATTAAGCTTTTTAGCGTTGTTCGGACACTCATATATAAAAGAACCAAATTCAAACACAGCCTTAACAATATGTATTATTTTATTCTTAGTAACAGTAGCTAAGTCCATATCTGCAATCGTATTTCTAAAATTAATTAGTTCTGCTTTAGAAATACTTGAGAACTCACGCTTCATATAAGGAAAGTATATCTCACAATGCCTGCGCTGCTGTTCCTTAGTGACATCCCTGGATTCTCTGCTATCAAGATATATATCAAGTAACTTATCAAAACGAATAGTCTTACTTAATACATCCTGGCCGCTGGTAATAATATATTCATTAGCAGCCTTTTTTGTTTTAAAACCTTTTTTTCTAATCCTGGTTATTCTATTGGTAAAAGGATCTCGTTTATAAAAATCGGCAGTGTAAGTGCCGTCTTCATTCTTTTTTATTGCCATAATTAGCTCCTTACTTTATAATAGGAGCATAGGTTTCGTGGTGGTAACCTATGCATTTAGGAAGGCGCTTCAACGCCTTCTTTTTTTATTCTTAAAATCTTAGTATAATAACACCTGTAGGCCTGCTAGAAAGGTAGCAGAACATGAGAGTATACTATATAAAATATATAATACAATTCATCTTCACTCTTAATTTTAGAGAATTAAAGATGATATATTACTTAGTAAAATACTATGTAGACAGTAGAGAAGGTTAATCCTTCTCTTTTTTTTGTTTATCAAGTATTTTTTGATAACTAGCTCTTGCTGATTCTGAAATAGAGAAGATAAACTTACATACTTTCATCTTATCTTCTTCATCCAGCTTAGAGTACTCTAATAGAATAGTTTTAATTAACTCATCTTCATCTTCAGATATTTTACCAACTGCATTCATCAGTTCTAAATCTGGATCCAATTTTAAAAACATATCTTCATCTTCGTTATCTCTAAGCCATTTCATATTTACAGTCATACCGTTAGGCCAAATTATATTTTGTATCTGTACTAATAGCCTATCAGTTATGGCTGTTTTTCCACTTTCGATTGCACTGTAATGTCCTTGTGATAAAGATAATATTTTAGAAAATGATTCTTGATTTAAACCTAAAGCTTTTCTTAGCTTTTGTATTCTTAAATTAATGTTTTCCATAATTCTTACCTTTCCAAAATAATTTTATCAATAAAAATATAGAAAATCAATAAAATACCTTGACATAATTATAGGTAAGCTATAAAATAATATTGAAAATATATAAACGGAGTATTTATGGAAATAAAATTAGACTTTGAAGATTTATCGGATATCTTAAAAAACATCGATGATAAAGAACGATATCTGATATTAGGTTATATCTCAGGACTAGTTAGTAAGAAGGTGCTAGAAAAATATGAGAAAAACAAAGAAACAGATTCTAAGCCAGAGTTGGCTGAATAAAAAGGATATCAGTATTTTGTTGGGTACTGATCATTACCATTCATGTGAAGTTTTCGAAGCTGCTAAGAAGTTAGAGAACGATATGCTGGATTTGTATCCTAAAAAAGTTAGGATGTCGTGTGTTCTGGAGGCTTTAAATCTGCAATTAGAGTTTCTTAGAGCGCAGGCTGAAATTGGAGGATAAAGAAATGCGTAAGACTGCCACGAAAAAACGTAAATTAAAACCTATTCCGCAATTAATATTTAATGTTTGTAAATATGCGGTTATAGGAGTTGTAGGCTTCTATCTAATGGCCTACTTGTTCTGCTTTGGATTATATTTGAATGCGGAACAGATGGATGCACGTTATGAGTATGCAGAGACTCATAATGGGTTATTCTAATCAGTCAATTATTGGATTGACTGAATCTGTCTATCATTCTGGGAGGCTTGGTAGGCGGATTCAATCAATTCAATATTAGGAGGTGTTCTATTATGTCTAAATCTATTATGCAAGATGAGAAGGTTTGCTATTTAAATTCTGGTGAGCTTGTATTGGATAAGCATCATATTTTTAATGGACCGTTCAGGAAGCTGAGCGAGAAGTACGGATTGTGGGTATGGCTAGGACATAACACTCACCTATATGATGTGCATGAGAAGCCTGAGAATATGTTGAAGCTTAAACAAGAAGGCCAAAGAGTTTTTGAAAAAAAGTATGGACATGTGGCTTTTATGCAAATCTTCAAAAAGAATTATCTTGCTATTGAGCTCTAAATATTGTCTTTGAATTATCTAAATAAATATTCCTTGGCGTGGGATAAGATAAAAAATTTGCTACAAAATGCTGATCCTGCTGATGTTGAATTGATTGGTCATTTAGTTAGTCAGACAGAAATTAAAACTTGTATCAGTAAAAAGAAATGGAATTACGTTAAGCGCATATATGACAATGAATACATCTGTCCATGCTGCTTCAATGTTATCTCTAACAAAAATTATCATTGTTGTCCATGGTGCGGTCAACAAGTCAACTTTCACTAGGAGTTAATCATGAGCGAAAAGAATAAGCTGTTGAAAAGAATACATATGGATTTAATGAACGTAGATAGTAATCTACGTCTTTTATGTATCTTTTACAACAGTAATTGCGAAAACTGCAAATTCACTTTAACGAAAAATGGCAGTGGCTGCATTCGTCGAGAAATCCTAGATATGGCTGACAACATCCAGAAGGAGCTTGACCATGCGGAAGATAAATAACTATGGCCAAGGTCGTGTTGATGTATTCCCATTCAAGATAGAAGATTTTAACGAGATGACTAGGCTTTGTTTAATTAATATAGATAGGAATATTAACCACAAGAAAACATATTATCGATGGTATAGAAACTACATGATTTTAATTCTTGGAGTGAATACTGGTTGCAGAATTGAGGTCTTACTGCAACTAACACCTAAGCATTTAAACGGTGGTTGCTGCCGTATTAAAGAGTTTAAGACTGGTAAAATAAGCCGCTATGAGCTGTCTAATGAGGTTTATGAACTAGTTAGTGAGTACATAGAAACCTTTGATATAGGCGATAATGAGTATCTTTTTAGGACTTCTATATATGATCATAAGCCATTAACTAGACAAGCTGTTTATATCTTTATCCAAGACTTAGCTAAAAAAGCAGGAGTTAAATATTCTGTTGGGTGCCATAGCTTAAGGAAAAGCTTTGGACGCTGGACTTACGATGATACAAAGGATATTCACCTAGTTCAGCGCATGTTAGGCCACAGCAATCCTATCATCACTCAGCAGTATATTTGCCTAGAAGAAGAACATGTAGCCCGAAAAAGAAAACAAATTTCTTACGGGCTTAAAAATAGGCTATAGGTCATGGAATTTAACAAAACGATTAACGTTAAAAGCTATAGAAAAACGGCTTAAAACGAATTGTAAAAAATGTTATTGTAAAAGGCTATTTAAATAAAAAGTACAAATGTAAATATAATTTGACAGAAGTAGTTGTTATGTCAAAAGTTAATATATGCAGGAGGTGGTGCTATTGCAGCTTAAAAAAGAAGTAAAACCTACAGATAAAATAGAAATTGATGGTATAGAAATATACCGCTGGATGATAACTAATCTTAGGTATTACGGAGATACGCAAGTCCCATTTCCTTTTATTCTTAGATTTGGCACTGACCAGATGGAAAAGGTGCTGGGCAAGGCTGTAAAAGCTAAGGTGTATATCCATATTGCTAGGACCAAAAAAAAAGAAGAAGCGCAGGCAGTAGCAACAATTCGATATAAAACAAGACAAAACCGTGCTAAAACGCGATAAAACGTGTTAGAGCGTTATTAATAAATTTATTACTAAATGTATATCTCACTTAGATTAATCTCTGAGTGTTGATAGAAACCCCTATTTAAAGGCGTTTATAACTATTTCCTTACATAAAAATTATTAGATTTCTTTCTTACTAAATAGGGGTTATTTTTGTTAAAAAATTTAGACTCAATAAAAATTAAAAACGAAAAAAAAGGAAAAACATATACGGGCAACGTAGATGTTAATTTAATCATATAGAGTATTAGGAGCCAGCTATGAAGACATATAGTACAGAAGAATATACTCCGCTTTATGTTAAGAATGAGCCAGTAAGAAGCCTTAGCATGATCATTAATTGTATTGAGGCTTATGGAGTTCTGGACACTGATATGCCAGGAGCAACAGTTAACTTCATTAAACAAATTGGTGATTATGAAAACGATAAGGCCAGGAAAGTAACTAAAAAAGAATATCAACAACGCTTTGGAATGCTGTTCAGGTGCCTGCTTCCATTAGGCGAAAAGAAGAACTCAATCAAAAAGAAGATTGTTAGGAAGTTTGTTAAAGACTTAAGAGGCGAAGAGAAGGACCTTAAGTATTGTTCCTGGGAAGCGGTGCAGGGAAAAGGCAGCTATATCTACATTTATATCTGCGATAGAGAGTTTGTTAAAAACAGAAAGACTTATTATAAGCGTGATTATTACGTTGATAGTTGCGGTAAGATGTGTTCTAAACACTGTGACGATAAGCGCCTAGTTAAACGTAAAGGCGAGTTTAAAGAGTATGTTAATGGCTTTATGCCTACAAAATCACGTATCTTCTTTGATAAGAATGTTGAGAGCTTTAGAAACCGCATCTTAGAGTTCTGGAAGAGCGCTTGCGATTGTTTGCTGGAAAAGGGTAAGTATATCTTCAGACGTAAAAAGATAGGCCAGAAGGTTAATAGATGGACCAGAAGGCTAAGAATAAGACAGAACCACCTAATGAGTTATATTGAAAATTGTATTAATAAGTACTATGAGCTGATATATGAGGACGGTTATGACTCATGTAAAAATGGATCTAATGGAAGTGAAGAACTGTACACGGCCAAGA
>NFZD01005921.1_pt1 | contig 30546 bp, 37 predicted proteins | sample 1095381 | NCBI WGS metagenome assembly NFZD01 (sample SAMN03609891, study PRJNA323583) | gut metagenome | isolation source: feces | host: Rattus norvegicus | place: Denmark: Riget | collected 2013 | reverse complement strand
TTGCTAACATGTATAAATTAGTTTTATATAAAGTAGGATAAGCATTTAAAAGTTTATGTTGATTCCAATCTTCATTTTCTTTATTTATTGCTACTTTTTGATGTATTAAATTTCTATTTAATTTTTCATTTATAATAGGATAACCTATACTAAACCATTGTGTATAATCATAATCATTTATTTTATATCTAATATATAAATGATATACACCAATATATGATTTACCTTTTACTTTAACTACATTTTCTATATAAGGCAATTTAACTTCTGGACATAATGGTAATTTATTATAACTTAAATTTCTATCATTAGGAACATTATCATTAGAAATCCATATATTAGTTTTATTTTCAATATAACCGCTTTTAAATGTACCAAGATTAATAGTCATCATTGGATTCATTTCTTCATCAGGAGAATCATATTCACAAAATGCAATAATTAAAGCATCTAATGAATTATAAGTAAAAGTACCACTAAATTTACCACCATTATATGGAATGCCAGAATAAAATTTAGCAAAATAATCATATTCTTCATTATATCTCCAAATATCAAATGTGTTACTTTTATCACCTTGTACAAACAGTACTAATTCTTTATTACATTCTATAATATGATAAATTAATTTATTTTCTATTTTATTATTTATTTCTACTACACCTTTAATATTATTATCGTTTTGTAATACAGTTCCATCATCACTTAATCTAACATTTTGTGCATAGCATAATGATTTATTCTTATAAGCACTCGGATGTTTACTTAAACTAAGTTCAAAGTTTATATTATCTTGTGGAGTAACAAGATGTCGTAAACTATTTAACATATTTTGTTCATCAGCCATAATACTTTATCTTCTTGGGTCAAAAGTTGAAATAAAAAATGCACTTCTCCAAATCTTATCAATATCTTCATTAAATCCATCATTAATAACGCTACGTTTTGCTTGGTCTTTCATTTGTATCCACATATAATAAGGATTAGTTCCATATTGACTTGCATTAAGATTAAATACAGGATGTCTATATCCACGACAAAGCATTTTATACATACAATAATTAACTATTGCTTCAATCAAAATACCATTATTAGGTATAACCGGTAATTCACAACAATACGTATCACTCATTTGAGTTTTAATACCTTTATATTTTATAATAATACAATCGGTATTAAAATTAAGTTCAATTTTACGTTTTCCAACTCTTACATAATTTCTATATTCATTATTAGAAATATGTATATCTATAATCTCATGCTTAGGTATATTATTATTGCTTATATCTTTTCCAATAGAAACTATATGTTCATCAGCAGATGGATTCACATAATGAGACATCGTATTAGACATTTCAGTTCGTTCTAAATTCCCCGTAGAGGGAATCGATACATTACATCCACAACCATTGCTTTTATCTAATTCTTTAATCTCACAACCATTTTTATCATAAACTTTTATTTCATTAGGTAAATCTTCTAAACTATAAGCAATATTATTCTTAACTTCAAGTTTCCTTGTTTTATATTCTATTTGAAGCACCTTAATTTGAGACATTGCATCTATAGTCCAAGCAGCAACACGAGGTATCCAATCAGAATTACTGGGATTAAAATCATTATCGATTTTAGCAATAATTCTTTCTATATTAGTATTTTGACTGTAATTCATTTCTGTTAAAGTTTAAATATTTTTCAGGATGTTTATATAATAAAATATTTAGTTTATATTTTATATCAACAGGTAATTTACAAATATCATCTATTGTATTACAAATAGTACTTAATTTTTTATATCCCCAGCCCCTATATTTAGCATGTACATATTCAGTTCTATCATATTCTAATAGTCTATTACTTTTAAATATAAGAGACCGGATAAAAGTAAATTCATAATAATGACTGTTATCTTTATAAACTATATATCTAATTCCTGGATAAGGAACTCCTCTACTTTCATAAATTTTAGCCTCAGCCTCATTATAAGGCTTTAAACCTTTTTCAATTAATTCTTTTTTCTTTTTACAAGTTTCATCATAATCAATCATTTGCTTACCATTATCAGGAGTTTTCCAACGATTAATTACATAAGTTCCTATTCCTCTACTAAATTTATATCCATTTCCATCTAAAAGAATTTTATGAACAGTATTAAAATATTTATTAACTATTTTTCTATATTCTCCAAATTTCATATTTTTTCTTTTATAAGCAAGAAGAATTTTTTTATTACTCTTATATTCTCTTTTAAGTAAATTACAATATTTTGCCAATTGAATTATATATTTTCTATTTACATTATTTATATCTACATTTAGATATTTAATTACAATCTTATATAAAGTTTCATCTGGATTATAAGTTTCATAAACAATTTCTGTATATTTTTCTAAATCAATATTATAATATTCTTTATATTTATATACATTATCTTTTATAAATTTTAGTACACTATCTTTTAGTATTTTAGTATCTTTTACATCATTAGAATACTTAATTACATCAGTATTTGCATCTCTTACAAATTGCAAATAATATGTTTTAATATCAACATCTGGTATCATAACATATTATTTCATTAAATTAACAGTAGGAATTTCATCTGTTTGTCTTGTTATTTGAGCATTAAATGTCTCCATAGTAAGTTTCTTAATAGTATTAATCATATCTTCTGGAATTAAAAATTCGTCATCATCATTTGTTTTATATTTAGCATCTTGCAATGTTCCATCTGTTTGTTTTTCATAATATTCTTCATCTATCAAATCGGGTCTTTCAAAAGCACTTTCTATTATAATAGAATTTATATGTTTAAATACGGCATTATCTTTAAAATCTATATAAATAAACCCATTTATATAATCATATGTAATTGCAGGACACATTCCGGGAAGATAACTATAATATTTGCTAACTGGTTCAGTAACAAAAGGAATTTCAAGAGTATTAGCAACACCAGCAGTCCTAACAGAATTAAAAGGTAGATTATTAGTTAGTCTAACAGGACGAGGAACTTTATTAGCAGTTCTTTTAACTTTATTTTTAACAAAATCTTGAATTCCATTTAAATCTCCATCAGGAACATCTATCAAACTAACTTTAAAACGTTGTTTAAGAACTTTATCAACATAATTATGTTGTTCAAAACTATGCCTTATAATCTCATTACGAGCATGAATAATAGCAAGTTTAATAGCCCTACGTACAGCAATATTGTCAGCACCCTGTACACTATGAGCAATTTCAGATACTAATTGATTAACAGAAGCCATATATTTATAATTTTTTGATTGCGTACAAATATAAGAAAAAAAATTCATGTATGCAAATAAAATCGTAAAAATTTTATTTTTATTATGAACACAAACAAAAACAGCAGGTAGATTACTACCTGCTGCCCACAAACAATCTTTTTAATTAAACTAAGCAACGTTTTTAAAATAATTCCAAACTTTGCCTTCTTTTGCATCTTCATCTTCAAACCAAAAATTAATACCAGATGCTATTATTTTTTCTTTTATTTCTTCTTTCTCTTTTTCAATAAACCAATCTCGAATAATACAAACATTATCGTGATATTGAGCATTAAGTGCTACATAAACATCCCAATGATTATGACCTCGTCCCATACGACGAACATGCATATCATAAATCTGTTTAGCATCATCCTCAGTAAACTTTTCTCCACAATGTTTAATACCATGTTTATTAGTATGATACATTTTACTAACTTGATACTTAGCATAAATCTCATTAAAATGACAACCACAAATACTTTCGTGAACATCTTTCATAATAGACCAAAACTCAGTTTCATTAGTAATTTTTAAATCATTCATCAAAGCATCAAAAGAAAGTATAATTTTTTCTAATTTATCATAAGGTAAATTATTTAAATTATAACTTTTAATAATATTACTAAAATTATACATATTATTTTGTTTTTAAATGATTAATAAAATTTTGAATATCTGTACTATCAAATACCATAACCTTATTAATGACAGGAATATTAAGTGAAATCTTACCATCTCCTATACTAACTCCATTAAGAAAATCAGGATAATATTTATGTTGAGCAGTAAGTAAATTATTAATCATATCTTGGAGCATTCCCTCAGCATCTATATTTCCATTACTATCTTCCAACAGTTTTAACACATCATCAATTTTACCAATATTATTATTTAAAATTCTAATTATCATAGGTTGAATAAATAATATAAGAGGATTATTAGCAGCCATTTCGGATAGTTTAAGTTCTAAAAAACTACTAATACCTTTAATAACTTTATCTCGTCTCATAACTTATTTTCAGTTTTGTATAGTTTTAACAAATTCTGAATATGTAAGATTAGGATTTGCTTGTACAGCAATTTGGAATTGTTTAAAAAGTTCCATTTCTTTATTTGATTGAGAAATAATTTGCTCCTTTTTATTACGTATATTAGAAAGTTGTTTTTCTAACAGTTCTTTTCCTCTTGGTGTATTACCAACTTTATATTTAACAGAATCTATTAGTTCTTGTTGTATCATTATTTGTAATTCTCTATCAATAGCAACATAAGTTTCATCTTGGGCTAAAATCTTTTGTTGCTCAGCAGTAAGAGACAATACCTCTCTATCAATCTCTTCCCACGGGGTATTAATAACATTCTGACGCGGCAAAGATTGACTATATTGTTGTTTAAGAGCATTTAGTCTTCCAATTTCTTGGTTTATAGCATTACTCATGTATTGACCACTTTGAAATCTACCATAAAGAAGCGGGTCATTATTTTGCATAGGATAATCCATAAGATTGTTGTTTTGTTTATTAATAAAATTAATAGAAAGAGTAAGATGTTACTCTTACTCTTTCTATATTAAATTTAGTTGGCAGGAGTAGGAGTAGTAGGAGCAGTAGTCTGATTACCACAGCAGCAAGAACGATAACTACCAAATCCAGTTACAACCGGAGTATTAGGCAGAACGACTTCACCTTGTATCATACGGCAAGTACGATGGGCAAGATTGAAATCAGCAACCTGAGCAGCATTCTCAATCTGCATTTGGATAATCTTATCCTGATAAGGACGAGTTGCTTTAAGAACTGCAACTTCTGTACGAAGAGCACCAATCTCCTCAGACAGTTCATCTTTACTATCACGAGAATATTTGTAAAGACTAAAATTAGCAGCATCTTGTTTAGAAGCAGCGGTAGCAAATTTATTCTGAGTATCGGAATAAATACCAAACAGTTCAGAATTAAGAGTGCTACGGTCAGCAAAACGCTGATTTTGCTGATTATAAACATGTTGCCACATTTCATTAGTAAGAGCAAGAACATCTTCACATTCTTTATGCTCATTTTGTAGTACTTGGTCAGCAATACGAGTTTCATTAACTATATTAATAGTTTCTCCATTACCGAAGCCATAGCCATATCCCCAGCCGGAACGACCCCAAGCACCACGTCCACCAAATAAACCAAGACCATTGAGACCACCATTAAGAAGACCGAGAGCAGTACCAGCAATACCAAGTCCAAGACCAGCACCAGCAACTCCACGAGAAGCATACTTATGTTCATCAGATTTTTCATGCGACATAATATACTCCCTACCATTTTCTTTATCTATAAGAGTCATAGCAGAAAAAATAATTTAATTGTTAAACTTTTAATATCTGTAATCGATTACAGCAGCAAAGTTACGAACAATAACAAAAATATACGCAACTTTGCAAAGTTAATTGTAAAATTGCGTATATCAGTGTTTTATATCTGCTATATATTTATAATGAATGCTATTTACTATTATTATTTCTATATTTTATAGCATTATCCATATCTTTAATACTCCAAGAAAGTTCTTTAAATCCTACTTGTTTAATACCGGGAGGAATTATTCCAATAGACAAATATTGATTAAAAGTACTTTCACTACAATATAGTACATTATCACATAAATATCTTTTACTGTATCGAGGAATACCATGATTAATAGTACTAAGTATTTCAATAACAGCATCTATTTCTGTTTCATCTTCTGTACTATTTCCAGCATCAATCTTCTCTACTAACTCCACAAGTATAGTTCTCAGTAATTTTAGTTTTGTGTTCATTATTATTTCTTTTAATTTGTTTAACATGTATATAAACAGCAATTATAATAAATATACTTGCTACAATATAATAAAGCATAAGTAAAGACAAATCGCTAATAGGTATTCCAATAATAGCATCTATATTTGCTATTAATAGATTAATAAAACATGCCCCTATTATAATTCTATGCCAATGCAATACTTAAATCTTTTACTAAGAATATAAATAATAAATATGTTAAATATAGAATTTCCAAATACAAAATCCAATATATAACTAATATTTACATTATAATCTAAATAATACAAAGTATTAGAAATTAACATAAACATTAAATATATAATAGGAGCATATTTCATTAATAGTAACGTTAGTTTGTTAATCATTTAGAACCACGTTTACCACCACAACCATAACGGTCTCGATTTAGAGTAGTACCAGGTCTTTTAGGACCAACACTACCTGTACCACGATTAGGACGTCCCATAAGTTTAATAATTTTAATAGGTTAAACATTTATATAATTATCAACAAAACATTTATTGTTGATTTATTCTGCAAATATACAAATAATTTCCAACATGCGCAAATTAAATATCAAAAATTACGTGTAATAATTTTGCATTCGATTTGCGCGTATAAAAGTGTTTCGGTGTATAGTTAATCAGTTTATATATTATATGCGCTCTGATGCCTATTTCTGCTTTTCTCATGCGATTTTTCAGTAAAGCAATGTGCCAAAAAATCAGACAATCGGACATAAAAACAAGTCATAACAATAATAAACATTAGTTTAATTATCATTATGACTTGTAATAAGATTATTTAATCGTAACTTTTATTAAATGCTTTACTAAAAGAACGTTTTTGTTCAAGAGTATGAATACGTTCTTCAAGAGAAGTAAGTGTTGTATTTATAGTTTGAATTTGATTAGAAATATTATTTAGATTAGTTTCTATTGCAGATATTTTAGAGGTATGATTATTAATTGTAGTATTAATAGTAGCAATATTAGATTCAATAGTAGATATTTTAGAATTATGAGTACTTATATTAGTTTTAATAGATGAAATTTCATTATTAATGTTTGTTATTGAAGTATTTGTTGTACTAATAAAATTAGTTACGGTAGTATTAAGTTCTTCAAATTCAGTAAGATGACTATTAATTTGTTGAAGATTATTATCAATTTTATTACTATTTTCTACAATAGATTCTTCAAGTTCTTTAATTTTATTAGTATTAGTTGTTATATTAGTATTATTTGTTTTAATTTTATTACTTAAACCTTCAAGTTCTTTATCATGTTCTTTAAGTTTTTCAGCATTATTTTTAATATAAGTATCAAGAGTTTCTAAATCAATATCCCCATGAAGTAAATCTACTTTACGAGCAAGACCTCTAATAGTATCAATTATTTTATTAATTGTATCATATATGAACCCCCGTTGAGGGAGTTTTTCTATATGAGTATTTTGTTTTTCATCAGCAGTCATATATTATTTTAATGTTTTATTTAAGTTTTCATTTACTTGTTTATAATTAATATTAAAATGAATAAGTATTGGTCTAAGTACCCAACTATAAAATACAGGACTAAGAATTGCTGAATTAATAAGGATAAGCTTATTATCATATCCTATTAAAAGATATGCTGTGGTTACTACCACGATAGCAATAACCAAGCATATTCTTTTAACAAAAGTACTTACAACTTTCTCCTTATTAATATAATCAATAATTTTAATCATTAAATATGTTAGTACATTAATACTAATCATATAAGTAAAATCAAAATTATTAAATATTATATCAATAAGTTTATCCATCATAATTTAAAATACTTTTTGACCAACATGTCCACAACGGCAACTTGTATCTACAACAAGTTTAAGACCAGCTTTTTCAGCATTCTGTAAGAAGAACAAATCTTCACTACAAATAGCAGTTTTAGTTTGAATATATTCAAATACCAAATGTTCAGGATTATCTTGAAGCATTTTTTTGAATACATCAGTTTTCATAAGAATACAACCAAAACCAGCACCTTTACAAGGATAAATACCCATTGTTTTAGGAAGATTTTGCTCTAACACATTAGCCATTTTAGTTGGGTCTTCAGCAGCAGCACCATAAATTTCTGTAATATTAGCACCTTCAATTTTCTTAATGTAATAGCCAGTTGCCATATCTGCTTTACCAGATTCTACAATCTCATAAAGATGTGTAAGAAGATGAGCAGGAACAATTACATCACTATCAATCCATAGAGTGTAATCATAATTTCCTCTTATAGCAATATCAACAAGCATATTCCTTGCAGTTGATACTACATAACCTTTAACAAATTCAATGTCTAATTGTACATCTTCTGGTACTTGCATATCCCAAAGGGATTTAATAGTCGCAGTTTCTACTGTTGAATGAGTAGGAATGCAAATCAATATTTTCTTTTTCATAAGAGTTTTATGTATGTTTTATATTATAATATATTAATTTTGTGTATTAAGAAAATTTCTCAATTTTACTATATCTTGATAACTAAATATTTGATTATATATTCTTAATACAGGAGCAGTAATACTTGACGGAGCCCCATCTGTCCCTATACCAAGTCTATCAAATACTCTAAATTCTATCATTCCTTGACCAATATTATATGGAAGAATTTGAACAGCATCTGGAATATCATCTAATGTAAATTGTATTGTATTAACTCCATTAATACTATTAGCACTTCCATTTAAATTAATATTTTTATCAGTTTCTAAAGTAATATTAGATGCTATATTAATATCATTTGCACCTTTTCCTTGTAATTTACCATCTATAACAATACCGTCCATAGATTTTAGTGTAATATAATCATTAGTGGCATCTATTGTATTAACTCCTGTGATAGTACCATTAGTCATATTTAAATTACTAAGTCCTGCAATAGTACCCTCGCCCATAGATATTTTAATAACGCCAGAAATTTCACGAGTAGGACCAGCAAAATAAATTCCTGAACAATTATTAATTTTATTAAAATTTAAATTTATACCATTAATAGTCATACTACCAATAGTACCACTTATAACTCCTGTTTCGCTAGTAAAATATATACCACTTATTCCTGTAATAGTACCAGCTGTTCCATTAGAAGCAGATGGATTCATATCTAACTTATTACAATTAGTAATACTAGCTCTACTTCCTGACATATAAATATTAGAAGGTGTAAGATTACTTGGTACAGTACCACTAACAGTAATACCAGCAATAGAACCGTTAATCAAATCTATATATTTACCGGTAGCGCCAGAAATTCTACCAACATTAGTAATTTCAGAATTACTACCACTATACATTTGTATAGTATTGAAACCTGTAATTTTTCTCTTATTAAAATCAAGAGAACAATTGTTATTATTTATTTTAGCACTAACATTTTGGGTTATATTTATATTATTGGTTTCAATACTATCTGCTTTTAATGTGACTGTAGATTGAATATTAGACGCTTTAATTGTTCCACTACAATTTATATCATGAAAAAATATAGAACCATTAATAAAGTTAATATAATAATTACTATTATCTCTTCTAATTGTACCATTCGTTATATTTAATCCATTATCACCAGAAGATAAATAAATATGTCCTGTACCATTAATAACAACATTGTTGTCACCAAGATTAATATGACCAGATGCAGTAGGTATACCTATATGAGGATTATCACCAGAAGCGCTAATATCAATTCCTTCTTTACTTACAATTATTTTACCTGATACAGTGGTATTTTCACCTCCTATCTCACTACAATCGATAACATTTTTATAAGTTTCATTAATAATAGATGCTGTTATTTGACCACTATTATTTTGAACTATATTTTCATCAATAAAAGTTTTTAATTCTTGCTTATTCATAATATATAAATTTTATTTTAACTTAAAGGAATACCTGCATTTTCAAGTAAAATTTGTAATTCTACATCGCTAATAGCAATAGTACCTATAATAAGTTTTCCAGCCCCAGAAATATTAATATTTGCATTTGTGTTTATAGTAGCATTATTCATATTTAATGAACCATTAGTCATATTTATAGAACCAACAGTTACATTAATAGAACCATTACCGACGTTAATAGAACCACTACCTACATTAATACTACCATGGTCAATAGTAGATAAAGATAAATTAGTTATATCATTTATTGTAGTAAATCCTGTTATAACTCCATTTGGAAAATCTATTTTAATGTTACCATATATTTCGTCATCACTCATTATAGTATTAATATCTTTTATATCAGCAAGCGCAATATTTTCATTTACTCTTTTAAATCTTGCACAATTAATATTAACAGAATATGCTTTAAGACCAATTGTAGAACCTGTAGTTATAATGTCTATATCCCTATCATTGGTAATTTCTTTTACATTATTAATAATTCCACCACCATCACCAGTTGCAAATTCTATTACAGAATTCATTGCTAAATTTACATTTTTATTAAAATTAACATTATCATTAATATTAATATTGTCAACTCCTTCATTTGGAGTAACAATCTCCCAAACTCTAAGTTTACCATCTACTGTAAAATTACTAGTACAACCTACATAAGTTGCATCTAATAAAATTTCATTATCACTATTTCCACGAATACTACAAAGATTATCAATAATTAAATTATCACCTGAAATAGTTTTAACTCCTGTTATTGATTGAAGAGTTATATCATTTGGTATAATAGTAGGAATTGTAAATCCACTAATTGTACCATTTGCTAAATCAATGTATTTACCAGTAGCACCTGAAATAGTTTTTATTCCTGCAATAGTACCACCACCCATATCTAACTGTAAATTACTACCAGAAATTTTACCACTATTAGCCATAGTAATATCAGAAAATCCAGTAATTATATTAGAACCAGTACCACTTGATAAAATTATCTTAGCAATATTAGTAATATTTTTTATAATTCCGTCTCCTGTATATGCCTCTAAAGATATTCTATTATTTATAGTTAATGAATTAGGAGTAAAATAAGAAAAACTACCACTACTATTTGAAAAAGAAACAGTATGTGAGTAAATATTTGCTCTATGTGTGGAATCACCTATACAAAGTATTGAACCAAAAGGCATTAAATTATCAGTTTTTATAGTAAGTTGTCCAGAATATTCACTATTTTTATAAATAGAAATAATATCTTGTTTTGACATTGTAACATCATATTCACCTCTAACTGATAATAAATTTTTAGTTCCTGTACCAGTAGCCAGAAAATTAATAGCAGTACCGTAAATATATTTTCCTTGTATTTTACCATATACATTTAGATTAGTATTAATATCTATACTACCTGTAATACCTGTATCTATATATGCTCCTCTAATTTCACTAACATTATCAATAATACCATCTCCAAATTGGCTTAGATTTAAAGAATTAACGTCATATATACTACAACTTTGTAATGATATATCATTATTTATTAAAATTTCTGCGCTATTTTCTGCACTTAAAGCATCTACTGTCAAATCAGTAACTGTTCCACTAATAGCACTAATTACTGCTTGGCTTCCACCAATTTCAGTACAATCTAATACATCAGTAAGCAATCCACTAACATCTGCTGCTGTTATAAGACCTTCATCGTTCTCAACGAGAACAGAACCAATTTTAGTTTTTAATTCAGTTTTATTCATAATTATCCAAATGATTTATCAAATGAAACATCGAAAGATTTATTATTATTAGAATGATAATTATTTATTTTATTATCAAGTCTAATAATTTCATCATTTAATCTTTCTATTTCTTCATTTTTATTATTAATAATTGTTTTTAATTCTTTTATTTCATTAGTCAAATTAGTTAATGTTTGACTAATATTTTCTATATGTTGTTCGTTAGTAGATATTTTATTATTTATATTTGTTATATTATTTTCTATATTAGAAAAATTATTATCATATTCTTCATTTTTATCTTTTAAGATTTGAATGTCATATATAATATCAGATATTTCTGCTGTAACATCTGGTATATATGGGATAGGAACATCTTCATTTCCAGTTCTCCACCAATAATCAGTAACTTTTCCATCGATTATGATACCTACTTTTTTACCAGCAGATTTTAAATTACCAATAACTTTTATAGCATCACTAATACTATTATAAGGTCCATAATCATAATCTATATTAGGAAAAGGTTTCTTAGTTTCATAATTATAAGTATTATTTTTAATACGATTTCCTAATATAATATAATTATCCAATATATCTGCCATATACTATATTTTAAATTTTAAATGAATATTATCTGTAAACTCACCAATAGGAGAATAGTAATAATATAACTTAAATATTCTATCATCTATTTGAATATCTTTTACTCTATATAAACAATGATTTTTATCTTTAAGAATTGTTTTTAGGCATCCATTTCCATAGTAAGCCTCAACAAATTCAATAGTTGGAGGTACTAAAATATAATGAATAATACCATTTTGATGTATTATAAATTCTGTATCTAAATTACTTACAATAGGATGAGGATAAAATTTTAAAATTTCACTCCTCAAAGAACTATTATTTATTATTTCTTCAAATTTTTCATAATTAAATATATCTATTCTAGTTGTAGTATTTGTAGCTATATCCTTATTATAATAATTTGAAATAGCACCTGTATATACTATACCAATATTTTCAACTTCTTTAATATTTAATTTAGCAATAATATATTGTATCAACAATTTACTTCTTTTTCTATTTACATCGTAAGAAGCACATGCTGCTTGAAACATATTCCAACATGCAATATATTCTTTATTATCTCCATTACAACTAGCATTACATTCTTTTAGTAAATTATCTCCTAATTCTGCCATCTTAATTCTAAGATTATCATATATATATTTCCATTGCATAGGAATTTTTAAATATATATATGGTTTTATTCTTAAATCCAACATATTTGTTATTTATTATAAAATTAGATTATTATATAATGAAAGAATATTAGATTTTATACTATCCTCGATTGCAGAAGATTTATAAACATCTTCTAATTGCCATAATATAGAAAGTACAAAATTTTTACATTCTTCATCATTTGTAATAATAAAACCAAATTTATTTAATTTATCTATATTCATTATTATACTATTAGTATATTGGTCTATTATTTCGTCAAATTTAATATCAGGGAACATTATTTCAAAATTTTATTTGTCATATGTACAACATGTGCTGTACATTTAATATTTATTTTATTAGTAAAAGATTCTATTTTTTGTTCATTAGTAAGAGCCTTGTTATAAATAATATTAATTATATCTAATTCTACTTCTTTAATTAAAGTATTATCCATTAGTTCAGATACTTTTTTATTATTAATTACATATAAATTTAATGTAGAATATATATTATAATATTCACTTACTACAAGTTCATGCACATTAGATACAATTATATCTTTATTAATATCTATATTATTATTAATAATTGTTGTTTGAACAAAATGTATCATTTTTAGTTCAAATCCATTCATTGCATCATTAATAGCATTCTTGCATTTTTGTTTATCTACATCAATTATATTTTTATTAGTATCTACAATATATTTACTAATTAAATTAATAGAGTCAATTAATTCTGAACTAATTTTAATTTTATTTTTTTCTTTTTTAGAATCTATAATTTTAATTATAATTAAATAAATAGCAACCACAATAGCAGGTGCTAAGCCTTGTGCAAGTGCAACCTCAAATATTTCCATGGCTTTAAACTATAAAAGAGTTATCAATACTAAAATTATATTTAATATTGACAACTCTCTTAATAATAGATTTTATTTACTTGCCCGTAGAGGAAAGAACAACTTTTTAATCCTCTGCTTATACAAGAGCCGCAAGAACAGTATCAAGACCAGCAACTGCTGCACCAGCAGTAGTATCGCCTGTACCTGAAACATTCGGAACTGCGATTTGAACAATTTGATGAACTACATCATCACGAGTTTTCATTTCGCGAGGCTCAGCAAACCTTAGAGTATAGATTGTAAAACCATAATCTGTATTAGGTTGTGCTTTAAGCGGGTCAAATGGGAAATTAGGATACAGATAAGCAACATCGTCCTGATAAGTATATTCAATACCAGCATCAGCAGCAGCCTTTTGTGCCAAATCTTTTACATAATCAGCATAAGCCTGACCAGCAAAGCCAACAGTAGTAATATCGGTAGTGAACATAAGTTCAGAAGCCAAATCTGCTACCATAAGTTCATAATCAACACCTTTTTCTTTTGCAGTAACTGTTACAACAGAAGAAGATACAGAAGCCGTTACAGGATAAGCATCAAATGTAGAATTTTTGTTAATAGCATCTACAAATTTCTGAGCCAAAGTAGCAGAAGTCATTGTAGTATCGCTAACATAAACAGAAACAGTCCATTTATTGCGCTCATTAAATTTAACACCTTTTTTAACAATAATCAGAGTATATTCTCCAACACGAGTAGGTGCTTTAACTGTAACAGTGCCAACAAATGTAGTAGCCGCTTGTGCAGTCATTTTGCAATATGAAAAATCATTTTTGCTAAAAGGAATAACAAGAGGACCACCGTTAACATTACTACGTCCAAGAACAATCATACCATGTTTAATTGCTTGTGCTTTAGCGGCTGTACTAGCAAAATCATATTTACCAGCAGCAGTTACAGCAGTATCGCAAAAACCAAGTTGACCATCAGCAAGAGCATTCAAATCCAATGCAGAAGAGGCAATAGCACTCGTCCCATTAGTCATAATAAAGTTTCTCATAACTATAATTTTATTAAAAATTTAATTAACAGGTTTTGTAGTAGAACCAACAGATTGAAAAAACTTATTTACTGCAATTTCAACAATTTCACTATGTAAATGTTCAGGTAAATCACAAGGATGTGAACAATCATTATCATTCCAACCAACTTCACTACTGTCAGGTCTCATATCACCTAAATTATATTCTCTATATCTTACAACACGAGGATTTTTAATATAATTAATACAAAGAATAGGTATTTCATTATCATTAGTACATATTATAAAAATCATATCACCATACAAATCTCTTATCATAGCAATAGGCGCATCTTTGCTCGGAGAACTACAAAAATCATATAAAGTACTATGAAATTTATCATTTTCTAATAAACGACATTTATACATTCTTGTTTTCCCAGGGTCAAAAACATGTTTATCATCTTCATAAGAATATCTTGTATAAACAGAAGTAATCATCATAGGATGAAATTTATTTGAACGCGCAAGTTCTCTTGTTGAATAAGAAATTTCATTATACTCAGGATGAAAACTGCCATTATCAAGTTCAATAGTTTTTATAAGAGTACTTAAAGCATTAATAGGGCTTACATTAGTTTGTTGTTGAGAAATCTTATCTTGAAACATAGGAGTAGTATTACTTTGAATAATACTCCTACATTTCTCAATAATTGCAGCATTAAGATATGCATCAATCTCGTTTGGAAGTATCGCACGAACTTGTTGAAGACCTTTTTGCTGACCTAACGTCCTAAACAAGACGTGCATATCTTTCATGTCCATATCAAATATTCTTTAATTGGTTCAAAAGTACTTGTACAGTTTGAGTATTTTCCGGATTCTTAAACCAAGCCAAAGTCTCAGTCATATTAGCACCCAAAACAACTCCCTCAGTAGTACTAATCTGTTGATTAAATTGTGACCTAATAAGAAGACCATAAGCAATAAGTTTTTCAATATTAGCAATTGTTTTAATCTCTTTATTATTGAAAATCTTATTAAACTTAGCAGGCTCATCTTGGCTAAATCTATCCAATTTAATTTCACGTTGTACTCTATCTTCTGCAAGGCTTGCAATAACAGGAAGATTGTTCAATACACAATACTGTACGTAAATAGCATCAAATAAATTAGTATCAGCCATTGCTTCAACATAATTCTTTTTAGCCAAAAGAATCTGATTACGGAACGATTTAAGTTTCTCTTCTTCTCGTTTATTATCCTTAATATAAAAACGAATAGATGAATCACTATTAATAAGTGCAATATCTTTTGCAACATCTTTATACAAAAGACAATGACGATAAATCAAATATTGTTCTACATCAATAGGATAACCGAGAGTACATTTTTGGCTTTCCAATGCATTAAGAAGAGTAATCTTTTCATTAAGAGCTTCTTTGATAGCAGTTATATCATTTCGATTAACTTTGCTATAATTAGTCTCAATTTCCTCTTCTTGTTTTTGAATTTCAAGATATGAACGTTTGTCATAATAATGAAAACTTGCATTCAACTCTAAGCCAATTTCATCAACCGCAACACGAATATTATTGAGATATTTCTTAACTTCTCTAACAAAATTAGAATCATTAGGAGAAAGACCAATCAAGTTAGGGAAATAAGTTTCAACCTCTTGTTTGTTACTTGCAAGAACACGAGACGATGTAACAGAACTACCGATGTAATCAACACGTCTTGGAAGAACTTTATCATTTGCTCGACGAAACAAAGAATAATTCTTTACCAAAGCGATTGTTACTTTTTTAATTTCAGTATATTGTTCCACTGTATCAGTAGGTGCAGCAACTTTCGTTTGTTGAGCAGTGGTAGTAGCATTAGGTACAGTATTAGGTACTGTAGTTTTAGTTTTTCCTATGGAACCATTAGCACCAATTTCAGGATTTATAATAACATCTGCCATGATAATAATTTATTTAAAATTTTAAAGAGCACACTTCAACAAGAACATCTTGCTGGAATTATTAACTTGCAAACCAAGAGTAGATTTAATTTCATAGCGACTCATATCAATCTCAGTAGCAATGAAATTATTATCTGTAACACCCCAACTTGCAGGAACATCAGTCATACCTTTAAGAACTTTTGCCTTATAGATTTGACCTTTTTGACGAACCATACGAACATTCTGATGACCATCGTAAGAAGAGAAATCAATAAATGCCGCTTGGTGAGAAGTTAAAGGATAACCGGTTCGAGGATGTATCATACCATTTTGTTTAGCAGCCTCTGGGATAGTACCTTTATCAAAGAACGAACAATGCTTTGCAGTAATAGTATGCCCATCAACAGTCTTATATGTACGGAAATAAGCACCATACTCAAGACCATTACCAGAACCTTGAATTTCTTTTTCTCCAAGAGGAGTCAAGAAACCACTATCCTTAGCATCTTGCTTAATAGCCTCATCAAAATCTTCAAGGAAACCTTTACCACCCATTAGTACTATATTCATCTTACCGGTATCAGTATCACGGTTAAGAACATCACCAACAGTACGTTTAATCTTATTTAAAGTAAGGAACTCACCATAAGTATCATAATTAGACTCACGGCAAATTTCCAACATACCAGCAGTGTGAGGAATAGGTTTACCATTATCGTGGTCTTTAAGAGTTACTTCACCATTACTATTGCGGTTATACTCAGCAATCCAAAGACGCTCTTCATTCATAATACGCATATTAATATGAAATTGACGCATTTCTTCGTTAATCCAAAGTTTACTCGAACCACTTGCACCTTTGAACTCATATTGAGTAACAACATTTACAAGGTTACCAGCAATCTCTTTAGTATAACGTTGGAACTCAAGTTGAGAAGTCATTTTACCAGGTCCCATAACATTACTACGATTACCTTTTGAATAACTCTCAGAAACCGTAGGTGCACTCATGCTCCAATAGACACCTTTTTTCAAGAAAGCGGGATTTACAAAAGCCTCAGGGTTAGGAGATGTAAGTTTCAAAATGTAACCATAGCCATAAGGACTTTCTCCTAAATCTTTCTGAATACGAACCTGAGTCATACCATCTGGAGCAATAAGTCCATATTGCTCAATAAACCAATGAGTAGAGAAATGAACTTCAAATTCAGCACCTGCAAGACCCGGTTTAGTATTAGCAGTGTTAAAGTAAGTTACCATATCAGTGTACTTACTACGACCCATAGTGTTCCAAGTCCACTGAACAGTATCAATATCAACAACACCAGCCTTACCTTGACCCTCAGTCATAAACAACAGCGGGAATCGGTCATCATCCATACCATAATTATAGGTAAGGAATGCATTAATCTCAACAGGCTTAGTCAATTGAAGATTAGCAATACTCTCTTCATTAGAGTATCCACGGTCATCATATCTGCCCGTAGAAAGAACTCGCATTTTGTACATAACTAAATCAATTTTTTAATAAGTTAAATAATTAATAACCTAAATCTATACCATTAGATTTATCTTTTTTGGCAGTAAATTTAACAGAATTATTGGCTTTATTTTTGGCTTGCAATTTGAGAGTTTTAACTTGTTTTTCATTAATAGCCATTTGTACCAAATCTTTATAACTACCACCTGTAAATAATAGATAAGCACGAAGAATTTCATCATCTCGTCTTGCTTCTGGACTAAGATTATCCAAATCTTTGCTGTACTGAGAATTACCATCCTTATCAACTCTGTAAAGATAATTAAAGAAATCAGTAGGAGAAGCATTAATTTTACGATTATCAATAGAACGAACTATTGTATCAGGAATTGTATATCCTGCAATTTTCTTACTATCAATAACATTTTTAACACCATTCCAATAATTCTGCAATTCTTCAATTCTTGCTTTCTCTGCTTCTTGTGCTTCCTTAGCCAAACGCTCCTTATCAGATTTATCCTTTGCTTGAAGCCCTTCTAATTCAGTCTTAGCACTTGCATAAAGAATACCAGAGTTTTTCAGATAATTAATGTAACTTTCAACATCACCTGTACGATTTTGTTCTTTCCAAGCAGTACGAATTATGTTTTCTTGTTGTTCTTCATTCTTTTCATCAAGAGTAATATTAGTCCTATCAGGACTAGTTCCAAAACCTTCAAGGGAATTACCATTAGCCAAATAATAATTAAGTACATCATTGAGAATAGGATACCTGTTAAATACAGTATTAATAGCCTCTTTTTGCAAATCTTCTTTTTGCAAAGAAATAACAGAGTCTATATAACTCTTAACACCATCAGGTGTATTCTCAAATTCAACAGTATTGCCATTCTCATCTACTATTTCAACATCAACAGCCTTTTGAATTGACGCTAATGTAATGGCATTATTGTGCTCTTCTTCATTACTTTTAACATAATCTTTTAGAAAATTCTGAACTTCTTCTGCTTTCACAGCAACATTATTATCTTTATCCAAAAGATTGCCCTCTTTATCAACAGTATAAACAGTACCATCAATATCTACTGTTTGTCCCTCGACAAGTTCAATAGCATTAGAATTATCTTTTTCTTCATTATTGCTATCAGGGTTATCCCCTTTATTATCCAGATTATCAACCTCAGGATTTCCGCCGTCAATGTCAGTTTTTGTTTCTTTTGTTTCTTGCTGAGAACCATCAGGTTTAACATCTGTTTTTTCATTTGCATCATTAGGATTATATCCAAAATCTAATTCACTCATAACTTTATTACTTTTTAGTTAATTAAACAGCACAAAGATAGCAAATTATTTTCATATCTGCAAATAAAATAACAACTTTTTTCTGAAAAAATGCAACTGATGCAACTTTACAATAATTACTGCTAATTTGAAAAATACAAGCAATAATAAAAAATTAAACAACATGTTCAATAACGTAATGAATATATTATCAAACATGTTGTTTAACACAATAGATATTATTTCTTTTTTATATCATATCTATTTTTATTTTCTTTTGCTATTTTAAGTTTAGTATCAATATCTTTAAGTTTAACTTGTCTATCACGTTCTTTATTAACAGCATCAAGTAATGATTTTTGTCTTTCAATATTAAGTTTTTCTCTATCTAATTGAGCACGTTCAGCATTCAATCTATCAATACCGGCTTCTTTTGTTGCATCTCCAATTTCAGCATTATAACTAATCATATTAGCATCAGCCTTAATAAGTTCAATTTCTTTATCAATATAACCTTTAAGTTCTTCTGTTTTTCTATCCTCTTCTCCCTTAACAGTAATCTTTTGTATTTCAAATTCTTGCATCATCTGTTGGAGTTGTTGTTTTTGTTGCTCTAAATTCATTTCGTGCTGTCTATTTTCTTCACTAAACTTATCAATAAGTTTTTTAATAGTAGAAACATTATCTCCGGTAATAGCGGCTATTGCCATTTTCATATCACCATTTTGAGCAGCACTAAAAGCAAATTCTTTTAATTGTCTTAATTTATTTAATTCTTTAACAGAACTCTTTGCTTTAATAACATAATCAGCATAAATATGATTATCTACATTCAAACTAATATATTTTAAATCTCCATTATTATCTCTGTAAGATGTATCCAATCCGTCAATCCAAGCAAGTTTAGTAAAGTCCATATCACGAGCATAGTCTTTTTCTCGCATATAATCTAATAGAAATTCTATCAATACAGAGCCCATAGACCCACGAGCAATAGCCTCTTCTGTTGTACCTTTACCAGCACTTGTAGCAATTTCACCATAGCGTTGAGCAGTGAAATCAACTTGGTTTTTTGCAGCAGTTTCTATTTCAATAAGTAATTGCGTTAAATTATTAATATATTGACTAATATCAGAATTGAGCATTCTTACTTGTTGAGCACGAAGCATTCCTTGGTCATCAGTATCATCTATATAAAGAACACCATCAGCAATCATCCTATAAATAGTTCCTTCACTATCTTTTCCAAGTAGAGATTTAGCAATCATTAATACAGAAAGTTTATTTCTTGCAATTGCCATTTCTCTATGATAAGCAACAATATTATAAAATACTTGATAAGGAGTTACTAAATCAATAATACTAAATTGTCCCATCCCAGGTAGTAATTCGTACATACCATTATAAGGTAGTTTACCATTTCTATTAAATGCTATTGCCCTTGCCCCATAAGGATAAACTGCATCATATCTCGTTCCAATACGAACACATTCGTAAACCTGAGGTTCATAAATATATTCAATATCAATATCTCCTAATTCTTTATTCAATTTATAATTATCAAGTTCTACTCGTTGAGTAACAAATCCTGCTTCATTAACATAAGTAACAATTGCTTTACGAGCAAATCCTTTCCAAACAACATGCCAAACATCAAATAAATCTCCATTTAAATCTCTTCTCATTAAACCATCACTATTCTTAAATAGTTCTCTTTCCTTTGCATCAAACTTATTACAAACATCTCCATAATAATTTTGATATACATTAAAAGGAATAGATGTAGCAAGTTGTCCAGTACTTCTACCATAATAATCTTCAAGAAATTGTCTATCTTTATCTGTGAGATAATCATCAAATCTATCTAATATTTGAGTATAAGTAAGTTTTTCACGACAAGCAAACATATCATCATCTTCAACAAAATCATTATTTGTATGAACAGGAAATGCATCAATAACAGGAATTACTTTTTTAACTAATTTATTATTTACTACATCGGAATAAGTATATGTTTCTCCATAAGTAACCCAATTGAAATAAGCAGTAGCATACAGTTTTGCATCATCAGTTATATCTCTAATAAGATTAAGAATTTCTTGTCCCTGTGCACTAATATCATCAATATAGTTTTCTTTAAAAGAAGCAGCAAATGCTTCAAAATCTATTTGTTGTTTAGGGTCAAATTGTTTTGGGTCATTGCCACCATTAACCCACTGTGCATAAGACTTTTGTATTTCAGCAGCAATAGCACTTTTAATAAGTGTACTAATTTCTTCTGCAAGTTTCCTATCACGATTTAAAATTATTTCAGGATTATTGGCACCTACTATAAATTCATGAGGATTACTTAAATATTCTCCAATATATCTACGAACGATACCATTAATTAAATCATAATTTCTCATTGTAGCAGGAAACCTTTTATATTTTTCCTTTGTAGCATTATAAGGGTCTAATATTTTTTTATAAAATTCATCAGGAATATTACCTTGGAGAATGTCATATCTATTAATTATCTTATCAGTATCGCGCATTCCAACAGCCATAGCAATAACGTAATCGCAACATTTAGCAGCCCATTCTTTTGTCTTTTGACTACTTGGAATTTTCTGTTTAGGAAATTCAATATTATAATTAGTAAATTCCATATTAGAACAAATTTATAATTGATTGTACAAGAATAGTAACAAATGTTATAACAAAAGCAGCCATTTCCCAAATATAAACATCTATATATTTTAGATATGCTCTTATATTATGCTTCATAACATTCTTTTCGAGATTTAGTGATTTATATATCTTTTTACAATGTATAACAGAATATATATATCCTATAAGCCAAGTAATACCAAGACCTATTGGTATAATATACATAATTCTCCAACAAACAATAGCACACCAAAGTAATGAAAAAATAGCAGCGGATTTAGCAGCAACCATATGTACAGTATTTTCAATACCTACATTTCTAAAAGCAGGAGCAGCACCCACAAAAGCAATAGAGCCAGCAGCAAAGAAAGAAAGAAAAGTAAAATAACGTTCCCAAGTAGTAAAACTATCAGAAATACTTAACCAAGCAGGAAGCAGAGTGAAACAAACAGAAAACATCATTGCAGTAAATATATAACCCAGTCCTTTTTTATCATTTTGATAATAATAAAAAGTATCAGAAAGACTTTTAGGAACTTCATGTGTTGCAATAAATACTGCGTTATAAACAAAGAATATTACAATTGCTAATATTACTAAAATTAATTGTATCATAATTTTTAAATTTTTGATTGTTAATATTTTAAAACCATTCTCTTTCAAGTATATCGTTACTTTCAGAGTCTTCTTCTTTAAGATATTTACGATTAGAAAGTTCTTCTTCTGATTTAAGTTTTTGCGCTTTCCATTCTATACCTCTAAGTAGTCCCTCAGAAACCCTATCAAAGTTTCCTTTACTATTCCATTTTTTTAATTCTATAATAGTTTGATAATCGAGAATACGATGAAAATTCCTAATAGGATTACCATTCTCATCTTTACCTATCTCTTCATATAGAAACTCTTTGAACAAACGAATTGCTTCAAGTTTATTGCTTGTATTAATATTATATCCATAATTAGTATTAACTTGACCCTTAAAACTATTATCCCAAACAAACAAAGGTTCACATGCTAAATATTTTAATGCTCTCCATTTTTTAAAATTACTAACAGTCTCACCTCGGTTTACCTCAACAATTGTTGTTCCAACACAATTATAGTACACTGCAAGAAGATAACAAATATAATCAGCCTCTTCCAATTTATCAGGACGACCATAATATGAAGCAACAAGTTTTTGTTTAAAACCATTTGAAATGTGAGGGTTCATCCAAACCTTAATACTATTATGAGAGTGTTTATTAGTAATTTCATTTTTCTCTTTATTAACACCTACCGGGTCATAAGTTATACTATATAATCCAGCCGGAATTTCTCTTATTTCTCTTCCATTACCATCTGTTCTTAAAGTAAACTCAGGGTCAAACCATTTTCTAATACAACCATGAGGGTCTTCATTACCACGTCGAGGAACACCAAATATATAATCATAAACTTTTTTACCCTCAGCAACAAGTCTACTATTACTTTTAAATACTACTTTCATTGCAGTAGTCATTTCTAACATTCCATCAACATAAAACTTTAAATCATTATCAATACGAAGTCTTTCTTCCCAAGCACTAAGTTCTTCAGAACTAAATATATTTTCGGTAGCACTACTAAAAGATTCAGCAGGGAAATTAGCATATTGTCCTAAATAATTAATATAATCCCCATAACTTTTAGAACTATTCTTTTTATCAATACGCTCTCGTCTTGCAATTTCGAGACCAACTAAAATATTACTATTTCCATTATCATCAACACCTTTAACTCCATTTAAATCTCCTTCAAGTCCCCAACAGTAAGGTTTAAAATATCCACACACTTGGTCTCTACTATCTTTATCCCAAACATTTTCAAAAGGCATAAAATTAAAAGCCTTAGGATTATAAAAATTTTGTTCAAAGACTTGCATATTACCACTTGTAGCAGTTCCCCAAGCACATAGAAATCCAGTAGTATAAGCACCAGTACGCATTGCCGGTTCAGTAACACTCATAAATTCATCAAAGTTATCCATTGTAGAGACCTCTTCAACTTTAACTTTGATAGCATCTTTACCAATAGCACAGTTAGGATTATTATTAGCACTAACAGATATTAGAGAAGAGTGCCATGATTGTTCTGACTCAACACCACTTGAAAGTCTAAATCCAAGACGAAAGTCATTCTTAGCAACACTAACTACTCCACGAGTAAAAGGAGTTTCTTGTTCATAAAAATTTATATTATTTAATGCAAAGTCTGTAAGACCTCCACGGTCAGTCAAATACTTACTATCAGCAGCAACATGTATTACAACTTTGTGATGTTCATTATTTATAGCATTAGCACTATCACTTGCCATCATGTATGAAAAACCTCCACGACGAGTTTTATCTATAAGTAAATGAAAACCATTACGCTGAGCAAATTCCATTACATGAAAAGTCCAAAATTGAGAATCAATAAATCGAGGAAAATCAAAAGTCTTTTTAGCAGTCTTTTTGCCACCACTTTTAATACTACTCAAATCCAATAGTTCTATTTTATTATAATTAAGAAAATTATAATGAGAACCAGTAATTCTAATTTCTTTTATAGTACCATCTGCTAATTTTAAACAAGGAGCACTAAAACCATGAAGTCGTCTATATTGTTCACGCTTTCTAAGTCGTCTATGAGGAATAGAATCTATTTTAAAATTAGTATATTTTTTATTAACCTTATAATAATTAGCCATTTCTGAAAATAGTTCTACATCTACAAATTTAGCACCTGGGTCAATATTTAATAGAAATCCTCCACTATCTCCAACTAAAAATAAATCATCATCATCAATGTAAGTATTATATTCATGCGTTTTCCAATAAGATTCATCAACCGTCAAACTATTTTTAGTCTTATCTGTAACATCGTATTTGAAATCCTTTGCATGAATATAATGAGATTTATCTTCATTTATATAATTTAAAAAAGGATATTCAACCATAACAATAAATTATTTTATCGCAATATAAGCCACAGTCCCAACAAGAGCCCCAACCAAAACAGTACTAAGAACAGTTGAGCAGACCATTGTTTTATGTCTTTGCCTATCATATTGTTCTTGAAGTTTCTGATTAATTCTATTAGTTTCCATAATACGATTTTGCATATCACTGATAATTTCACTTTGCTCATTTATATATTCTTTTTGAAAATTAATAATAGAGTCTTGTTCATTAACAATATTAATATAATATTTTCTTTCAATTAATTTATTATTAGCAGCACGTAACACATCAATACTTATAGTAACTGTCGTATCTGATTGTAATACCTTGCCCGTAAAGGGAATTGCATTGTTATTCCTGCACCAACTCGTAAAAGAGTTTAACAACAGCACTATCAGTAGCAATATTATTTTGTTCAATCTCTTCATGCATTTTGGTTTTATAATTGTAAATAATACTATCTTTTTTTACAATATTATATTCAATTTTATCTAAAATAACTTTATTATATATTGTATCAGTAGTTGGTTTATATTCAGTATCAATTTGATGTTTAACAATTATTGTAATAATTATCGCAAACACAAATGCTCCTACAAATACACCAATCATAAACATCTCAAATTTATTTAATACTCTTGCCATAATTTTTAATATCTTTAAGTAGAGATTTAGACATTCGTCCGGTAACTTTAACTTTCAGCACATTTTGTAAAGTTTTAATAGCAGCAGTAACTCCACGATTGACAGCATCTTCAAACACCATATTAGCAATTTTTTGACCATCGAGTTCGTCTAAATAAAGAACATCCCAATAATTCTTTTTATAAACTCGTTTAATTTCATTTTCAATACTTATATCGTTTTTCAATCGTGTATTGAGTTGAGCAATAGTAACAGTATTTTTATAACTATCAACAACACGCCATAGATTTAGATTAGGATAATATTTTCTACATATACCCATATATGTTTCTCCACCTTTATCATTAGGATGATTAGAATACCCGCCCTCTTTTTTAGCAAGTTTCTCAAATGCTTTATCAAAATCAGCCATAGTTAATCTTCGTTTTTAGTTAAATGTTCATATAATTCTTCTGCACAATTACGAACGTAATCTCTGTTTCTAAGATATTCTTCTTGGTCAATAAATTCTTGATATCCATACTCAAATGATTTTATAGTTATCCAAAAGAATAGAACTTTTACTTGAACTTTATAAACAACTACAAACATAGAATCATTTAAATAATCATCAATACTACCTGTAAAGCAATATTCATCTTTTGTAACTCTAACAGGTCTATCTGCATAACCTTGATTGTTTTTAATAATTTCCATATTTTCAATAATTTAATCATTTAACACACGATTTATCCAACCACGAAGAAATTTAATATTATTATCATATTGAGCAATACGATTGTATTCTCGTATTCTTTCTAATTTATAATTAGCAATAAATAACTCTTCTGATAATACATCATTTATTTGTTCTTGAATAGCAATAGCATTCCATAGACTATCATTTTGAATTAAAGCATAAGTATCATATTGTATAATAGTATCAACAATGTATATTGTATCTCTTCTCTCTACGGGGGTTTGAGTATTGTCAATTGTAGTACAAGACGTTCCAATTCCAACACAAACTGCCACAATAAAACATATAGTTTTAAAATAATTCAGTTTCATGATTTAATCAAATAAAGTTTTACTTTGAATAAGACTTGCTTTAACTACTTGTCGTCTATCATTTAGAACATTAATAATTTCTTGTTTACGATAAGGCATTGCATGAAATGTAGTTTTCTCAATAGGGTTATCTTTAACATGATAAAGACCATCAGGAAAACGTTTAGGCATTCCATATTCATTAAGAACAAAATCAGAATCAATATGACAAAGCCAAACTCGCTGGCAAGGTATTCCTAAAATATATTCAACCATAAAAGCATAAGTAGATAATTGAAGATTATAAATACTACCATTACAATTAGGCATATGATTAACAGGTGGTAACAAAGTCTCTTTTGTAGTAATCCATTCATTAGTTTGTTGAGCCGGTTTCTGATGTTTATCTTTCTTATAATATCCAGATTCAAATTTAAGTCCACCTCTATTAGTTTTCCAATCTCCAATATCAAAAGTATCTTCTCTTATAAATAATAAGTCAATACATCCACTAATTAAATAATCTATAAGAAAAGCGCCAATCTCAGCATAAATCTTATAATCTCTATCAACATACCATTGAAAAGTTTTATATACATCCGGATATTTATTTTCAGTTGCTTCTTTAAATTCATAAATATCTAATTGTTTAATATTCTGATTGATATCAGGAATATCAGCAACTGTAATCATTTCACCATTTTCTCTCATTAAATATTTAACAGCATTATTAAACATTGAAGAACCTTTAATTCCATCCTCAAGTCCATTATGTGTTTTAGTTCCTCGTTCACATGCTTCTTTTGTAATAGTTTCCCATTGTTCAGCAAGACGTTTAGGACTTATATTAAGTTCTTTTGCTTTCTTTTTAAGCCAATAATCTTTTTCAAATTTAGGAGCATAATTATGTAGCATTGTAGTAACAGATAGATATTCATTACCAAAACTATCTGTATATTTATGTCCATCTTCTTTGAAAGTTAAATGAACATCATTATATCTAAGGTCTCGTAAGTTAAACATATTATTAATCTAAATAATGAGCGAAATTCTTAGCAGCAGTATAAGCCTCTTCTAAATTTTCAATTTTTTTAATACCTCTGTCTTTAAAAGGAACAATAAACTTAATACCACCTTCAACTAAATCTTGAAAATTAAAATCATCATTAATAGATTTAATAAGAGCAAATATATATTTAATTCTATATTTTATACTCTTATAATACATCGTAACATTTTCTTTTTTATAATCAAATAAAATATTACCTACTCCAAATGTACCAAAACCTCTATGGCTAAATCCTACATATTGTTCGTTTTTAACATCATACAGTACAACATTGCTTGCAGTAACTTTATATTCATGATTAGGATTTAAAATCCACATTGTACTATTTATATCAACAGTATAAATTCTATTATTACGTTTATATTCATACAATAAAAAACCTTTTTGTACAATATTTTTACCAAAAATATTTCGAATAACTTGGTCACCTTTTTCATTAAGACCTGTACAATTTTTAATACGTTTAGCAATATAATATTTAACAAAAGGAATTTTCATTGTAGAAACACAAATGTCTCTTGTATAATCATCATTATAATTGATATACCAAGGCATTTTTTCAACTTTATAATAAGGTGTTCCTTTAAAATATTTAGCAATATCAAATTTCATAATTGTTAAATTTTATTATCCATCTATAAGCATACTACTACTAACAGTAACCCCTCCTCGTGCAAGTTGTTCCTCTTGCTCATCTCGAAGATTATCATAAGCAGTACCAATTGCTTTTGTTTGAGACGGAATGTTTTGAATTTGTTTATTTGTTTTATCCATTAACTCTAATATTTGAGTTATATCATCATCACTAATAGCACCTGATAGTTTTTTATTCAACAAATCATTTATACGATTTGCTGCAATAGCACAAAGATGAACTGATTTTTGTAATGCTTCAAGAGCCACACCGGCAGGTGTTATATTTTGAACATAATATTTATCAATTAATCTTTTTACTATTTCATCCGGAAGATAAGTCTTTGGAAGATTATAATTCTCAATAGCCATTTTCAATGATTCGCTATCACTAAGACCTTGTTGTTTAGCAGGACTTTTAGGGTCTCCTAAATAATAGACAACTCCTATTTCTTTAAGATACATTTCTTTATCAGCAGACTTATCACGAGTATATAATGTCAAAACATCTTTATCTTGTAATTGCCTAATATCAGGCTTACAAGGCATTCCGGTATTATCAATACCTATTAATTTTTCTAATACTAATTTAGCCATCGTTACTAATCATATTATAAGCATCTTCAACATCTTGGTCAAAAGGAACTTCTTTACACCACATTATACTATAAATATATAAATCAGCATAATGTTGTCCCAATAGATTAAATAATTTATTATATTTTTTAAGATTATTTCTTTTAATACTATTAAAATATCTATGTATATAATCCTGTGTTTTACAATTTGCCTTAATATCTATTATTAGTTTACTAATTTGTTTCTTATATTCAGCCTTACCAACTTGTTTTCTTAATTCGGAAAGATTACTCTTTTGAGCAGTAAATTCCATATGAACAGGATTTTTTCTAATATTACCAAGATATGGAATTTGAGCAGTTCGTCCTTTAACTATTGTAGTTCTAATTTGCTCATCCATCTTATCTATAATATCTTCACATATTAGTTTATCATCTTCATTATCCCAATCAGTATTATCAATTATATCTTTTCGATTGTATATAGGTATTGTATAATCAATATTTTCTATATCAATCATATTAGTTCTTAGTATCGTCAAATAATATCATGATAATAATTTAAGCAAGATTAATAAAATCATCTTCTACTTCACCATCCAAATCATGTATAGCATGAATATTTGCTACCGGCACAATCTTGAAAGCAAGTACACAAATACGTTTCTTAGATATAGGACTATTATTAGTATCAACAATTGCACCCAACTTAATATCTTTCGCATAATTTCCATCACCAATATATTGTATAATATTGTTAGTAGTAATAGAACAAGGAACATCAACATGAACAGCCATTTGCAGGTCAGTAGGCGACATAATGACTACTTTTCCTACGGGCAAGTTACTATAAACAGATTTAGCAATTACAGCAGTTACGTCAATTTTTGGCTGACGATTACTATTAGCATCTTTAAGCCAAAGTAGTTCTGCTAAATCAATAGTACTAATAACACTAACAAGAACATAATTTTCACTTAGTGTAATATGTTTAGTAACTTTTTCTAAATAACTAACAGGGATTTCGTTAATACTTTCAGGAACAGTTACTACAAATTTAGAAGCAGGATTTTTTAATGTAATCATAATAGTTTTAGTTTTAATTGCGGCAATAGCAATGATTGACGCAATAGTTAATAATTGATAATAATTAATTCCCCGTAGAGGGAAGCATCAATACTATCGTCTCCAATAGTATCATTACTGATAGTTTTCAGTCGTAGTTTCAGTCTCAATAAGATTAGTAATAAGAGTCTCAATTACAGTTATAGCAACAGTCTAAACAAAAGTCTTAATAAGAATAATAGTAAAATTATCAACAAGAGTCTTAATTAAAATCTCAGCAAGATTATCATAAAATGCCTTTCGCAAGATCGGAAGAGCACA